>Ga0066833_10000209_pt1 | contig 22345 bp, 14 predicted proteins | sample ETNtaG_13_FD_66728 | JGI IMG/M metagenome (GOLD analysis project Ga0066833, IMG submission 66728) | Marine microbial and viral communities from oxygen minimum zone, Eastern Pacific Ocean - ETNP201306PF47B | ecosystem: Environmental > Aquatic > Marine > Oceanic | place: Pacific Ocean: Eastern...
ATGAATCCCTTTAGCGTCGGCTTGTTCGCGCAGCTCTTTGCGGCGGTCGGCATCAATATCAAACGCGCCCTTGGCGAGTGTGAAAGGTGCTACCTCCATACCGTCGTATCCAAGCTCGGCCGCGCTGGCCAGTTGGTCTTCGAAAGACCATCCCTCATAGGTCTCATTACAGATGGCAAATTTCATATCAAAATGTCTGTGGTGTCGCGGCTGACAATGTCGAGCGCCCCTCTATAACCCCTGACGGGATTTTTTTAAAGCGGGTGGAAGAAAGTAATAATGGAGTGATGGGCTGCCACATGGCAACGGTCAGATTGACTTACCAGCATCTGGACGAGTCGAGCGCAGCGAGAAGAGTCCTGCAAGCAGAAAGTCACACATATCCATCACCCCAACTGCTGAGCGGCTTATGATGCTCACTCGGTCGACAGGTCGGACAGTTTGAATGCGTAGAGGAAGCCGTCGCCTGAAGCGGCCACCAGGTGTGCGGCCGTCGCTGCCATGCCAAATATGCGCGCTCTGCCTGCCAGGCACGTGCGGACGTGCGAGCCATCATCCTTTTTCAGTTGAACGATCTCTCCGCCGTAAGTGGCGGCGAAGAGTGAATCGCCGTGCACGAGCAGGGAGCTTGCTGCCGATGTTTCAAGAGTAGTCTGCCATACTGGCTTTTCGTTATCGGGCTTCAGACTGGCGAGGTTACGGTTTTCCGTGGCGAGGAAGGTGACTTCCCCATCCACGATCGGCGCGGCCGATGGCTCGCCCAGTTGCCAGCGCCGCTGAAGCCCGCCTTCCTGATCGAGAGCGAAGAGGACGCCATCTGCTGAGCCTGCAAGGATGGTGTTGCCTGATACGACCGGGGCAAACAGTACCGCCGCCTCCGTATCGAATGTCCAGACCTCCTTCAAAAAGTTCTCACCGGCATCCTCTGTAGGCTCAAGGCAGTAGACCTCGCCGCTGGCGTTTCCAATGATGAGTCGCTCTTCGGAGAGAATCGGCCCGGTCAGGAAAGTGCTGTTATCCGGATGATTGAATTCGTACTCTTTGCCGCCGAATTCGAGACCGAGCCCAAACACTTTTGCACCGGCGGACACAAAAACAGTATTTCCAAGGATGCACGGGGTGGTGACCACCGGTTCACCCGCGTCAAATGCTCCTTTCCAGCGTGAGAATCCAGTGGACTGCTCGATTGCGTAGATCCGGCCGTTGCCGTTGCCGAAGATGAGCGAACGCACACCATTGATGCGTGCCTGTGCAGGACCGGAAGCGGTGAGGCTGAATGCGCCCTTTCTGGATATCTCGTAATCCCTCGGCTCGAGTGTGATTTCGTTGTTGCGGAATCTGACAGCCATCAGCCGGCCTTCACTCGTCTTCTGATAGGCGACACCGTCATCGACGAAGGGCTTTGCACCCAGGCCGCCACCTGCAGCGAGGCACCAGAGAGGCGCGCCGGTTCTTGCACTGAGACACCAGAGCTGGTTGCCGGGGCCTTCGGTGCGGCTCGTTGGAACCAGCACTCGTCCAGCCCTCAGGGTGACAGGGCCCGTGGCTTTGCCAAAAGGGGGCCAGCCTGATGCGCCGCTGAACGACCAGCGACGCCGAAAACGATCCTCTTCGAACTGCCGGAATTCGATAGACCTCACTCCATTGCCGGCTGCGAAAAAGTGCCGGCCCTCCTCCGTCACCTTCAACCAGACGGGGGACTCAAACTCGATGGATTTACTGCCCTTGAGCGCGTCGTAAACGGGATTCTTGTCCTGCTGAACTTCGACGCCCAGGCCGAGCACGTTCCCCTTCGTGCCGGTGAGAAAAACCAGCGCGGCTTCAACGGACGGCTGAGTCAATGGCGGCTCAGGTAGTTCCAGAACCTGCCAGTCATCTCGTTCCGCAACGCCTTTGTCATCGATGCGGACGGAGGTAACGCGGCCTTTTCCCTCAATCTCCTGCAGAAAGACAGCGAAAGGCGAAATGATGATCGGCGGCTGAACGACCCGGCCCTCGATATTAATCCCGCCGATACTCTTGCCGTCATCGCCGACGACATAAACGTGCCCTCGTTCCGTGCAGATGAACGTGAGCAGACGTTCGCCGCCCGCGGTTTTCATTCGGGCCTGGAGGGGGGCGCAACTCAGCGCGTTGGGCAGCTCTGTCCATGCAACCGTTTCACCGGAGAAGGCATCAAATGCAAGCAGGCGGGGTGACCAGTCGCCCTCGCGTTCGGGCTGGGTACTCAACCAGATACGCTTGCCATCGGTGGTGGGTGTCGAGGTTACCTCTCCCTTCAGTCGCACCCGCCACTTTTCGGTACCATCGCCGGAGGAAATGAGGATCAGATCGCGGTTGGCACCGTCAAAGCCCAGTATGTGTGCGGGGGCATTCGGAAGAGGCACTTCGGTCAGGGGGAGCTCACTGTGGCCGTGCGGCGCGGCCCAGCGTATTTTGCCGGACTCCGGTACAACGCCGTAGAACACGCCGCCGGCCTGGATGACTGCCAATGCCGCGCCTTCCGCCTCCGCGGTTTCGAAAATCTCTTTGCCCCAGGCCGCGCGCGTTGCCTCTCCTTTCGGCAGGTAGAGCGTCTGGGTGAGCCCGCTGGAGATTGCTGGCGGGCCTTCATATTTCTCCACCTTCAAATCTTTCAGAATGCCCGGCACTTCAAAGGAGATCTCTATCTCGCCGACCTGGGCTTCGTCGATCGCTTTACGCGCCAAGCGAACGTAGCTTTTGAGCTCTTCATCATTCGCGGCTTCCGGCACTTCCTCGATCAGATTCTTGAACTGATTCAAGACCGTCTGGTAGTCGTGCCTCTTCAGCAGGCCGGGCGCGTCTTCCTTTAAGGTGCGTATCTTGGTTTCTTTTGCCTGGGCCGAAGATTCGGATTCGATTTCCTTCTGAAGCGCTTCAATCTTCCCCTTGGCGGTCTGGGCATCGACGGAGCCCGGTCTGTACTTTACGGCGCTCTCATAGAATGCGATTCCGGCCGCTTTGTCGCCATCGAGGACGCTCTTCTCGGCGAGCTTTATGAACGCGCCCTGCGCGACCGGGCGCATGACAAATTCGAAATTGGGATCGCCATTGAGATATTTCTCGATCTGTTCGATGACCTCTTGATATTCTCCATTCGAAGCAGCCTGCTGGATTTTGATCAGCGATGCGATCTCTTTCACCCGGTCCTGCTGCCGGTCGGTATAAGGGCTCTCCCAGAATCTCTTTTCAAGTTCGAGGGCTTCATCCATGCGGCCGTCGGCGAATGACTCAACGAGGTCATCGAATACAGGATTCTCGGTTACCTTCTCCGGAGGGTTGAGCAGGAAGTAAGCAAGAAAAGCCATCCCAGCGAGGGCAAGCACCACAAGGCTGACCGTCGTGATAGTTTGACTGGTTGAATTCTGGCCGTGCACTCGGGGCTCACGCCGGCGTACCTGTCCACCGGCATAGCCGCCGAGAGAGACGAACTCATCTCCAGAACCGTCGTCGGTCACGAGTCGGATGCCGCTGTCCTGTTTGGTTTCAACGGCCGATTCCGGATTGGGTGGCTGGAATCCCGGCGGCTGGGCAGCAGTCATCGAAGGCTGCGCCGGTGGCGGATGCTGCACAGGTGGTGGCTGCATCGATGACGGCTTAGCCTGTTGGCCGGTCTGCGCATCATCATTGAATTCCCAGCCGGTCTGTGCGGTGGGCGGCTCGTCGGACAGCGATGATTCGGTGAACCGGATGTTGCTGATGTCCGGGTCGGCGCCGAGGCCGGGCTTCTCTTCGCCGAACAGTCCGCCGGTGTCGAGCCTCATGGCCGATTCTGCCGGCCGGCCTTCAGGGGGATCGGCAAAGCCCGGCAGGTTGGGAGCATCATCCAGGATGACGGGGTCGATCGCGTCGTCGTCGTCTTCATCCTTGAAATTGACGTCCAGCTTTACACGCTCGTGGTCTTCCGTCACGGGCTCGAGCTCCGGCTCATCAGATTCAGTGACGCTTGCCATGTCAAAAGCATTCGGACTGGACGGATCGGTCTTTTCAGTAACCAGGTCCTTCAGATTCATGGTTTGCGGGCTGCCTTCATCCACTGAAGGCGGCCCGAAATCGATATCTTTGAGGTCGATGGTCTGCGGAGGGAGGGACGACGATTTTTCCTTCTCAGGCAACAGATTGGCGAGAGTGGTCGATTCATCTACCGGCAAATCCACGAACTTCTGCGGCATCATACTGCCATCCAACTCTTCGAAACGCAGGGTGTACTGACCGAGCACTACCGTGTCGCCGTGGCGGAAACGGCCCTGTGCGCGGGGTTGGCCGTTAACCATGATCGGCGCGCGTGAAGATGGGGTTCTGAAGACCCACGTCTGTCCATCGAACTGCACCTGGACATGCACGGGGAAGATATCTTCGCCATCGAGAACGTAATGGTTGTTTTCACCCGAGCCGAAAGAGGTCATCCCACTGGACTCGAGCTTCATTTCACTGACCTCGCCCGTCGGCGCAGTGTATTTGAATTGGGCGGACGACATGATGCTTCAGGACGGTTCGCTGATAATGTATGGGCGCGTGAATGGGCGCACCGGGCATCATACCACAAGTTGGGATGTGTCGTTTATAGATGTTCGGCCCAGGGATGCCATGCTGCTAAAGGAGGAGGTGTGAGCCTGGGAGCGTGGGTACCTGAGCTCACAGCATCAGTGAATGCAGATCCCTTTCTCGATATGCTGAAATGGCCTTCAGGTCATTCCGAAAAACGCCCCAGATGAGCTGAACGCGTCGCTCAGAAATCCCACTGATCCTTAGCGTCTCCCTGATCTCCGTCCGCCTCGTCGTCTTCCTCACCGGCTTCCTCCTCTTCCCCACCGGCCTCGTCTCCACTGGAATCCCCTCCTTCCGCGGCCTGGGCCTCTGCAGCCTCTTTGGACTGATCGATGAACGCCACCAGGATGAGCATTCCTGCGACGAATCCGATGGCGGCCATCGTGTACCAGAACTTTCCGTAGTTCACTCTGCTGAACGAATTGGATTTGCTCCACTCTTCGTTTGCCGCGATTGCGGGCCCAATCTTCTTGAGCTCGGCCAGGGCCTCTTTCTGTTTTACGATGGCATCCTGTGGATTCTGAGCCCACAGGCTTGTGGCCGCTGCCTCCATCGATGCAAGCGGAGAGCTCAGTGCTTCTTGTGACGTTTTATCCTTGCCGGCCAAGCCCTTCAGATGCTGGAAGAGCTTATTCTGCTGGGCATACAGAACTCTGACACGAGTCTCGCCAGATTCGGCCTCATCAAGGAGTGCGTTCTGGGCTTCTACCAACGTATACGAGACGGAGGAAGCCCCTAGAGTCTGACCGTAAACCGTGCCCGCCAGGATGGGGCCAATACCAAGGAGAATGATCCCAAAAACGGTCTGAACCGAGTTTCGGATGTCTTCCTCGGCAATGGCATCAATGTAAATGAAGGCGGCAGCATAGTAGCAGGAGAAACAGACGCCGTGCAGGAACTGGCTGACCACAATGATCTCCAGCGGAAATGATGGGGTCCCGAAGATGGCATACCTGGCCACGTAAGCCATGCAGCCTGCGAAGATGACCTTCTTCATTCTCAGCTTGGCCAGCAGAAAGCCGAGAGGCGCCAGAACAATTATTTCAGCAAACTGGCCGATGGACATCGCCGGTCCGATATGGCCGTCTTTCAAACCGATGTCTGAAAGAAATGATCCGGTATGGATGAAGTAGATCGTGTGAACGATGCTGATCAGCAGGCTGGCCCCTACCAGCGTGGTGAACGATGAATACCGGAAAAGTGCGAACGCCTTCGCAAACGCAAGCTTTGCCACGCCCTCTTTCTTTGGTGGCGTCGCCGGAAGAGTCAGACTGTAAATGCCCAAAGCAAAAGAAAGGATGCCTGAGAATTTCAGCGCATTCGCCAACAGCATGACCGCACCATCTTTTTCGGGGCCTTCGAGGAATGGCGGCATTGAGGTGAATTTGAGATCCGTCTGAATCCAGATCCAGGGGAAGATCCAACTCGCGGCGATCCATCCAATCGTGCCCCAGACGCGTACATACGGAAACTCCTTTTCCTGGTCATCCAGATGCGCAAACGCGAGCGAGTTCGTCAGCGCAATCGTCGGCATGTAAAGGACGCTGTAAATGATGGACAGCCACAGCCATGCCTGATAGCTCGTCTGCGTGGCCGTGTACCACTTGACCGCCCCTCCAGCCATGAAGAGGAAAGCCAGAAACCTTTCAGTATTGAAATATCTGTCCGCCAGCTGTCCGGCAATAAACGGCGCGCAGATGGCACCGACTGCGCCAGCGAACCCGAGAATCGTCCCTATCTGTGCACCGGAAAAGCCAAGCCCGCCACCCAGGTAACGGCCCGCCACTGGCAGCCAGGCCCCCCAAACTGCGTACTCGAGAAACATCATCAGAGAGAGTCGGGAATACTTGACCTTATCCATAGTGGCTCCTGTTGGTGCATGCCTCGTCTGTTTTAACCGGCATCAGCCGGTCGCTGCCCGCGTGGCTTCCGCATCTGAAGGCGCACAGTTTGGGGCGTGTAAGCCGCATAATCAATGCAGATTTCAGAGCGGGAATAATGAAGAATCTCCTCAGAAACCGACACACTCGTGGCCACGGCCGCAGACGGTCAGCCCAGTCTTTATCTCTTCGAATGAAGTTTAAGGCTATCACTACTCCACGAAGCGCGGAGCTTCACGAAAAGAAGTTGGGTTGCCAAGACAGAAGCAAGGAATGTCATCCTGCTTTGACGCTCTGTGAGGCCAACGCCAGAATACTCGGGTTATCTGGAAATCATTCCTCCCTGCTCAAGCGTAGATGTCAGCCACACCTGGGACAATGCTTTGCTCACGACTCTTGGCGCCCACCGTTGTTCTCTTTTCCCAAGTGTTGATGATGGCAGAGGAAAAGGGAAAGGGCTCTGGTCACGCGGCTAAGTCGCCGAAGCTCGCATCGGTCCGGACGATTCGAGCTCAGCGAGTCGAAGGCCGCACAGTGTTGGATGGCAGACTTGATGAGCCTTTCTGGCAACGCGCTGACAAAGCATCGGACTTCAGCGTCATTTACAGTTCGAAGACGGCGGCAGTTCGTAAGACCGTCGGCCGCGTCGCATACGACGACGACAATCTGTTTGTCGGGGTCGACTGTCTTGAGCCGAGGATGGATCTTTTGAAAAGGATCACGGCAAAGAGCTCCGGAAAGTTCGATTACCATGAGGGTGAGACCGTCGAGATATTTCTGGACGTCGCTCACAATCGTAAAGAGTTCTTTCAGATTCTGGTCAACACAAACGGCTCGTGGGTAACTCACACCACCCAGGCGATGCAACTCCGGAATGTCGAAATCTATCCGGCAGTTCAGTTTCGTGAAGACGGGTTCTCAATCGAAGTAAAGATTCCCTTTGCCGTGCTCCACCTGCGGCCCGGACAGAATCGGACCTGGGGCTTCAACATCACCCGTGCCCGCATGATTGAGGGGATCCCCGGTAAAGACGTAAATCCGAACCAGGTCTACAGCGTGTGGCAGAATACCGGCGGCCCCTTTCGGCGGCCCGATCGCTTCGGTGCCCTCCGGGTTGAGGCAGGCCTGTCGGCCTTTCATTACGACGTCAGCATCCTGGAGACAGCCGGCGGGCCTCAGCTTGAACTCGCCAACAGGACTGGAAAGGAGCAGCGGATCAGATTGGAGCTCGGTTCGGGTGACGCGAGTAAGCCCCACGTTCAGGAGATGTCTCTGAAGCCGGAGAAGGACCGCACCATCGATCTGCCGCTGAAGAATGGCAGCATCAACGTGGACGTGGCATTGGCCGAGGCCCGGACCGGACGAGTCGTTTACCAGGGCGGCACCCGACTGGCCGAGGTGGCCGAGACCGAGAAATTGACGCCGGAGTTGAGCGACTTAAAGCGGCGCGGCTATGTGGTGTTTTCACGAAGCTACCTGGAACGGGGCTCTCACCGCTCGGTACCCACCCCCGGTCAGCTCAAACGGCCACTGCAGTTATTTGCCGCGCCCGGTGAATACGAACCTGTCTCGCTGGCAGTGCACGCGGGCAGAGACCTGAGCGCTCTTCGAATTGGGCTGGCCGGTGATCTGAAGTCAAAGACCGGTGACGTCATTCCCAAAGAAGCTGTCGAGATCAGAGTCGTCGAGTCTATGAAATGCTGGTTCAGCCCAACGGAGTACAAGAAGACGGAGTGTTTTCTGATCCGAAACAGGGAGCGGGACATCGCGGCGAACACCACGCAGCGCTATTGGCTGACCGTCCATGTGCCTGCCCGGGCGCGGCCTGGGCTTTACCGTTCGAACATTCGCATTGAGCCGGCCGGCGCAGAAGCAAGTGAACTGCCTCTGAGCCTCGAGGTGCTTCCCCTGCGACTCGGCCCGCCGGAAGGGATGAACTATTTCATGTACTTCAGACCTCGCTTCCTGCCCGATTCGATGCGCACGAAAGAACATTGGCGCAGGATACTTGTCGACATGCGCGAGCACGGCATGACGAGCTTCACCATGTATGCATACCCGGTCGGCAGCGTGGATCGTGACAAGGTCGAAGCTCTATCGATGACCGATCAGATGAAGCTGGCTGAGGAAACCGGGCTGCTGAGAGAGTGGTCAGCCGTTCCGTGGATGGGCGCCGAAGGCTATAGCGTGGATGGATGGCGAATGGTCCATTCCCAGGCCACCAGTCGGCACTGGTCGGAGCTGCTGTGGTACCTGGTGGATGAACCGGTGGCCGGCCGATACGAGAGCGTCGAGAAGTCCTTCGCGAAGGTGAAGGATTTCCAGGCAAGGTTTCCCGGCTCGAGATTTCGGACCACCACGGCCGGCGCCAGCAATCCGGAAGTCTGCCATCTTTACGATGTCTGGATCGCCGGCACGGCAGGCGTCGACGACGAGGCTCTGACAAAGGCCAGGACGATGGGCAAGGAGCTGTGGACCTATGATTGCGGCCTGGGGCCGGTCGATGCCCAGACGGACCGATACTACTTCGGCCTCTGGTGCTGGAAATCGGGTGCAAAAGGCGCTTCACACTGGGCCTATTACGATGGCAGCGCGACGACCCGCTTCAACACGCAGGCAACGTGGACGGGCACGCCGAAAGACCTGACCGACCATACACACCGGTTCAACTACGCCTACCCCATGAAGGACGAGCTCGTGCCCACCATCGGCTGGGAAGCGGTACGGGAGGGCATCGATGATTACCGGTACTTCCACACACTGAAGAAAGCGATCGAGCAGGCAGAGAAGAAAGGCATCGACGCCGGGCTCATTAAAGGGGCGCGAGCCGCGCTCGATGAGGTGAAGGACGCCATACACATCGCAAACTACGGGAAGGCAGTAGTGCGCGACAAAGCCAGGAATCTGGTCAGATATTTCGAGCGTCTGCCTCCAGAGCCCGACCTGAAACCTGATGATTACAACCGTCTGAGATATGGCGTCGCCCAACAGATAGTCCTTCTTCAACACGCGTTGGGAGTCGATCTGACAGCAGCGCATTCCCCGACCGATGCGCGCCACAGCGAGGCGGGAAAGAGCGCGAATCCTTCCGGCAAGACAGTGTCTGCTTCTCGACCATCGACCGTTGTACTCGTGCCGGGGGAATCGCTCTGGGACAGTTGCGATGACCTGGAGGCCATGAACATTTCGTATGCTCAGAAAGTCTGGCATCCCAAGTCCTTTCGTGAGATGCGCATCGGCAAGTTGACCATCGACACAAGAAACAAGGTCGAAGGGAGCGGCAGTATTCGATGGCAGCTCACAAAGTCTGACGTGACGCAGGCTCTGAAAAAAACATCCAAACTTCCCTGGGCAGGCATCCACAAACTGTACGGGAAAGACTGGTCACCGTATGCTGAGTTCAGCTTTCAAGTTCGCTGTACTTCCGCCAGGCATCCGCCCATCTATTGCCAACTCATTGGCGCCAATGCCCCCCTCATCAGAATTCTGGACCGGAATGAAACGACCGATGGCTGGAAAGAGGTCCAGTGGGATCAGAGCAAGCTGGACATCGGTGTGTCGAAGAAATACGGCAGAATCATGAATTACGTCCGTTTCTTCACTCCCACGGGAGGTCTCCGGGACGATGATGTCATTGACCTCAACCTGGACAACTTCCGGCTCAGGACGAAGGATGAGCCAAGCGAAAGAAAGTAGAAATCCATCATTCGTCATCTGCTATTTAGTCTGCCTGACGAGGCCCCGCACTCCGTTGCCCCGTCCCTGGAAACATCCAGTTGACCGACGACTCCCCCGCCTGCAAGCTGGGATTCCAGAGGATCCCAATGGAACTGATCGGCCTGGAACAGGACGAGTTTCTCGTCTGGGCGCGCCGGCACCTTGCCGGCATCTTGGGAGTGCAGCACTCCGCCCGGGCGCTTCCAGCGCTCTTTTGCCGGCAGGGCGCCGGCGCGCCCAGGAGAGGACTGCTTGGAACTTGGGACGGCGGACGTAGTGAATACGATATGGATGAGGAGTGACGTGAGCAGAGATGATATCCAGTAGAGATCGCGACATCCTGCGTGCTTTGGCGGAGCAGTACATGGCGTTCTGCCAGTCTGAAGCGAACCAGCAGAAAATCGCGATGTGGCGTGATCTCAACAGCATGAGGAAATGTCGTCCTCTTGTTCAGTGCAACTGCAGCCTTCTCTGGGGCGAAATCAGCCCGCATCTGCCGGAGCACCGGGTTGAATCCGACGAACTGAGAGGCGTAGAGCGATGGTTTCATTGCAGGCAGTGGGAACAGACGCTAGGCGATGACCGCGTCTTTTATCCCTGGTACATTGTGGGCGCGCACATGTTCAGGCATCCGGAAGGGACCTGGGGTATCCCTCTCGATAAAGTCCGTGACGCGACCAGCCGGGGATGGCGCAATATGCCGGTCCTCAAGACGATGGACGATCTTGCCCGGCTCAAGGCAACCGAGCACCGGGTGATCGATCCCGATCCACCCATTGCCGGGAAACTGCGGGACATCTTTGGCGACATTCTTCCCGTCCACATAAACAGGCGTACCATCTATCCGCTCTGGGGCGGGACGGATCTCTCAGAGGCGCCGGGCGCACTGTTTGGCCTGGAGGAACTGCTCTATGCCTTGTACACCGATCCTGACATGGTGCATGCTTTCATGGCCTTTACCCGCGACGCCGTCCTGGCAAATCTGGAGCAGGGCGAAGAGGCCGGCGATTGGAGCACGGTGGACCACCAGAACTTCGGGACGCCACCCTACTGCGACGACCTCCCGGATCCAGCGCCGAACACACATGGCGCACGCCTGAAGGATCTGTGCTTCTTCACCCACGCGCAGGAATTCGACGCGGTCAGCCCGAAGCAGCACGAAGAATTCCTGCTCAATTACCAAAGGCCCATCATGGCGCTTTTTGGCAAGGTCAACTATGGCTGCTGTGATACGCTCGACACCAAACTGGACATGCTGCGCACGATCCCGAACCTGGGCAAGATACTCTCTGGCCCACTCTCCGATCCCGCGCTCTATCCGGAGCGGTTTGGGGCCGACTGCGTCATCTCATGGCGTCCAGTCGCCACCATCGTGTCGCAACCGACATTCAACGAGGACGCCCAGCGCCGGAAACTGCGGGAGGGCCTCGAGAAGACCCGGGGTTGCCAGGTTGAGCTCCACATGCACGAGCCCATGACCGTCCACAACGATATAGCGCGCATCGCCAGGTGGGCGGAGATTGCAGTCCAGGAGGCGGAGAGGGTTTGAGAATTACGAGCATCCGGCAGGGGGAAGGGCGGCGCACGTACGGACCGGGATCGACTGGCGGCTGATTTCCTAAGTTGTTGATCAAAGCCACTGATGGTGTCTTTCCGAGTGGGCACCGCATTTTATTCGTCTGTCCCCAATCGTCTGTCCACTCTACCCTCCCAGCTCGACGCAGCGCTTTCTGTAATAGAGGTAGTTTTCGTATGAGACTTCCTCGGGAACGCCATGGTCGCATGTGGGGATGTAACCTCCGCGGGCGCGCATGGCTGGCAGGATGTACTCGACCATCCGGTCAATGTCATCCTTGCTCTTCGCCAGGACCCGTTTATCGATTCCCCCCTTGATGACCAGGTTTGGAAATTGTTTTCCAACCTCAACCACATCGCAATTAGACGCTACTTCGAAGGGACTGAACGCATCCGCTCCGATTTCCTGATAGACCGGGATGAGCGGATTAACAAAGCCGTCCGTATCGATGTGGATGTAAAGATGGCGTGACTTGTCCAACTGGCGAGAGCGAACGTTGTCGATGAGTTGCTGATAGTAAGGAAAAAGAAACTCCCGCATCATGTCCGGAGACAGCAGCGAGCCGTGGTTGTAGCAAATGTCTTCGGCAAGGAAGAGCTCATCGAAAGTCACGTGTTCCTGATGCCGAATGATGACCGTTTCGGCAAGTTCCAACCACCTTTTCATACAATCGTGGATAACGTCGGGCATGTCATAGAAGGCATAGGGCGTCGCCTGCGGTCCGATGAGGCTTCGCAGATACATGTAGCCACCAATAAGGCCCTGCACGATCATCATGCCGGTGCCCGCTGCTTCAGTCACATTCTTCATCCGTTCGTCCAGATTGGAGTAACGTTCAGGTGATGCGGGGTCCATGCGCCACTTGACGTTTTCTTCCCAGGTCTTCATGTCTTTTACAGGATGATCCACGTACTCCGGCATGAAACCGTTGCGCCGGCCTTTGAAAAAAAGCACGTGCCGTCCCGCGTGGTCCTGGACGAGCTCGTGCTCACCCCGGTCCTCGATCACTTTCACTTCAAACGAAGGCTGGAGCGCCGCCTCGCACCACCCGAGCTGTCCCAGGCTGTGGCTGCCAGACGGATCGTAATCGAACAACTCCGCCAACGGGACGTCCTCCGGCATCCCCTGCTCCTTCCAGCGCTCCATGCAGTAGTAACCGAACTCTTTTCTGATCAGTGGTGCCCCCGGTGTGATCGCATAGGTATCACGGAGCCTCCTCGCCGGCTCGCACATCTCTTCGCGTGGTACCATGGAATGGATGCCTTTACCGGTGTTTCTGTCAGCCATTGGTAACTCCTGTTGTTCGTGGTGGTGCCTGAGTCCCTGCTGTTTATACTGATGCTGGGGAGCAGACGCTAAGGGACCACGCAAGAATAACTTCCCACTTTTTTTAACTGAACATGTGCCACGGATTGCTTGCCAATCCGTGCGAGCAACGTGATCTGCACGGTTTGGCAAGCAAACCGTGGCACATGGCCATCTTTCGAAAATGGGAAGTTATTCTTGAGCGGTCCCTAAGGGCACTGAATCTATCTTTCTTTTCGGTCAACTGCCGGGCGGCGCTGCGCGCCATCCACCGGAATCAATGCGCCGGTTACCCAACTGGCTCTGGGCGAACAGATGAAGGCGACCACATCGGCAATCTCCTCGGGGGTCCCGAGCCTGCCGAATGGAAATTCACGCTTCTCAAAATCCGCGAAGACTTCCGGGTTGCCTTTGCGAAAGTTATCCCAGCCGTTGTCCTCCCAGAGAATTGACCCCGGGCAAATGGCATTGACCCGGACATTCTGATCCGCCAGATCGATGGCCAGCTCCCGGGCCAGGAAAATTTCGCCGGCCTTTGTCGAGCCGTATTGTGGATAGCCGCCTCCGAGCCAGCCCGAGATGGAAGAAATGATGGCCACCGCGCCTCCGCCTCGTTTTTGAAAGTGCGGCAGCACCAGCCGCGTCGCTCGAACCGAATGAAACACATTCATTTCGTAGGTCTTGAGCCAGTCCTCATCCGTGGTTTCCGCGAAAGGCTTGGCGCCTCCGCTCGCGCCGCCGACGTTGTTCACCAGGATATCGATGCCTCCAAGGGCCTCTGCTGCGCCGTTGATGAATGCATCGGAATCCGAAGGGTCTGTAATGTCGCCGCAGAAGGCGTGGACGTTAACACCGGCAGCTCTCAAATCCTCTTCCGCCTTGCACAGATTTTCTTCATCTCGGCCGCAGAATGAAACATCGCATCCCTCGTCTGCGAACGCCTGGACGATGCGCCGACCGATCCCACGACTGCCGCCGCTGACCACAGCTACCTTGCCTTTAAGTTGTAGATCCATTATGGATTCCTCCTGTTATGGATTTCCTGGAGACTGGAGTTGGCAAAGTATCTGGCCTCAGTCTGCGCGTCAAAAATGGAGCCCTCTATGGAAACTGTTCGAACAGGAATCATTGGATGTGGAGTTATCGGAAAACACCACGCGGCGACCGCTGATTCGAGTGATCTCGTTGAGTTAGCTGCGCTGGCAGATGTGCGTGAAGAAGCAGTTCAACCACTGGCTGAGAAACACAACGTCGCGACCACCTACAGTACCGCTGAAGATCTGATCGATGATGAGAGTATCGAAGCGATCGTCATCGCCATGCCTGCGCATCTCAGAACCGCGCTTGCGATCAGAGCTTTTGAAACGGGTAAACATGTGTTGACAGAAAAACCGGTTGCCATGAATGCCGCGGAAGTGCAGCAAATGATCGACGCGCAAGGCGATCTGGTTGCGGCCTGTTGCTCGTCTCGTTTTCGTTTCTTGCCGTCTGCACAGACGGCCACGGAGTTCATCGCGAGTGGCGAATTGGGGGCCATCCGTACCGTTCACTGTCGTAATTTTTCGCCGGCTCGTGGTAAGCCCGATTCGATGCCACCGGAGTGGCGATTGAAGAAATCTCTCAATGGCGGTGGCATCCTCATGAACTGGGGATGCTACGAGATTGACTACCTGCTCGGGCTCACAAGCTGGGCTCTGAAACCACAAACGGTCTTCGCGCAGACTTGGCAGATTCCTGAACGATTCAGGCCGCATGTTCCGCCCGGCTCGGATGCAGAGACGCACTACACGGCCCTTGTTCGCTGCGAAGGAGGCACAATGATCAGCATGGAGCGCGGCGAGTACATGTCAGCTCACGGTCGAAGCCTGTGGCAGATTATTGGTGAGAACGGCTCGCTTGAACTGCAGATGAGAGGTGGCGACGCAAGCCTGGTTTTCTGTCGTGCAGATGGCGCCAGCGGGATTGTTGAAGAACTCGTGTGGGAGGGCGCCGCCGACATGTCAGCCATTCATACCGGCCCCCTGCACGATCTGGCTGCCGCCATTCGAGGCAATCGCGAGCCTAAGACGAGCCTGAAGAATGCGCTCGTCGTTCAACAGATTTCAGATGCAATTTATGCTTCTGCGGAGAGGGGAACGACAGTTGAGATCGGAGAAGGGTGACGGAAACCACGATGTCCGGAGACGAGCCAAGGTCCTTGAGCGCGAAGGGGCAGCCTGATGCCGGCTTAGGGCATCCGAATCTCCTTACCCTCCTCACCCGATCTTTCCACGGCCTCGCAGACTGCGATCACTTCGCGTCCGTACTCGCCGGAGGTCAACGTCTGTTCATCTGATTCGATGGCCCGGATGAAATCATTCCACATTTCGAAATGCGGTCGCGTTTGCTCCAGCTCGATCTGGCCGGACAGTTCACCGTTCCAGATGGTGACGGTCTGAGAATCCACATGCATAGAGCCCTGGCTGCCGGCAATCATGGATTCAAATCGATCGACGCCGTGACGGTAACCTACGTGCAAAATGGTGGCGTAAACGCCGTTCTCGAATCCCAGGATGGCAGTGCCGCTGTCCGCGGCCGAGTAATTGAAAATCTCGTTGGAGACTTTCCCCCTCACTGAAACCACGCGGCTGCCGACCAGCCTCAACAGGCGGTCCACCTGGTGGGGAGCGTTCATCCACCACATGCCGCCACCGCACTCCTTTTCATAAAACCATCTGGGCCTCTCGCCTGAATGGAATGGTTTGAGCCAGGTCTCAGACCCCATCACAAGCTGGCCGATCTCGCCCGCTTCGATGCGGCGCCGCGCTTCCACGATAGTGGAAGAATAACTGTGATGATGGCCAACCGTGACCTTGACGCCGGCCTGCGCTGCGGCATCGATGATCTGGTCGCATTCAGCCACACTCAAGGCCATGGGCTTCTCGATGAGCACGTGCTTTCCTGCAGCGATGGCCTGAAGCGACACTGGCAGATGCAGATGGTGCGGGAGGCAGACGGCAGCGCAATCGACGTCCTTCCGGTCGAGCAGTTCTTCGATGCTTTCGAAAACATCGCAATCGAATCTCTGATTCAGATCGGGATGCCGGTCTCGATTCAGTTCGGCGATGCCGATCAGATCAAGTTCCGGCAGTTCGTTCGCCATGCTCGCGTGCGCTCCAACGATTCTTCCCCCGCCCAGGACCGCGACTCCATATTTCATCAAGAATCCCTCGAAGTGAATGGAAGGCGAATCCTAGCGCAGTCTGTGATCGCAAGCCGGTCGCTACGATTTGAGGGCCGCAGCTTCAAGCTCTGGCCTTGTCCACTGTATCCAACAGCTCTTCGACAGCCCGCCCCGGCGAAGGCGCCGCGAAAACTGAGGAGATGACCGCTACGGCTGCCGCTCCGGCATGGATGACCGGCTCACTGTTCTCTGAATTCAGACCGCCGATAGCCACGACAGGTTTCGTGCTTGCGGCACTCGCCTGCGCCACTGCCTCGACACCGATCGGTTCACCCATGCCAGCTTTGGATTTGGTGTAATAAACTGGACCGAGAACGAAAAAATCGGCAGTCTGATTGGATGCCTTTTCCGCCTCCTCCAAACTGTGAATCGAGACGCCAAGTTGGAGGCCGGCAGAGCAATTTCTGGCGTCATCGGGCGAGAGGGAAGTCGCCGTCAGTTGGACTCCTGCGGCACCGAGGGCCATCGCCACATCGATGCGATCGTTGATGAAGAGTTCCGATCCATGATTGTGACAGATTCTCAGGAGCTCCTTACCGACCTCGTGCACCTCGCGTGGGGTCATATCTTTCTCACGGAGCTGGATTGCCACCCGTGGTCCGCCCGCGGCTGCGACCTCTCCGACAACTTCTTTCAGGGACCGCTGGATGAGTTTTCGATCTGTAATGGCATAAAGGTCGAACATTGGTGTCCTCACCCGGCATTGAAGTTCCATCGAAGCTCAGGTCAAACGGTCAAGTAAACCGTTCAGCGTCTGTTTGAGATCCGACAGGCAGGTAGAAAGTGACGAAGACAACAGCAGAGGCAAGACACAAGGCACAGGATAGAGATTAAGACTCCCTGGCATATGGGCGCCCCTGTTTGCGCCCCCAGCTTGGCTACCTAGAATCCGCCCCTCTTGATTCGGGGCCGGGGCAACAGAGGAAATCATGTCAAAACGCAAGAAACGGGCTGCACCCAAAGCCGGGAGCAAATTTCATGAATGGCTGCAATCTCACCAGGAGGGTATGACCGAAGAGGACCGGGAAGCATTGTGGTTCAAGAGCCGGCTGGAATCACACACGTTGCTGAACTCGATTGAGGTTGAGGTCGATGAGCGGGAATACAACAGAATAAAAGATGATTTTGTCACGGAGCTCGATTGGTATCAGGAATACCTGAACGGCGAAGACGAAAAGAAGAAATGGTGGTTCTGTCACCAGATTCGACAGAACATGCTCAACGCACTGTTCGGGCCGCGTTTCAAGACCCAGTTCGTAATGGAGTTGGAGAGACTTGCCGAAGAGGCATGCGAGGAGGATAACGTAGAGGCTGCGATGGTGATTTCCTCCACGATAGCGTTTCTATACACGACAGACGCCCCGGTCGAAATCTGGAGCCTTTGCCGCGCCTACTTTTCAGCGTGGATTGAGGCCACCGAACCGGTGAAGGATGCGAGCGACGATATTAGAAAGGCATATGAGGTCTACCGCGAATATGACTCGATGTCCCCCGATGAAGATCCGTTCCTCAAATGGGTCACCAGCGAAGCGAAAGTGGATGTAGATTCTCCGATCCCCTTCGAAGTGGAAGAAGAAAAACTCCAGCTCCTGACCGAGCTTTCCGAGGCCATCGAGCGCGGCCTGGTCCCCATCCAGATATTGAATACTGATCAGATACAGGAACTCTATCAGAAATCTGAAATGTACATTCTGCCGTTGATTCAACAGCAGGGAGAGATTTTCGCTGACTTCTCGCATTCCATTCAGCACCGGTTTGGCCGTTTCTCCCGCGAGTTTCTGGCTGGCCTGAGGGAATCGGACCGCTGGGAGACGATCCGTACCTCCATCGCCGTCGCTCACAGCAACTCAAAGATGGCCGCAAGGGAAGACATCCGAAAATGGGTGGAGCATCTCGGTGTCACCCTGGAAACCCTGGAAGCCTATGACCGTGGCAACCATCCCGTACTGCGCTCCATCGTGGTTCAGGAAATCCATCGTTTCCATCAGGAGCAGAGGCAAAGAATGCAGCAACAGGGGCGGCCGGGAATGCAGCAGCCGGGGATGCAACAAGGGAGGTAACGGAACGGGAAGAGGTGAATGGTGAATGGTGAATCGTGAATCATGAATCGGTGAATCGTGAATCGTGAATGGTGAATGGTGAATCGTGAATCGGTGAATCGGTGAATCGGTGAATCGGTGAATCGTGAATCGGTGAATCGTGAATGGTGAATCGTGAATCGTGAATCGTGAATCGTGAATCGTGAATCGGTGAATCCTGAATCGGTGAATCCTGAATCGGTGAATCCTGAATCGGTGAATCCTGAATCGGTGAATCCTGAATCCTCTATCCAGAATGGGTGGACCATTCACCTCCGCGCCACCCCTCTTACTATTCACGATTCACGATTCACCTCTTCCTCTTCACCATTCACCTCTTCCACTTCTTACGCCCAACACATCCAGATGCCTGTCTGAAGACATCTCGACTGTGAGGTCCAGGCCGGCTTGGGCGATTTGCTCTCTCACCTCTTCGCACGAGTAGGATGCAAGTAAGGAGTTGTAGAATTCACTGCGCAGAACTTCAGGCTCCTCAGCGGCATATTCCTCGACGATCGCTCTGGCAGCTTCTTCGCTGTCGGGGCGGTGGAGATCCCGCATGAAGATGTGCGCGTCCGACGCTGCAAGTCGTCCTACCTCCCGCCAGAATTCGATGGGGTCGGAGACGTGATGCAGGATACTGTTGGAAATGAGGATATTGAACGAGGCGGCAGGCAGACCACTCGCTTTTGCGTCCGCGCAGACCCATGCAATGGTGTTACTGAGGCTTGCGCGCGTTTCTGCGTCTCTTGCCAGTTGCAGCATGTCTTCGGAACCATCCAGGCCGGTCACCTTCCAATCGGGTCTGGCCAAAGCGATGCGGATAGCGATATCGCCGGGGCCAGTGCCCAGGTCAATGAGCGCGGCTCCGGCCATTTCGCCGGCCATGGCCTGCAGGCTCTCGATGTACGCTGCGTTGACACTCTCAAAATCCGCTGCCGCATACGCAGAGGCCTCGGTGCCGTGCATCAGCTCATGCTCCTGCTGGCGCTGCATGTGACTCTACCGGTCTGGACTGGGGACTGATCTGCCGCACAGTAAACCAAATCCACCCCCGCTCCACCGAAGAAGGCGATAAAGTTCTGCTTCGCTAAATGCCGGAGTGTGACTCCGTGCCACCGGACGCTTCAGGCTGACGCCAGGGATCAAAAAGGGCCGTGCATAGTGCACGGCCCTTGATGTATCTAATTTGAAGAGCGACTACCCATCCAGCAACACGGCCTTGCGGCTGAGGCGGACGCGATTCTGGCCATCGATGTCGATGACTCTCACTCGCATGGCATCGCCGACGTCTACGTGATCGTGGATATTGTCGACGAACTTATCGGACAGCTCGCTGATGTGAACCAGGCCTTCCTGGCCGGGAAGGATCTCGACAAAGCAACCGAAGTCCTTAATCGCGACGACCTTTCCATCGTACTCTTCACCGATCTCGACCTCCTTGGTCATGCTCTCGATAAAGGTCTGGGCGTCGTTCACGCTGTCGCCGTTCGGGCCGGAGATCGTGATCGTGCCGTCGTCATCAATATCGAGGGAGGCACCGCTTTGCTCTTCGATAGATCGAATCATCTTGCCACCCGGGCCGATAATCATGCCGATCTTGTCCGGGTCTATCTTTATCTGAGACATGCGCGGCGCGTTCTCAGCAAGATCCTTGCGCGGCTTCGGAAGCGTCTCGAGCATGGAGCGCAGGATATTGATGCGCGCCTCTTTCGCGTCTTCAAAGCCCTTGGTCATGATCTCGCGGCTGATGTTGGTGACCTTCAGGTCGAGCTGGATGCCCGTGACTCCCTGCTGCGAGCCGGCGATCTTGAGATCCATATCACCGTTGAAGTCTTCCTCGCCCATGATGTCCGTGAGGGTTACCCACTTGTCACCTTCGGAAACAAGCCCGACGGAGATGCCGGCAACTGGACGCGTGATGGGTACACCCGCATCCATGAGCGCAAGGGTAGCACCACATACCGAGGCCATGGAGGATGAACCGTTCGACTCGTAAATATCGGATACGACTCGAATCGTGTACGGGAACTTTTCCCATTCGGGCAGGACGGCCTTGACTGAACGTTCGGCGAGCGCGCCGTGCCCGATGTCACGACGTGCGGGACCACGGGGCATGGAAACTTCACCAACGCTGAACGGCGGGAAGTTGTAGTGGAGCAAGAACTTTCTGTGGACTTCTTCGCCGAGCCCTTCGACGATCTCTTCGTCGCGTGATGTGCCGAGGGTGCATCCGACCCCAGCCTGGGTCTGTCCGCGCTGGAACAGGGCCGAGCCATGCGTCATCGGGAACAAGCCCACCTCGCAGAGCAGTTCGCGGACGTCGTCGAAGCCGCGTCCGTCGCAACGTGTGCCTTCATCGAGGATCATCCTGCGGATGACCCGCTTCTTGGCCTGGTAATGGGCTTCCTTCACCTCAGCTTTGCGGGCCTCAGCCGCTTCTTCATCAAGCCCTTCAATATACTGAGCTATGATTTCATCACGGAATTCGGAGACCGCTTCCGCGCGTTCCTGCTTGGCGACTTTCTGGCAACTGTCCTTGATGCCATCGGCGAACTTCTCGTAGATCTCGTCGATGAGAGAGGCCTCGTCTTCCGGTACTTCCGGGAACACCTTTGCCGGCACTTCGTGCTTCTCGATAAGCTCTGCCTGCATGGCGAGGAGTTCCTTGCATCCCTCGTAACCGAAGTAAATCGCATCCAGGCAGACCTCTTCGGAAAGCTGATTGGCGTCGCCTTCGAGCATGCAGACGCCGTCGTTGTTGCCAGCGACGATGAGATCCAGATCACCATTATCGATCTGTTCCTGGGTCGGGAACAGGACGAATTCATCGCCGATACGACCGACACGAACAGCCCCGACGGGGCCGAGGAAAGGTAACGGCGAGACCATAAGGCACGCCGAAGCGCCGTTGATGGAGAGGACGTCCGGATCATTCTGGCCGTCGGCGGACAGCACCTGCGTCATGATCTGCACTTCCTTTCTGTAGCCCTTCGGAAAGAGCGGGCGCATGGGCCGGTCGGTCATGCGCATAGTCAGGATTTCTTTGGCGCGGGGGGCGCCTTCACGTTTCATGAAGCGTCCACCCGGTATCTTGCCCGCGGCCTGGCCCCGTTCACGGTAGTCAACGGTCAGCGGGAAGAAATCCAACCCCGGGCGTCCATCAGCGGACACGACCGTTGTCAGAACCTGGGTATCCGCATAGCCAACGACGACTGCGCCGTGTGCCTGTTTTGCTATTTTGCCGGTCTCCATAAAAAACACTCGACCGCCAATTTCTTTTTCTACTCTTGTAACTTTCACAATTTTCTCCTTGAGGTAATTCCTCTAACTAATGAGATTCATATAAACAAATTTTGAACATTGCTTTCGCCGCGCACGAAAGCCTCGGCAGTTTGTCTGACCTGTTGGTGGGGATGCGCTCGGTGGCAGGATTCCGAGCAGCACAACGTCAGGCTGGGGATGGGGGATGGAACATCCGGCCTGATGCCCTTCCGCAAGGACAGTACAGTGTGCCGGATTTATTTTCTCAGCCCAAGGCGCCGGATGACTTCCTGATAACGCTCGAAGTTATTGTCTGAAAGATAACGCAGGAGCGAATTACGCTTGCCAACCATCTTGAGCAGACCACGGCGTGATGCATGGTCTTTCTTGTGCATCTTCAAATGCTCGGACAACTCATTTATCCGAGCGGTTAATACTGCAATCTGGACTTCCGGCGAACCGGTATCTCCCTCATGTACTCGAAAGTCCTCAATGATGCCTTGCTTCTTCTCTTTGAGAATCACTGATGTAAACCTCTGTGAACTGACTAAAAATTCTTATCCTTTCTCAAGTATTCGGGCGGGATTATAGCAGCGCGGTTTGGGGCTGCTAATGGGAGTAATACGTAATACGTAATGAGTAATACGTAATGAGTAAGGTGCCCAATGGTGGAGGAGGTGTGGGTCAGCCGGTGTCTCAATCGCGGCGGCCCGGCCAGCATCCAGCATCCAGT
>Ga0066833_10000213_pt1 | contig 22151 bp, 18 predicted proteins | sample ETNtaG_13_FD_66728 | JGI IMG/M metagenome (GOLD analysis project Ga0066833, IMG submission 66728) | Marine microbial and viral communities from oxygen minimum zone, Eastern Pacific Ocean - ETNP201306PF47B | ecosystem: Environmental > Aquatic > Marine > Oceanic | place: Pacific Ocean: Eastern...
GGGTCGGGAAAGCCATCAGGATATCGACCACACGGCTAACGGCCTGATCAACCCACCCGCGCATAGTAGCCGCCAGAAAACCGAATGCCATACCTACGATGAATGATAGCCCCGTGATGATCAAAGCAAGACTGATGGTATTACGGGCACCGTACAAAAGCCGGGTAAGCAGATCCCGGCCAATATGATCAGTGCCAAGCCAGGACTTGCCACCCATGCGGTTATCATTCAACTGCGCCCAACACGGGCCATCACTCTTAACCACTTCTGCGGAACAATCCGTGGCCCAGATACCGGGTTCCCACACCTTGCCGACTATCTCGGTTTCCGTAAACGGTGTGAGCACCGGTGCAAAGGACAGGGCAAACAGATTGATAGCTATAATGAGGAACCCCATTTGGGCGCTCCACGGGGCTTTCAAGAATACCTTTGCGACGTTAGTGATTGTTATGGCCTCATCACGTAGGATGCCGCAGACGCGGATTGGCAAGAATAGAAAGAATGTCTGCGGTTAAATTCAGTATCACATAAGTGCTGGCAAAAATTAGTCCGCACGCTTGCACCACTGGCAGGTCGCGCTTAGATACAGAATCAACCAAAAGTTGCCCTAAACCTGGATAAACGAACACCACCTCGACAACCACCACGCCTACAACCAGATACGCCAGGTTAATGACGATTACATTGATAATCGGGGCCAGTGCGTTAGGCAGTGCGTGATACATGATTACCCAAGAACGTTTCATTCCCTTAAGTTGTGCAGTTTCGATATACGGTCTGGTCAACACATTAATGATAGCCGCCCGTGTCAGGCGCATCATATGTGCAACCACCACCAGGACCAAGGTCATGACAGGCAGGGCCACGGCATAAAGTCGGTCCCATAATCTAAAGTCTGGCGAAACATAAGCCATGCTTGGAAAGACATTGAACTCTACTGACAAGAAAACAATAAGAATATAAGCGACAAGAAACTCAGGTACCGAAATTGTCGTGAGGGTGGTCATGGTAATTATCTTGTCGAACAGAGATTCTCGATACAGAGCCGCCAACATACCCAGAAAGATTGAAATCGGGACGGCGATAATGGCAGCGCACGATGCCAGAAACAGCGTATTGGACAGGCGCGTAGCAATAAGGTCGGCAACCTCCCGATTATTGACCAATGATGTCCCTAAATCCCATTGCAGAATATCGCCTAACCAAACGAAATAGCGTACATGCAATGGTCGGTCCAGATTCAATTCAAGTCGAATTGCAGCGAGGGCTTCCGTCGTTGCATGCTGCCCTAGAATCGCCTGAGCCAAGTCGCCGGGCAACATTTCCACACCGAGTGTAATAAGCACGGAAATGATAAATAGCGTCAGTAGGCCAAAGGCCAGGCGCTTGAGAATGAGTATTCTTAAACTATCTTTCATCAAACACAGGCCACTCACATACCAGATTGGTTGAAATTTCTACCGTTCATCTAAAAGACGCGTCTAATATTTGGAAAAAGAACCTCCATGCCAAGCCCAAAACATGTCTTGATTAAAATATCAGTTCGGCATCACTCATCCTGTCAGGAAACTAGAGTGCGCGGATAAGCGATGCGAAAATATTGACGGCAATAAGGCAAATCACCTGCGCTCATGCACAGGTGATTTGCCGTTTCTTTTTTGACGTTACTACGCGTTGTCGTCGACCCAGACTTCCTCGTACAGTAAGCCGGCGCTCAGACCGAAGGCAGGACTGCCTTGGTAGCCCTGAATTCGCTTATGGGTACCTTCCACGAAATTCATGTACATGGCATTGAACACGCCACCATCGTCGTGCAACAAAGTTTCCGCCTCGCAATAAATTTCGTAGCGCAATTTGGGATCAGTAGTCTTGCGTCCCTGCACTAGCAGTTTGTCAAAACGCTCGTTCTTCCATTGGGTCTCGTTCCACTCCGCCTCCGAGTGGCAGGTCATGGTAAGAATGAGGTCCGCGGTGGGGCGTGAGTTCCAGTTAGAGGCACAGATGGGCACCTTCATCCAGACGTTATCCCAGTAGCCGTCCTTAGCCGCACGAGTAACCTTGATATTGATACCGGCCGCCTTTGCGCCTTCCTGGAGCATGATAGTAGCGTCATCCGCAAAGTCACCCGCAGTAGTAGAGGTGTACACCTCTACGCCGGACAGACCTGTCTTCTTCCAGTAGAAGCTCGCCTTGTCGGGATCGTAGTCGTGTTGCGGGATTTCCCTGCAATACATGGATATTCCAGGATTGACTGAAAAGTCATTGCCGATGGTGCCGTGACCTTGCAACAGCGAGTCGACCATGGCTTGGCGATCAACGCAGTGCTTAAGCGCGAGTCTCACATTGACATCATTGGTCGGTTCCCGATCACACATCATAGCCCACAGCTGTTGTGCGCCGGAGGACATAGAATGCACATTGACGTTGGGATCCTTGTCGAGCATTGCGGCAATGCGCGCGTCTACCGCACAGATATCCACAGCACCAGTGCGTAGGCCGTTCGACCGTGCTGTGGCGTCTGTGATGCCCTGGCTGATGTAAGTGTCTACCCAAGCGCAGTCCGATTTCCAGTAGTTCTCATTGCGAACCACAACCGAGCGAAGCCCGGGCTCGAACTCGACCAACTTGTAAGGTCCCGTACCGACAACCGGGTCGCCGTCCTTCCAACCTTCGGTAACGACCGACGTGTGGTAGTCGTGACCGAGCTGGACGGGAAAGTCCGCGTTACCGCTGTTTAGGGATATCTTGACCACGTTGTCACCGTCCGCACTCATATTCACGATAGATGAAAGTAGCGACTTTGAGGGGGATTTTGAACCTTCTTTGATGTGCTCGTTAAGTGAGTAGATGACGTCCTTCGCGGTGAGCGTCTTACCGTTATGGAATTCCACGCCCTTACGCAATTTGAAGGCCCATTCGGTAGCTTCGTTTGTGCCCTCCCACTCCTCTGCCAAGTTCGGCACCGCGTCCAGGTTCCGGTCCAGATTTGTGAGCCGGTTATAAACCTGGTGAGACCGGTTGGCATCTGTTCCAGTTAGCATTTTGGTCGGGTCGAAAGTCTCCGTCTGGGCGGTTTCCTCAGTGGCGACCACGACCTCTCCACCACGCTTTGGTGCGGATGCGTAGGCGGACCGACTGAGCAAGGTCGAAGCTGCGCCAGTAGTCATGCCCAATGCAACAGCCCTACCGAGGAACTGTCGCCGACTCATGCGCCCTGATTCCATAGCTTTTAACAAAATGTCGATATCCTTCATAACGTTTCTCCTTGTTGAATGTCATTATTGGGTTTGGGTGCTTGTTGGTCAGAACTTCTTGTTTTGGACGGCGCTACCGCCAGAACGGCGCTCCGTATTTCGTCACGAGTCTGGAGTACAGACACCAGGCTTTCCTGTGCAGTATCCACATGCATGCGAATTAGTTCTACAGCACCCTCCACATCTTTTTTCCTAATTAAGTGAAGTAGGCTCTGATGTTGTAGGTGAGCAGTAGCAAGTGAATCCTGACTGGAGATTTCTACCGAAATAAAACACATCACCTTGTGCAGTACGTTCTGCATAGCCTTATGTAGTGATGCATTACCACTTGCTCGGGAGATCAACTCATGAATTTGAATATCAAGTCCAACCGCCTTGGCGTGTCTACTTAAGCCAGGAGGCAACTTATTCAACTCACTTAGAATACGGTCGAATTCCTCCAAATGTGAAGATTGAGCATTTTGTGCAGCTAGTTTGACGGAATGAATTTCGAGCATCTTTCTATACTCATACAAGTCCTTCACCTCATCCACAGAAAACTGGCTGACGTAATAACCACGTCGGGGGCGTTTTTCGACCAGACCGGTCATGGCCAAACGGCCGAGCGCTTCGCGAATAGGCGTTCGACTAACTTCCAGCAACTCCGCTAAATCTCGGTCAACGAGCTTCTGACCAGCAGGTAAGGCGTTTGAGACAATCAAGTCGCGCAGGCTTGAATATACGACGTCGATTAAAAGATTAGTTGGTTTGGTTGTCATGTTCCTACTAATTGGTTTAGCATTAGATTTGGTATTCCATACTGCATTCCATCCCTATTTTTGTCAATGAACATTGAATCTATCCCCTCCAGTGCAGTACTGGCCGCAGAGCGAATCCGTAGCCATATTCGTGAAACACCATTGGAACATTCGCCCTACTTCAGCACGCTAACCGGCGCCAACGTATGGCTCAAACTTGAGAACTTGCAGACCACCGGATCGTTCAAACTTCGTGGTGCGTGTAATAAGCTGCTATCACTATCTCCAGACGAAGTTTCCGCTGGCTGCGTCGCCGCATCAAGCGGTAACCACGGTGCAGCCGTCGCTTATACGATGAGCAAGCTTGGTATTAAAGGTGTCATCTTTGTGCCTGAGTGGGCGTCGTCTGCAAAAGTAGACGCAATACGTCGAGCTGGGGTCGAGGTACAGCACTTTGGTACTGATGGACTAGATACGGAAGAGCATGCACGCCAATACGCGAAAGACAACGCAATGACGTACGTGTCTCCCTACAACGATGCCGATGTTATTGTGGGCCAAGCGAGTTGTGGTGTCGAAATTGCGAAACAGATCGATAGTGTCGACGCTTTGTTTGTTGCTGTTGGTGGCGGTGGTCTCATTGCTGGGGTCGCTGGTTTCCTCAGATCGGTGAATCCGCGTATGCGAGTGATTGGTTGTCAACCGACGGCGGCGCCGATCATGGCTGCGTCAATCAAGGCAGGGCGATTGCTTGATATGCCCAGCGAATCTACGCTGTCTGACGGTACCGCTGGTGCGATTGAGGCAGGGGCAATCACGTTTGACCTTTGCCAGAAATTCGTAGACGACTATGCCGTAGTTCCTGAAGAGGAAATCGCCTTGGCAATGCGCGAATTCATCGATGGACACCATATGTTGTTAGAAGGCGCGGCTGGTGTCGCCCTAGCAGGCCTGAAACAGTTCAGCGAACACTGCCAGGGACAAAATGTCGTCGTGATTATCTGTGGTGCAAATATAAATCGCGACACTCTTCGCAAAATTATTTAGTAAGCTAGCCACCACATCGAGTTCATAATTTTGTCGATTTTCACTTTGACGTTGAGGGCCTTGCCCAAGGCTAAAGTTCCGCATACACCCCTTTTAGAAGGCTTCAGGAATCGATATAGATACTTTGTTGCTATTTGGAATACTTATAGTGCCGATGTATCAATGTAGGTTGCTCAAGAAATTTTCGTAAATCCTCTAACTTCAAGATTTGTACCGTCCAAAATATTTTGGAATGCTCTGAGCTACCCACCGCTGCGTTGGCTGGATATTCGAATTCGTTCTTTTCTACAAAGGGGTGGGTACCCCCAAGTTAGTGTGCTGAAAATGTGCTGAAACTGGGTCCATTCCAGTCCTCTCCAGTCCATTCAGGTCCGTTTGCGTGGAGTCGGAGCCTGTTATTTAAGGGATTTTAGGACTGTTAGTTGGAAGGCCTCTGCCTTCACACGGCAGGGGTCGCTGGTTCAAATCCAGCCGCGCCCACCATATTTATCCTGTGTTTACAGGACTTTCTACAGTTTGTAACGCCTGTTCCATCAGTAACTCAATAGTCAATGTGACTAGAATGTGACCGAAACTTCTCTAACTTGTGTACTGCGTCGTGTAAATCTGCCTGGTCACTGTGCATGTTGTATGGTGTTGCATCTCTGGGTGTGTGGGTAAACTGATGAGGGACCACATATATGTGCATGGCAATCACAAGCGTTATCTGGAACATCAAATTGCGGCGGTGTGAATGTTTTTTCCAATGGCATGTTATTAGCTCTATCCCTATATCCTATTTGGAGTCGCCTAAGGGGTTTTCGCGGTAAACGGTCGATTAGTCAGAAAATCAAAATCCACACCTTGGCCCGCCTGGTTTACATGTTCGACAAATAGTTTCCTATATCCACGCTCTCCTTCTACCGGAGGAGCAGGTACCCACGCCGCACGACGACGCTCAAGTTCTTCAGCATCCACATCAATGGTCAATGTGCGATTAGCAACATCCAGCGTAATGATATCGTCATTTTCAACCAAGGCTAACGGGCCGCCAACGGCGGCTTCCGGTTCGGCGTGCAAAACGATGGTGCCAAAGGCGGTGCCACTCATCCGACAATCAGAAATACGAACCATGTCTGTTACTCCTTGCTTTGCCAAAACTTTTGGGATTGGGATGTAACCTGCTTCAGGCATCCCGGGAGCGCCCTTTGGTCCTGCATTTCGCAGCACCAGAACATCTTCTTTGCTGATATCTGTAATGGTGTCGATGCGATCGGCTAGATCATTGAGAGAATCAAACACCACGGCGCGTCCGGAATGTTTAAGCAAGTCCGGCGAACAGGCTGATTGCTTGATTATTGCACCATTGCCTGCAAGATTTCCCTTAAGGGATACAAGGCTGCCTCCGAAGTGAATCGGGTTCGCTATTGTTCGTACAACATCTTGCGCAAACGGTTTTGGTGACGCCTCAATTTCCTCGCCAAGTGTACGTCCAGTAATCGTCATACAATCTAGATTGAGAAGTGGTTTGAGCTCACGCAGTACAACTGCCATACCTCCGGCCCGATAAAGGTCGTCCATGTAGTATTTACCGCTTGGCTTTAGATCGACAAGAACCGGTGTTTCTGCGCCAAGTGTGTTGAATGCATCCATATCCAACTGGACACCCAATCGCCCAGCAATTGCTGCCAAATGTACAAGACAATTGGTCGACCCTCCCACCGCCAAGAGCACCCGCAAAGCGTTTTTCAGCGCAGCGGGTGTCATTATTTCAGACGGCTTCAACTTCATTTTCGATAGTTTTACCGCATGCGCACCGCTTTCTTCAGAATGGCGAAGCCGTTCAGAAAGTACTGCAGGAATGGTAGCCCCGCCAGGAAGCATCATTCCCATGGCCTCGGCCATGCATGCCATTGTTGAGGCTGTACCCATCACGCCGCAAGTGCCTACCGATGGCACAAGCTGTCCTGTTACCTCTTTCAGCTCGTCTTCCTTGATACTACCGCCACGATATTCACCCCAGAACCGGCGACAATCAGTGCAAGCACCGATACGTTCACCGCGATGTGAGCTGGAGAGCATCGGACCAGTAACCAAGCTTATCGCCGGAACGTCTGCGCTTGCCGCTGCCATAAGCTGTGCGGGAACGGTTTTGTCGCAACCACCAATCAGCACGCAGGCATCCATTGGCAGGGCGCGAAGCATCTCCTCGGTATCCATTGACATCAGATTGCGCAAATACATGCTGGTCGGATAGGAAAATGATTCATGCAAAGAGATGGTGGGAAATTCAACCGGTAGTCCTCTGGCCAACATCACGCCGCGTTTTACCGCCTCAATGATCTGAGGTACGTTTCCGTGGCAAGGGTTAAAGCCGGAAAACGTATTAACAATTCCAATCACCGGCAGGTTGAGAGCCTCGTCGGTATAGCCCATCGCCTTGATAAATGCGGTGCGCAAGTAGAGCGAGAAATCTTCATCGCCGTAGCTGGTCAATCCTCGCCGCATACCTATCTTGTCATCCATTGGAAAATTCCTAAAGTTACACGAAGGGTGTTTATCGTGGTTCTATTTGAAATTTGATGGCTGCCAGATCGGCAAATAAAGAGCCGGCAGCTTCGGGTGGCAACGGCAATAGGGGGGGCGCCAGTGTTCGCCATGCCGGGTCATCATGGAAGTGCGAGACCATGGCCTTCATGGCGGGAATCAACGGATAACGCTGAATGGTTTTCCTGATCTCGGAAATCCGGTCTTGCAAATCATCCGCTTCATCGGTTTGCCAACGGTCGAATACTTCTCTAATGCCCTTGGGATTTGCTCCGCCTGTGGCGGTAATGCAACCAGTACCACCTAACCGTAACGCTTTTAGTAAAAAGGCCTCTGAACCGGGAAAAATTTCAAGCTGAGGATATTCTTTGAGCAGACTCTCGGTGTTTGTCCAGTCTCCGGAGCTGTCTTTCAAACCTACAATTGTATCTGGATAGGCGGTTGCCAGACGCCCTACGAGCTCGATCCCGAAAGGCACACGTATGACGAAGGGTATGAAAGTGACACCCGTTAGTCCGGTCTTCCTACAGACTGTTCTCATGGCTCTTTTCACACCCTTGGGCTATTAGAACCGGCATTACGATTTATTTTGTCACGCTTAAATTCCCATTCATATAAACTTCGCCATGAGCATCTTTGGCAATGCCAGGATGAGTCCCGGGAAGAAAATTACAATTAACAAAACCACAAACATTGGACACAGGACAATCGCGACGTCGCGTAATGCTTTCTTAACCTCAATGTCTCCGACCTTGCAAGCGATCAATAAACACAGACCATAGGGAGGAGTTACCAGTCCGAAAGCCAAAGAAATAACGCCGATAATTGCAAAATGAATCGGGTGCATATGCGAGACTTCGGCCAGCGGCCAAAGAACGGTCCCGAGAATAATGATCGCCGGGATGGCATCGATAAACATACCGATCAAAAGAAAGGAGCCAGCGACGATCAAGCCCGTACTGGTCGGACCAACGCCGTAGGGCGCCAGAAACTGTACAATAGCCAGCGGAACTTTGAAATAGGCCAACAGCCACCCGAACGCCGACGCCGTGCCTATACAAAACAGGGACATAGCGGCGAACGCCGCAGAGTTGTAGAGGATCGACGGGAGGTTATGAAAACCAATGGTTCTGTAAAAAAGCCCCCCTAGAATAACAGAATATAGTACGGCGATTACTGAAGCTTCGGTTGGCGTAAAAAACCCACCGACAATTCCGCCGACAATGATCAAGGGGGTCATGAGAGGCGGTATCGCTTGGAAAACCGCAACAAAGAATTCCTTAAATGTAGATCGCGCATACATCGGGTAATTGTAGATTTTGGCAAACACGTAGACCGCCATCATTTGCGACACGGCGATCAAAATTCCAGGGATAACGCCGGCCAAAAACAAGCCACCAATAGATACGGACATCAGTCCGCCCCACACGACCATCAAGATACTTGGCGGAATAACAACGCCCATGACCGAGGAGCACGCCGTGATGGCGACGGAAAAACTTGATGAGTAACCCAGCTTTTTCATCTGCGGAATTAGCAGCGACCCGATACCCGCGGCATCCGCTGTGGACGAACCGGATATGCCCGCAAATAGCATACTGACCACCACGTTAATGTGCCCTAATCCGCCCGGCAAATGTCCAACCATTGCACGCGATAGCCGCACCAACCGGTCAGTGATTCCCGCAGCGTTCATAATGTTTGCGGCCAAAAGGAAGAACGGAACAGCAAGTAATATGAAGGCGTTATACGACTTGAACATTTCATTCATGAGCAGGAATGGCGTTAATCGCTCTTCCAACAAAAACACCGGAATGCATGCCAAACCGAGCGCAATCGCAACAGGGACGCGAAAGATAACAAGAATTATAAAAAGCGGGAATAATATCGCCGAGACCTCCAGAGGTGTCATGGGGTAACACTCCGAAATAATTTGATATGATCAACAACACGTTCTGACAAAAATAACATCCACGTAATCCCCGTTATCGGCCAAGCCACGTAAATAAACACCATTGGCAGATCAGCCATTTCGGAAGTTTGCAGTAATCCGAACTTAATCAGCGGCCAGCCCCAGACAACAAAAATAACCGCCATGCCAAATGCCATGAGATCAACAAACATCAGGGATATCGCTTTGCCTTTGTTGGTTTTTGGGGGCGGCAACAGATCAACTGCAAAATGTTCGTTTTTCCGTAAAGCAATCATTGCCCCAACAAGGATGATCCAGATGAAGCAAAATCGTGACAGCTCTTCGGTCCAGATATAGCGTGGGATAAAATCGCTATAGCGGGCAAATATTTGCATGGTTACTGGAATAATGAGAATTCCCATCAATAGTGTCAGCACGATTTTGAGAAACGAAAAATAACCATCTATTATTTTTTTCATTCGTGCCCGCCTAACCACACAAGGTTCATAAAAAAGGGTCGATGGCACTTAAGCCATCGACCCTTAATACCTTTATATCACGCGGAGAAATACGCGACTATTGTACGGCCTGAATAGCGTTATATAAAGCGCTCTGCCCCAAGTCTTTAAAGTACTCTTTCAATACGGGCGTCGCGGCTGCAATCAATTTTTCCCGCTCTGTGAAGTTGATTGTTTTCAGCTTACCCTGAGATTCCATTTCCGCCATAATTCCTGAGCCTTCAGTAAGTTCGGTGACTCGGCCATAGGTTCCGGCATCTTTACCGGCCTGGAGAATTGCAGATTGCAAATCTTGCGGTAATCTACGAAGTGTTTTGCCACTGAACGCTAATGGGCGGACCGTGATGGAGTGTGCGGTCAGAGAAATGTTTGGCCCAACTTCGTAGAATTTCATCTGGCGGATGCCAGCCGCTTCATTTTCTGCCGCATCAATAACGCCGGTTTGAATGGCATTATAGACTTCTGCATAGGCAATGACATTCGGCGACATACCGAAGGCATTGAAAAGTTTTGTTTGAATTGGCGCACCCATCACACGGATCGGAACATTCTTGATTTCAGCCATGTTCGTTACTGGCTTGTTGACGATCAGGTGACGGACGCCACCTCCACCGTATCCCAACACCAGAACGTCGGCACGCTTGTAAATGTCGTCGACGATCGGCTGCAACACGTCGCCGGACAAAACCTTACTCCAGTGGCCAGCATCTCGGTAAAGCATCGGTGGATCGAGCAAAGTCGCCAACTTCGAAAAGGTGGACATGTGCGACGGAGCTGCCACAGCGTAGTCAACCGACAAGCCCTGGTTCATGTAGGCGACATAGTCTTTTTCAAGACCCAGCTCGCTATTTAGGTGCATAACGAACTCAAGCTCATGCTCGCCACTGTAATATTGTTTCGTGAGTTGTTCGAATTTACGCATCAAACGCGTAAACGCATGTTTTTCATCAAACTGGCTCGCACCATGCAACGTGATCTTGTCGGCTTGAGCGGTACTAACAAACGTAAAGCTGGAAAAAGCGACCGCCAGCACCGGGAGCAACAGTTTTGATACAGTAAATTTCATATTAACTCCTCCTCAGGATTAATTCGCGAATTCATTCTTCTGAATTCAGTTTCATTTAAATTGGCAGATACAACTGCCACCCAGGTACGACTACAGGTACGACTATACGACTAACGGCAAAATTGTTCCCTTCGATTATTTGTCATCACAGCACAAATCCCCCTTCTTTCGCTTCCGCAGTGCGTCACCGCTAGACGTGTCGCACAAACTGACAGCGAATAATTGATAAAACCATTTATCAAAATGATTTTAAATGTACTTCATTTAACATATTGTTTTAATTCTGCTTTCTAAATTATCTCTATTTACTTGCGCTCCAATTGAGTCGCTTTGATCAAACGTTTTATCATTAAATTAATCTGCTGTCAAGCTACCGTTTGTCATTCTTCGGCCGAAACTTTTGCGGTAGAGGCGCGGGCGATTAACTGCAAAGGAAGAATAACTTTTTCTTTGCGATTGCTTTTATTCTTGAGCGCTTTTATCAGTGCTTCCGCAGACCGTCTGCCAATAGAGCGAGGGTAAATCTCTACCGTAGTAAGTGATGGAAAAGCAGCTTCTGATTCTGGCAGATTGTCCACACCAATTACTGAAATGTCCTCGGCAATTTTTTTACCGGAAGACCGCAACCCAGCACAAACACCCACAGCCACAATATCGTTGTAACAGAATACCGCCGTAAATTTCTGGCCAGATTGGACAAGCCGTATAGCCATTTCGCGACCAAATTCCAGCGTGGGTGGGCCCGGCAATATCAGTTCCTTTTGAACAGAAAGCCCACGACTATCTATAACTTCGCGAAACCCTGCAATTCTGTGTCGTGTTGTCGCCAATTCTTGAAAGCCGCCAATCATCGCAATATTTTTATGGCCTAGATCTACCAAATGTTTGCTAGCAAACACGCCACACTGGTAATCGTCCGCCCCAATGAAATCTGCATTTTCATCTTGCAGATCGCGGACACAAATTACATAGGGCAACGATCGGGCGCGGATCAATTCAAACGTTTCCGATGATGACCCGGCAGCCGGGCAGATCACAAACCCGCCCACACCCAGCCCTACCATTGCCTCAATTAGTTTTCCCTGGCGATGCAGATCATCATTCGAGTTGGCGAGCACGGTTAAGTATCCGTTTGCAAAAGCTTCCGTTTCCAGTGCGGCGGATAGCTCGGCAAAAAAAGGGTTGGAGAAATCATTAACAATCACCCCAAAAAGAGTCGATTGGCCGGACCGGAGTTTTGAAGCACTGTGGTCGAGAATAAAACCCAACGTATTTGCCGCATCGCGCACCTTCTTGCGCGTAGCTTCTGATATTCGCCCTTTCCCGTTGAGCACGAGCGAGACCGTAGAAACGGATACCCCCGCTCGCATAGCAACGTCTCTGATACTCTTTTTTGTCACCTGTGCGACCCTCGCTTCGTTAACAATCGCAAAGCCTTATACAAAAATACAGGCCTCAAACCACGACAACTCTAGGGCGAACAAAGACACTTTACGCCTACGCCACCAACCCGAAAAACTTCAAATTAGCGGCGGTCTGACCAACAAGCGCTTCGTATCCGACTTGAATGACACAACCTTTCGCTTGCGCTTGTACCAATAATGGTGTCACCGGAGGCTTCATAATCATTTCTGTCACGAGCTGACCGCAGCAGAGTAAATCGGGTGACACAGGCAAAGGATCGCCGCTCGCCATGCCAAGGGGGGTTGCATTGGCAACGACATCAAATTCCGTTGGGTCGAGAGGGCCCGTATCAATTTCTATGTTCGAGTAGTTCGCACGCATGTTCGCAATAATTCTTTCAACTTTACCCTGGTCTAAATCGACAATACGCAGGCGTTGAACCCCCGCGTCCGCCAAGGCGAAAGAAATTGCAGCTCCGGCGCCACCCGCGCCGACAATCAAGAAGGACTTGTTTTTCGGCTGATGACCGTTTTTGATGAGTCCGTTAACATAACCGATGCCATCAAACATATCCCCTACCCACTGGCCATCAGGTTCTACGCGAATAGAATTCACGGCACCAACAATTTGGGCCCGCTTGGAACAGCTGTCTACCACCTCCATCATTCTCGGCTTGTGCGGTATCGTTGGGATGATGCCGGCAAGATTTTTTAAAGCACGTAATCCATCGACAGAGCGCTCGAAATCTTTGGCGCTGAATTGCACCGGAACAAAAACTACATCGGCCGGAATCTCCGCAGTTAGCTTGTTATACAAATGAGTGGACTTTACCTGAGCGATGGGATCGCCGATGACAACATAAACTTGCGTCTCTCCCGTAATGTGTAGCGATGCAGCCTCGTTTCGAATACCATCCACAAAAAACCTACCCGTCTCATTTGTTTTTGATTTGATGCACGTTCCAACAGGTTTCCTCGGTTACACCGTAACGCCGTCCCTGAGGTTAAATCGTTCGCAATAACGCCTGCCACCATTTGCCTAAAAGCGGTAAAGCCATTCTTCCACTTGACTTCGTGTATGAAAAAACGTTTTATCATATTTGTCATTAGCAATGACAAATATGACACCTTTTACGCCCATATTGTAGCATGAACTACACAGATATAGTTGATATTTCAATCTAAATTGAGTCATACTATAGTCGAATTATCGACATATTGTTAATATTATTGGATAAAACGTTTTATCGTTACATCTTATAACACATATACCTTTGGAAACAGCCCTATGTTGCATTTGCCAGCCCAAGACCTTGAAATTTATGAACAAATTCAGGGTATGAGCCGACGGTTTGCCCAAGAAGCCGTGCGACCTGTTGCAAAGGAATTAGATACCACACAGGTCTTCCCTAGAGCATTGTATGAACGAATGGGCGAGTTGGGGCTTTTCGGCATAACCGTCCCTAAACAACATGGAGGTGCTGGTTTAGACACCTACGCGTACGCCTTGGTCATCGAGGAACTATCTCGTGGTTATGCATCTGTCGCCGATCAATGTGGCGTCATAGAACTCATAGGCACCTTACTGTCATGGTATGGAACGGCCGAACAACGGGGTGCATACATGGCGGATGTTCTAGCCACCAAAAAAATAGTTGCCTACTGTATTACCGAAGCAGAGGCAGGATCCGATGTCGCAAACATTCGTACTCATGCGGAACGCACGGATTCTGGCTGGGTGTTGAATGGCTCCAAATTATGGATACATAACGCCCCCATTGCCGATCTCGGGTTTGTGTTAGCGCGCACCGATCCTGACGCGGGCCATCGCGGCATGAGTATTTTTGTGGTTGATCTCCATAGCGACGGCGTATCGCGAGGTCAAAAGGAGCGAAAGATGGGCCAATGTTCCAGCCAAATTGGCGGCCTGAATTTTGATAGTGTTCAACTACCCGAATGGGCATTGCTAGGCGATCTTAATCGTGGGTTCCATATCATGATGAGCGTTCTGGAAAAAGGACGGGTAGGTATCGGCGCATTGGCCGTCGGTATCGCTCAAGCGGGTCTGGAAGCTTCGGTAAAATACGCACAAACCAGAAAACAATTCGGCAAGCTTATCGCCGAGCATCAGGGAATGCAGTGGATGCTGGCAGATATGGCAATAGAAATAGCGGCCGCGCGATCTCTCGTTCATCGGGCCGCGCTAATGCTCGATAACGATGTCCCAGCAAACGGAGCCTGCTCCATCGCCAAGTGTTTTGCCTCAGATACGGCGGTAGCTCAAACTGCCAACGCGGTCCAGGTCTTTGGCGGTTCTGGTTACATTCATGGCTTCGAGGTCGAACGGTTGTACCGAGACGCAAAAATTACACAGATTTATGAGGGTACCAATCAAATTCAGAGAAGCATTATTGGCCGCGAACTCATGAAAGGTGGGGGGGCTTTATGAGTAAGTTGATTTGCGACCCGTAAGTCGGACTCTGATTATTAGCGACTAAGGTAATTATTATGACGCGTTCATACCTGAAGGAAGGTTTATCCGTAAGTTTTTCAAAAACTGTTGGCGAATCAGACGTCTATTTGTTTGCGGGCATAACTGGGGACCTGTCACCCAACCATGTCAATGAAAACACTATGCAAAAAACACCATATGGCGGAAGAATTGCGCATGGTGCACTCCTTGTCGGCTATATGTCTGGCGCTTCTACCCGTATTCTTGAACAGAACCCAGAACTGCTACCGAAAAATGAAACTCCGGTTTCACTCGGATACGACGGAATACGATTCCTCAAAGGCGTAGCGATCGGAGACACCGTAACTGTTTTATATAAAATCAGCAAATCAGATATGGAAAGAAAGCGAACCTACGCAGACGTAGAGGTTTGGAATCAGAACCAAGATCTGGTAGCGGTCGCTCAACACATTATGAAATGGGTTTCACATCGGAATTCCGTTATTAACCGCGCGGCTGGACCTTCAAATGACTGATCTGCTTTCCGGTGTAAGAATTCTGAGCTTCAACCACTTTCTCTTGGGTCCCCTCGGCATACAGCATCTTGCTGATCTGGGCGCTGATGTAATTGGCGTTGAACCACTGACGGGTGCTTTCCAACGACACTTTGGAGGCAATGACGTCAACATCGACGGAGCTGGCGGACTATTTCACGTTGGGGGCCGGAACAAACGCAGTATCTCACTTGATCTGAAACAGCCCGAAGCCTGTGAGATTGTTCGCCATATTGTGAAGGATATAGACGTTGTAGCTGAGAATTTTCGGCCCGGTGTGATGGAACGTTTTGGACTTGCCTGGGAGCAACTAAAAGCCATAAACCCGAAATTGATTTATGCCTCAGCGTCCGGGTACGGTCCGGACGGTCCCTGGAAGGATAAACCGGGGCAGGACTTATTAGTTCAAGCAATTTCTGGCTTGGCCTCAATCAACGGGACTGTAGCCGGTGGCCCAAGACCTGTCGGTGTTTCCGTCATTGATCATCATGGTGCAGCTCTTTATGCCATGGCCATTCTCGCCGGATTAGTCAGCCGAAGTAGGACCGGTGTGGGACGGCGTGTCGAAGTGGACCTTTTGTCAGCAGGTATCGATCTTCAAGCGGAATCCTTGTCCTATTATTTAAATGGCGCCAAGCCGGGTACGATTGCATCTCAGGGCCCAACAGCCGGGTGGCACAATTCAGTGCCTTATGGCATCTATGCCACGGCCAGTGGCCACTTGGTTATATCACTTGCAAGTGCGGAGCAGGTGTTAGCTGCTTTAGAAATCGATTTGGATGAGTTGGGTATCAAACACTCAGACGCCGATTTCTGTGAACAAGTTGGGATCATTTTGCAAGACCATCTCAAGCAAATATCAACCGATGAATGCCGCCGCCTTTTTGACGAACACCATATCTGGCATGCTCCTGTGTCTGACTACGAAAACCTACTTGATAACCCTCAGGTAAAGCACAACGGCAATATTAGTTATGGTAAATCGGCAAATGGAGAAGATTTTGTATCGATCCTCAGTCCAATTCTGGTCGATGGCATCCGTCCGCAAAGTTATATGCCGCCACAAAATTTGGGTGCGCAAACTTATGAGATTCTTCGAGAGTTTGAGTTTTCAGAAATCGAAATTACCGACTTTATCCGCAACAAAGTTGTTACTTGAGGAGTCGCGTTCCCACTTGGCTGAACAGTAATAACGGTTGCGATTACCGCTGTATAGCGGATGAAAATTTGCCAGGTTAATGAAGACACCGACCAAGCCCAGCGCGTAATTATTGCGCGCGAACTGATGAAGAAAGGAGTACGCGCGTGAACAGACAGGCTGCACTGATTACTGGATCCAGTCGGGGTATTGGGTTGTCGACGGCAATCGCCCTGGCACGGGAAGGGTTTGCCATCGCGCTGAACGGCCTTCCGGGAGACGAACGACTAGAAACTGCTGCCGAGAACGTCCGTCGGGAAGGCGTCCCTGTGACTGTCGCGCCGTTCGATGTGAGCGATCTTGCGGCTCATGTCCCCGCTTTGGACAGGATCGAAGAGGCGATCAGCCCACTCACGACATTGGTTAACAATGCTGGTGTCGGTGTGCTGCAACGTGGTGATCTTTTGGACGTCAGCGAGGAAAGTTATGACCACTGCCTCACCGTAAATGCGAAGGCGATGTTCTTCATGAGCCAGGCCTTCGTTAAGCGCGTCATTGGGCGATCTCGTGACAAGAGACTGGTCCATTCTATCGTCAATGTGACCTCCGCAAACGCCCATGCCGTATCGATCACACGGGCCGAGTATTGTGCTTCCAAGGCTGCCGCATCGAATATTTCGCAGTCCTTTGCCGTACGCCTGGGTCATGAAGACATTGCCGTTTACGATGTGCAGCCGGGTTTGATCGAGACGAACATGACCACGCCACTCATCGAATCGTACAAGGTGCGGGCGGCGGAAGGCCTGGTACTCACTCGGCGTGTTGGACAACCACATGAGATAGGAAAAATCATTTCTAGTCTTGCCACGGGCAAGCTACCCTATACCACCGGCCAGGTGATATCGGCAGATGGCGGCATGCTCGTTTCAAGGTTTTGAGGAAGAATTATGTCGATGCTCCAACTCCCCGATAAAAACGGCGTCTTGAGCCCCTATAAGCTTACCGGCACGCCTATCAAACCAAGTCCGCTACCCGAGAATCCGGCGCGAGTGCTGTTTGTGGCGGTGCATGTGGTTGCCGACCCTTTCAGTGCCAATGATCCTTCCGGTCGGGCCGCCGTAGACTGGCGGGCGACGCTGACGTTCCGCCGGCATCTCGCGGACCTGGGTCTCGGCATTGCCGAATCCATGGATACGGCGCAACGTGGCATGGGCCTGGATTGGCATGGTGCCTTGGAGGTAATCAAGCAAACCCTTGCCGAACTACCCGATGCTCTGGTGTTCAATGGTGCCGGCACGGATCACCTGGACCCAGCTGATGTCCGGTCCATCGATGATGTGAAACGCGCCTATTTCGAGCAGATCGAAGCCATCCAGGCGGTCGGTGGGCGCATTATCTTAATGGCCAGCCGGGCCTTGGCGAAACATGCGAAACGGCCAGAAGACTACGTGGAGGTCTACCGTGACGCCCTAGCCGCCTGTGACCAACCGGTGATCTTGCACTGGCTAGGCGAGATGTTTGATCCAGCACTAGCAGGCTATTGGGGGGCATCCGATTTCGAGACCTCCATGGAGACAGCGCTCGCGGTCATTACCGAAAACGCGGAAAAGGTGGATGGCATCAAGATATCGCTACTCGACAAGGAGAAGGAAATCGTGATGCGCCGGCGGTTGCCGGATGGCGTCAAGATGTACACCGGCGACGACTTCAACTACCCAGAACTGATTGAGGGCGATGAACAGGGGTTTTCGCACGCGCTTCTCGGTATTTTCGATCCGTTGGCAACGGTCGCAGCGCACGCGGTCACCAAGCTGACGGGGGGCGATGCGCAGGGGTTCCGCGCGGCACTAGACCCGACCGTACCCCTGTCGCAGCTGATCTTTCGCGCGCCGACCCAATACTACAAGACAGGCGTTGTGTTTCTGGCCTGGCTCAACGGGTTTCAAGATCATTTCGTTATGTTGAATGGAGCACAATCAATGCGGCCATTACCGTATTTTACTGAGCTCTTTCGCCTTGCCGATAGTTGTGGGCTGCTACAGCAACCGGACCTCGCTGTCGAGCGAATGAACAGACTCCTCGCCATGTACGGTGTTTGAGTGAAAAGCCACGCGAGATTTCTTCCACAACCACTCGGCGATCCAAAATGTAACGATCATTGGCATGCACGACAAACGGCTTGGCGAGCGTGGCTGCGCCTTCGCCACCTTAAAGTTCAGTGAGCACCTAACTTTCGTGGACATGATTGCCCACCTGCAAGACTACAAGCTGACTAGAAACCACCTACCGGTGCGGCTCGAAGTCGTCGACCAGACATTCGTTATCAAACGCGGCAGCATCATTGAAAAACGTTGATTCCGTTCCAGTTATTACAGATCTTTTCAAAAAAACAGCTTCTGTACCGACATTTTCCACCGCAACGCTGCCCGAGAGGCGACTCGCGACCTCCGGTGAAGCGTATACTTGAACCGGTTCACGCGAGTATCCACCATGCCCCTAACCAGACCATTTTCTGCCGAAGGAGTGATTCCAGCGGTGTTGCTACCATTTTTTCAAGATCTCTCGATCGATGAGGTGGCTTACCGCAGTCATCTTCGTCATGTAGCCGCTACCGACGGACTGTCAGCAATAACCACTAATGCGCATGCGTCCGAAGTCGCGTCGTGCACCTACGACGAACAGGTCCGGGTACTGAATGTCACCCTGGACGAGATCGGCGATCGTTTGCCGATTGTCAATGGCATCTATGCTGACGGTAGTCTCGAGGCGGCCCGTCTCGCTAAGATGGCGCAAAGCGGTGGAGCGTCAGCGCTGTTGGTATTCCCCCCCAACCCACTCAGTCTCGGTGCCCAGTCGCGTCCCGAAATAGCGCTGGAACATTTCAGAGTTATTGCCGATGCAACTGATCTGCCTATTATTCTCTTCCAGTACCCACTCACCGGCGGCCAGGGATACCCGCTCGAGACACTACTCAGGATCTGTGACACAGTGCCGACCGTATGTGCGATCAAGGATTGGTGTAACAACGTTCAGCAGCATGAGCGTCACATCCAGATACTGCAATCCCTACCGCGACCAGTAAATGTTCTGACGACGCATAGTGCTTGGCTCATGAGCTCACTGGTGTTGGGCTGCAAAGGACTGCTCTCGGGTTCCGGCAGTGTCATCGCGGACCTGCAGTTGGCAATGTTCCAAGCGATTCGTAAGGGTGAACTCGATGCAGCGCAAGCGCTGAACCATCGTATCCGTGCCATCTCCGACGTGTTCTATGCCGATCCTTTCATCGACATGCACAACCGAATGAAAGCTGCACTCGTAGTCCTTGGCCGCATACCCTGTGCGGCGGTGCGACCACCGCTGGTAAAACTCGATACGGATGAGGTAGAGCGTATCCGCCAGGCAATGAAGGTAGCTGCTATCCAACCCGAGGGGGCCACGGTCCAGGCAGCATAGCGGAAATTCTGTACAAATGAGAACCTTATACTGACAACTGAAATATGATTGAAGGGGTATATGCACGCTCGACAACTACCAGTGATCCTCCCCCACTAAACTAGTCCACCCTTATAGCGAGTCTACGAGGATCAAATGATGGGTATCAAGCGACATCGCCTGGAAGAGATCGTCACCAAGTTATGGTAAGTTGAAGTTCTTGTCGGCCAAGGAATAGCACGGATTGGTGCGATTCGGCAGATCAGCATTACCGAACAGACGTATTATCGTTGGCGCTAGCGCATGCTGATCAGTGGGTTCCGATAACAGAACTGGGGCCGGTGGATCGTTCCACTTAAATCTGGGATTGATCTCTAGGGATTAGGGGTTCCTTTTTGATCCCTAAAATCACCGTGGAACTTGGGTATAGGTGGTCGATAAAGTGGACGATTCAGTTGTCCTCTTGTGTCCCTTCCAGTCCTATTCAGTCTAGTTTGCGTGGAGACAACGTGTAGTTTTGTTGAATTTCCTAGACTGTTTCTGGTCAGTAACTGCCTTCGGGAGGCAGGGGCCGGAGGTTCAAATCCAGTTGCGTTCATTACGTAATTGACACGTTTGACCAGCTACCCGAGGTGATTGACGATAGCCCAAAGTAGCTTCATCACAGGACACAAAGATACCAAGATGCTGATGCGCTATACGCATTTAAGAGCAGGGAATTTGGTAGGGAGATTGGAGTAAAAGCGGAATATCAACCGCCGTCCAACGTTGTCAAGGCGCCGTACAGGTCTGGCCGACGATCCCGGAACACGGCCCAAGAGTCTCGGTATTCTTTCACCTTTTGAAAATTGAATCGGTGCACCAACACCTCCTCCTGGTCTCTACCCGCCTGCTCGACGACCTGCCCTTCGTGGTCTGCAATAAAGGAACTACCGTAGAAATCGAGATGGGACTTGCGATCTTCAGTCATGTATTCTCGGCCGATTCGATTAGATGTGACGACCGGCAGGATGTTGCAAGCCGCGTGTCCGCACATTGCATTACGCCAGGCATTAACTGAATCATTTCCTGCTAGTAAGTCACCTCCGCCACCCAAGCCGGAGCCGATCGCTGTAGGATAGAGAACGATATCAGCCCCCTGGAGGGTGAGACACCGTGCAGCCTCGGGAAACCACTGGTCCCAGCAAATTAGGACACCTACATTGCCAAAATGCGTCCGCCAGACGCGAAATCCGGTATCGCCGGGACTGAAGTACTCTTTTTCTTGGTATCCCTTGGCATTTGGAATGTGTGATTTCCGATAAACACCGAGTAGTGTTCCGTCAGCATCTGCAACGGCAACCGTATTGAAGTACACCTCACCGGCTTTTTCAAAGAAACTGATAGGCAATACCACTTCGAGTTCTCTTGCCAAATCAGAGAATCGCTTCACCGCTTTGCTCTCCTTCAAAGAGCATGCCAGGGAACGATGTTTATGGCATTGCTCAATCGGGAAATACGGTGTTTCAAATAGTTCTTGTATGAGAATGATCGAGGCGCCGGCAGAAGCTGCCTGGCGTACTAACTTTTCGGCCCGATTAAGATTTTCGGCTCGGTCCCAACTACAGGTCATTTGGGTCGCTGCCACACCGACGTCAGCCATTTGTTTCTCTCCTCAGACAGTTGTAAGCGAAACTGAAGTTCCTATATGGCGCCGCTTACCAAAAAGCAATGACAAACAGGCGATTCATAACGCTATCTTATTCCTGTTTCAGAAAGACAGCCAGAGCACAGAATACGCCCTCCTTTTGGGAGGTCTCAGGATCAATTATTTATAAGTGTGACGATCACGGACATGCGTGATGGTGGGATATCATCCTGACCATGGATAATGAATCAGAAAGATCAGACGTTGTAGATCTTAGAGGCGATAGATACGCGCCGGGTTATCGTGAAAAATGTTCCCACGGTTATCGTCGTCGAAGATTGAGTCATAACTCAATCGCATTCTCCTTGATTTCCAAAAACGGCAGGTGCCCTTTCTCATCTCGAATACTCCTGGATTATTCAGATATCATGTAGTACTTGCGTAAGGTTTCAGTAATTTCCCAAATACATTGGGTTCCCTTGGCG
>Ga0066833_10000221_pt1 | contig 21945 bp, 20 predicted proteins | sample ETNtaG_13_FD_66728 | JGI IMG/M metagenome (GOLD analysis project Ga0066833, IMG submission 66728) | Marine microbial and viral communities from oxygen minimum zone, Eastern Pacific Ocean - ETNP201306PF47B | ecosystem: Environmental > Aquatic > Marine > Oceanic | place: Pacific Ocean: Eastern...
CCAATTTTGGCACCATAGAAGAAAGAAAGATAAATATCCTTTAATACTTCTTTGTTATTGAAGGACTTAGAAAGTCCAGCCATTGAAAAAATTATTTTCTTATCGTCTGACATATCTTTGTGTTTTGGCGGCGAAAATAATTATTTTAAGGAATAAGTGGAGGAAAATAAAGTCGGGATGAGAGGATTCGAATTTTTTACCAAAAACTATAAATCAAACTTAATACCCTGAGCTAAAGGCAACTCTTCAGTATAGTTAATAGTATTTGTTTGTCTTCTCATGTAAATTTTCCAAGCATCACTACCACTTTCTCTACCTCCGCCAGTCTCTTTTTCCCCACCAAAAGCTCCACCAATTTCAGCACCGCTAGTACCAATGTTTACATTTGCAATTCCACAATCACTACCAGCAACAGATAAGAATTTTTCCGCTTCTCGCAAATTAGTAGTCATAATTGCAGAAGACAAGCCTTGTTTTACAGCATTTTGAATATCAATAGCCTCTGCCAAATCAGAGTATTTCATAATATATAAAACAGGAGCAAAAGTTTCGTCTTGTACTATTTCAAAATGATTTTCAGCCTCAATAATTACCGGCTTTACATAACAACCACTTTCATAACCCTCACCCTCTAACGCGCCGCCTTCAACCAATACATTTCCCCCTTCTGCTTTTGCTTTTTCAATAGCATTTAAATACATATTTACCGCATCAGTATCAATTAGCGGCCCAACATGATTGCTTTCGTCTAAAGGGTTTCCAATACTTAATTGAGTATAAGCCTTTACTAATTTATTTTTCACCTCATCATAAACGGATTCATGAATAATAAGCCTTCTTGTAGAGGTACACCTTTGCCCACAAGTACCAACAGCGCCAAATAATGCACCAATAATTGTAATTTTTAAATCTGCATTAGGAGTGATAATAATAGCATTATTCCCACCCAATTCTAATAATGATTTACCAAAACGCTCTGCAACTTTTTTACCAACAACCCTTCCCATTGCGGTAGACCCGGTAGCCGAAACTAAAGCTACAGACTCATCTTCTAACAAGTTGTTGCCAACAATTCTACTTCCACTTAAAATACAAGAAATTCCCTCAGGCAAATCATTTTCTTTAGCCACTTCTTTCCAAATATTTTGACAAGCAATGGCACAAATTGGAGCTTTTGATGATGGTTTCCAAACACAAACATCACCACAAACCCAAGCAAGAGCTGTGTTCCAACACCAAACCGCAACAGGAAAATTAAAAGCTGAAATAATTCCAACTATCCCAAGCGGATGGTACTGCTCATACATTCTATGTCCAGGACGTTCAGAGTGCATAGTAAGCCCATGTAATTGTCTAGATAAACCAACCGCAAAATCACAGATATCAATCATCTCTTGAACCTCACCCAAACCTTCCTGTAATGATTTACCCATCTCATAAGAAACTAGTTCCCCAAGTGGTTGTTTATATTTTCTTAATTTTTCTCCATACTGACGCACAACCTCCCCTCTTAATGGAGCAGGTTTTAACCTCCAATCTTCAAAAGCTGCTTTTGCAGAAGAAATAATTTTATCGTAATCTTCTTGAGTAGCCCCCGTAACTTTTCCAATTAATTTTCCGTCTACCGGAGAATAAGAAGTTATTTCTTCTCCTGAGCCAAAACAATCTAAACCGGTTGAAGCCCCAGAGTTTATATTTTTAATTCCCAACACATCTAATGTTTTCTTAATGTCAATCATTGTAATTTGTTTTAATAAAATGAGACTGCAAAAATAGGAAAAGAATATGATAAAATAGGAGAATAAAAGAAAGACTAAGATCTAGTTTTTGTCTATATTTTCTTCTAGGGGAGCAATATCAGAATCTTCATTTAACAAATCCTCTTCCTTAGAATTTCCAGTTTGAGCCAATTTGTTTTTGTATGAAATTAAAGATCTTGTCATAATAAAACAACTTACTAAAATTACAAAAAGCAATACCCCTTGAAATTCTTTTCCTGCAGACAGTTCTTCAGGGATGGCAAAAAACAAGAGAATTGTTATAAGCCCTCTGGGCGCTAAAAAGAGTTGTGGAATTATATCTCTTCCGTTAAAAACAAACAACACAATAGCTCTTACCAAATAAATAATAAATAAAATAAGCAAGCCAATTCCAATTACTTTAAAACTAAATAAAGACCCTAAAGAAACAGACCAACCAAAAATAATAAAGAAGAAAGTTCGCACCACAAAAGCAGACTCGGCAGTTACCACCTTCATATCATCAAGAACCTCTTCTACCCTTTCTTCATTCAGCAACTTCATCAGCCCTTTCTTAAAAAACACTTTATAGTTATTAAGGATCATTCCAAAAATTAAGATGATAATTAAGGAAGATAAATGGAACATTTTACCCACAGCATAAAGCAATAACAAAATTGCAATAAGTAAAAACAACTTTACATGTCCTTTTATATTTTGGAACACATAAATAAGAATGTAGGAAATGATAATGGAGAAAACAACAGTTATCGCTAGGTTTCCCAAAACCTCACCATAAACACTTTCAGTAGTTTGTGAACCAACCATTGTAAGCACACTATAAAAACCAATTATTCCAACAATATCAGAAAAAGTGCTTTCATAAATCATAAATTCACGTTTATATTCATCTAAATCATCTATACTTGGCAAGATAATAGCCGAGCTTAATATGGATAACGGAATAGCGTAAAGCATAGCGGTTAAGACCTCAACGCCCATTAAATAATTAAGGATAAAAGCTGTTAAATAAGTCGTGCCACCCAACCCTATAAGAGCCACTAAAAAGGATTTTACTATCAACCCTAGTTTTTCTTTTAAAAGATGTAAATCAAGAGCAGCTTCTAGTACAATTAGGATTAAACCAACCACACCTAACACCTCTAAGATTGGCAATAAATTAGGTTTTGGAAACCCGAATAAAAGTAAAGTATAGTTGATTATTATTCCCAGACCAATTAATAATAATACAGCAGGAACTCCAGATTTTTTTGCATATAAATTGAAAAAATAGGATATAATAATTGTTATCGAGAAGATAATAATTAAGTGATATGCTGTTAACGCTTCAAACAAATTAAAATAATCTTAAGATATCGTTGCCATTAGCAAAGATAAGTAATCCAAGCAATAGAATCATCCCTGTAACCTGGGCGTATTCCATTACTTTTTCAGGAGCCGCTTTACCAACAACCATTTCATAAAGTAAAAACATAACATGTCCACCATCTAAAGCAGGAATTGGCAACACATTCATAAAGGCTAACATTAAAGATAAAAAAGCAGTTAAATTCCAAAACACTTCCCAATTCCATGTTGCTGGAAATAGCGAACCAATAGCACCAAAACCACCCAAACCCTTATAAGCACCAGTGCTTGGGCTTAAGATTAATATAAACTGATCAATATAACTGCTTAATTTTTTAATTGCTTTATTGTAGCCAGCAGGAAAAGAGCTAAAAAACCCATATTTATATGAAGCTAGAGTATAAAAATTCATTTCCTCTAATTGTTTTAGAGATAAGTTTGCCGGAATAAAACCTAATTTTCCATCTGCACCAACCTTTGCAGAAACTAATATTTCCTTCCCTCCTCTTTCAACTAAAAGAGTAACATCTTCTTCTTTATGGTTCGCTAATTCAGTTTTAAAAACATCAAAAAACAATACAGAACTCCCATTAACACCCTTAAGCAGGTCTTTCTTTTTAAGGCCCGCTTTTTCAGCATTTGAACCATCCTCAACACTGCTTATAATAGTCGGTATTCTTGGGTAAAATAAGGTTTGATTCCCATTACTTAAGAATTTATCAATTACATCAACAGGCATATTAATATCAGTATTAATACCATTCCTTTCAACAGTAATTGTTTTTGAGATAATTACTTTTTCTAAAACATCAGAAAATCGATCGATTTTTTCACCATCAGCAGCAATAAATTTATCTCCATTTTCGAACCCAAGCTCAGTAGCCATTTCACTAACACACCATACGCCATCAGTCAAATTTTCATTTGGCAAGTACTTGTCGCCATACACATAAAGAGTCATGGAGTAAATAAAAATACCTAACAATAAATTTACAGTTACCCCTCCCAGCATAACGATTAGTCTTTGCCAAGCAGGTTTTGCCCTAAATTCCCAAGGCTCGGCAGGCTTTTCCATTTGCTCCTTATCCATACTTTCATCAATCATCCCAGAGATCTTAACATATCCACCGAGAGGTAACCAGCCGATTCCATATTCAGTGTTGCCAATTTTCTTTTTTACAAGCGAAAACCAAGGATCAAAAAAGAGATAGAATTTTTCCACCCTTGTCTTGAATAATTTTGCCGGTATAAAATGGCCTAGTTCATGTAAAATTACTAGGATTGATAAACTCATAATGAGCTGTGATGCTTTGATTAAAACTTCCATCTATAATAATTTGTTTGCCAATATTCTTGTAGCCTCATTTGTAGCGACATAATCTTCCAAATTAGGATTTGGCACAAAAGTAATTTTTTCCATACAATCTGCAATTAAATCAGACATGTTTAAAAACCCAATCTTATCTTGCAGAAATCCAGATACAGCAATCTCATTTGCCGCATTCAAAATACAAGGCATATTCCCTCCTTTTTCCATTGCATTATAAGCTAATTGTAAGTTTCTAAAAGTTTCTAAATCAGGTTTTTCAAAAGTGAAGTCAGGATAATCCATAAATGAAAAACGCTTAAAATTATTTTTTAACCTATCAGGAAATCCAAGCGCATATTGTATTGGTAGCTTCATATCCGGCAACCCTAGTTGGGCTTTGATTGAACCGTCTCGAAACTGCACCGCAGAATGAACAATGGATTGAGGATGCACAACCACTTCAATTTGTTCCCTTTTTAAATCAAAAAGCCATTTAGCTTCAATAATCTCCAAACCTTTATTCATTAATGAGGCGCTATCAATAGTAATTTTTGCACCCATATCCCAATTAGGATGTTTAAGCGCTTGTTCTTTTTTGATGTTTGTAAGCTCATTTTTACTACAACCCCTAAATGGCCCCCCAGAGGCGGTTAAATAAATTTTTTCAATAGGGTTGTAAGTCTCACCAATTAAACATTGAAATATAGCTGAATGTTCAGAATCAACAGGGTAAATTTGGACACTATACTCTTCACATAATTTTGTGATTAAATCACCAGCAACCACTAAGGTTTCTTTATTTGCTAATGCAATAGTTTTACTAGATTTGATAGCCCGTATTGTTGGTTTAAGGCCTGAATAACCCACTAAAGCTGTCAAAACAACATCAATATTTGCTCCTTCAACAACATCTTCTAAAGATTGCTCTCCCGAAAAAACCTTTATTCCTAAATCAAAAAGAGCATCATCAATTTCTTTATATTTTTTTTCATTAGTAATAACAACAGTATTAGGATTAAATTTTTTTGCCTGTTCAATTAGGAGCGCACTATTATTGTTTGCAGTCAAAACGTCAACTTCAAATAAATCAGGATGTTCAGAAATCACCTCTAATGCTTGACAGCCTATAGATCCGGTGGATCCTAATATAGCAATTTGTTTCTTTTTTTTCTCCATTAAAATGCGGTTAATTTATCAGCAATTTTTCGATCATTTGACAATCTAGGAATCTTGTTTTGCCCCCCAAATTTCCCAATTGACTTCATATACTCCCTAAAACCATTCTTACTAATAAGTGTAATTTCTAAAGGACGCAGGACATTTCCTAAAATTAAATCTTTGTAATAAGAGTTTTGTTTTTGCAAGGCTTCATCAACCAAGAGCTTAAAATCATTAAGCTTCTCAGGCTCTTTTTCAAACTCAATTAACCATTCGTGATACGGCAATCCGTTTTTAGGATTAACCTCTGGGGCAACATGAAATTCATTTACTTCAGCATAGTATTTTTGTAGAGCTTCTTTTAACGAATTTTCTACCTCCTCCGCAATTACATGCTCTCCAAAAGCAGAGGTAAAATGCTTAATCCTACCACTCACAATTATTCTGTACGGATTAATAGAAACAAATTTTATTGTATCCCCAATATTATATGCCCAAAGCCCAGCGTTGGTATTTAAAATAATTACATAATCCACCCCAATCTCTACATCAACAAGCGAGATTCTTGTTGGATTATGATCAAAAAATTCCTCCGTTGGAATAAATTCATAAAATATTCCATGATTCACACAAAGCAACAGGCCCTCTTCTTTTTGGGAATCTTGATAAGCTATAAAACCCTCTGAAGCGGGATAAAGCTCCACCATATCAACCTTTTTGCCAATTAATTTTTCAAAGGACTTTCGGTAAGGCTCATAGTTTACCCCTCCATAAATAAAAAGGTCAAATTTAGGGAAGATATTTTTTATAAGTTTCCCTGTTTTATCTTGTAGCCTTTCAAAGTACATCTGGACCCAAGGAGGGATTCCAGAAATTAAACTCATGTTCTCAGGAAGCGTTTCATCAACTATTGCATCAACTTTTGTTTCCCAGTCAGCAATGCAATTGGCTTTAAAAGAAGGCAATCGGTTTTTTGTTAGGTAAGCAGGAATATGATGGGCTACAATCCCTGATAATCTTCCCGTAAGAATATCTCCAGTTTTTGTAAGTTCAGGACTTCCTTGCAAAAAAATCATTTTTCCGTTTACAATGGAGGTATTTTTGGTTTCAGCAATATAACTCAATATCGCATCACGAGCAGCAGTAATATGATGTGGCATAGACTCCTTACTGATAGGAATATATTTTACGCCTGAAGTTGTTCCTGAAGTTTTACAAAGGTAAAGGGGCTTCCCTGGCCAAAGAGTATTTTCTTTTCCGTCAATTATTTCTTGTACAGAGTCCTTCAAATCTTCATAATCTCGTACTGGAACATTATTTTTCCAATCGGCATAGTTTGCGATTTCTGAAAAGGAATGGTCTTTCCCAAATTGGGTATTTTTAGCTTGTTTTACCAATGATAGTAAAAGGTCTTGCTGAACTTTTACTGCATTATTTTTCCACGTATTATTTTTAGAAATAATATATTTTGCGAAAGGTAAGCTCAAAGCTGCTTTTACAGTCATAACTAAAAAGAAATATAGTTTTCAGGGTTTACAGGCGCTCCTTTATGCCAGAGTTCAAAATGTAAATGAGGGCCTGAAGAAAGCTCTCCTGAATTTCCGATAATCGCTATTACCTCTCCAGACTTTACATATTCTCCCGTTTTTTTAAACAATATAGAATTGTGTTTATAAAGAGAAAAAACCCCATTCGCATGCTGAACGCCAATCACATATCCAGTTTCTGATGTCCAATGGCTTATAACAATTACTCCGTCAAATACACACTTTATCGGCTCATCTTTTTTTGCCACAATATCTGTGCCAAAATGCTCTTTTTTACGATTAAACCCATTGGTAACAACTCCTTTTATAGGGCTAAAAAACAAGATATTTTCCATATCAAGACTTCCTTTTTTGTCAGAAGAAGAAAGAGAAATTTTATCTTCCCCTTCCACTGCAATTCTAAGAAGGGAATCTTCTTTCGACTTTTTAAAAGAGAGCTCGGCTTCAAAGGAAGAAAGAGTAAGAATATTTTCAGTTGAAAGGTTAATAGGGTCTTCCCCGTTTACAATAGCAGAAATATTTTTGAGGTAGAGTTCATTCACCAATAGTTTTTTCTCTAAAGAATCAGTTTTAAGCGTTATAGCAATTAATTCTTTATACAAATGGCTACTTGCTTTTCCTGGCACATATTCATTTAAAGGAGTGTAGCCAACAAGCAAAAGAAAACAAACAAATAACAAAATACACCCAATCGTCAAAACAGAAATTACATCTAAACTTGAAAAACGAAACGAAAATCGATCTTCAAGAGTGCTGTCACTCATAACAATTAAGCGAGACTTTTGTTTAAGCTTGCTAAAAAAAGAATTACCGGCTTTCCCTTTCATAAATTAAGGCAAATATCAAAAAAATAAATTTCCTCCACAGTAGAATACATACCAAAAAATAAAATATTTTTGCGCAAAATTAGTTTAATTGCTGTAAATGAATTTGATAGAAAAAAATAAAGTCACAAACTTACTAATATTATTTTTTATTACTCTAGTAATATACTCCTGCTCAACTAAAAAGAATAATTTTATGAACAGGAAGTATCACAATACTACTGCAAAGTATAATGGCTATTTTAACGGAAAAGAGAGTTTAAAAGCCGGGATTAAAAAGCTAGAAGAAAACCACAAAGACGACTTTTCAGAAATAATCCCTGTTTTTAAAACAGGGGAGTTAGCAAAAAACCAAACAATTCATCCATATATGAATAAAGCCATTGAAAAAGGGTCGATTGTGATTCAGCGCCACTCTATGAATATTAGAGGAAAAGAGTATAACAAATGGATTGACGATAATTATTTTATGATTGGAAGGGCTTATTTTTATAAAGGAGAACTTGATGAGGCCATCAAAACATTTAACTATATAAAAGAGAATTATAAACGCAACCCCATAAAATATGACGCATCACTTTGGCTGTCAAGATGTTTTGCGGAAAAAGAAGATTATGTGGCTGCAGAAATGGAATTAGACCAACTGCAAACAGATAGAAAGTTCCCTGAAAAATTAGAGGATGATTTAGCAATAATCCTTGCTGATTTTTACTTAAAACTGGACAATTATATCTTAGCATTAGACGAATTAAATACTGCAATAAAACGTATTAAAAAAAGGAAAAAGAAAACAAGGCTTTATTTCATTTTAGCACAATTAAATCAGCAACACCAAAACTACAATAAAGCCATTTCCTACTATGAAAAGGTAATAAAAGCCAATCCGGAATATGAAATGGTATTCAATTGTAAGATTAATAAAGCGCAATGTGTTCAAGGTAATAGCAAACATTCTGAGAAAATGCGGGAGGAGCTACTTAAAATGACAAAGGACGATAAAAACAAAGAATATTTAGATCAAATTTATTATGCCATTGCAAAAATGGACTTAATTCAAGAGGACACCCTTTCGGCAATTAAAAATTTCATATTATCAACGGAGAAAAGCGAGTTTAATGATGTGCAAAAAGCCAGATCGTATCTGGAATTGGGAAAAATATATTATTCCAAATCAAAATACATGAGCGCTTCTGCATTTTATGATAGCACTATCGTGTTTATGGATCTCGAACACAAAGAATACAACCAAACTAAAGAAAGGCAAGTATTACTTGCAGAGCTTACGGGACATATCAACACAATAAACTTGCAAGATAGTTTGCAAATTTTAGCAAAGATGAGTGAGGCGGAACGATCTCAAGTAATAAACCAGTTTATTGCAGAAGAACAAAAGAGAGAATTAGAAAAGCAACAATTAGAAAGGCAAAATGCCAACCAAAGATTTGAAAATAATAGATTTGGCGAGAGAGAAAATAATTTTGGACAAAGAACAAGTGGGGGAAGATGGTATTTTTATAACCCATCTACACTAAGTTTTGGCTATTCACAATTTGTAAAAAAATGGGGAAAACGAAAAAATGAAGACGATTGGAGAAGAAGCGATAAAAAGATATCTACAGAATTAGAAAACGATTCTACTGCACAAAACCAGAATCAAGAAGGCGGAAGAGAATCAACCAACAAAAAAGACCCACAATACTATAAAGATAAAATACCACTTACAAAAGAGAAAATAGAAGCATCCAATTTAATGATTATGGAGGCGCATTATCAGGCGGGGATGATATTTAAAAGTTATTTGAGTGAAAACGAAAAAGCTGTAAAAATATTAGTTTCCCTTTGTGAAAGATTTCCTGAAAACGAAAATTATACCCCCATTGCCTATTACAATTTGTATCTTATTTACACAGAGCAAAACAAAAACAATAAAGCCAAAAATTGTAGAGAAAGATTACTAATAAAATTTCCAGAAAGTAAATACAGTAAATTGCTAAACGAGCCAGACTATTTAGCAAAAATTGAACAAAAGAAAAACAGCAAAAAAACCCATTATGAAAACACGCTATTTTTATATAACAACAAAAACTATTCTACTGTTATTGCCTTATGCGATTCGGGGCTAATAGAACCAGAAAATAAAGAATTAAAACCAAAATACGATTTACTTAAAGCATTGGCAATAGGCAAAAGCAATGACAGTTTAAACTTTAGAAAACAGCTAAATGAAATTGTAAAAAACCATCCAGAAACAGAAGTTAAAAATAGAGCAGAACAAATCATTGCGCTTTTGGATAACCCAGAAAAAATGTTAAAAATAAACAGGGAAACAGTAAGCGGAACCCCTTATGTTTTTGATCAGGGAGAGACACATTATTTTTTACTTATAATGCCAAAAGAACAAACAGATGTTAACTTTATTAAAACGCTACTTTCTGATTATCACAGCGAAAGATACAGTATTGAAACTTTTGAAATTAAGGCTATGCTTTTTGGGCAGGAAAGCCATCTTATTATGATCAAAACGTTTGAAAACAGCAAAAACGCAACAGAGTACTTCAATTCATTTAGCAGTGCAAGTAAAGTGAATAACGAATTATCAAAAACAGAGAGCAAAAAACTTATAATTTCAGCACAAAATTTTAAGTATTTTTTCAAACATAAGGATATAAAAATGTATTACGAATTTTTTACTAACAATTATTTAAACGAACTTAATAATTGATAAAGAAATTATTACATTTGTACCTACAAAACAAAATTATCATGTTTACAAACAAAAAAAAAATGACAGAGCAAAACAAAACATCAGGAGCGGTAAATATTATTGGTATTGGCACGAATATTACAGGCGATATTTTATCTAAGGGAGACATTAGGGTTGACGGAACTCTAAAAGGTGCTGTAAAAACAGCTGGCAAAGTTGTGGTTGGGCAAGCCGGAACAATTGAAGGAGACATTGAATGTAATAATGCGGATATTGCGGGCTCATTAAATGCAAAAATCACAGTTGCACAACTCTTGTCGTTAAAAGCAACCGCAAAGTTAACAGGAGATTTGATAACTAACAAATTAGCTATTGAGCCAGGAGCTGCCTTTACTGGCCATTGCAGTATGGGGGCAGTAATAAAAGACATTAAGCATGTCGAAAAAACAGAAACCAAAGAAAAAACGGCTTAGAAATTACGCTCGCTTTTCTTCCCTCACCATACAAATGGGGCTTATTATAGCTGCCGGAGCTTATTCGGGAAAATATTTAGATTCACAAGTAAACAATCAAACTCCAGCCTACACAATTATTTTTTCACTTCTTGCTATTTTTGTCGCCTTATACATAAGCTTAAAAGGAATGAGTAATAAATGAGATTAGTTAAATTATTTCTGTTTTTTTTAACAGTTTGTACTATTCACATTTTATTTACCGAATTCCTTTTAGAATTAGAGACTAAGAGATTCATAGTTAAAAGCTATCTTTTTTTGTTTTTACTGTCCCTTTTATCCACAGGGCTTACGCATTTGTTAAACAAGCTTAAAAATAAATCTCCCTTTTATTTTCTAACGATTAATGGGTTAAAAATAATCGCAAGCATTTTATACTTACTCCCATTTTTATCAAACAAAACAGAAATGACAATTTATTATATCGTGCATTTCTTCATTGCCTATTTTATAATACTTATGAAAGAAGGCAGAGAAAACTACATGCAACTTAAGTCCGAAAATAATCACTAAAAAGAAGGGAAAAACATTTTACAGTTCAATTATTTATATACTTTTGCACCGATTTTTAAAAAGGGCGTAAAATGAGAGCAGTTATCCGATTAATAGCGTGTGTTTTTGTACTTGGTTTTTTTGCAATTAAGTCATATTCTTTTGTGCCAAACACCGAACAGGCTAATCAAAAAAATGAAACATACGATCCTGTTCCAAACATTATGCACCATATTGCTGATGCTCACGAATGGCATTTATGGGGAGAAGAGGAAAACTCTTTTAGCATTCCCCTTCCCGTAATTTTATTTACTGAAGGACATTTAGATGTTTTTCTCTCTTCCAAGTTTCATCACGGACATTCTACTGTCACGAAAGGAAACAGGGTTTATTCCATAGATTCACATGGCCATATACATGAAGGAAGCGGCCTTTCGGTTATTGATATTTCAATAACAAAAAATGTAGCATTCATGCTAATATCTGTGTTACTACTATTATTGATTTTTATTTCAATAGCAAAAACCTATAATAAAAATAAAAAAGCACCAACTGGATTCCAAGCATTTTTAGAGCCGTTAATCCTGTTTGTAAAAGACGATATTATTAAAGATAATATTGGACCTAAATATGAAAAATATACCCCTTTCCTGCTCACAGTATTTTTCTTTGTCTTGATTAATAATTTAATGGGAATGCTCCCAGGCTCTGCCAATGTTACAGGAAATATTGCCGTGACCTTTGTATTATCTGTTTTTACATTTATTATTACAACCATTTCAGGAAATAAAAATTATTGGGGGCATATTTTTAAGCCGCCAGGAGTACCATTAGCACTAATGCCTATTATGGTTCCAATTGAGATTATTGGAATTTTCACAAAACCATTTGCTTTAATGATTCGATTATTTGCAAACATTACCGCTGGGCACATTATCATATTAAGTTTGATTTCCTTGATTTTTATTGCACAAAGTGCAATGGGTAATGCCGGCGCTTGGGGAGTCGCTCCGGTTTCAGTATTATTTGTATTATTTATTTATTGTATAGAATTATTAGTAGCTTTTTTACAAGCATATATATTCACGTTACTATCAGCCGTATTTATAGGCTTAGCGGTAGCAGAAGACCATTAATTATTAACCAATTGTTTAACTAAAACTAAATTAAAATGTTATTACAAGCACAAACCATGGATTTCGGAGCATTTGCAGCTATTGGCGCAGGCCTAGCAGCTATTGGAGCTGGAATCGGTATCGGTATGATTGGAGGTAAAGCTCTTGAGGCAATGGCCCGTCAGCCCGAACATTCAGGAATGATTCAAACCAATATGTTTATTGCAGCAGCTCTTGTTGAGGGTGTTGCCTTATTTGGTGTAGTGGTTGCACTACTGAAGTAAAACTAATTAAACAATAATTACCTGTAAGGGTTGCTTACAGGTAATTATTTTAAAAAACAAAATTATGGAATTAGTTACACCCGCAATAGGATTAATTTTTTGGACAGCAGTAGTTTTTATATTACTTGTTATTTTATTGAAAAAATTTGCTTGGAAACCAATTTTAACGGCAGTAGAAAACAGAAACGAAAGCATAGAAAATGCCTTGAAAGCTGCTGAAAAAGCAAAAGAAGATATTGAAAACCTTACAGCAGATAATGAACGAATATTAAATGAAGCAAAATTAGAAAGAGATGCTTTATTAAAGGAAGCAAGAGAGATTAAAGACAAAGTTATTGCTGAGGCAAAAGATAAAGCAAAAACTGAGGCAGAGAAAATATTAGTGTCTGCAAAGGAGCAAATTACAAACGAAAAAATGGCTGCAATTACCGAGTTAAAAAACCAAGTTGCAGAATTATCTATTGAGATTGCAGAGAAAATTATTAAATCAGAATTAGAAGATTTAAACAAGCAAAAAGAATTGGTAACATCAGCAATTTCTGATACAGATTTAAATTAGAATAAATAATGAAACAAACACGGGCGGCATTACGCTATGCAAAATCTTTATTTGGACTTGCCCTTGAGAAAAACACGCTTGAGCAGTGCAGACAAGATATGCAGTTTATAGCAGATACTTGTGCCAATAGCAGAGATTTGACCTTGCTACTGAAAAGCCCAATTATTAAAACAGATCAAAAACTCTCTATTTTCAAAGAGGTGTTTTATTACAAAATAAGTGAAGTAAGCGTAAGCTTTGTTAATATTATCACAAACAAAAAAAGAGAATCTCTTTTGGAAGGTATTGCAAATAGTTTCATCACGCTTTATAAGGCACATAAAAATATTGAATCAGCTACAGTTACAACTGCTTTTCCACTTGATGAAACTCTAAGGAAAAAAGTAACAGATTTTATCAAAACTCATGGAGAAAAAGAGGTGGATTTGACAGAAGAAGTAGATGAAAAAATAATTGGAGGAGCGATAATAAGGATGGGAGATAAACAAATAGATGCTAGCGTAAAAAAAGCAATAACAGAATTAAAACAAACATTTAGTAAGAATCTTTATTTAAAGGACTTTTAAAAACAAAAACTATGGCAGAAGTAAAACCAGCTGAGGTATCAGCAATTTTAAGAAAACAATTAGCCGGACACAAATCTGAGGTAGAATTACAAGAGGTCGGAACGGTACTACAAGTAGGTGATGGTATCGCAAGAATTTATGGATTAACAAATGCTCAATCAGGAGAGTTAATTGAATTTGAAAATGGACTAAAAGCAATCGTTTTAAACTTAGAAGAGGACAATATCGGAGCAGTACTTTTAGGTCCTTCAAAAGGGATTAAAGAGGGAGATATTGTAAAGCGAACCAAAAAAATTGCCTCAATAAATGTAGGTGAAGGTATGTTGGGAAGAGTTATAAACACTATTGGAGCCCCAATTGATGGCAAGGGACCTATTAAAGGAGAAACTTTTGAAATGCCAATTGAAAGAAAAGCGCCAGGAGTTATTTTCCGTCAACCAGTAAACGAACCTCTCCAAACAGGAATTAAAGCAATTGATGCTATGATTCCAGTAGGAAGAGGTCAAAGAGAGTTGGTAATTGGAGATAGGCAAACAGGGAAAACAGCAGTTGTTGTTGACACCATTATCAATCAAAAAGAATTTTACAATAAAGGAGAGCCAGTATTTTGTATCTATGTTGCAATTGGGCAAAAAGCCTCAACAGTTGCGGCATTAGCTAAAAAATTAGAAGATGCTGGAGCGCTTGCTTATACAGTTATTGTTTCTGCAAATGCATCTGATCCTGCGCCAATGCAGTTTTATGCACCACTTGCCGGGGCTGCAATTGGAGAATTTTTTAGAGATACTGGCCGCTCAGCACTTATTGTATTTGATGATTTATCAAAACAAGCGGTTGCCTATCGCGAGGTGTCTTTATTACTTAGAAGGCCTCCAGGTCGTGAGGCTTATCCTGGGGATGTTTTTTACTTACACTCAAGATTATTAGAAAGAGCTGCAAAAGTGGTAAATGATGATGAAATTGCTGCTCAAATGAATGACTTGCCAGAATCATTAAAAGGTAAAGTAAAGGGTGGTGGCTCATTAACTGCGCTTCCAATTATTGAAACCCAAGCAGGAGATGTCTCTGCATACATTCCAACCAATGTAATTTCCATTACTGATGGACAAATTTTCTTAGAATCCAATTTATTTTTATCAGGTGTTCGTCCAGCAATTAATGTGGGGATTTCAGTTTCTCGTGTGGGAGGAAATGCACAAATTAAATCCATGAAAAAAATTGCGGGAACATTAAAATTAGACCAAGCGCAATATAGAGAATTAGAAGCATTTGCAAAATTTGGCTCCGATTTGGATGCTGCAACTACAGCCATTATTGAGAAAGGAAAAAGAAATGTAGAAATTCTAAAACAAGGACAATATTCACCGCTGAGAGTAGAAGAACAGGCAGCTATTATTTATTGTGGAACCAATGGATTATTGATGAATGTTCTAGTTAATAAAATCAGGGAGTTTGAAACAGAATTTATTTCCTTTATGCATCAAAAATACCAAAATATTTTAGATGATTTGGCAGCAGGAAAACTTACAGATGAAATTACTTCAACACTAGAAAAAGTAGCGGCTGATTTATCAAAAAAGTACACGAATTAATCAATGGCAAACCTTAAAGAAATACGAATAAGAATTTCTTCTGTTGAATCTACTATGCAGATTACTTCTGCTATGAAGATGGTATCTGCTGCCAAGTTAAAAAGAGCTCAGGACGCGATTGTTCAACTAAGGCCATATGCCAACAAACTAACCGAGATGCTTGTCAATTTAAGCGCAAGTTTAGATAGCGGGGATGGTAATTCTTTTTCTGTGGAAAGAGAAGTAAAAAATATTCTTTTTGTAAGCATAACTTCTAATAGAGGGCTTTGTGGAGGCTTCAATACTAATATTATTAAACGGACAACAGCATTAATAAAACAAGAGTATAAAAACTGTGATTGTAGTATTATTTCTGTTGGGAAGAAATCATCAGAATACTTTTCTAAAAATAACTTTAATGTAATCAGCACACATGATGATTTGTATAATGAGATTACATTTGAGGGAGTTGCTGAAATTGCAGAAAGCATAATGAATGATTTCAAGCAAGGCAAATATGATAAGATAATATTAGTTTATAACCAGTTTAAAAATGCAGCAACTCAAATAATTATGAATGAAAATTATTTACCAGTTGAAATACTAGAAGATGAAACGGCTACTATTGGAGATTATATTTTTGAACCCTCACAAGAAGACATAGTTCAGGAGTTAATTCCAAAGTCTTTAAAAACACAACTATTTAAAGCAATATTAGATTCTTATGCTGCAGAACATGGCGCAAGAATGACAGCAATGCATAAAGCCACTGACAATGCAAATGATTTGAAAGATGACCTAACCTTATTTTACAATAAAGCAAGGCAAGCTGCAATTACTGGAGAAATTCTTGAAATTGTTGGAGGAGCGGAAGCGCTTAATGATTAAAAACAAAAAATATAATTGTTAAAAACCCACTACATTAGTAAGAGGGTGTTTTATTTCTAAAAAGTAGGAAACTTTTATATTTGTATAAAATTTCATTAAGATGGATTACAAAAACATATTGCTCGAAAGTAAAAATGCAATTGCATATATTACAGTCAATCGCCCCAAACAACTTAACGCCTTAAATACGGAAACGATAGTTGAGTTAAATAATGCAATTACAATAGCAGAAAAAGACAAATCTGTAAGGTGCATGATAATAACAGGAGCCAAAAATAAAGCCTTTATAGCAGGTGCCGACATTAAAGAGTTTGCTAATCATTCTAAAAAAGAAGGAGAGGAATTGGCAAGAAAAGGGCAAGAATTATTATTTGATATGCTTGAAAATTGTGGAACACCAAGCATAGCTGCAATTAACGGATTTGCTTTGGGAGGAGGATTAGAACTTGCTATGGCTTGTCATATTCGTATTGCCTGTGATAATGCAAAAATGGGATTACCAGAAGTTTCCTTAGGGGTAATTCCTGGTTATGGAGGAACACAAAGGTTGGCTAATCTTGTTGGGAAAGGCAAGGCAATGGAAATGATAACAACAGCCGGTATGATTTCCTCTGATGAGGCTAATAAGTGGGGGTTGGTTAATCATATTTGCCAGCAAGAAGAATTAATTCCAACAGCTGAAAAAATAGCGAGTAAAATAATGAGGAATTCTCCTATGGCAATTGAAAGCGCAATCAAATCTGTAAATGCAGGATTTGAAACAGGCGTTGATGGGTTTGAAGTAGAGAAGAAAGAATTTGGCAATTGCTTTGGAACAACTGAATTTCAAGAAGGTACAACGGCATTTCTAGAGAAAAAAAAGCCTAACTTTTAATTTACAAATTGAATCCTTTAAAACAATTAGCAGGACAAACCGCTATTTATGGGTTAAGCAGTATAGTAGGGCGGCTACTTAATTATTTATTAGTTCCACTTTATACACGCTATTTTATCCCAGCTGAATATGGGGTTGTCACAGAGCTTTATGCCTATGTTGCTTTTTTGGTAATTATACTCACTTACGGATTAGAAACAGCTTTTTTTAGGTTTTCCCAAAAACAATATGACAAGAAATTAGTATACAGCACAAGCTTAATTTCTTTAATTATTAGCTCAATAGTCTTTGTAGGACTAATGATTTTTTATCAACTACCCATTTCTAATTGGTTAGAATATCCAACCCATCCTGAGTATGTAATGTGGTTTGCACTTATTATTGGGCTGGATGCAATCTCCTCAATTTCATTTGCAAAACTCAGAGAGCAAAGACAGGCAGCCCGTTTTGCCCTGGTTCGGTTGGTGAATATTTTTATTAATATTGGGCTAAATCTTTTTTTTATTATTTATTGCCCTTATGCAGTTGAAAATGGTCTGCCGACTACTGGTTTTGTGAATGCAGTGTATGATCCAACTGTGGGTATTGGATATATTTTTATTGCCAATTTGATTGCTAGCGGGGTTACAATACTTATGTTATTCCCTGAGATGATAAAATGCAGCTGGAAATTTAACATTATGCTTTGGAAAAAAATGATGTGGTATGCACTGCCGCTATTGATAGCTGGTTTGGCCGGAATGACTAATGAAACCATTGATAGAATTTTATTAAAACATTTGTTGCCAGATACAGTCGATAAAATGGCAGTAATTGGCGTGTATGGTGCTTTTTATAAGATTTCAATAATTATGATTTTATTTATTCAAACTTTTCGTTTTGCAGCTGAGCCTTTCTTTTTTTCACAAGAAAAACAACATAATTCTAGAAAAATATATGCGGACGTACTTAAATACTTTACCATTTTGGCGTCTTTAATCTTTTTGGCTGTAATGCTTTATTTGGATGTGGTAAAACATTTTATTGGCAGTTCTTTTCATCACGAAAAGGGAATAGAAATAGTGCCGATTTTGCTTATGGCAAATTTATTTTTAGGGATTTATTACAACCTTTCGGCATGGTTTAAACTAACAGAAAAGACAGGGTATGGCGCAATACTTGCTATTTTTGGAGCCTTCATCACTTTAGGGTTAAATATATTATTGATCCCAAAAATTGGTTTTGTTGGTTCGGCATGGGCTACTTTGGCTTGCTATTTTAGCATGATGTTGGCATCTTTTTTAATAGGAAGAAAACACTATCCAATTCCTTATGATTTTAAAAGAGTGTTTACTTATATAATTCTTTCTTTTGGGCTTTATAAAATAAGTGCTTATTTCGATACTTCTATGCTAATAAATATCGTTTATTTATTTGTGTTTATAGTAGCAGTTATTATTTTAGAGAAATCAAAAAAAGAAGTAATTTCCGAACCTGAATTATTCGACTAAAAAAATGAAAGTAAAAATTGTAAATAAATCAAAACATGATTTACCACACTACGCCACAAATCAATCGGCTGGGATGGATTTAAGGGCAAACTTAGATGAGCCAATCATTCTTAAAACATTAGAGAGAACATTAGTAAAAACGGGACTTTTTATAGAACTTCCTATGGGCTATGAAGCGCAGGTTCGTCCAAGAAGTGGATTAGCATATAAAAAAGGGATAACTGTTTTAAATTCACCCGGGACTATTGATGCAGATTATAGAGGGGAAGTAGGAGTTATTTTGGTGAATTTATCAGATAAAGAGTTTGTAATTGAAGACGGGGAAAGAGTAGCGCAAATGGTGATTGCAAAACACGAACAAGCAAATTGGGAGGAAGTCATAGAACTTGTAGAAACCGAAAGAGGATCAGGAGGATTTGGAAGCACTGGCATAAAATAAAACAAATAAAATAATGAAAATTATAGTTCCAATGGCCGGTAGAGGGTCGCGTTTAAGGCCACACACTCTCACTATTCCAAAACCACTTATTTTGGTTGCAGGAAAGCCAATTGTACAATGGCTAGTGGAGGACATTGTAAAAGTATGTGGAAAAAAAGTAGACGAAATTGCATTTGTAATTGGGGATTTCGGAAAAGAAGTAGAAGAAAGTTTAGTAAAAGTGGCAGAAGGACTCGGAGCAAAAGGAAGCATCTATTATCAAGATGAGCCGCTTGGAACAGCTCATGCAATTTTATGTGCTAAAGATTCTTTAGAAGGAAATTGTGTGGTTGCTTTTGCAGATACGCTATTCAAGGCTGATTTTACTTTAGATGGCAGTAGGGATGGAATTATTTGGGTTAGCCAAATTGACGACCCATCCGCATTTGGTGTTGTAAAATTGAATGAAGAAAATATAATTACGGACTTTGTAGAAAAATCAGAAACCTTTATCTCTGATTTGGCAATTATTGGGATTTACTATTTTAATAATGGAGAATATTTAAGAAGCGAGTTGCAATATCTTTTGGATAATAATATAAAAGACAAAGGAGAATTTCAGCTTACAAATGCTTTGGAAAACATGAAAAATAAAGGCACTAAATTTTCTTCAGGAAAGGTAGAAGAGTGGCTGGATTGCGGGAATAAGGATGCAACTATTTATACAAATGAAAGGGTTTTAGAGTATAATGGAAATTTGATTAATGACAGTGTTCAAATTATAAATTCAGAAGTAATCCCTCCCTGTTTTATAGGGGCTAATACAATAATTAAAAATGCTAAAATTGGCCCTCATGTTTCCCTTGGCGGTAATACAGTAGTTGAAAATAGCGTTATCAACAAAACCATTATTCAAAACGATAGCATGATTACTAACGCAAAGCTTAGCAACTCCATGATTGGAAACCATGTAAACTTTGATGGCAAAAATACCCAACAAGAGGTAAGTATTGGCGATTTTTCTGAAGTAAAATAAAAGGTGAAAAAAGGGATATTAATTATATTATGTCTTATGAGCGTGCAATCTTTTGCACAATGGAAAAGCTATTATCCAGATGGAACCACAAGAAAAAACACTAAAAAAGAACAAAAAAACAACATTGAAAAAGATAATAACCAATTCAAATTTAACACTCATTTTTACAATGCTCTCAGCTTTAAATCCTTGGAAAATTTTGAAGATGCATTAAAAGAATTTGAAAAATGTATTAACATAAACTCAGAAAACTCCGTTCCTTATTACGAATCAGCAATCATTTACAAATTATTTGCACAAGAAGAATCGGCTTTAGAATTTTCGAAAAAAGCATATCTTTTAAATAAAGGAAATACATGGTATCAGTTACTTTATGCAGAACTACTCTCAACAAATGGGCTAAACACAAAAGCTGCAATTATATACAAACAGCTGATAAAGAAATACCCTGGTAATCAGGAATATTATTATTTATTGGCGGAGAATTACATTTATTCAAGAAAATTCTCAGAAGCAATAAAAATTTACAATCAATTAGAAAAACACAAAGGATTTGATAAAAATCTAATTATCCAAAAGCAAAAATTGTATTTGGAAAAAAATGATGTGAATGGGGCAATTTCTGAAATTCAAAAAATAATTGATGCTGATAAAACGGATATTAATGCCTATGAAATATTGTCAGAACTTTACTTGCTAAACAATGAAAAAGACAAAGCGTTTGAGGTATTTAAAAAGATATTAGAGCTAGACCCTGAGGATGCAAAAGTGCATTTAACTTTGGCTGAATATTATAGAAATCAGGGAAATAATGATGAATCCTATAAGGAATTAAAAGCTGCTTTTTCTAGTCCCAAACTATCAATTGATGTAAAAGTTAGCATACTGATATCGTACTATTCTATTGTTGATAAAAACAATCAAATGAAAGATCAAGCTATGGAACTTTGTGAGATTTTGGTAAAAACACATATTGGCAATCCGAAAGCACATGCTATTTATGGCGACTTTTTATATAAAGATGGGAAAAATTTGGAAGCAAAAATGCAATATAAAAAAGTAATAGATGTTGACGAAAACCATGCACAAGTTTGGAGTCAACTTTTGTTTATTGAATCTGAATTGGAAGCATATAATGATTTAGAAACAGATAGCGAAAAGGCATTTCAGTTATTCCCTTCTAATCCAGTTTATTACTTTTTTAATGGCATGGCTAATTCTAGGCTAAAAAATTATAAAAAAGCAATTACTTCCTTTGAAATGGGCTTGGAATTTGTAATTGAAAACCCACCCCTATTGGTTCAATTTTATTCAACTATGGGTGATATATATCATACTATTCAACAGCACAATAAATCAGATTCTCTTTATGATTTGGCGCTTGTTTATGAGCCAGATAATGTGCAGGTTTTAAATAATTATAGTTATTACCTCTCTCTTAGAAATAAAAACTTAAAGAAAGCAACCAAAATGTCAAAAAAGAGTAATGAC
>Ga0066833_10000235_pt1 | contig 21382 bp, 13 predicted proteins | sample ETNtaG_13_FD_66728 | JGI IMG/M metagenome (GOLD analysis project Ga0066833, IMG submission 66728) | Marine microbial and viral communities from oxygen minimum zone, Eastern Pacific Ocean - ETNP201306PF47B | ecosystem: Environmental > Aquatic > Marine > Oceanic | place: Pacific Ocean: Eastern...
ATTTCTTCAAGCAACACTGGCAGGCCAAGAGTGGTGCTTGAATCCGATCCGCAAGACAGCCCAGCGGCCGATGGAGCCGATTACAGCGGGCTCTTCTTTTCAAGACGGCACAGCAGAAACCTGCGCGCATTCTCCGATGCTGGTGAAGCTGATATCGTCCGAGCCCAGTATGTGTTTGCGGCTATCCCCAAGGCGGATACTTCGGACCTGGATTCAGAATCCTTCGTATACGAACCGAGGTCATTCAGAGTGGGGCTGTACATCACTCTGACGATGCTGGCATTGTCATGCGCGGCATTTGTTGCCGGAGTAGTCAGTCCTCGCTGAGCATTGTCCGCGCGGGAATGTGCCTGCCCGGAGCGATGCTGCTCCGGGACTCGTCTCGCTCCGCTCGACTCGTCAGGCCACCCCAATCACCACTCACCATTCACCATTCACCATTCACCAATCACCATTCACCATTCACCATTCTTCCTCCCTACCCTTCCCTCGCTTTTCTGATGGCAAATTCCCAGAGCACTTTCTCCCGTTCCTCTTGCCGCTCGTTGGAGCGTCGTCGGATGTCGTCGTCGTACTCGAAATCATCCTTGGCCAGCGTTGCCTGAGGGCGCATGCTGACGTTGAGGATGAGGCCCAAAAGAAAGAAGGATGAGATGAGCGAAGATCCACCATAACTCACGAACGGAAGGGTGAGCCCGGTAATCGGCATCAGCCCAATAGTCATGGCCGTGTTGATGTAGAGCTGGGTGGCCAACAGAGCGACGGTGCCAATGACCAGCACTCGGCCGGAAGGGTCTTCCTGCCGGTCGGCGATGGTCAACGCCGAGGCGAAGAAAAGAAAGAAGACCAGCAGCACGAACATGAGGCCAGCGAAGCCAATCTCTTCGCCGATGACAGCAAAGATGAAATCGGTGGTGCGCACGGGCAGGAAGTTGAGGCGGTTCATGGTGCCCTCCATCCAGCCTTTACCGGCCAGGCCGCCGGAGCCAATGGCGAGCTTGGATTGGATGAGCTGGTAGAGCTCGTTCATCGCTGCAGGACTGTCTACTTCGGATTGTTTGAGAAAGTAAATGATGCGTTTCTGTTGATACGGCTTGAGCACAAAGAAGAACATCGGCGGCGCAACGCAAATGGCCATGCCGACGATCACCAGCAGGTGTCGCAGCCTCGAGCCGGCCACGAACAGGATCGAAAACAGAACGGGCAGGAAGAGCAATGCCGTCCCCAGATCAGGCTGGCGCATGATGAGCGCCATAGGCACCAGGGTCAGAGCGAACGGTACCGCCAGGCCAAACCAAACGCGGTGCGTCTCACGGTATTGCATGTATCGGGCAAGGCACAGAATCAGCCCTATTTTCATGAGCTCGGACGGCTGCAGCATCATGAATCCAAGCGGTATCCAGCGACTGACCCCGTTTATCACGGGAAAGATCCCGAGTCGCGCACCGATGAGCAGGACCAACAACAAAGCCACGCACGCGCCGTAAATCACAAAACCATTTTCAATGAAGGTCTTGTAAGACGGGACAATCGTGAAAAGCAGAACAAACGAACTGAGCGCTATCCACACCAACTGCTTCTTGGCTCGAGCCAGCCGTATGGCCTCGCCCTCCGGCCCGGTCAGAATGCCAGAGCCGCTGTGAATGAAGGCCACCCCAATCGTGAGCAGGATGGCGACCTCAATGAGAATCGGCCAGCTCAAGTTGCGGAGGTTTTTGCGAGTAAGCATGGGGAGTAGCGGAATTATTGAAATGCTGGAATGTCGGAGAAGTGATGGCTCTAAGGCCTCAGCTCTCTGAATTGTGAATCCTGATTCCTCAGTTCTCTGAATCCTGATTCGTGTATTCTGAATCCTCATTCATCGCCACACTCGGTTGCAGAGCGGGCATTTCGTATCTTTCCAGAATTCTTCTGACGATGGGTGCAGCCACGTCGCCGCCGTGTTCTTCGGGATCGCCCGGGTTCTCGGCACGAGTAAGGCCCTCGCAGACGACAGCGAAGGCGATGTGCGGTTTTTCCGCGGGATAGTAACCGGCGAACCAGCCGATGTTGCCCTCGGGGCGTCCGGACTGCGCAGTGCTTGTTTTGCCGGAGAGATGGAACGGCAGAGGGCTGTCTTTGAAAGTCTTGTTGGCAGTGCCTTTCTTAGTGTTGACCACGTCAAAGAGGCCCTTGCGGATGACTTCGAGAGTTGAGGAAGACATCTCTATACGGCGCCCTATGCTGGTTTCGTGATCGAATCTCACTCGTCGAAAATCTTCGTCTATGATCTCCTTCACCAATCGCGGTCTGAGCAGCAGGCCGCCATTCGCAACGGCTGCCATCATGCGAACAACCTGCAGCGGTGAGACAGTCAGATATCCCTGACCGATGGCCAGATTGCGTGTGTCGCCCCGGTACCACGGCTCGTTCAGACGTGCCCTTTTCCAGTCGGGATCTGGCAGAATGCCTCGGCTCTCGAAATTACGGACCTCTGTGCCCGGCCGAACACCGAACTCAAACTCCTTTGCCCATTTCAGAATCGGATTCAACCCGGCGCGGTCGGCACAAGAGTAGTAGAAGACATTGCAGGACTGTTGCAGCGCCTGCCGCACGTCAATCTCCTGGTGTCCCCAACGGGCCCAGCAACGGAATCGGTTTCGATTATTCGGAAACAGAGCGCCCTGGCAGTTGATGTGCGATTGCGGCCGGATGATGCCCTCTTCGAGCAGGCAGATGCTGGACAATATCTTGAATATCGAACCAAGTGGATAGTGGCTGCTGAAGGCACGATTGATCGTTGGCTGTGATCTGCTCCGGTAAAGCCGTTCGACCGTATCCTGCGAAACCGGCTGCACGAGATCGTTGGGATCGAAATTCGGAAATGAACCAGTGGCCAGGATTTCACCATTCCGAACATCCATGAAAACCGCCGCACCCATTTCTCGATCGAATTCCTCTTCAAGAATCTTCTGCAAGCGAGGCTCGATGGTCAGGACAAGATTGTGCCCGGCGCTGGATTCATCGTGGTCGAGAACGTCCTGAATCCGATTGCGAAAATCACGTTCCACCCACCTTCGCCCTCGACGGCCGCGCAGATGGTTTTCGAATACTGATTCGATGCCTGACTTGCCGACCAGATCATCCTGTGTGAGCCCGAGCCTTGCGAGCTCACGATTAAGCGTGGCAAAGAAGAAGGCGTTCGAGGTGGGCCTGACACCGGAACGGGCCCAACGCCGAATCCAAATATCATCCGATTCCTGGAGCCATTTCTTGAGCTGGGCCTCACTCGGCTTTCCGGTCGTGCCAAGGACTTGCCCCAGAAGCTGCTTTTGCGGGTAACGACGGACACTCCGGGTGCCTATGCTTGCAGCAGGCACTTCGTGACCACTGCTGGCGACGCGGATCATGGTCTCGTAATCCAGATTGGGTATCAGCACCTCAGGACCGGCCCGGCGGAGAATCTTCTTATGAAGCACAGCTCTCGACTCATCGAGTTTCTGAGCGAGGACCTCCGACTCGATATTGAGCAGCACACCAAGGTGGACGGGCAATTCGCCGTTGCTGGAGACCACCAACTGATTTGGGTCGTTGGCCGGCCCCGTCAGCTCAGAAAAATCCACCCACACCGAGTATTCTTCGAGCGCCTCTCTAAAGAAGAACCACTTCCTCTTCTCCTCTTCGAAGAGTGTCACGCCGGCCGGCAGATCTTCTTCGATGCCTTCTCTGGTTGATGCAGCCAGGGGGACATGGTCTGCGATTCGATACTTCCAACCGATGAGTCTTTGCCCCGACGCCTTTTCCTTCCGGGCTTCTTTCAGCCTGTTCTTGATGACCGATTGCCGCAGCCCTTCGAGCTCATAGGCAATCTGGTAATCGGGGATAGCTGTCATGCGAGAGAGCTTTGCGATCAGTTCGGCTTCATCCTTGATCTTACGCAAGTTAATCTTCAGGTCGTAAGTCGCGGCATCTGTGGTAAGCACTGTGCCGTCACGAGCAAGGATCTTGCCTCTTGGCGCATCCACCTGATCCTGTCGGACGCGGCGTTCCTCGACGAGCTCATCGTAGTAACCCTTGTGAATCACCTGCAACTCAAAGAGCCGCAGAGGTACGAGCCCGAAACAGAAGACGGAGATCGTTCCAAAGAAAATGTAGAGGCGCGTTTCATATCGCACGGCTCAGCTCCCTCTTTGGAATGCGCAGGAAGAATCGGCAAAACAGAAGCATCAGCATGAACAGGGGCGCCGCCAGCGCGGAATAGGCAGCCTCGAGAAAGACCCCGGCCGCGATCTCCAGCAGGCGATAATTGCCGAAGCTCAAAGCCTGACTGAGGGCGGCAGAGCCGTTGGCAACCACAACGCCCATGAACACGAGCCAGATGCGGGTCGACCAGAGCTCCCGGTAAATATCTTTCCTCATTCGATGGATCAGAATGCCCACCAGCATGAAAGTGAGCGCATAGAGTCCGGGCGGGCCGGCGGAGCAGATATCCTTCCCGAGCCCGACGAACCAATACCTCAGCGGCCAAGCCCCGTCGTCGGAGTACAGCGCAAGGAACACGAGCAGCGCCATCAGCAGATCCGGCCGAGCGCCAAGGATCGGCAGAAAACCGAAGACACTGGTCTGCAGGAGCAGCCCCAGGAAAATGAAGAGTGCAATCGTTAACTGTGCCACGAGCTCGGAGAGGGAGCGCGAGTGTTGGAACGAATCAGAATGGAGAATGACGCCGCAAGGGGAGCGGCGATTGAGGCGGGCGGGTCGGTCTGCAGTGCCGCGGGGAACGACAAGTTTTGATTCTACGACTTAATGCCCGATGCTCCAGAGATTTTTTGGAGAAAGGTTTGATTCGTTCTGATGGTTGGAAGTACCTTTTGCATGAGGAAGATGTCGACCAAAGCTGACGCATAAGCGCATGAGAATTGAGAGAGGCTGCAAGAAGGAATTCGGCCCGGAGCCCGTCCCTGTCAGAGCTTTACTTCCAGCATGAAGCCGGCCGCCTGATGGTTGAAGTGCCCGCGTCTTGAAGCATGAATGGGTCCATGGCAGATGCAACTGAGTATTTCGAATGCAGGCATTGAGATAAGATTCGCAGCTCTGGTGAATTCATGGGCCCGCAGCAGTGCAGATGTTCGAGACGCTCTCGGAAAGACAGAAACGGGTGGGGATGGCCGTTGCCATCTTTCTGCTGACGTTCTTGCCCGTGTTGATGACAATCACATCGCCCGGGATTGCCTGGGATGAGGTCTTCTATCTTGGTGGCGGATACTCGTACGGCGAATGGTTTTCTCGAATAGGCATCGATGCATTTCAGGCCGATGTCATCCGGCATCACTGGCAGGTGAACCACGAACACCCGCCAGTGGCCAAGCTCATCGTCCGAATCTCGATGAGCTTGTTTGGTACTCCCGACAACTTCGTGTTGCCCGCCCGGATCGGCATGGCATTCACCTTTGGTGTTCTGGTGATGATGACTTTCGTCTTTATGAGTCACTACTTCACCGTCCGAGTGGGACTGTTTACTGCGTTGTCGCTCTTGCTGATGCCGAGGATGTTCGGCCATGCCCACTTCTCAGAGCTCGATATGCCCATGGCCCTGGCCTGGTTTACCGGCTCAGTTGCTTTCGTTATTGCTGCTGAGAAGGGGCGCTGGTGGCTGCTTGCTTCTGCCGCGGGATTCGGTCTGGCCTTGCTGACGAAGATCAATGCCTTTGCCATGCCGATAATCCTGTGTCCGTGGGCCATCTATCATTTCAGAAAGAAGAGCATTGGTGTATGCCTGTCACTCATCGGCGGAATCGCCCTCTTCTTTATCGGGTGGCCCTGGCTTTGGATTGACCCCATCGGGCATCTGTGCGGCTACCTGGGCACTCTTGGTGCAAAACGGACGGTCATCCCGGTCTACTTTTTTGGTGAGGTCTACGGCGAGGGGAATCGCCCGCCGATGTTTTACCCGCTCATCATGGCCCTGGGTACCGTGCCGCTGGGCACTGCTCTGGCTGCGCTGTGGGGTGGGTGGCATTCAGGACGAGCTGTCAGGAACGCCCTGCCGGTCGAGACGTTTCTTCTCGTGAACGCCGGGTTCATCATCCTGTCCGCGTGCTCGCCCAATGTGCCGAAGTATGACGGCACAAGACTGTTCCTTCCGGCCTTCCCGTTCATCGCCTGTCTTGCCGGATTGGGTCTGGACAGGGGTTTCAAATGGCTGCGGGAAAAACTCGGCTCAGAGCAAAAGGCCATTGCTGTTGCGGGTCTGTATCTGACCATTCAGATTGGCGGCCTCGTTTGGATTCACCCGCACTACCTCTGCTACTACGGGGGCATGCTCGGAGGAACTGCAGGCGCGCACAAGCTTGGTATGGAAACGAACTACTGGAACGAAGTGTTCGATGACGAAGCGCTAATGTATGTGACAAAGAACACTCCCCGCAACGGAACATACTGCGTTTTCCCCTACGGGCACTTTGCCTCAGAGCAGCTCCTGGATCCGCTGGTCAAGAATCTTCGTCCTGACATCCGCCGCGTTCCATTTGATCCAGCCGATTGGGACTTGCTGGTCTTGATCTGCCGCCAGGGCATGTTTACCGAAAAGGCGTGGCAAATTTACCGGCACCAGGAACCGGCATTCGTCAATAGCCGGCAGGGAGTACCCCTGTGCATGATTTTCGAGAAGGACACTACTGGGAATTAGCATTGCGCGGAAGCTTGCGTTCCTGTGAGACGCTGCCGCTCCAAGGGCTCATCCCACCACTCGCGTTAACAGTTTCAGTGTCGCCTTCCTGCTTTCGCGCCACTCGAAATCCTCTTCGCTTGTCTCCATGAGAGAGCCGACTGCTGAAGGCTGACCCACGCATGATGGGCAGCCGTCGCGGCAGGTGCACTCCTCCACAAGCTTCCGGCTCTCGCTCAGAAGTTTCTCCATCATGTGGTAACCCTTCTCTGCAAAGCCGAGCCCGCCCGGATATCGGTCGTAAATAAAGAGCGCAGGAACACCGAGGGCCTGCGAGGTCACGACGCCTCCGATGTCGTGGCGATCGCACATGGCGAACATCGGTAGCACGGACATCAAGACGTTGCGGAGACCGGCGAGCACACCCATCTCGCCGGGATCGAGAACTTCCTCGCCAAACTTGAGCCACAGGGCCTTTGTCTCCAGCGTGCGAGGCGGCAGTTCGAGGCCGTTGTCGTCAAGCTTTTCCTGTGTCACCTGTTTGATGCGCGAGAAACCCAGCACTTGCCGGGTCACATCCACTTCCCCGAAACTCAGCTCGACAGGGCCCGTTTTTCGTTCCATCTCCGTTTCCTTCACACGGGTCTGCGAGACGACCGTCGGGCGGGTGTAATAGTCCGTCTCTTTGCGTTCAATGAACGCGTTTCTGGATTCCGTGTCGAGGGCGTTCACGACATAATTCTCACCCGCGTGCAGGTAGACAGCATTCTCGTGGATCACCTCGAAGGCCCGGTGCCCATCTACCTGGCCAATCACTTCCAGCTTGTCTTCGGATGCGTTGGTCACCGTAAAGTTATCATCAGAAATATTGCGCAGCCCGAACTGTCGCGCCGGCTCTTTCGCCGTCGACCAATACCACTTTTCGCCGATGCGTTTCACGAGCCCTTCTTCAGCAATAATCTCACAGACTCGATGAATGACCGGTCCGAAGTATTTCTCATCCTCCGGTGTCAGAGGCATCTCGCTCGCCGCGCACATGATGTGGTTTGTGAGGATGTAGATGTTGTCCGGATCGATGATCGCGTTTTCCGGATTCTGCTCGAACAGAAAATCCGGATGCCGCATGAAGAACTGATCGATGGGCTCATTCTGAGCAACCAGAAAGACCACGCTCTCATCGTTGCGCCGTCCGGCTCGCCCAGCCTGCTGCCACATGCTCGCAATCGTGCCGGGGAACCCGACCAGGATGCAGGCATCGAGCGCGCCAACATCAATGCCAAGCTCGAGCGCGGTCGTGGCGGTGACGCCGAGCAGTTCGCCCGAAAAGAGCCTCTCTTCTATCTCGCGCCGATCCGAAGCCAGGTAACCGCCCCGATAAGGTGACAGACGATTGGCCAGTCGTGGTGATTCCTTTTCCAGGGCTTCGACCGAGTAGCGATACAACAACTCGGCCACCACTCGTGCACGTGTAAACGCAATCGTCTGCACGCCCTCCATCACCAGACGCGTCAGCAATGCCTGCGCTTCCGAATTCGAACTGCGCCGTCCTCCGAGAGCGCGGTTCGTTTCCGGTGGATTCCATAGCACGAAGAATTTATTGCCGTGCGGAGAACCATCGTCATCAATGAGGGTCACCTCCTCGCCGAGCACCTGTTCGGCGAGCTCCTTCGGATTGTGAATCGTGGCGGTGCATGCAATGAACTGCGGTTCAGCCCGGTAAAACGCACAGACACGCCGCAACCGCCGAATCACGTTGGCGACGTTTGAACCGAAAATACCGCGGTAAGTGTGGAGCTCATCGATCACCACATACTTCAGATTCATGAAGAACTTTGCCCAACGGGCATGGCCCGGCAGCAGGTTCACGTGCAGCATGTCCGGATTGGAGAGCACGATGGCCCCGTTGTCCCGAACCGCGCGTCTTTGATTCTGCGGCGTATCGCCATCGAACGTCCCTGCCTTGACGACGCTCTGCAGCCCTGGATGTCCATCCGCCAGCAAATCGAGTGTCCGCAGTTGATCCTGAGTGAGCGCCTTCGTCGGGAACAGATAGAGAGCCCTTGTTCTAGGCTCTTTCAAAATGGTCTCGATCACTGCTGCGTTGTAGCAGAGGGACTTCCCGCTCGCGGTGCCCGTCTGCACGACAATATTCTCGCCGCTCCTGATTGCCTCAATGGACTGCGCCTGGTGCATGTAGAGCGATTCAATTCCCTGGCGATGTAAAGCCTCCAGCAGGGGGGCAGGCAGTGGCTCACTCAGTTCCGCCGTTTGTGCTGGACGAGCCTCGATGGGCTGAACGTGCTCAATCTGATCTTCGTATTCAGAATCGGATCGGATATGGGAAAGGAAACGAAGGGCATCCATGCGAAAAAGCAGACTTGGGATTCAGAGGGCCGGTTTCAAGTGCGACGTGTCAGAATTTCATTATCCGACCCACCGCCAAGAGAGAAAGCGGTAACAGACCATTCACCATTCACCTCTTCATCTACCACCTTTTCATTCACTCTCCCCAGCCTTCCACAATATCTTCACCTGGTCTGCAGTCACCTCGAAGCCGAGCTTCCTGTAGAGGTTAACGGCCGGTACGCGATAGTGTTGAGTCACCAGTGTGCAGTATGACGCGCCCTTGCTTTTTACGTGATTCATGCAGTGCAGGCAGATGTATCTGCCCAGCCCTTTGCCGCGGTGCTCATCCAGTGCCCCCACCCAATCCAGGAAGATTCGATGGCAGGGAAGGCCACCGAGCCTGGTCTGGTGAAACACTCCTGCGCTGAATGCGACGAGCGAATCACCGTGTTCGACAAAGATCACCTCATTGGGGTCGAAATCTGCACGTCCGGAATAGTAGTTTTCGAATTCATCCGCAGATGCGCTGCCGAACACAATCTCTTTGGCCTGGGCCCACGACGCATCATCGCCTGGCCGAAAAGTGTGCGAATCGTAGCCCTCTGCAAGGGCTGGAACAGGCTCGATGTTGTCCAGTGGCATTCCCATCAAAATGTTCCTTTTTTCAGGAAACTCGATGGTGACACCTGCAGCTCCGAATGCCGACGTCATCGTTTCTGCGTCATCGCACGCAAGCCAGAAGGACGCTTCAATCCCACGACAATCCTCCTCTTTCAGGGCATCCAGACACCGAGACAGCAGACTGGTCACGATTGTTTCGCCATTCGCCTTGTCTGCCGCGAAGCAGACGATCTGGCCCTTATTTTCATCCGCCGTCTTCGCGGAAATGACTCCCTGGATTCTGCCTTCGTCTTCAGCAATAAAGGTCATCTCTGCCACTATTTCACCGGACAGAACTTCGCGCGCCTTTTCTGCCCTCGCCTCTATTTCCTGAATATGTGGATCGAGGTGAATGAGGCTGATGCCGCGGCTGAAAAGCCCGGACGAGGCTTCTGCGTCGTTCGGGTTAAATCTACGTATCTGCATTTATCGAGATCCTGCTGAAATTCCTGGAAGGCATCGTTTGGAGTCACAGGCATTGCTCCGGTTGGGGCCACCGTACGAATTGTGAGAAACGCGCGCTAATCAATCCACTCCCGATATCGTTCCAAAACATTCTCCTGGCTCAAAAACGGCGCGTAGATCAGTTTGCCGTTGAATCCGATGGGTTCGTTGAGCGGAAAGTTCAGCCATCTAATCTGCTCGTATCTCATGATGTCCTGGCCCGTTTGCTACGCTTCAATCAACATCCTTGCAGGATTTTCGATACATTCTTTCACGCGCATGAGAAAGGTCACGGCCTCGCGTCCGTCCACGATACGGTGGTCGTAAGTAAGAGCGAGATACATCATCGGCCGGATGACCACTTCACCGTTTACCGCGACGGGTCGCTCCTGGATCGCGTGCATGCCAAGTATTCCGCTCTGCGGCGGATTGATGATGGGTGTGGAAAGCATCGAACCGTAGATGCCGCCGTTCGAAATGGTGAACGTACCGCCTTTCAGTTCTTCTACTGAGATGCGGTTCTCACGTGCTCGCGCCGCGTATTCCGAAATGGTGAGCTCGATCTCCGCGAAGCTCAGCCGCTCTGCATTGCGAATCACCGGCACGACCAGCCCCTTGCCTCCGCCGACAGCAATGCCGATGTCAAAATAATTGTGGTAGATGATGTCGGTGCCCTGGATCTGGGCGTTTATCGCCGGGAACTGCTTGAGCCCATCGACGACCGCTTTCACAAAGAAGGACATGAATCCCAGCTTGATTCCGTACTTCTTTACGAATGCTTCCTGATGTTCTTTGCGGAGTGACATCACGGCAGACATGTCCACATCATTAAAAGTGGTCAGCAGGGCGGCCGTCTGTTGGGCCTCGACCAGCCGGTTCGCAACTGTTTTCCGGAGACGGCTCATGGGAACGGTTTCCGTCTGGCGCCCGGCCTCCGGGTCGACGGTGGGCTTTGGCTGAGCATCCGCCTGTTTCCGCGAGGGCATTGACGGGGCTTGTCTCTGCGATGGCTGTGGTGATGCTTCGGCTTGCGCGGGCCCGGCTGGCTGTTCGCCGGCCGCATGCCTCAGGACATCTTCTTTGAGGATTCGGCCACTCCGTCCTGTCCCTTTGACTTCATCCAGATCCACTCCTTCCTCTTCTGCTGCCCGTTTTGCGGCAGGCAAGGCGATTGTGGCAATCGCGGACTGGGTTGGCGGATCGGATTCGGCCTGCTGTTTGACGCTGGCAGACTTCAATCTGGTCGTTGATACTTCCTCTTGTTCATCATTCTCGACCTTATCCTTCGACATGTCAGTTTCCGTCGTAATGTCGGCCTGCGCGTCCGAGCCGTCCCGCGCGATGCTGCCCTCTTCCAGCACTCCCAGAATTTCGCCCACATTTACCGTCTCGCCTGCCGGCTTAAGGATCTGTTTGAGGATGCCCGCGGCCGGCGCGGGTAATTCCATGCCTGCCTTGTCTGATTCCAATACGACTACCGGCTCGTCCAGTTCGACCCTGTCCCCTTCCTGTTTCAGCCATTCCTCAACCTGGACCTCGGTAATAGATTCACCTGCTTCAGGCACTTTCAGTTCGACAGCCATTTAAGACCTCAGAGGATGTAGGATTTTCGGCGCGCATTCTAGATCAGGATGAATCCGTGCGTCCACCATGCCCGGCAAGAGGAGTGAGTGAGACAGTGGCATGTTCATTGGAGTGGGCCACGGCTGCCTTTAGCTCGGTACACAGATGCTGAAATCTCCGCGGATTTTCGCCCGCCGCCTGGAGGGCTATTTCTCGGGCTTTTCGTTGTACTCACACAATGCCACCGGCCGGACGATCCCGCCTAAAAAGTTCTCAGAAATGTTTCGGTGATCGAGGAGAAGGGCGACCGTGTTCTTGCCAGGTTTCACTGCGTCTGTGATGAATGACCAGATCGGTTTGCGTCGTTGCAGCAACATCTTGCCGCGCTTCGAGCGGTTGAATTCCCACTTCACCTTTTTGCCATTGATGAAGAGCGGCGACAGGCTCGGCTCGCCATCGACGTCGCAGAAAAGCATGAGAAGCTTGCCATGTTTTTGGGGAACATCGAATGTGGCACGGTACCACATGAACGTGAATTTCTCTTCGGCTTTCTGCTGATTCAAAGTGGCACTGTAAGTGGCGACCTCCTTCCATTTGGAGTCATCGAATTCCGGCTTGTGGTAGCCCATGCCTTCGCCCTTCAGATCCGGATCGTAAGTCATCCGCCATTTGTCCGGCAGCAGGCCGACGAGCCGGTTTGGTGCGGTGGTAAACTTGGCAGCCATGCTCGTCGTGTACCGCAGGAAGCGTGAGATGTATGAATTAGTTTTGTTATGGAAAGCCACCTGATCGGTCCTGGAGCGTTCATACATGCCGGACACAATCTCATGCGCTCTGGCAAATTCGCCCTTGTTGAGATGCTCGCGATGATCCATGTAATCGTGCGCCATCATCATGCCCTTATTGGCGAACTGAACCCTCATGTGTTCCAGCTCGTTGTCTTTAGTGACCGCGAGTGATTTATCCAGGAGCCCTTGCAGCTTTTTGCGGAACTCAGGCGTGTAGACAAGGTGCAGGGCGTAAAAACAACCGGATTCACTTTCCAGATTCTGAAACGCGTGATCGATGCTGTTCCAGTAATCCTTCATAAGCGGTGCGGCCTGGGGGCCGTAAAGTTTGTAGTAGTAGTCATCCATCACTGCCTCCGAATCCATATCCGGATCGTAAAGAATCTTCGCGCTGTGATAGATGGTAGGCCCCATGATCGACCAGGCCGGAAAGGTCTCGAGATTTACGCCAAGACATCCCTTCGCCTTCAGATACGGGATATCGTGATTCCAGGTCGAGAACTTTGCGAAAGGAACGGTCGATTCCGCAAGATTGAAATTATAGGTCCGATAGGCCATGTGACTGGTAATCTCGCCCCAACCATCGATGACATCTTTGAGCTCCATGCGTGAGGGACTGATGGGATTGCCAATGTGGTGATAGCGGCTGTAACGAATAGGCGCCACCCACGCGACGAGATTGGACGGCAACTTGTGCTTATCGAGCGGCGGCTCGGTGTAATCTGCGTAACAGTAAAAACCGAGCCTTACATCGGGATACTTGGCCTGGACGCGCTTGGCGATGTGTTCGTAAAACTCGAGAAAACGTTTGGATACCGAGACCTTTCCGGATGACGGAACAATCTGTCGAGGGTCATCACGATCCTGGCACGGTTTGCATTCGCAATATTCGCGGTTGTCCGGCGGCGATATGGAAAGATTTGCTTTGCCATCGTATTTCTCAGCACTTTCAAAAATCTTTTTCACGAAAATATCGCGCACCTCCTGATTGGTGGTGCAGAGCCATCTGCCTTTCTTTCGCTTTCCATCACGCAGCGCAAAGTATTCGGGATGTTCATCAAAATAATCACCCGCTGGGATGTATCCGTTCCAGGAATGCCCGGCGCTCATGGGTGTTCCGCCGCAGCCGTTCCACACCTTCCACAGATTGCCCCAGAACCACGAAGAGCCCCACAGATCACGATAGAGCATCTTCGGCTTCTCCGTGATCAACATGTCCTTCGCCATCAGTGTTTTTTCTGTTGGATAGATCTCTCCGAGCGCCTTGTTGCCTTTGCGCATGTAGGAGGTGTCGATCAGATACCTGCAGCCGAGCTCTTCGAGAAAGCGGCAGACAGCCCGGCAGGTTGAGACATGGTTCTGACCGGCAATCAGCGCACGCTTGCCTTTGACAGAGATGCGGATGCCTTCGTTGGTTTCACTCTTGATGTCATCGAGCTTCAGCCCGGCCTTGACGGCTGCCTGCCCCACGTAGATGGCTGGAGTACCCGGCTCCGGTGCGTGGGTGAACGTGAGCTCTGCTCCGGTGATCTTCCAGATCCAGTGTGCGAGAACGCCGGCGGACCAGCTTTCAGGGATCTTGCCCCTTGGGGTGCGGTACTGGCTGTTCTTCTTTTGGAATTCTGCGGCATTGAATGGCGTAGGCACTTCCACGCCATCGACCACGATGACGGCGAACGGTTTGCCATCCCTGGTGATTTCGAAGGCGTGGGAGTATGAGAATATGAAGAAGGGGAAAAGGAAGCTCGTTATGATTCTAGTGTTCATTGGATAACGGGAGGATGTTGATACGGACGACGGTGAATTTGTGAGAGCGGCTTTGCGGTCAACTCTACTCAAGCAGCAGGATATCCATGTCTTTCAGAAATGGAAGAGTCACGACGACTTTTCCATTGCCGAATTTCGAAGGTACATCCTTGTCAAGCCAGGCAGAAACGACGCGCTTTATCGGTTTCGCCGTTCGGATCGTCAGCTCCAGATTTTTCCACTCGATTTCTGACAGCCGCGTCTTCGCGTCCGGTTGATGATAAGCCCAGTTGGTGAGAGTGACCGCGAGTTTGCCGGACTCAGGATGGCGCAGGAGGTTTCCTTCGACGCAGGCTTTGCCGGTATCGACAACCGGCGCAACATGGCTTTGCAGATGCGCGGTGATATATGCTCCCCGTGAATCGTCAACGGTGTCTTCCATATTCATAGACCCGTCTTCATTCGGCTTGTTAAGCGGCACTCTGTACTCTCGACCGGGCATGAATGCGCAGGTAATGGCCTGGCCGCGACCGTGCCTGTTTCTGATGAGAGCCGGTGAGCCATCTTCAAATGTCGCGAGGATCTCTGCACCTTTGGATGGTTTCAGGGGTTCATACTGGGAAATCAGCTCAAAGGAGCCGAATTCCCCGCCGCCTTTTACGGAAACGCCTTCGCCGGCCTGCAAAGGCATTCGCTCCTGCAGGCCCATCAGATTCCGAATAGCGTCGAGTGGTCGCCGTCCTTCGTCGTACCGCATACTGCCGCCGCCCGAATAGAGCGTTCCTCCACCGCGCACCCATTCGGCAAGACGTTGTGACACATCGCGCCGGAGGCCCGCGCCCGAGATGTAAATGACTTTGTATTGCGAAAGGTCTTCAGAAAGCAGAAAGCCCTCATCCAACGGGTCGACGGGAATATGGGCGTGAGTGAGCGCGAGCCAGATACCCATGCTGTCACCCAGGGCCGGGCCTCGGCGATCATGCACTGCCGTGGTGAGCGGCCAGACAATTGCCACCTCCGCGGGGTAGGCCCACTCGGCGTTGTAGACCACGTCTTCAGCGCGGGCGACAATGCGCGAGAACCGGCCAACGCGTTCCTTCAGAAAATTTTTGTGCGAGAAGATGCTGCTGATCTTTCCACCGTATTTCGGGCCGTAGTTGTACCAATAGATCATGCGGCCTTCGCGGCCTATGAAGGTCATACCCCGCTGAAGCGTCGAGCCACGGACGGGCTTGATGAGGATGCCGAATCGTTTATTCAATTTGCGGCTGATGACGCGGCCGACATCGCAGAAAAGGCTGTCGAAAATATGCGTCCGCGGATCGTGGCTCGATGTCTCGAACATGAATCCGTTGTCCGCATGACGATAAAAGTTGTAGATGGCGCCGCCGTACACGTGCTGCATACGGAGCGCATACGAATAAACGTACGGTTGCCGGGCAGCGGGGCTTTCAGACTTGCCGGCTTCGATGGCCTCTCTCTTCGCACGGTTGGCGGCATCGCATCCCTGCCGCAGCGGCTCGAACATCATCGCGCTCGCCTCATAGTAAAAACGCGAAAGGTAGTAATTCATCATGTGTCGGCCGAAGTCTGTTTCAGCTTCGTTGACCGCAACCTGCTTCTGCTCTGGTTCTTTCGACACGGCAGACTCATCAGGTTGATCGATTGAACCGATAGCGGCATCAAGTTCCGCCTCCTCCGGCTTCTCTTCGCCGACCGCGCTCAGACTTCCGAGATTGTCGAGGAGCTTCTTCTGCTGCTCTGCTTTCTGTTCCGCCTTTTCCTCCAGCGCGTTTGCCGTCCGCATGTGCCACGGAATGGGCCGCGGCCCTTTGCGCGGATCCCAGGGATCGATTTCCGCCCAGGCCTTTCGTCCGAAATCGTCAGGTTTCAGGCCCATTCCTTTGATCCAGTTGCGGTAGCCTTCGATACAGTAATCGCAACTGAACACGTGTGCCGTGCGGTCGGGACCTTTGAATGCGCTGCCGATCTCGTCTTCCGTAATACCCCATACCTCACGCACTCCTCTCTGTTTGAGCATGCGCTGAACCGCGAAGGATGCATTCTTCCGGGCCTCCGCAAGGTTCGCCGGATAGAGCGGGCAACCGCTGCCAGGCGCGTATCTCTTCAGGGGATTCGATGTGAAGCGATCAGGCTCAGGCAGCGCGTAGCCGGTGGACTTGCCGATGATGGTGAGCGGCGGACGACCGTAGACAGAGATCCACTCCTGTAAATGGGTCCCGCCCCTGAGGCCGCTGATACCAAGAGCCTGGACGATCTCATACTCAGCCGCGGTGACCTTTAGGCTGGTGTGCTTGATGCCGTAGCCGATGCCTTTCGAATGACCAATGCAAATGGTTGTGAAGGGAAACTTATTCGGCAGCGACCGCTTGCCCCACGGAAGATCATCGATCCATTTTTTCTGCTTCTTGACGTAATCGACCAGGCTCAGGCAATTGCCTGAGAAATCGGGATTGGTGACCTCGCGGCCGTAGAAGAGATAGATAAGGCCACGCAGTGAAATGGCGATGGTCGCGCCGTGCTTGCCATCCTGTCTGATGCGTTTGATGGATTTGCCGTTGTGCAGAATCTCGAACTCCATCACCACATCCTTCAGGCTTTGCGCGGAGCCTTCGAGCGGAATGAGCGCGAAAGTGTAAAGGCCAGTAATCTTGTGCCGGTAACGTTCGCCAGGCAGCATCTTTTCGATGGGCAGCGGCGGAGACCACGCACCGACCTTCAGGTAGTGCTCGAGGTAAGTGCCGTCATCGACGATGACACGATCCTGCGGCTTCTTTTCGCCGAGAAGATCGTCTTCATCCTCACCATCGAGGTCTCCCGTACCGAGGTCAACGGCTGCGGCCTGGTTGAGATCGGGCTTGTCCGGCTTTACTCGGCAGAGCGAACCCGCGTTGACCTCCGTGCCCTCTCCGAACCCCCAGCGGATATAGACCGGCACCTCCGGCTTCAACTCGAGCACACGTGCACGGAGCTCGAGCGTCCTGATCCGCTGGAGCCCTGCTTTGTGATTGAATGGCTCTGCGGCTGCGTGTTCATTCAGAAGAAAGGCCAGTATCAGCCACGACATCAGAGACATTGAATTCATAAATCTGTCTCGTGCCCTCGTGAACAGAGTCGAAGCTGACAGCCAGTCCGTCCCTTCTCCAACGGGGATGGAGATCGCAGCGAATGTCGCCACGGAACGGCTCGGGGGAGTGAAAATGGCCAAGAGTGATTTTTTCATTCCTGGCCAGATTGTAAAGCATCAACTCACATAAACTTTCAGGTCCGAGGGGATAGGTGTCGCACACGAGCCACTGGTGATCCGGCGAAAAACACGCGTGGCCGTCTTCCGGTAGCTTGCCGCGACCGGCAGGCTGGAAATCACCCTCACCATCGGTGAATTCAACAAACTCCATCTGGCCGAGAACATCAGTGCTTATGAGGATGCGCCTTTCATCAAACCAGGCGAAGTGTGAAACCTTCTTGCCCAGCTCGATCTCACATCGCAGGCCTGTGCCGTCCGGGTTCACCGTCCAGAGCGATGACATGTACCGTGGCTGCGTCTTAACGCGACAGAAAAAGAGAATGCGGGAGCCATCCGTATTGAACAGAACATGGTTGAACCAGGCCGCGCCGGCAGGAGCATCCATCCGTCGAGTAACGTCCTCGATGGATACGAGAAGAGAGCTCCCACCTGTCTCAAGGTCGATCAGAAACAGGCCGTCGTCTTTCGGATGCTCGATCAGTTCGTCAACGTTCCCCGACGCATATCCAACTACGGAACGGCATTGCGCCATCCGTTTGAAATTGAGCCCGATGGCTTGGGGGCGTGTTGGCGAGACGGCTGCAATAGCACTGCTGATAGTTCTCGAAGCCCTTGTATCGGCACTGATGGCGCGAGAGACCAGCTCACCATCTTCCCAATCGTTAAGGGTGAATTCTTCGCCATGGACCGTTTCAATCCAGTGCATCATCGATCCCTGCTGCAGATTAAACGCGCTGGTTTGAGCGATGGGCTCAAAAGTCAGGTCGTCCCCGTGGATAAGACCGACAGCAGCGACGTCATCGGGCCTTGGAGGATGCTCATGAAAACCTGTTTCAAGTGCCAGATGGCAGCGGCACGAACTGTCCCAGGAATCGATTCCGTAATAGCCGAAGAAGTGGTGTCTGGGCGGATGGGTCAGGGGGCGGAGTGTTGGCATGTGTGTATCAGATGGACATACGCGGTGGGCGCGGCTCATCTGTGTCAACGCTCGATGACCCAGATATTCCGATACACGACCGGGTTGCCGTGCCCTTGAAGATAGAGGGGGCCCGCACTGGCGCCTTCAGCCCTGCCAGACCTGGTGCCGCCACGGACTTCCACTTTATCGTGGACAAGCACTCCGTTGTGGTGGACGGTCAACGTGGCATTGCTGACCTTCTTGCCGTTTTCGTCCCATCGCGGCGCTTTGAACTCGACGTCATAGGTCTGCCACCGAAGGGGCGGAAAACACATGTTTACCTTTGGTTCGGCTACTGAATAGAGCCCACCACACTCATTGTTCTTCCCTTCCAGACCAAAGGAGTCGAGCACCTGCACTTCAAACCGTTGCTGCAGGTAAACGCCGCTGTTGCCGCGGCCCTGCCCTCGGGCAAAGGGCTTGTAAGGGGTACGGAACTCAATGTGAACGAAGTGATCCTGAAACAACCTCTTGCTCTTTGTGCTGCACCAGAGCAGGTTGTCATCAGTCATACGGCCGTTCTCGAAATTGTCGGGGTTAACGCCGTCAAACAGGACGATCGCGCCCGGGAGAGGCTTCTTTCCCAGCGTCTGGCTTTCACGTTCAGTGCGCTTCAGTGTTCCCGATTCTTTGCCGTCCTTGCCCAGGACAGTCATCACGCCTTTACTGATCTTCGCCGACCATGCCTCGCCCTTCATTTCAACAGCACCTTCTTTCCCAAGTGTCCCAGTGATTCGCGCCTTGCCTTCCTCCTTAACCCAGCCCTCGCCCGGGAGACCACCTGGGTAGAGCACTGCCTGGAATTTGCCATCTCCGTCGGCAATCACCTGCACTCCGGACTTTCGAGCTTTGCCAGCGACAATCAGTTCTCCGGAGTACTCCCCTTGAATGAGGAAATCAGGATCGTCTGCAGTGGCCTCCTCGACCGATGTGTAGGTCTTGCCTCCGCCGCTGTGCCGGGGCGCAGGGATCTTATAGCTGGCCCATGCCTTCTGTTCCCACGCTATCTTTGCCTTTGATTCCCTGTGCGATAGCAGGTGGTGGGGAAACGGCTCTTCCTTGCCACCGGGAGGCTTCCAACCAGCGATACAGCCAGCGCCTCCGCCCGCCTCGAAGAATTCGATTAACAGATCGTGCTCACCCGCGCCAAGCTTGACCTCGCCGCTCTTGCGCACCATGCCATGCACCCCACCATTATTGACGACGACCTTTCCATCGATGGTCAGCCGTGAGCCGTCATCCGATTCAATAAAAAAGCTGTAATTTCCTTCATCACCCAGGGCCAGCTTGCCCGACCAGCGAACGTAGAAATTGTCAACCAGTTTGGTCTTGTAGAACTCACCTCCCGCCGAGCGAAAGTTGACCGCACCATCCACTCGTACAAGGAAGGGCTTCACGTCCTTGCCCGGCTTGGGAAAATCCCTTGGGGCCTTCTCGAGTTTGAAGTACTCGCCAATCAGACCGGGCTGTGAAGTTTCATCGATGAGTTCATCGATTTCTTCTGCGCCCAGGCTTGTGATGAGAAGCAAGGCAATGAGACCGCATTCGATTCTATTTCGCATCGCGTGTTTCCAATCAGGGATCTGAGTCAGTGGTCATTGAGTAGCCCGGGATCGCGTCAACGAGTGGGTCAGCATTCTGTCCGCAAAAGCCAAGATGGCTGTGGCGCCGCCAGCCTTCCGCAAATCCATAATGTCCGCTGAGATCGCCGATCTCACTGCAGAGCTGCTTCATCGTGTGAATGTATGAATCGAGGCCCTGGCTGACGTCCAGCCAGTCCTTCTGCGATCTGTGAAACGCCAGCATCTCTGCTTTGCGATCGATCACAGTCGCTATGTCGACAAAGATTCTGGGACGGACGGGTTCCCATATTTCGTCGCGGTTGCCGTGCGGCTGCGCGTGGTAGAGGGTGACGTCATTAGTCACGATGTCCCGTGGCGGATCGACAGGGAAGTTCGGCATACCCCGGCAGAACGCGGCGGTCACTCCGAGCCGGCAGGCGTTCGTGTGATCTTCCATGTAATCCTGTGGTGAATGCAGCAGGACAATCTCCGGCGCCACTTCTCGCATGATGGATGCGAGCCTGGCCAGGGTCTCCTTTTCGTAAAAGATCTCGATGTCGTTCGTGAGACTTTCGTGAAAGTGAGCCCCGATGAACTCGGCCGCGTTCTTTGCCTCTTCGCGCCGCATTGGAACAAGCACGTCCGGCGGATACTCCGTCGATCCACACGAGCCGTTCGCTATGTTCATGTAATGAAGCTCGTACCCGGCATCCTTGAGAAGCATCAGGGTGCCGGACATGACAAACTCGATGTCATCCGGATGCGCTGCGATGGCAAAAGCGGTCTTTGCCATGACTAGTGCATCTCTGCATCGCAGGAGCCGATGCCGCTGCGCAGGAAATGGAAGTGCACGTTCGGATGATCCGCGAGTAACGACATTGGCACACTCGAGTCTGGGATCTTCTTCGAAATCATCATTGCAGTCAGACGCATGCCGAAGGGATTATCGTGCGTACCTGCCTGCCAGATCGAGATCCTCTCTGATTTCCAGGTTTCGTCCGGGCCGACCGTGACCGCCTGGGTCGGCACGTTCTGGACAACGCCTCCACCTGAGGTGCGGGCATTCTGGATAAGCGTCATCGGATGCAGATCGACGACTCGCGTGGTGAGCTTTCTATATTCCTCCGGCGGCGGCGGCTCGTCTTCATATGGGGCCTCACGCTTTGGCGGATCGTTGAAGGCCCAATGCTTCACTTCGCCCTGCCCGCCCTGCATGGTGACGCAACGTACCTCGCTGAATGCCTTGATGTAGTCTGTGGGATCGACGCCCGGAAAGTGCAGATTCTCTTCCGGCATCTTGAGGTCCTCACGGATCCGATTAAAGCACAGATCCATATCGGCCTTCTTGAAACTGAGCGGGTGATCGCCCGGCACCTCTTTGCCATCTTCGACCCATTCATC
>Ga0066833_10000250_pt1 | contig 20940 bp, 15 predicted proteins | sample ETNtaG_13_FD_66728 | JGI IMG/M metagenome (GOLD analysis project Ga0066833, IMG submission 66728) | Marine microbial and viral communities from oxygen minimum zone, Eastern Pacific Ocean - ETNP201306PF47B | ecosystem: Environmental > Aquatic > Marine > Oceanic | place: Pacific Ocean: Eastern...
TCCCCCACCATTCACCATTCACCTCTTTCCCCACCCTCTTCCCTCACTGCAAGCCACAGGCCTCAAAATTCATTACGACTTCACCGGAGGTGAGAGCCCTGTCGTATATGACCACCCCGCCGAGACGCCCGATCCAATCGCGTGGGTCTGCATATTCATCGCCGAGCACAAAGTGATGGGTCGATTCCCAGTTGCTGAAATCGCCTCTCACTTTGTCCGTCTCGAAAACCAACCCACCGTTCAGGTAATAGCGCATGATGCCGGGCGAGTAGGTCATGACCACGTGTGACATCTTATTGATGGGCACTTTGCCGATGACTAACTCATGCCCGTTCGTTGCGGTGCCGGTGATGGATGTCTTCAACCGAATGATGAGAGAGTTGCCCGACTGTCCCAGGGTGAAGTTTCTGACGTAGCCGTCGGTGGAAAACGTGATCGCTCGTGCTGGGCCGGTTTGAGAGGCGCTTTCGGATTGCATGAGCGTTTCAATGGTCAACTCGTGCGAAGTGGTGCATCGCTTGAACAGCAATTGATTCACGGAATCCACCACGAAACCTCCGCCCGTGCAGACGAGATTGCCTTTGGGGTCGATGGTTGCTTTTCCACGAGCCTTCAGGTTGGCCGCGCCATCTTCGCGGCGCCAGACAAAGACGATATCGTCTCCAACTGCTGGCCAGCCCTCGGCCCTTCTCATCAATCTCTCGATCTGTATGCGATGTGTCTCTAACGTCCCTGTCTGCCCGAGCTGTTGAAGCTTGTCGAGCGACAGTTTCAGAGCCTGCACTTTTCCCTGGCTGGCAAGTTTCTCGGCCTGCGCGATTAGCTTTCTGGCCTGTGCCTCGCGCTGGGTTCTTTCATGGATTCGCTGCACTTCGGAAGCGACCGCTTGGACCTGCCGACTCAAGTCTTTCTGTTCGCCGCGCAGCTTTGAAGTGTGCCGCGACAGGCCGATCAGCAATACCGCGAAAATGGCAACGAGGGCCACAGAGTACCGAGCCCATCGGGGCTGCTCGGCCGGCTTGCTGCTTATGGGACGGAGATCAAATTCAGTATCGTCTTCCTGAATGCTGGCCGGTTGCTCTGCTATGTTTCTGTTTGGCCGATGTCCAAAAGCGCCGAGTGTAGCCTCTCTCCAGCGGCATCAATCACATCAAACAAAACCTTACAAATGGGGGACGCATCAACTGTGCGGATCGAGCGGCAGGATTTTTACCAGCCTCAGACGATTACCTTTTCCCTCGGTGTAATCATGTTCGACTTCATCGACCAGAGTATGAATGACCAACAGCCCGATCCCGTGGGTCTTGCCGCTGGCCAGAAATTCTTCCGCGGTCGGTCCTTTGTTTTCGGGCAGGAGAGAAACGTTGAGCTTCATCGACCAGTTCCACAATGAGCCGGTCTTTGCTGAAGACCACTCGCAGATACAGTTTAAGGTGGTGCTCCGGGTCTTCGCCTTTCCCGTGCTGCACCACGTTCGTAGATGCCTCATCGACGGCCATGACGATTTGCGCGCCATCATCCTCTGAAAAGCCAAAATCCTCTGCTGCCTGTTGAATGGCCTCGCGTACCACCCTCATAAAGCCGGCAGTCGCGGGAATGCAAATCGTGACATATGCATCATCTTGTTCTGACATGTCTAAACCTCTCAATTCATTCTAAAAAATCATTCACAGCTTCGTCGACAGTATCAAATATGTTCAAGTGACCATCTAACCCAAGGAGCTTTGCAATCTGAACAATCGAATCAGGTACGCTGGCAAGCGCCAGTCTCTCCGCCAGTTGCCGGTTGGCATCAACCACCACTGCGAGGCCCGTGCTGTTAATATAGGACAAGTCTTTCAGTGACAGAATCAAAGCTGCTGAATGTCCCTCCAATACTTGTTGGACACCTTTGTCCATTCTGGTGCTGAATTCGTCTTCGGTACTGACGTCCACGAATCCCCCGGCCAGGAGCACTGTGACCCGGGCCTCGCCAGACTTTCTCTGCTCGAGGGAGATGTTCAATCGCTTCATCTGTTCCGAGACTAAAACTATGGTGCTGCCGGCCACAAGAATTCACGGCCTGAATTGAGCCATCATAGCATGCTTGAAGCGAGCTTGGCGAATTCGCGGCTTCTTATGTGCGGTTCGCCTTGATACGTGGCAGGCAAGGAGATCCGTTGCGGCGAGTTACCTGCGAACTGATACAAATACGTCCTCTAAACAGTGCGAGTTCTTCGCGCTCCAGAAAAGCTACCACAAGCAGAATAGCGATGAGCCGCCTCACCCTTCTCTTATTCATTCTGGCCAGGCCGGCCCAGGCCGAACCGCCCGAAACAAGGATTGATTTCAATCGCGACATCCGTCCCGTGGTTTCGAATAAATGCTACTCCTGTCACGGGCCTGATGAGAAGGAGCGCGAGGCGGAGCTTCGGCTGGATACCCCTGAGGGCGCCTTTCGAGTCAGGAAGGGCAAGTATGCAATCGTCCCCGGCAAACCGGAACGGAGCGAGCTGGTCCGCCGCATTTCAACTCTCGACAAAGACGATCTGCAGGCAACCATCATGCACCTCCTCGGCTTCGACCACGAACAGCTCACCTATCGATTCCAGGGACGAGACTACCGCCTGACCGATGTGCACGGTCGTGTGGTGCCAGACATTTTGGTGTAGTCGGTTACATGGTGTGTGGGCCAGGTCCTATCGATAGGCTTGCCAGAGACTGAGTGCGCCAGTGCTCCTGAGGCCGCATCCCTATTTCCGGAACACTTATGACCAGACCGTCAAGAACTCGAATCCTCGTCTACGGAATCTCCTGTCTGCTTCTGCTGGCCGCTGCCTGCAATCAGCACCTTGGCCACAAGCTGAAGCTGGCCGGCTATTCACCCAGAGAGGGCGATATGATTTTCCAGTCAATGCCACAGAATGATCTGGTTGTCGCCATCGAGGGAGTGACCAAATCAAAATACTCACACTGCGGGATTGTGATAAAAGAGGGTGGCCAATGGTCTGTCCTTGAGGCAATCGGCCCTGTGAAGAAGACGAGCCTGTGGAATTGGTCGAGGCGTGGCAGAGGGGGCAATTTCTGGTCTTATCGTTTGAAGGATGAATACCAGAAAAAGATCCCGGAAGTGATCAATCAGGCGAAGAAATTCATGGGGAAGCCTTACGACGTGAGATACAGAATGGATGATGAACGCATCTACTGTTCGGAGCTCTTATACAAGGCGTTCAAAGCGGCGACAGGCGAGGAACTGGGGAAGGCTGAAAGGCTGGGTGACCTCAATTGGAAACCGTTCGAGAGAACCATCCGAAAGTACGAGCAGGGAGAGCCACCGCTTGACAGAAGAATCATCACGCCTGTTGGCGTCTCCAAAGCCACTCAGCTCGGGCTGGTTTTCAGTTCAACGAATTGATTCCGGCACAAAGTAACCCTCTCGCCAGGGCCTTTAACCATCAACCATCTCTTCCTCACGTATACCTCGCGTCCCGGTGCTGCGCTTGAAAAAATTCCGGCAGCATGCTGTCCACACGAAGCAAACCTTCGCGAGTGAGCAGGATCTCATCGCCTTCCCTTTTGAGCAGATTCTCCTGCTCGTATTTCTCGTAGACGGGGCCGAAGATTTCGAAGATGTCCTTATCGAACTTCTGGCGAAAGTAGTCCGCGTTCAGGCGGCCGACCTTTGTCTGAAGGATGAGCTCGCGGATGAGCCTCTGATCTTCGGTGACCGGCAACGCGCGGTTGATTGGGATGACGTCTTCCTGGAGGAGCTTCACGTATTCATCCAACGTATCCACATTCTGGTAGTGCACGCCGCCGATGTGGCCAAATGAAGCGACTCCGGTGCCGGCCAAATCGGCCCCATGCCAGAGCCCGTCACGATAGACGAATCTCGTGCCCTCTTTCACCATCGTGTACGCGCTCGACACTATGTAGCCTGCCGCCTCGAGCGCCTTGAACGCGTAATCAACCCACTCGCGTTTAGTCTCCCACGTGGCGACCGGCGATTCCTGCCCGTCTTGAAGAATGGCGCGGCTGTAGATCGTGTTGTATGGCAGCTCCATCTGGTAGATGGTCACGCTGTCCGGATCCATTTCGATGGCTTTGCGCACGCAGTCCTTCCAGTTATCCCAGCTCTCGCCGACCATGCCGGCGATGAGGTCGATGTTTACCGATTTGAAACCGGCCGCTCTGATCCAGTCGTAAGCTTTGAAAACTTCGGGAGACAGATGGGCGCGGCCATTCTCTTCAAGAACTTTGTCACTGAAGTTTTCGACGCCCAGACTGAGCCGGGTGACACCGATATCGCGCAGCGCCTGAACCTTGTGTTCCTTGAGTGTGCCCGGTTCGCATTCAAAAGTGACCTCTTCGGCCTCATCCCATGAAATGCTTTTGCGCAGGCGATCGATGAGACCGCGGAGTTGTTTCGAGCCGAGGTAAGATGGTGTGCCTCCGCCGAAATAAACAGAACGGAACTGCCGGCCTTCAAAGACCGGCTGCTGACTGTAGAGCTCGATCTCACGGGCGAGCGCGTCGAGGTAGACCTCGACTTCGTTGGCATTCTTATCCGTGTAAACGCGGAAGTAACAGAACTTGCAGCGCTTCCGGCAGAACGGGATGTGAAGATAGAGGCCCAGTGGCGTTTCAGGGTTCGGACGGTTGATGGCAGCCCGGGCTTCGTCTGCGTGCTCCTGTCCCCAGAAGGAGAAGGGCGGGTAATTTGATATGAAGTAATTGCCGACTTCGGTTTCGTCTGACATGTGACTCTCAGCTATTTGGCCCCGAAGCAATAAATCACGCCGTCGCCGTTCCCGATGACCAGTCTGCCGTGAGCAATCGAAGGAGACGCGGCAATCTGAGCGCCTGATTCGAAGCGCCAGATCTCCTTGCCGGAATTCAGATTGATCCGATAGAGGTTGCCATCCTCCGACCCGCACCACACGTGGTCGCCGGCAATGACAGGTGACGATTCCACACGAGCCTTCGTCTCAAACTGCCAGAGGATTTTACCCGACTTTGCTTCAAAACAATGGATGCGTTTATCACGTCCTCCGATGATAACCTTGCCCTTCGAGACGGCTGCAGAAGAAATGAACGGATGGCCGCGATCTTCATCAGCAAATTCCCAGATCTTCTTGCTGGCCTTCCAGTCGATACCGAGCACAGAGTTTCCAAAGGTGCCCACGTAAGCTTTAGAGCCATCCAACGCGGGCGAACAGCCTGAGTATGCGCCCAACTCGACCTTCCCGACTTCCTTGCCATTTTTCACTTCGATAACCCGGAGCATGCCATCACAGCCGGCGATGAAAGTCTTGCCTCCCGCGATGGCCGGCGTGGCATGCACACGACCATCTGATTCGAGCTTCCATCTCAGTTTGCCGTCCTTCCCGTTCAGGCAGTAGAGAAAGGCGTCGTAAGAACCGAACAGGATGGCGTCGTCCAGGAAGTTCGCGGATGAAATGATCTCGCCTTCGGTTTCAAAGCTCCAGAGCTCTTTCCCGTCCGAGGCGCTGAAGGCATGGAACTTTCCGAAATCGTCGCCGACATAGATTTTGCCATCCTTGATTCCCGGTGAAGCCTTGAAGCCAGCGTCCTTGATTTTCTTTGTCCAGACCGCCTTGCCGGTCTTGAGGTCGATGCAGTGCAGTGTGCCGTCGAGCGAGCCGATATAGATTTTGTCGCCCACGATCGCGGCAGAAGATTCGATGGCATCAGCGGCTTCGTATTCCCAGAGCTGGGCCACCGTTTCAGGCATGGGCTCGGCCACACCTGTGAGATTCTGGTTACCGCGAAATTGTGGCCAATCGCGGGATTCGGCGTGGAGGACCGTTAGAGAGAGGAGGAGAAACCCAATCAAAAGAGGCGGCAGAGGACGGCCGGGAAGACGGGGGCCAGGAAAAGGGACAGACGAATAGGGACAGGCGATTAGACCAGGACGGAGATTAAGACGAAGACGACGAAGATTAAGACGCTTTCCGATACTTACACTCACCTGTCAGCTCCTTCCGTTATAGGCAGCCTGATAGATGCCGAGGAAATCATCTTTATTCAAAGGTCGTGGATTGAACGTGCCCGTCCATTCCTTTGTCGCCGCCTCCGCGAGCTCGGGCAGCCGCGTTTCTTCCACGCCGGCCTCTTGCAGGCTTGATGGCAACTGGCAGATTCGCGAGATCTCCGTCACACGCTGGGCCAGACATTCGGTTCCGTCGGTGGTGCGTTCATTCATCAGCCTTGCCAGTTCAGAGTAATCCTCGTCCACCGACGCTCCGTTGAACCGAATGACGTGGGGGAGCATCATTCCGATAGCGATGCCGTGCGTGATACCGTAAGTAGCCGTCAGAGGGTTCGCAGAGGCATGTGTCGCGCCGAGCATGCTGTTCTCGATGGCAGCTCCCGCCAGGTTGGCGCCTATCTGCATGTGACCTCTGGCTTCGACGTCCTCCGGGTCTTCCAGAACTTTCTGCAGGTTCGGGTGAAGATGTCTCCACGCTTCCCGCGAGAACAGAAGCGATATCGGATTTCGCCTCTGCGTCACGAACGTTTCCAAAGAATGAGCGATCGCGTCGATGCCTGTAGCCACGGTCACTTCACGCGGTTGAGTCACCGTAAGGATGGGATCGAGAATGGCGGCCCTGCACGCAGCCTTCTTGTCACCGCAGGCCATCTTGCGGTGCGACTCGGGATCGGTGATCAGCGCAAATGACTGGGCCTCACTGCCTGTGCCTGACGTGGTCGGTACGGCGATGAGCGGTAGCATCGGTTTTGTCGCCTTGCCCACTCCCCAGTAGTCCTTCATCTCACCGCCGTTCGAAATGAGAAAATTGATGCCCTTGGCGCAATCCATCGAGCTGCCGCCGCCGAGGCCGACGATGAAATCGATTTCATGATCGATGGCGAATTGCAGTCCCACATCGACATTCTCTGTGGTCGGATTCTCCTGCACGTGGCTGAACACCGAAACCTCGAGCCCGGCATCACGAAGCGATGCGGCACCATGATCTGTATGACCCGCCTTGACGATGCCCGGGTCTGAAACCAGGAGCACTCGTGTGCCGCCCAATTCGCTGACGACCTCGCCGAGGCGGTCTACGGAGTTATCGCCGCAGATCACTCGGGTGGTCGGACGGTAGTCAAATGGTTGCATAAAGCTTCTCGTCGGCAGGAGGCCGTTGGACAAACCAGCGAGGGTTTCAGGGCCAATTAAAACCAAGTGACAGGGGATACACCTGCGAGCATCAGTCTCGAATCATTGTGGACCCATTACAAAGTCGTTTGTCAGAATTTCGTAAGCGAATGTCCTGTCGCCATCTAATGATATAGCCTAGCTGGGGGTTCGAAATCCAAACGGATGTCACCTCGCCGAGCAGTACTTCTCAAAGTCCTGGTTCGAAGCCGAGAAACCGTACTGCTGTTCAATCTCGCGGATGGTTACTTCGGTCACAAAACAGCTCTCCACTGTATCCGGAAACTCGACCCCGGTAGTGGCCTCGCGCAGGGCAACGATGTTGTAACCGTGCCCGCACATGTTGCGGATGCCGTAGTCACGGCCAACAAGACACCAGTTCGTCGCAAAACCGGCATAGACGAGGTGGAGGATCTCGTGCCTGGCAAGAACGTGATGCAGCTCGTGCGCATCGGAGATGACTGGCTCGCCTTCCACTACCTCAACAGAAGGCGAAATGTTCAGTTGATCCTTCATCGGATTCCATCGAAAGCCAATCCCCGGAGGTTGGCTGCGCGGGCCGAGATAGGCTTCATAGTCGCCCTGGCGTGCGCGAAACTCCGACGGAGGCCAGTCCGGCCCGACTGTTGGCATGACCGGTTTGGGTGGAACTTCAGGCCGATGCTCCGGGTACTGAGCGGCAACCGGAGGGCTCGGAGCATGCACGACCAGCATGCCCGCCTTGCGAGCAGCCTCGATCATCGGGAGGACTTTTTCTTCCATGACCCGTTTCGCCCGTTCGAGCCAGCTCTCTATGAAATGAATGTTCCACAGGTCGACCAGCACCAGTGCAGTCTGCTCGTGCGGCAGCGGCATATCGATTTCCCGGCGGATGAAATTCGATTCGACACAGGGAGTACCTTCCGGCGTGCTGTCTTGAAAGTATCGAACTCTGAGGCAAGGGCTGGGCATCTTCTGTTTCCTGGTAGGAGAGTTTTCGTGAATGATGGCTCTCATTCCGAGGCGCGACTGGATACTGGATGCTGAATGATCGAAGAGCCAGTATCGAGCGTCCAGTAACCAGTATCAGTCTAAACAGTGACCAAGCCTCCACGAACCGGCTACTTGTGGCAACTCAGCGGATGGAATCTGCAGACGGCATCGTTAATCTGACCAAGAGGTTTCATACACCACAGATGATCAGATATGTCCAACAGCGAATCGATCGGCGCCATCATTGAAAACGGGCCAGAGGACTGGCAAATCATCCAACAGAACAATGGAAGCGCTGAATTAGATCTCAGTGGACGCTATGTGAACGCGATGGAGGGCGAGGTGGAAGTGCGGCTTGTAAGCCAGGACACCGGCGTGCCGGTGGCACGAGAACTCGACTGGCATTCGGCCACAACGAATCAGGACAACACCTGGAAAGCAGCTCTGAACATCCCGTCCGGTGGCCTCTACCGACTCGAAACGCGGTACAACCCAACAGAGAATAAGACCGAAGAATGGTCCGCCCGCGGGGATATGCGCCACTTTGTTGGTGTCGGCGACCTGTGGGTGATTGCGGGACAGAGCAATTCTGCCGGTTTCGGGCGCGGACCTTACAACGATCCGCCCGAATTGGGTGTGCATCTCTTCCGCAGCAACGAAGAGTGGGCCCTTGCCGCCCACCCGATAAATGACTCGACAAACGCGAAACATCCGTCCGCTCGAGAGTCTTTCAACCCCTATCATTCCCCCTACCTGCATTTCGGCAGGATCCTGAAACAGTCACTCGGCTATCCGATCGGCCTGGTACCGACCGCGGTTGCCGCCTCGCCCTTGAAGCTCTGGAATCCAACGGAATCTGACGAAGCCATCCTCGCGGAGAACATGATCCATTGCATCAAGCAGGTCAGCGGACGAGTCCGCGGAATCCTCTGGTATCAAGGCGAATCGGATTGCCGCGATGAGGAGGAAACAGAGACCTACTTCGAACGATTTCGCGACGCGCTCGCGGCCTGGCGAGAGGCCATAGGAGATCCGGAACTGCCCATCATCACAGGCCAGCTCAACCGGGTCTACGACCCCATGCCAAACGAAACAGAGGAGCGATGGAGCAAAGTTCGTGAAGCCCAGCGCCGGGCCGCGCGTGAGCTCTCAAACATCGCCATTGTTCCGTCTTTCGATTCACCGCTCTGCGATCGCATCCACAATAGCCCGGACGGCAACATAAGGATCGGCGAACGCATGGCCCGGGCCGCACTTGGAATGGTTTACGGAAAGCCGGTTGATTATCTCCCACCGGATGTCGTGGAGGCGACATCAGAGCGTGATGGCAAGGAAGTACACCTGCAGTTCGCTCCGGTCCGCAGCCGTTTTGAAAGCACCGACCTTTCAGCAGTGCCCTTCAAGGTGCTGGATGAAGAGGGAGCGGTGCAAATCGAGAGAGTGGCCTATCTTCAAGGCGGCCGAGCGGCATTGATCCTGGAGCGCCAACTCAAAGGCGCGGCCAGAGTGCATGGCGCCTACGGAACTGACCCCGCACCAGTACCCATGGATTTCGAGAGGCTGATGCCGATGCTGGGTTTTTATGGAGTGGAGGTGGAAGAGGATTGAACTACGGCCGTGGCCTGGGGCAACGTGAGAATGGCTTCGTCTTTCTCCTCGTCCTTCTCTTCGTCTTAATCTCGATTTGCTCCGGGACTAAGATTAAGACGAAGAGAAAGCGTGACAGAGCGCTGATTCGTCTATTTTTTCAGAACCCCAAAGAACAACGGCTGGCAGCCTGTGGCTACGCATTCCTTTCACTCACCCAACGCGTGCACTGTATTGTGGATCAGCCTTTCCACCTGCCGGCCATCCTTCCCTTTCACTTTGCACTTGATCTCCATGCACCAGGTCGTCTCAATCTTCGGAATCTCAACAAAGACCGTGCGGCCATCTTCACCGACCCTGGCACTGGCAACTTCGAGCTTCTTTTCATTGTAGTGCCGTGAGCCGTAGCCGGACGTGCGTTTCAGTCCCCATATTTTTACCGCGTAGTTGCTCGCATCTGCGGCGAATTCCGGGTCAATTTCATCGCTGAAGGTGATCGACATTCCATTCTTCTTCGCACTGAGGCCAATCGGAAGGAACGCCGGCTTGCCGGTGTAACGGAGGCGATAAAAGCCTCCCGGCTGATGCGCGCTGCCTGCCCAGGCGAACATGCCGGCCAGGTAGAGTTGGCGGTCTTTGGGGTGGTATCGTCCGCGCATGACCCCGGTCGGAAAATTAGGAATCGGGAACGCGCACATGCCGCCCTGCATTTTGCCGTTGACCTTTTCGTGGGGCACGACGTAGACCTTGCCGTAACCGTAGGAAAGGTTCAGCAGCTTCTTGTCGAGGGAACCCCACTTTTCGCTGTCGACCCAAAGGAGCTCAGATGGTGAACGATCGAACCTGTTCGTTATCCAGACCAGCGGCGGCTCCATGGCCTCGTCGGATGAATCGGTCACGTCGTGGTAACCGTACATGTTGCCGTAGAATTTTTTGCCGGGCACGACCCAGTTGATCCGGTTCTTGGGATTCCAGTGGCCTTCCTGGTCCGTCACGATGAACGAACCATCCGGGTTGACGCAGACTCCGTTCGCAGCGCGGAAGCCGGTGGCCAGGATGTCCGTCTTGAGGCCGTCCTTACTGATCCGCAGGAGTGTGCCGTGGTGGGGAACGAGCGCGGTTTTCGCGTGGCGGGCGGATTTGGCGTAGTAGAAATTGCCATCCTTGTCCGACTGCAGACCCATGGCAAATTCGTGAAAGTGTTCGGTCACCTGGTGGTCATTGTTAAAGCTCTCGATGTGATCGATTTCGCCGTCGCCGTTGAGATCGTGAATGATGGCGAGATGGTCGCGGCAGGTGACGTAGATCTTGCCATCGAAAATTCTGACTCCGAGAGGTTGGAAGAGGCCGGACGCGATCCGCCGCCAGCGAATAGGTTGCGTACTGCCTGGCTCCGCAGTTGAGAGCTTCTCCAATCCGCTTACCAGCCACATGCTTCCTTCCCAGGCTGAGACCACAGCACGGTCAGCATCGAGGAAATCGAAGCCAGTCAGACGGGCCCGGCAGAACCACGGGCTCTTAGAAGGATAGGTCAGTATGTCGACCGCGAACGGCCCGTCTGCTTTTCCAAGTTTCGCTTCCGTTACAACCTCGCCGTCCCAGCGTTTGGGGCCGCCCTTTGTAAAGCGAGTCAGATCCTGGGCTGGATCGTCGATCGATGTTTCGGACAGCATCGTTTCCGTCAGTTCCAGCTTTTCTGTCTGGCCTATCCAGAGTGTCCACTTGATGGGTTTGTCACCGGCCGGAATCTTCAATCGCAAGTCGCTCTTGTCCTTGAGCCACTCGAATCCCACTTGCTCGCCCGCAGTACCGGCTACCAGTGCCACGTCAGTTTTGACCGGCGCAGCGGCCGGCTTGCCCATGATGATCTTGCCCCTGTGGCCTTTGTCGGTGAGATCTTTGACCGTTCCATCTGCGGCATCGAACTTCCAATGGCCGACCATGTCATCGTCGTTAAGGGGGTCGGTGAGCTCCTTCATTTCTTCGTCGCTGAACGCCTTCGAGTAAAACCTCACCTCAGGCATTTTGCCTTTGAAGTAGGTCTGGCCGCGAGGGAAATTCATCGCAGTCACACCAATCCGAACGATCTCTTTTGGCTGATGCGCTTTGGGCTTCAGTCGTTTGAGCCCGTCAAATTTGCCATCCACGTAAAAGTGAACCAGGCCGGCCTCGTGTTCCCAGCACATGGCGACCTCGTGTTCCTTGCCGTCGGCCACATTCGTCTTTCCGTTGGCCGCGCCGACCCAGCCGACGTCCATTGTCAGCTTTCCGCCGCGAATGAAGAGCGTCTTGCCGTCGGCGCGCCATTGATTGCCAGGATCGGTTCGGCAGAAGATGGTGCCCCCCTTACGAGTTTTGATTCTGGCGTAAATGGTGTAATCCCCGTTCGTCATTTCAAAATCCTTGGACTTTGCGATTTCAAGATAAGTCGCGCCGTTGAAGCCCGGCCACTCCGCTTTCGGTTTTTCTTTCTCTGGTTCGGACGGCTTCAGGTTGGGGCCAAGTACGATGCGGCTGTCTGGCTTTTTCGTCAGCGCAATGGCTGCCGCCGCGCCAGGATGCCTTGCTACCTGCATGATCATCTCTTTTCTGCGGGGGCCCATATTGAACGTGCGCGTGTAAACAGGGCCGGCCTTGGTCCGGGTGAGGCCGGGCATCTCCATGACCTCGGTCTGGCCAACCGTGTACTTGATGACGATCTTCTGGCCGTGCATGTAGAGTCCCTTGTAGTGGGCCCAGTCACGGGGCAGGGGGCCGTATGGTTTATCATCGCGGCCCCGGATGCGCGGGTCTTCCCAGCTCCCCGTCTCAGGATGTGCCCAGCCCGGGCCGACCGGATTGGCGAAACTCGGTGTGCCGCCGATGCTGGGATGAATGGCATGCCGTCCGTCAAAATTGATGCCCTTCCAGTCGAGAAATTCTCCGCTCCATCCTGCGGCCATGCGCAGCGTGTCATGATCGAACGTCTGGAACAGCTTGCCCCTCGATATGCCGCCCGGTCCGGGATCGAGCCGCACTGCGATTGATTTATAAGTGATGTTCGAGCCATCCCGATTGCTGATCTCCCAAGTCCCCATCAGGTGCGGGCCGTAATCCATTTCAACCCATTGCTTCTCTTTCTTTGGGGCCGGGCCGCGGGATTTGCCTTTGGGAAGTGCTGCCAGATAGGCATCATCCACTTTGGTGTACTGGGAGGCATTGTGGGTCTTGAGGTAGGCATCGCGGATGTAGTGAACGACGTCGTACTTTTCCTGCGGCACCATCCAGGGCTGCGGCTGCATCATCCCGAATCCGTGGGTGAGGGTTTGATACATGGTGAACGGATCGTTGCCGTGCTTGAACTTGTCCTTCGCAAATTTCAATGAGGTCGGCAGTGAGCCAGGCATTTCGTGCGTGCCGTGGCAATTCATGCAAACGCGCTCGTAGATTTTCTGTCCACGTCCCCTTGCCTTGCCATCGAGGTCACGAATCATGCCCGCGTGATCGATGTCCTTTTCATACTCAGGGATCTTTACCGTGTAGAGCGACGCATCCGGTTTAAGCGCGTCTGCATGGGTTGGGCCCGCATGTGCGATTTCGATGAGATAATTCATCAGGTCGAGAAACTGCTGCCGGCTGGCAAGCTGATTGACGAGCCCTTCAGGCATGATCGACGGGACGCCGTCCTTACGGGCCTCAACATCTTTCTTGGCGATTGTGACGAGTTTTCCGTTCTGAGAAGCATCCCGCAGGACGATGCTGTCACCCTCATCATCGTCAATAAAGCCGGTGTAAGTCTGCTCTTCCTTTGTCAGGATGCTGACCGTTTCAAAGCCCTTGCGAATGACCTTTGAAGGCCGCAGCACGGAATCGACGATGTGCTCGCCGGACACCTTACCGATGCGTGCGAGATTGGGTCCGAGCTGGCGTCCTCCATCCGAGCCAGTGTGACAGGTGGTACATGCGGCCCCCGGCTGATAGAAGACGATGGCGCCTCGACGGGCGTCCCCCTTTTCTTTGGCTGCGGCGGCAAGGGCGGCGGGGTCTTCCTTGAGGAGCTGCTGCAGGAGGTGCACGTGCGAGTCTGCTTCGACTGTGAGTGAGGACAAAAGGACTAGGATGTATGACATTTCAATCTCCTGAGGTCTTTAGTGGGGGCTAATTTAGCAACATGTTGCCGGCTTGCTGAATGACTGCGGCGGCACTCAACTTTGTATCGGAGTTCTGGCACGGACTGCTTGGTTAATTGCCTTTAACCAGATGCGAGAGGCTCAACGTGCTCACGACCGTGGCAAAGATGAGTTCGTGGTCTTCAACATTGTTGGGGCTTGATGAACCCACCGCAGTGATGACTGCTTCCGCAGCCTCGATAGCGATTTTGCGGTGAATCTGCTCTTCATCATCGATAGTAGCGACAATCTCTACGAGCCTGAGGAGGCTGACAAACATGTCGGCGTAGCGACCCAAGTGACATTGCTCCAAAGCTGAATTCAGAAACGGCTCAACCTGCTCCGCAAAATCGGGCATGCTGCCTTTCAACTTATCCACATGTCCAAGTGCGGTTCTGATTTCAGAATGGATACGGCTCGCCTGCCCAAGATCGTTGAGAATCGCCAATCGATAAAAACTCTCACCAGCCCCGAGCGAACGGCAGACTGAATTCAGAAGCTGCGCCTGTATGACTGTTGATTGATACTCGGACAGGCCCCGCATCGCGTGACGGACCACTCTCGTTTCCCCCAGTCGACTGAGTGAGTCAACGAGGGTAGGAAAGAGCTCAGCATCATCGTGCTCCTTCAATCGTTCATAGAGCATTTTTCGAATGCCCTCTCCCCCTATCTCACCCAGAGAACGCGCTGCGCTTACCCTCACGCTTGGGTCCGGATCGTCGAGGGCCTCCTGCAGAGCAGCCAGGCTGAGTGGGTGTCCAATCTTGCCAAGAGCCTCTGCTGCTTCCGCTCGGATATCCGATTCTTTGTCGGCCATCTGATCCATCAGGGAAGGCGCGGCCTCGTGTTCACCGATGAGACCGAGCCCGGTGGCCGCACTTCGCCTCACGTCAGGGCTGATGTCGTCAAGCGCGTCCACCAGATCGTTGATGGCCATCGGACTGCCTGAGCGGCCAAGCGCAGTGGCAGCTCGGGAGCGGATGCTCTCGCTTTTGAACAGGTTTAATGCCAACGAATTGATGAGGAACGAAATCGTGTTGCCCCTCCACAGGCTGCTCAGCATGGACCTCAGGGATTTGGATTTCTTTTCCTGGAGCTGATGCAGCGGAATCATCAACAGTAAACGGCTGGCCGCGGTCAGCAGAAAGACCAGTTGAATGCTGTCAAAGCTCATTCCAGACACAGTGAATGCCCCCGCATGCGCGACGATGATCCCTCCGGTGAACGCGCCAATGGCATTTGCCAGATGCAAAGAAAGCGACCAGGCAACCAAGTGTGGCGGACGACCCTTCTCAGGAAGTTTGTCCCAAAGCATAGGGATCGAAGCCAGGTTTGTGGTCACCATCATCAGGCTGTTCGCGATCAAGGCGATGGGCACAAGGATGAGAAGTTCAGGGCGTGCCGTGGCCCAGAAAAGGGGAGCGATGATTCCCGGCAGCAGGGCGAGTTGCAGCACGGGTTTACTGCCAAATCGAGAGACCAGGCCACCCACAGGACGATTGCTCAACAGCACGACGATTAGGGCGATGTTCTGGTAAAGCGCAATTCTGGTGTAAGAGATGCCCAAATTGTCGAGCATGAACACCGCATAAAACGGGAGCGAAAGAGACATGCAGAATTGCACACCAAAGCGAAACACAATGAGGCCCCGAAAGTCGGCGTTTCGGAACACTGTCATGAATGATTTCATCGAGCCCTGGTCTTCGCTGGAATCGAGCTTTGGCATCGGCGCCGTAGCAAGGGCGCCACAGATTCCTAACCCCATCAGCCCTCCGCACAGAAATACGATCAGGAAACCGATGTAACTGGGTTGGTTCTTCTTTGCGTCTGGAGGCTTTCCTGTTCGATTGTCAGATTCAGCCTGTTCTGGGGCTTCAAGTTGACTTCCACTGGTGACTTGAAAAATCCCTTCCCCGGGCTGGGCCGGGAACATATCCAGCACCGCCCCAAACAAGAATCCCGCGACCACAACCATCACGGTCTGGCCCAGTGAGCGTTGGCTGACGAATTTAGCCCGATGCGATTCAGGAGGAATGCGCGAGAGCCAATCCCCAAGGATCGGCATGCGAAGGTGTACGAAGAAAAACCCGAGCGCGCTGAGAAAGTAAATTGCGGGCAGATGAAACGCCTTCGCCAGTACAACAGGAATCAGGATTGGCGTAAACCTCGCCATCATGTTGGCAAAGGCACATCCGATGACGAAAAGTTTTTTCCTGCGAATTCGGCCGGTAAACCGCACGGCGAAGAGCTGCGTCAGGCTGACGAGCGCGGCCATTGAGGTCAGGAAGGCGATATCCTGCCTGAGAACTCCGAGGGCCAGAGCGAATCCTGTAAAGACGGGGCCGTTCAGGCCTAACGCCCGTGCATACGCGCCTTGGAGAATCCCCTGGATGAGGAAGGCTTTCAGGCCCCGTGCCGTTTGCGCTGGCGATAGGTTTTCGTTCTCAATCTGCATATCGACGCTGCAAGAGCGGCGTTTACCTCTCGTTTATTGCGGTATTGGCATGCAAGTTTTTGAATTTGCAGTATTGAGTATAGAGTCCAATATCGAAACTGTTCTTCATCACCAGACTCCATGGATTATGGAATACATCATCCCGGCTTTCATCGGAATCGGTCTGAGCGCGGCCTGTGGATTTCGGGTATTCGTGCCGCCCTTTGTCATGAGCGTGGCCTCGCATCTGGGATTCGAGGCATTCCAGTTCGGGGGCGGATTCGAATGGATCGGCTCCTGGCCGGCGACCATCGCGCTTGGCATCGCAGTCGGTGTCGAGATCGCAGCCTACTACATCCCCTGGGTGGATAATCTGCTCGATACAGTCACAACACCGATGGCGGTCGTCGCCGGAACCATGGCTACCGGAGCTATGCTCGGCGATGCCGACCCGGCGGTAAAGTGGGCACTCGCACTGATTGCCGGCGGCGGCTCCGCTGCTGTCATCCAGACCGGAACCGGGATCACAAGGGCCGCATCCACCGCTGCGACCGGCGGGGTGGGCAACCCGGTGGTCTCGACTGTCGAAGCCGGCGGCTCACTCTTTCTGTCGATCCTGGCCATCGTGCTCCCGATAGTGGCCTTTGTTGTCGTGCTCGTCATGGTGGTCTGGTCGGGAAAGAAAATGTTTGGCTGGTTCAGGAAGAGACCTTCCCGGGCTGAGTGACCTGTCTGGACTGATTCGATTTCTTCAGTGGCAGGCTCTTCATCAGCAGTCGTGATGAGCAGCCGAGTTGATATGATTTCATGACAATCAGATGACTCCCATACAAAGACTCGAGAAAAAATGGAGAGATGTTGCCACGTTGTTTTACATTCACAGGCGTTGGCTATACCAACTTTCCCAGTTGACTGATCAATTGGGGACAGCAGTGAAAATGCCTTCTCAAAAGGGAAAGCAAATCCACCTGGACTTAATTGAAGATTTGGAGGCCTTAACTGGAAGATTAGAGGCCAACTCTGAACGCATACTTGAACTACTCGGAGGCTGAAATGAAGACCACTGATCAGATGCCTGAATTATCATGCAGAGAAGAACTTCAGGAACTCGATCTCCAGTATGAAAAAGCCAATCAAAGCCTGCAATCGGCAAAAGACTCGAATGCAGACAGCGAGAAGATTGCTTCCTTACTTAAAGAACTGAGCGGTCTTCGCAGGGAAATGCTTGGCCTGGAAACCGCGGAGGCGGACCGCATTGCGGCCCCGTACATTCAGAAACAGCCGGTCACTTCCTGAACTGGTTGCCCCTGTGGCTTTTGCTATTATCCGCGGCAAATTGCGACGATCTCGATCCATTCGAAAGCCCCAGATTCTGTTATCTATCGCCACGTTTGGGTAACGGTCAGAAAGTCACGATGACCGGTCATCCGACCCGCGTGGGTGCCATGGTATTCGTGATCGAAAGCAAGACTCTTTCTGACTTCAACGGCTCATGGCACATATAAGACCTCTATTCCTTACACTTGCTTTCTGCATTTCCGATTCTGCATTTGCAGAACTGCCTGAACGGCTGCGGCCATTTCTCGAAAGTGTAAGCGTGGTCGATGCGCCGGGCGTACCAGGCTCAGTCTGCGTGTTTGGTGAGAAAGCCTTTTCCGTGATCAGCGCAAAGAGCGGGCGGCATCGTGTAGGGGTGATCGCCGTCTCAGAGCTGGAGAAAGGGCGCGTCGCTGCCTTCGGGCATACGGGCTATCTGATGCGCCAATCTCTCGAAAAAGCCGATACCGGCAGATTGATGCAGAACATTATTCGATGGCTGAACGGCAAAAACCCGGACAAGCCTGTCAGGGTTCTCGGCAATCCGGGGCTTGTGAAATGGATGAATGAGAATGACCTGAAGGCGGAACCAGCGCCCCGGGACTGGGTGGACCATCTCAGCGAATATCAGGCTCTCTGCGCCGGTGAAAGGGACTTCAGCAAAAAAGAGCAGGGGGCGATCCTCGAATTCATCAAGGCGGGTGGCGGCTTTGCCATGAGCACTACCGGATGGGGCTGGCTGCAATTGCATCCTGGAAAGAATCTTCAGACCGATCACGATGGCAACAGAATTCTCGCAAAAGCTGGTCTCGCCTTTTCCGATAGCTTCACACAGCGCACCGCGCCGAACGGATTCGAGACGAACAGCCCGCCATCAGAATACCTGCACGCGGCAACTGCTCTCGATGCTCTTCTTTCCGGCAAACCGCCAGCGGCCGACCTGGACCAGATTTCAGCCACGGCATTGGCCGCCAGCCGCGTCGTTCCGAAGGATGATGAAATTATCCGACCGAAACTGAACCAACTGTTGGAGTCGGGGATGAGCGATATCCCGACCAAAGAGAAGCCATTCACCTTGGCTAAACATGCAAGGCAGCGGCTGGCACTCGCCCTGCAATTGCAGCAACTGCAACGCCTGCCAGTTCAGGAGGTGAAAGCACACCCGGCCGCAGGCGCCTTCCCGGGCAAGGTGCCCGCGGAAGCCAGGCGTGTGGAACGTTCTCTCGAAATAGACCTGTCCATCCCTGATTGGCACAGTACGGGCCTCTACGCGGCGCCAGGAGAACTGATCTCCTTCGAGAAAGAGACAAAGGCTCACCTTCAAGTGCGCATTGGATGCCACAAGGATCGGATCTGGCATAAACCCGCGTGGCGGCGGGTTCCTGAGGTCACGACCACTGCGGCTTTTTCGAGGCCTTCGATCGAGGCCGCGTCCGCATTCGGCGGCTTGGTTTACATTCATGTTCCGAGGGCCATGGAGGGCAAGGCCCCAATCAAGATCAAAGGAGCTGTCGAAGCCCCTTACTTCGTCCTTGGCAAGACAAGCCTCGAAGCCTGGAACACGACGATACGCAACCACCCGGCGCCCTGGGCCGAGCTGGCCTGTGACAGCATCATCTATTCCGTTCCTTCGTCTTCGATTCGAAACCTTGAAGACCCCGAGTCACTCATGAAAACGTGGGATGAAGTAATGGCAGCGGTCGCCGACCTGGCGACCATACCGCGCAAGAGAAGGCGGCCCGAACGATTCGTGCTCGACGTTCAGATCAGCGCGGGTTACATGCATTCCGGTTATCCCATCATGGCGCACCTGGACGCGGTCTACAGCATGGATCGAAAGAAACTGCTCGCGGGCCTGTGGGGCAACTTCCATGAGATCGGTCACAACCACCAGAGCGCGCCCTGGACTTTTAACGGCACGGTCGAGGTGACATGTAATCTGTTTACGCTCTACGTGTATGAAAAGGTCTGCGGAATCACCCCCGACAGAAATCAGCGTACAAACCCGCTCCAGCTTCAGGCCCGCACCACGAAATATTTCGCAGACGGCGCCAAATTTGACCGCTGGAAGAAACAGCCCTTTACCGCGCTGATGATGTACGTGCAGCTTCAGCAGGCGTTCGGCTGGGACTCTTTCAAAAAAGTTTTCAAGGAATACCGCGCTCTAAAAAAGAACGAACTGCCCAGAACAGATGACGAGGAACGCGATCAATGGATGGTGAGATTTTCGAAGACAGTAGGGAAGAACCTGGGCCCATTCTTTCAGGCCTGGAACGTGCCCACTTCAGAGGCGGCCCGCGATTCGATCAAGGAACTGCCAGCCTGGATGCCTGATGGATTTCCGCCGGGGAAGTAAGACATTGGGAGATGAGGGGACTTCGAGGCTCAGTCGTACGCATAAACATCCACCACGGCCCCCTCCGGGTATCCTTCTAATTCCTCATCAACGATCAGAAATCCATCGGCCCGCGTCGTCGATGTAAGGATGCCTGCGCCGCTGACTCTGAGCTTGCTGATGGTGAAATCGGGTTGGATCCGAATGCGGACGAATTCTGTCCGGCCGATGCTGGAGACGATCTTCTGATCGAGCTTGCCACGGACTTTTCTGTAGGCGAAGCCTACATCCTGGCCAAGCCGGCGGCGGATGATGGAACCCAGAAAGGCATCTCCCGTAACGAATGCTGCCACCGGGCTGCCGGGCAGAAGGCAGACGATCTGCTCGCCGGTCCTGCCCATGCCGAAGGGGCTTCCCGGCTTCATCGAAACGCCGTGCAAATCCAGTTGGCCAAGTTCATGGATGACCTGCGGAGCGAAGTCTTCTTCACCTACAGAAGTGCCACCTGAAAGGACGACAATGTCTTCGTCCGCGTTCTGAATCGTCGCCTTGATCGTTTCGTAATCGTCTTGCTGGATTCCCTTGAAGATCGGAGTGCCGCCGTAAAGTTCCACGAGCCCCTGAAGGAGGTAGGAATTACTGTCAACGATGCGCGTGCCCGCGGCCTCGGAATCCGGCTCAACCAATTCGCTGCCTGTTGGGATGATGGCGACGGTTGGCGACTGCACGACCTTCACCTGTCCCTGATGAACGGAAGCAAGCACACCAAGATCCTGCGGGCGGAGCCTCCGCCCCTGCTGCAGCACTACGTCGCCAACGCTGATGTCCTCGCCGGTGCGCATGACGTTCTTTCCTGGCGCGACCTGTTGAGTGAAACGGACGCGCTCGCCATCCTCCTGAGTGTATTCCGCCATCATGACCGCGTTTGCTCCTGTCGGAATTTCGCCGCCAGTCATGATCTTCACCACCTCGTTCTTCTCCACCT
>Ga0066833_10000251_pt1 | contig 20917 bp, 12 predicted proteins | sample ETNtaG_13_FD_66728 | JGI IMG/M metagenome (GOLD analysis project Ga0066833, IMG submission 66728) | Marine microbial and viral communities from oxygen minimum zone, Eastern Pacific Ocean - ETNP201306PF47B | ecosystem: Environmental > Aquatic > Marine > Oceanic | place: Pacific Ocean: Eastern...
AGATCGTAGATGCCCAGGGTGCCGGATCTGAACATGAGCACGTGCTGGCCCCCCGAAATCGCGCCGCAGCCGTATGAGCGTTGGTAACGCCACGCGGTCTTGTCTCCGGTGAAAGGATTGTCCCGACTCTTCTGCTCACCGGTGCGAAGGTCGTATGCGACGGGCTCGATGTAGATCGTGCCGCCGGCAATGACAGGGAAACGCCTCACGGATGCGGGCCGATGGTAGAGCAATTTACCGTCGTCAGCCGAGTAACCGGAGATGCCGCCGCCGCTGGTGGCGACCAACACGCCTTGAGAGAGCCACAGCGCATCCCGGCCGGCGATACCCTCCTCGGTCTGCCAGACCACTTCGCCGCTGGACGCGGCAAGGGCGACCAGCGACCGAAACCGTTCGATCTTCAAGCCTCGCTTGCTGGCCCGCGAAACCTCTGCCGGGCTCGTATGGTCGATGACGTATGCCTGTCGGCCGTCGGTGGAGATCGAATTGATGTTGACCACATTCTTCGCTGTGTGCTTCCACAGCAGCCGTCCCGCCTTGCTGAAGGCGAACACGCACTTGGCTTCGGTTCTGCCGCCCATTGCGCCGATGATTCGGTCCCCTGCCACGGCCACGTAACTCCAGATAAAGGACTGCGCACGATTCTCTGGCACTTCGTCTGGCGCCGGTGGCAGTTGGTACGTCTGCACGGTCTTGCCGGTCGCTGAGTCCAAGCGCAAACATTCCTTGCCTGCCAGCACGTAGAGGCTGTCTCTGTCAGCGACAACCGCGCTGCCGAAAGCCCTGACCGGATGCCAGCCAACTTCCTGCTTGCCGAAGTCACGCAACCACAATTGCCGTCCGTTGTACGCGTCGACCGCGATGATGCTGAACTGGCCAACGGCAAACATGCGACCGTCCACGCACAGCGGCGCCGGGCCTCCCCAATGGCGCGTGACCAGACGGGCCGGGCCGGGCTCGCCAAACCAGAGCAGCTTCAATGGCAGCCGAGCTCGGCCGTCCGTGGACGCCCCCGTTCGGCCGGCAGTGGCGTACTGGTGCGTCCAGTCGCCTGCGCCAGGCAGCGCGCTCCGGACCAGCAAGGTTGCACCATCGCGCGTGGTGATGTCGCCATTCGGCACTTCGCCCGCGGCCAGCCAGCGGTCCACCGGCGAAGGTTCGCCTGCCGGGATGGCCGAGGCCAGGATGGCCGTGCCTCCGCCGGGCCGAAGCACGCGATAGATCTCCGCGGCAGAGCACGCGCGGATGTCCAGGGAGGCAGCGTTGCCGGCAATGACGAGATCGGCGCAGAAGTCAGGATAGCTGAGTTTGTCGAGGGCTCCCTGATGGACGGTCACACGGACGCCATAGAGGCCTGACGTGACCAGAAATTTCCTTGCGGCCGCGACCTTTTTGGCGTCGGGATCCACGCAGTAGATTGTCATATCAGAATGCTTTGCCAGGTAGTAAAGCGCCCTGCCGTCGCCCGCGCCCAGGGCGAGGCAAATGCCTTCCCGCATGCCGGTCTGCTTCATGATTCGCGTGGCCATCTTGGCCCCCACAGTATCGGGGCCGCCGTCAGCGAAAGGCACTGCGCCGATGCCCCGCACAGTTATCGGCTTGCCAACGGCTTTCGAGCCGTAACACAGGATCGCGCCTTCGGTCGTGCTGGCCAAAAGCCGGCCATCGGCCACCGCCAGGCCGCGCACCTGGCCATCGACCTTGTCTTCCCAAAGTTTCTTGCCGGTCGCGGCTTCGAAGGCCCCCACCGTATCGTGGCCTCCGACGACCACCGTCCCGCCGGCCACGATCAACTCGTCCGCTCGACCGAAAGTTGCCTCCCACTTCGGCTTGACCGCCCCCTTGACCCACGCAGCAAGGTCGTAAGCGTGTACGTTCGTCGCGCCGGCAGTGAAGATCGTGTCACCTTCAACGGCCGCACGGAGCGGGCCGGACACCTCTCGAAGCTCCTTGCCCGTCGTGGCGTCGAACACAACCAGACCGTCTTTCGCGTCAGGAGGATAGGCTCCAAGCTGGGAATTGAAGTCCAGGCCGTGGTGAGTCTTCCACCCGATCAGAAAGTTCTTGACAAGGATGTTCCAGCAACCTCCCCAGCGATTGATCCAACCACTCGGTGCGCTGCGGTAGTACTGCATTTTGCCAGTACTACGGTCGAAAGCGGCCGGCACGTTCCTGCCCGTAGGCACGAATAGCTGGCCCTTGTGACCCAACACGATCCCCTGCGGGGAGGAGCCGGTCATGGCAAAAGATCCGCCGTGAGGCTGCTTGATGTACAGCGTGCCGCTGGTGCCATTCTCCCACACGGCCGTGCCGTCTCTGGCACGCAGAGCGTAGACGTACACACCTTCGCTCGGCCACATACCGGCGGCGACGTACACGACCCCGTTCTCGACTGCGACGCCGCTTCGAAGGGGCCAGCGGGAGATCAGTCGGCCGTTGCCGAACATGCGCTCCTGCCTCGGGCCGCCGTAGAAACGCCACAAAAGCTTGCCATCGGGAGCGGACAGACAGTACAGATAGCCGTCGTCGGAAGCCACAAACACGCGGCCGGCTTCGAGGGCGGGTGCGAAGCGCACGGGCGCTTCCGTGAAGAAGCTCCACCGTTCCCGACCGGTGGCCAGGTCGAGCGCGTAGATTTTGTGATCGGCTGACGAGCCGAAGAACACCAGACCATCCGCGACCGCGACGTGAAACACGTAGTCGAAGTCCAGGCGGTTGAGTTCGCGTCCGGGTTCGGGCCATGCCGGCATGGGCTTGTGCGCGGGCAGATAGGTCCACTGCCTGTGCAGAGGCGCGACCAGTTTCTCCTGTGTAACGCCGCTGCGCGCAAAGTCGTGCCGGTAGGCTGGCCAATCGGCGGCGAATAGGGGCCTCACGAAAACGGCAGTCAGAACAAGAGCCAATGGAAAGCGTGTGTGACTGGTCATGAGCCGAGTTCTCAGTTGGGTCATGTTGGGGAAGCCTCTGTGGCAAGGAAGGAGGCACCGTACCGAGCAGGGTCCATATTGTCCATGTGTCAGCCAGCCGGAGCAGCGGCGCCGGTTTAGCATTCCACAAGGCCGTCGACTGGCGCGTCCGGGCCGCTCATTTGCCGCCGAGACCGCGGCGGGCACGATTGCAGGATGGAGGTGCCTGCGGCCTCAGACGGGTGAGGACGCTATCCTGCGATTCGGCCGCAGGCAATGTCGTAAGTTGTCGGGCGAGAGTGTTGGAGTAACGGCTTTAGCCGGGTTCTTCCCGCAGCCCGGACCCGGCTAAAGCCGTTACTCCAACGAGCTCTGCAACCTGTATCTCTGATGATCTGCTCGACCGAGCTCGCGAGGTCGGTGGGAGGGCTGAAAACTGACACCTGACTCCTGGACCTGTCTTCGCCTCGAAGAGGTTTCTGATGTCCATAAACCGCCCGCCTGGTTGGGTGCTTCCGAGAAATGGACCCTGGACCCGACCATCCTTCGAGCATGAATCAGAAAGACCTGGCACCATCTTTGAGCTTCTGAATGTCTTTGCCCAATTCCTGAAGCACACGGAGAACGCCGACGGGAATCGTACCATCAGAGGCGACAGGTGTATCGAACGTTACGGCACCGCCTTCAGCGTTAATGATGTCAATCCGCTCCTTCAGCGTTTTGAGGTCAAATCTGGAATCCGTTCCTGCCCCCCATCCCTTACTGATCGGCAACAGTAAATGCCAGACAACACCCTCGGGTGCAGGAAAATTCTTTGGGGTAAGAGCCTTGCCCTTGCCTTTTTTGATCCTCTGATAGAAGCCATGGTTTTCGCCCGCGGTGAAAGTCTGATAGCGGCACAGTTTTCCATTTGTACACAAAGAAAGTGTCGGATGTGCCCCGGCGTTGAAAGCCAGCTCTGCATTGTGATTACCGGTTCGAACAGCACTGATCCATGTATCGATATTGTGGGTCTCTTTCTTCAGACTCTCATAGGCGTTCTGCATCTCTGACTTGTAACCGTCGAACCACCAGCCGGAAATGAGTTTGCCATAACGCTTGGACCATTCCGCGCAGACATTACCCCAGTTCTTCAAAAAAATGGGATTCGGCGCCTGGTTTTCACTGCGTCTGAATCCCTTCACTTTTCGTGGATGAGACATCGGATTTATTCCTGGGCCCGCCGGCTTGCCATTAATGCTTGGAAGGGCATCTCCCAATGCTTCAATGATCCTGTAATGGCGCATTGGTGCACGAGCAGTCATATAGAGGATGAGTCTTACATCTCGCTTTTCGAGTTCTTTGCCGATTTCCATTATGAGATCACGCTTCGACGTCCATATCCCATTCTCCACTCCCAACAGTTTTTCGTATGCGCCATTCGGGGCACAGTATTTTCCCCAATGTTGACCAATAACAAAGATGATGTGGCCGGCTCTGGTGCTTTCTACCGCATCAGCAAAATACATGACATCGAACGAGTCGATGGCTTTGTTATAGGAGTCGGAACTGTGGTTCTTGAATGCTTCGTAATGAAACATCAATCCATAACCGGTCTCCCGAAGCCAGCGTGTATTTTCTTCGCCCTGTGCTTCGAATGCAGAAAATGTTAGAACCAAAAAGAACAAAAGAACCTCGATTGAAGAAAGACAGAATCGTCATCTGAATCGGTCTGCGCTCGGATTTCAATTCACATCAGCATTCAGATGACGATTCAGAGCGGTTGCGACCGACCGGCCGCCATTGGTTATATTCTCCGAGTTCAATTCCCTCGAAGCGATCCGTCATGGCAGAAATCAAACTATCGAAACTTGTCACCTATTTGGATGACTACCTCAGGACAGCGGAGGTGCCCGATTATTCAGGCGCGCATAACGGTCTGCAGGTTGAGGGACGCCCCACCGTTAGAAAAATAGTCGTGGCCGTTGACGGTTGCCGGGCCACGATCGAGCAGGCTGCTGCGCTCAAGGCCGATCTGATGATCGTCCATCACGGGCTTTTCTGGAGCGGTGCGCAGCGTTTTGTTGGGCCGGTGTACCAGCGATTCAAAACGCTCTTCGACAGTGGAATCTCAGTTTACTCTTCACACCTCCCCCTCGACGCGCACCCGGATGTGGGCAACAACCACGAGCTCGCCCGGGGACTGGGTTTACAGGTCGATGCCGGCTTTGGCGATTACGAGGGGCTGGAAATCGGTGTTCGCTGCTCCGCCGACCTCGCGCGTAACGAGCTCATCGAACGCCTGGATTCGCTGCTCGGCACACCCTCGAACGTCCTCGAATGCGGCCCACTGCGGGTTCGGCAGATTGGCATAGTCACAGGCGGTGGTGGCTCGATGGTTGGCGAGGCCGCGGACGCGGGGCTCGATACGCTCATCACCGGTGAAGGCGCGCATCACAATTTCCACACAGCGGAAGAGTACGGCGTGAATCTGATTCTGTCCGGTCACTACGCGACGGAGACCTTTGGCGTCCGTGCCCTGGCAAGGCACATCGAGGAAAAGTTCGGCATCGAATGGGAGTTCGTGGAACATCCTTCCGGATTGTAGAGTTCGAACCGACCCATGACCCATGAGTACAGCATCATCAAGCTTGCCGAGCAGCCCGGTCTGCTCGACGATATTCGCGCCCTGGCAAAAATCGCGTGGCCGGAATTCCTGCGGCACGCGAAGACGGAGCATTGGCCGGAGCTCTACGGCCGTTTCGCCGCTTACCAGTTTGTATTTGTTGAAAGGGGAAAGGTCATAGCCGCGGGGCATACGATTCCCTTCAGTTGGGATCAGACGCTTGCCGATTTGCCGGCGGGCATTCAGGGCGTGATGGAACGAGCCGTCCAGATGCCCGAGAACGTAACACCCGATTCCCTTTGCGCGCTGGCGGCCATCGTCATACCCGAATATCGAGGACGCGGGCTCAGCACGGAGATTCTCAACGCGATGAAAGAGATCGCGGTGCAGCATGAGCTTCGGAGCTTCGTGGCACCGGTGAGGCCAACCCTCAAGGCCGAACATCCGACCGTGGCCATGAGCGAATACATCACGTGGCGAACGGAAAAAGGTGAAGCTTTCGATCCATGGATTCGCACTCACGAGCGCATGGGAGCAAGAATCATGGAGGTCGCGCCGAACTCACTGACCGTCACCGGCAGTATCCAGGAATGGCAGGACTGGACGGGCATCGAGTTCCCCACAAGCGGGCACTACACCGTACAGGGCGCGCTCACTACCGTTGAAATAAGCTGTGAAAAAGACCATGGCATCTACGAAGAGCCCAACGTCTGGATGCAGCACCCGCTTTCCACGGCAATCAACCATTAACCATATCTCTCCTCCCCACATGGAAAACTCTGAAGAAACCCCGAAGCCATTGCGTCATCCCGGCCAATCCCTCGACCGCAAGATTAATCAGGCTTTCAAGACCTGGGCGACCCACTTCATATTCAGTGCCGGCGTGATGATCATTTATGCACTCCATGAATGGGCTCGCTGGATATTCAATTGGGAGGCCAGTCCCGTGCTGTTTTCCGGTCTCGCGTTCTTTGGGATTGTCTTCTGCCTGACAAGCCTCGATCCCATCTCTCGACGATGGCGGTTTCTGCGCAAAATCAAAAGAGACAAGCACCGAGCCAGCGAGGATCTGAACGAGCTCACAGAACAGGGCTACGCCATGCTGCACGATTTTGCGCCGACCGAGTTCCGGATGGATCACGTCCTCATCGGGCCTGGAGGACTCTACGCCGTGGCCACTGAATCTATCGAGAAGGCAAAGAGGCGAGGAGAAGAGATTCAGTATGACGGCTCTCATCTATTCCTGCGCGGCAACCTCCTGACCCGGGACCCCGTCTCACGTGCCAAAGTCATGGCCGACTGGCTCGACCAGAAAGTATTCCAGGCTCTGGGTCGCAAGTTCAGCGTTCAGCCGGTCGTACTCTTCCCGCGGCGTCACATGGAAGGCCCGCTTACAACGTCAGAGGTCTGGGTGCTCAATAGCGCCGCGCTGCCGAGCTACATCAATCTTGAAGACGAAAAGCTGAACAAATATGACCGCAGGAAGCTGGTCGACCTGATGAATCAGTTTCTTGAGAAGGAAGGTTGAGCCACCTCAATCTTTAAGAACCGAAGACTTCGGAAAGGACATAAACCAGTCGCTCGTCCCTGGCTTCTTATTCCGCATCTTGTCGTAGCGGCTGGCCATGACGGCCTGGAACAACCTGTAGTTTTCCTGCCTCTTCTCATCTTCGACGGCGCGCTGCAGATCCCATTTCCGCAGTCTGATGAGGAGCTTGTTCTTCACGTGCGAGTCGTTGGTATTGATGGCGTGAGCCATGTCGCGTTTCACGTGCCTGTCAGATATCCATCCCTCCACCTTCGCAGGATATACCAATCCCTGCAGGGTCAGATCTTTCCCCTCGCGCTTCGTTTCCCCTGGCTGAATTTTCGATGCATCCAGGCTTACGTGTCTGGATGGAATCCTGCTCAGCATCCTCACGTAAGTACTCAGAAGCACGTTCTTAAGTTTCAGTTCCGTTTCAAAGGGATCTTTATCCTTCAATTCTGCAAAGCTCATGTAGTAGTCTTTGTCTCCATATTTCGGCGCCCAGAACTGATCCCACTCCTCCTTGATTTCTATTTCCTCATCAAAAATCTCGTAGACATGGTGGGAGGGCGCGGCGTACATGAACTGCTTCCGCCCCTCGAAATAAAATAGCTGCAGGGTCCTGTATTCCTGGGGCCAATCCAGAATCGAACCGAGATTGATTTCGGGAAGGTAAGTATCGTTTGGGGTATCCGGGTCGTCTTTCTTCAGATCATTTTGAATGAAGTACTGCCCGCCGCGATGAGTGTGGCCCGACAGGTAAAGAAAGATCCGGTAATCCCGGTCCCATTCTTTGATTTTGTTCCGCACATCCTTATGCATTTTCGGCAGGGCCTGGAATGGGTGATGACCTGCCAGCACCCAAACCGCCTTGGATGCATCTTCCGCATCCAGCCACTCCTCCACTGCAGCCATCTGATCTTCGAGCATGTAACCCGTGAGGCCGGCATTCTTCCTCAGAATGGGAACGACACCCGGCGCCCTTTTGTATTGACAGGTATCCAGAATGATGGCGCGCACATGATACGGCGATTCCTTTATGGTGAGCTCCGCCTGTTGAATGAGGTACGAACGCCACGGTCTCTGGTCATCGATCTTCCAGCGAACGCCCACCATCGATCCCTCTGTCTGGTGAAACTCCTCAACAGACATCTGCCAGTGGCCTTCGAGGGAGACGTCATTCAGCCGCTCCACCAGTTTGCCGTACTGCAAACTGGCTCTTTCTTCATTTGAGATTTTCTGTTTGAGTGACTTGTTAACGTAAGCTGCAAGAGAGTCAGCCGAAGGATGTGATTGCTGGATCAGCGCAGCCAGATAAAAACGCACGAACAGGTTTTTGGTCATCGGCACACCACTGTTGACGGCGCCCTGTTGCCAGCGGTCCATCATGGTGTGGCCGAAACCGTAAAAGAAAAAGTCATGGTTGCCGGGCGCCATCATCCAGCCATTGTCCGCCTGGCGCATCACCTCCACAAAGTTCGTGAACTCACCAGTCGTGGCCAGATCGCACGCATCGCCCAGGTGAATGATGAACTCATCATCCGCTTTGTTAATGACATATTCGACCAAGTGCTCTCCGAACAGATCCAGTTGCACCGGGCGAATTGCCGTCGGGATGTACCGCCCCCACTTCCCGGAACGTCCTTTGACGCCGGTGGTGTAAAGGTTGTGAAGCTGATTGTCCGCCAGGAAAACCACCCGGTCAGAAATAGGAACCGTCCCTTTCGGTTTGTAAGGTGTGGTCGCAATCTGCCGAAGCTCCGGAGTGAACCTGCGAAGCTTATTCAGTAGTTTGCATCCGGGCGCGCAGAAAAGTGAAGCCACGAGGCTGAAGTAAACGATCCATATGGTTTGCCTGGCCATGATGAAATTTCCACGGTTGAAGGATCTGAATAGCGTGCCGCCGGCGACCCGGGAGCGCGTCAGCTTGTCGCGAGTCGCAAAGGCATCAACAATTGAAAGAATATCTCCTTTCACACCGGGATTGCTTTCATAACAGTTGGTATGGATTCCTCCAAGCCCAAATACCAATACATTGTCAGGCTGCTCAGATATGCGCTCGCCTATAGGGTGCACCTGGTGTTGGCCATCGCGGCCTCCATGCTTTACGGAATCGGCAAAGCGTTTATCCCGGCGCTGGTCAAAGTGGTGTTCGATTCGGGTCTGCTGCCCGGGTTCGACAAGGAGAGCACAACCGTTGTCGGCAGGCTGGTGCAGGGCTTTGGGTGGGATACGACCGGTGTGCTCTATGCCGTGACCGGGCTCATCTTTGCCGTTGCGGCCTTTCTGTTTATTGCAGAATTGGCCAGCGGCTATTACTCCGGCTTCCTGATCAATCGCATCATGCTGGATGTCCGGTGCGACCTCTGCCAGAAACTTCTAGGGATGTCGCTTTCCTTTTACAACGATCGTAAAAACGGCGACCTCATTTCGCGGCTTACCAACGACATCCTGGTCACCAGCCAGGCCACAAGCCTCCTCTTCAATAATCTGATCAAACAGACCTGGCTGCTCATTGCGTGCCTCATTGGAATGCTCATTCTGAATTGGAAACTGACCATCCTTGTGATGATCTTTGCGCCGATACTGGCTCTCTTCATGCGCAAGCTCGGCAAGAAGGTTCTGCGGGCAAGCACTCGCAGCCTGGAAGATTACTCCGAGCTCACAGACGAAATGTCGCAGATATTCAGCGGCGTGCGCATCGTGAAAGTCTTTCACATGGAAGAGAAAGAGATGAACGAGTTTCGCTCCATCAGCGAACGGCTTTTCAGCTCTCAAATGCGCGTGGTCGTCGCACGGTCGCTGAGCCGGGCCATGACGACCGGCAGCAGCCACGCCGCGCTCGGCATCGCCGCGTGTTGCGGGATCATGCTTCTTCAAAGGAACTTCATCAGCCCTGCCGATCTGTTCGCTTTCCTTGGGCTGGTCGCCTCCCTCTACAGGCCCCTCAAGACCCTGGGCACTGCATACAACAATGTAAACGAAGCCCTTGCCGCCACCGGCCGAATCTTTGAGCTGGTCGATACTCAGCCGGAAGTGCAGGACAGGCCTGACGCAGTGCCGCTGCCCGATGATCACAGTGGCGTCCGATTTGAAAAGGTCTCATTTGCATACAACGGGGAATACGTGCTCGAGGGTGTCGACCTCGAAGTGCAGCCCGGCGAACTGGTGGCGTTTGTAGGGTCGAGCGGTTCGGGAAAATCCACATTGCTCGACCTGATCCCGCGCTTCTACGATCCGCAGGAGGGACACGTGGAAGTCGATGGCATCGACCTCCGCAAGATTCAACGAAGCACGCTGCTCGAGAAAATCGCGGTCGTCACTCAACAATCGTTCCTCTTTAACACGACCATCGGCGAAAACATCCGATACGCGCGACCGGACGCGAGCAACGACGAGGTAAAGGAGGCTTCGCGCCTCGCGCAGATTCACGACTTCATTGAGGGGCTGTCTGATGGGTACGACACCGCGGTCGGTGAGCAGGGGGTAAAGCTCTCCGGCGGCCAGCGCCAGCGAATCTCACTTGCCCGGGCTTTCCTCAAAGGCGCGCCCATTCTCATTCTGGATGAGGCGACTTCCGAGCTCGACACTGAGACCGAACGGCAGATCCAGCAATCGTTGAAAGTCGTCTCCAGGGGCTGTACCACATTGGTAGTCGCGCATCGGCTTTCGACCATCGTCGATGCGGATCGCATCGTGGTCATGTCCGAGGGCAGGATTGTGGAAGTGGGCACGCACGACGATCTGCTCGAGCGGCGTGGCGATTATCACCGGCTATACAATCTTCAGTTTGGAAGCGAAGCCGGCACAGCCGGAAACGGTCCGCAAAAGGATCGGAACACTGACACCAGCGGAAACTGAGTCGATCACATGGCCAGAATCGCAGAACGAATAGCCCTTATTGAACGTGAGCTCGCATCAGGAGGTGATGCATCCGTCACAAAGAACCTGGCCCTCAAGCTGAAATCAGAGGGCAGAGCGGTGGCCGTCGTGTGTACCGGCGGCCCGGCGGAAAAAGAGCTCAAAGCCCGCGACATCGACACGATCAGCTACCCCGGCGGTCCCGGCCCGTCGCTGTTCTGGCGTCGAAGGCATGTCGTGGCGCAGCTCAGACAATTCAAACCCGACCTCCTCCATGCGCAGACCCATTCCCTGGCCCGATTCGCCCGAGAGCTGGCAGCCACACTCGATACGCCCTACCTCCTCACGGTAAATCGGCACTTCGCCAAAAACAAAGCGCTCCCAATGAACAGGCGACTTCTCCGCGGACTCATCGCCGTCAGTGAAACGCTGCGCGAGGCCCTCGTTAACGGCGTGAAAGTGCCCAAGGACCAGGTTCATCTGATTCCGAGCGGTGTGGAAATGGCCACCTTCAAGAGAATTCAACGCCGATATGATGACGCGCTGACCGCTTCCGAAAAATCACTCGGCGAGCCGGCGGAGAACGCAGAAGAGCCCGGCCAGTTGAATGGTCACCTCCCGGTGATCGGCATGATTGCACCCATGGAAAAAGGAAGGGGGCACGGCAGTTTCATGCGCGCCGCCCAGCTCGTCAGGCAGTCGTTCCCCAAGGCGCAGTTCCTCCTGGCCGGTGAAGGCCCCGAGCAGCCACGCTTCAGGAGAACCGCAAGACAACTGGGTCTCGCCGAACACCTGACTTTTGTGGATTTCGTCGAAAGTCGTGTCCAGCTCCTCAGCGCGATGGACATATTCGCTATGCCGGCCGTTGAAGAAGAGCACAGCGTCACAATCCTTGAAGCGATGGCCGCGGGAAGACCCGTCGTCGCCAGCGGAGTCGGCGGCATCTACAGCATCGTCCGCGATCGCAAGACCGGTCTGATCGTCCCCCGCCGGGATGCAGACGCGCTGGCCCAGGCACTTCTCGAATTACTCAAAGACCCAGACCTGGCAAAGGAACTTGCGCAGAACGCGCTGGAGATGGTCGAAAGCGAATACAGCCAGGCAAATCAATTCCAGCAGATCTTCCTTGCATACGACGCGGCCATGGAGGAGTGATTCGTGGGAAACGTCCTAAATTGTTGTACTCAACAATTTGGGACGCATGCTACTCATTACTCATTACCTACCCCTTCCGCTATAGTCTCCGCCTTCAGATTCGCTTGCCCTGAAAACCGGCAGAGACATTCATGAGCACCCTCGATCTGATCATCTTTTTCGGCTCGCTGCTGGCCGTCATGGGTATCGGCCTCTGGGCGGGACGTAAGGAAGAGACCTCTGACGATTATTTTCTGGCGGGCAGAGAAACCAGGTGGTGGGGCGTGGCCGGCTCTATTTTCGGCTCAAACGTTTCCGCCAATCACATTGTCGGAATGATGGGTGTTGGATTCTCGGTCGGGCTGGCGCAGAGCCATTTTGAGATCAGCGCCATCTGCGGTCTTCTGATGCTGTGCTACGGGTTCCTGCCCGTCTATCGCAAGCTCAATGTCTATACGCTCAGCGAGTACCTGGCGCGACGCTACGACGACAGGAGCCGCATCGCATACGCGATCATCATGGTCGCCATCATGGTCGTGATTCAGATGGTGCCGGGCTTTTATATCGGGTCCCGTTCGCTGAATATTCTGCTCACCGAAGAGCCCGATCGTATCCAGGGCACGGCTGATGGAGGCTCGGAGGAGACACTGGTTGTTCAGGGCCTGCCCGAGAACGCGGACGTTTCAAATCGGCGCATCCTGCTCATCCGGGAAGGTGAGAAGCCATTGAAGGCGGCTTCCGTGATTCAATCCAGAAGTGGAACTACTTTAACTGTTTCGGGCTGGGAAGAAGTCATCCCTCAGGCCGGAGATAAATACGTTATCGGCTCGAAACTCCTCGAGAGAAAGTGGTATATCGTCGGCATTCTGTTGATGGCCATCGTGACGGGAAGCTACGTCATCTTCGGCGGACTGAAAGCGGTCATCACAACCGATGTCATTCAGTCTGTTCTAATGCTGATCGCCGGCATCACCGTTGCGGCGCTGACGTTCAGTCAGGAAGACGTCGGTGGCTGGTCGGGCATGCGAGAAATGGATAAAGCCGGCGAGGACATGGTGCATCTCTACCTTCCGTCCAATCACGGGTTCCTGCCCTGGACGGGTGTCCTGACGGGGCTGATGATCCTTCACTTCTACTACTGGGGAACAAACCAGTTCATTGTTCAAAGGGCCCTCTCTGCCCGCACAGACAAAGAAGCCCGCCTCGGCATCATCACCGCAGGCTTCTTCAAGTTGCTGATTCCATTCTTTTCGATCGGTACCGGCATCGCCGCCTTTTACATGTTTCAGAAGCGCGGCATCCTGCTCGAGCAGGACGTCGCCTTTCCGATGCTCATGAAACACGTGGTCGCGCCGATGGGCGCCGGCATCGTAGGGCTCATTTCTGCCGGGCTGATCGGGGCAATCCTCTCATCGTTGGACTCAATGATGAATTCCGCCGCGACCATCATCACCTTCGACATCTACAAACGATATGTGGAACCAGACGCTTCCGAGAAGAAGCTGATCCGGATAGGCCGAATCTGCATTTGCATCATGGTCATCGGCGCTGCGTTGTTGACGATCCTTACGATGGACCCGAATTCAAAGGACAGCTTCTTCCTGCACGTGGCCAAACATCAGTCCAAGCTCATCGCCGGGGTGGTTGTCGCGTTTGGGCTTGGAATGCTGTGGAAACGAGCCACGGCTGCAGGTGGTGTATGCGCTATCGTTTCCGGCGTTGCGTTTTCGTATGGGCTGCCACCGATCTACGCCAAGTTGTTTGGCGAGAATGAGACCGTGGTCGGCCTGTTCGGCACGAATCTCAATTTCATGCACGCGGTGTTTTTGGCCGCGATTCTTTCGCTCATCGTCCATGTGGTTGTCAGCCTGTTGACGCAACCAGATGAAGAGAAAGGAAAGCTCACCTGGACGGAACTGGGCGGCCACGATTCCAGGGCCTTGAAACAGCTCATCGTCAGAGTGGCAGGGGCGTTGGCCGTTTATGCGATTCTTGCTGTCTGCATGGTGAAGGAAGCTCTGCCCCCGGCCGCGGCTGCATGGATAGCGGCCATCATTACCTGTGGTCTTTTCTGGACGAGGGCATTCCAGGTAATCAAGAGCGAGAACGATGGAAAGGTAGACGCGGGTGGCCTGATCAGGGAGGACCGCATCTGGGCCGGCCTCCTCGCCGGCTGGGCGATTCATCTGATGTTTTATTTCTATTGATTCGGTGGTCATCCCCGCCTTCAGGGCAATCCCTGCGTGCGTCGGTTCCTGCTGGCGACCCCGGTCGGCCTCGGCGTTCTTTCATTCCATGAGCCATGCTCATATAGTACCGGCTGTGCATCTCCCGATCTTCTGTGACCATCGTCATGACGCACCTTGCCGGCCATCTCAATCAGTTTCTTGAATCCACCGAAAGGCCTGTTGCCCGGGCCGTCGACCACGTGATCAAGGAGGCGTTGGCCTGCCGGGCGAGCGATATCCATCTCGAGCCGACGAGTTCCTCGCTCGATATTTCATTCCGAATTGATGGTGTTCTGCAGACCGTTGCCGGACTGTCTCGTGGCATCGCCGAGCAAATCGTTTCACGGGTCAAGGTGATGTCCGGGCTGATCACTTACCGCAACGATATTCCCCAGGACGGGCGCATCGATGATCCTCGTGGCGACTTTCGGGTATCTGTCCTGCCGACGATTCACGGAGAGAAAATCGTCATTCGAATCTTCCAGCAGGAGGCGGCGATCCTTGAATTGAATGCGCTCGGATTCACCTCCGAGATTACGGGGGGCCTAAGAAAATTCATCAACGAGCCCGGCGGAGTTCTTCTTTTGACCGGGCCGAGCGGCAGCGGGAAGACAACCACGATCTATTCGATCCTGCGCGAGATGACTGCCAGAGAACCGCGCCCAAGCATCGTCACCATCGAAGAGCCGGTCGAGCAGGACATCCCCGGCGTGACCCAGACACAGGTGAATCCTTCGGCAGAGCTCACTTTCTCCACCGGGCTGCGGACATTAGTACGACAGGACCCCGAGGTCATCGTGGTGGGTGAGATCAGAGACCTCGAAACCGCCCAGACTGCCATCGAGGCCGGCCTCACCGGTCACAAAGTCATCAGCACCATTCACAGTGGATCCGCGAGCGGGGTCTTTGCTCGCTTGCTCGATATGGGTGTGCCGCCGTATCTGCTGGTCTCATCGCTGACGGCCGTTCTAGCACAGAGGCTCTTGCGAAAACTCTGTACGAATTGCCGGCAGGCAGACTCAGAATCGCGTGCCGCTGTGGGCGAGGCTGAAGACGAATTCGTTCCCATGACGGCGAAGGGATGCGAACAGTGCGTGATGACGGGTTATCTCGGGAGGATGCCGGCAGGTGAGTTTCTCTTCCTCGATGACCGGATTCATGAGCTGATCATGGCCAGAAGCCCGCTGGATGAGCTTCAGAAAGCCGCGGGCCAAAGCGGCTCGTCAAGTCTCCGGGCCTCCGCGCTGGATGCCTGGAAAGAGGGGATGACCTCTTATGAAGAAATGAGTAGAGTCCTTGGCGTTGAAAGGCCGGCCAACAGGGGCAGAGCCTCAATTGATTAATAAAGTACCACGGATGGCAAGGCCATCCCACGGATGGTCTAAGACGGTATTAATCCGTGGGATGGCCTTACCATCTGTGGTAAGAGTCCTCGGTTGCGGCTAATGGGTACCGGACGTTGCCCGGGCTGTTCGCTCGTGTTTGTTGTCTTCCCAGTGTGGTGTCAATACGAAGCGGCTTTCGTATGATTCTGCTCTCTTGAATTCATCACAAGACCGGAGTGCCCAGATGGAACGCGAAGCCGCTGTAGAGCTCGAAGCGAAGTTCATTCTTGAAGATCCTGCTCAGGCGGAGCAGTTGCTCACGTTTCTTGAGTCACAAGGCAACAAGTTGGTCGAAGCCGCGACACAGGAGATCGTGGATGTCTATCTGGATACGCTCGACTGGCGACTCTATGAATCGGGCTGGGCCTACCGATGGCAGGACAAAGGCAGTAATTGCTGCATCGGGCTGAAGTCACTCAGTCGCCAGGATTCGGCCGTTCAACAGAGGGAGGAGATCGAGCAGAGCGTCGTCGCTTTGCCTGCCGGTCCGGATGCGATTCCACCCGGGGTGGTTGCTGATTTTATTGCGGCCGATTTCCCGCGTGAGGCGCCACGCGAGCTCTTCCGAGTCAAGAAAATCCGCAGGCGTTACATGGTTCATACGCCGAATGAAACGGAGCTGGAGCTCTGTTTGGATATGACTGAAATTGAGAGCATTCAAAAGCCACTCGGCGATGCAGTCGGTCGTGTCGAGTTCTTCGAGTTGGAGATGGAATTGTCCCAGGGCAATCCAGAGGAGCTGCATTCGCTGGCTGAAAAGCTTGAAAGCCGCCTGAAGCTCCTTCCGGCAAGGCTGAGTAAGTTCGAGAGGGGGCTTCATGCAGCGGGGTTGCGTCCGCCGGGTTCCTTGATCGCGGTAAAGGAGATTCCCTCCGTCACTACTCCGATGTCCCGCCTCGCGTATCGTTGTCTTGCGGAGGATTTTCATGAAGTTCTATTTCATGAAGGCGGCGCCTGGGAGGGCATCGATCCTGAAGGTGTGCATCAGATGAGAGTGGCCGTCCGGCGCATCCGCGAGGCACTCAAGTTCTTCAACAGATTTCTGGCTCAGCGTTCGATCGTGAAAATCGGACGGGAATTGAAATGGCTGGCTCAAGTTCTGGGCGACGTGCGGGACCTGGATGTCTATCGGGAGAATTTTGAAGGCTACTCGATGATTGTTGGTAAGAACGACCTGGCCAACCTTGCCACTTATCAGGAGGAACTGGACAAGCAACGCAAGCAGGCTCGGAAGCGGCTGGTCAGAGCATTGTCCAGCCCGAGGTATGAGCAGTTGATCAGCCGCTTCAAACGATTCCTGGAGCTCGGCCCTCCGCAAAGTCAGCTCAGCCAATCCCGGACGGTGTCCGTCCACGGAATGAAGCTCGTCACCAAGCGGTTCAAGAAGGTCCACAAGAAGGCGCGTGCAATTAAATCCGACACGCCACCCGAGCCATACCATCAACTGCGCATCGACTGCAAACGTCTCCGTTATGCATGCGAGTTCCTCGAGCCGGTGCTCGATCAGAAACTCCTGGGCCGCTTCGTGAAGCACTTGAAGGTGCTTCAGACAGTCCTGGGCGATCATCAGGATGCCTGTGTCGCGTCTGACCGTCTCCGCGAGTTCGCTGATCGCGTTCCCATGCGCAGAAAGATGAAAGGAGTGCTCCTCGCTCTTGGACAACTGGTCGGCAGCCAGGAACTGCAGGCGTCCCAGTACCGTGAGGCGTTTCACAAAGTCTGGCGGGGATTCGATCGGCCGAAAGTGATTCGTTTCCTTGCTGACGCAGCGAATTCAGCAGGTATGGCCGATTCACACCTGCTCTGGACTGAAAGGCCGGGCTCAAAAAATTTGAAGGCCTGTGAAAAACGCGGCAATGCTGTGGTAGTAAATGCTGAGGTCTTTTCGAATGATGAGAGCGGCCAGCAGAGCGATGAGAGTTGCCAGCACGTGGAAGCCGCCCCGGAGGCAACAGAGGAACCAGTTGTCGAACAAGGCTGACCGGAATTGTTTACAGACAAAGGTTTCCGTAACATTCGCGGGTCTTAGAGTCTATGGGAAGAGCTGCCGCGGAGCGTCAGCCCGACTGCGACTCCATCCATTTCATCGGCCTGTATGAAAACCATTGCCATTGCCAACCAGAAGGGCGGAGTCGGCAAAACAACCACGGCAATAAATTTGAGCGCGGCCCTCGCTTTGGAAGGAAAGAAGGTTTTACTTGTGGATCTCGATCCTCAGGCCAACAGTTCCATTGGTGTCGGCCTCGGCTCGAATCATGCAAGGACGATGTATGACGTGATGTCCGACCCGGAGGTGACGATTAATCAGGTGATCCAGCCCACGAGTACTACTGACCTTTATACGGCCCCCGCCAATCTGAATCTCGCCGCTTGCGAGGTAACACTGGTGAATATCGCCGGCCGGGAAACCGTCCTCCAGCGTTCCTTCGAGGAAGTTTCTGTTCACTTTGATTATTGCCTCATTGACTGTGCCCCGAGCCTCAGCCTGTTGACGGTGAACGCGCTCATGGCCTCGGACGAGATCTTCATTCCCATTCAGATGGGCTATTTCGCGCTGGAAGGGGTGCAGCATCTGATGACGATCATCGATTTGGTCAAATCAGACCTCGGGCACACAAATTTGCAGATCGGCGGGGTGATCATTACCTTCTACGAAAAGAGGGTCAATATGAGCCGGGAGGTCCTCGAACGGGTTCAATCATTCTTTAAGGCGTTGGTTTTTGAAACGGTCATCCCTCGCACAATCAAACTGGATGAAGCGGCCAGTTATCACCAGACAATCTTCGATTATTCGCCCCGGTCGACAGGCGCGAAAGCCTATCGCAACCTGGCTGCCGAGGTGATCAAAAGATGAGCCGCGCACTCGGGAACGACCCCCTTAAACAGAGCCTTTTCAAGAAGACCGATGCCCCGGTGTCGCCGGCAGAGGGGGGCGAGGAGCAACGGAAGATCCCGTCCCCGGCAGAGATCGCCGCGGGTGCCGAGGATGCGACTTCGCCGACAGTCGTTGTCGCGCCCGTGCTCGAGGAGTACAGGGACCCGTACCCGACCCCGCCGGCGCCTATCCGAGTGCAGGATGTTCATGACGACATTATCGATGCACTGCCTGATGAAATTGAAGTGATCGGCTTCCGCCTCGGAAAGAGAGAGTTTGGAATCGACATCCGCTGCGTCCAGCGGGTCATACCGATGGTGGAGGTCACCTCTGTGCCGCAGCCGTTGTCTTTCCTCGAAGGGGTGATCGACTTGATGGGCGCCATTGTCCCTGTCATCTCACTTCGACGCCTGCTGGGCATGCAACCCCTCCCGCATACGTTGCGCAGTCACATCATCATCGCTGAACATGGCGAGAGGACGGTCGGGCTTATCGTCGATGCAGTTTCCGATCTGATCCAGATTTCCAAAGAAGTCGTCGACCCTCCCACCAACATCACACCGCTGCGACACTTCCTAACTGGCATTGCCCGGCTGCACGCGCGGATCCTGTTCATGCTGCGCATCGATCGCATCATGGATATCGAGCGCGAGGCCGAAGCAAACGCCGGCATCTCCTTTGAGGCCGGGATGCCCCTGGATGAATTCGAAGAGAAGTCTGAAGCAGAAGACGGCCTCTCTGAGCACGAACGCGAAATCCTTCGACGCCGTGCCCTCATGCTCAGCCAGAGAGTGGAACATGAGGACATGGTGACTCGCCAGTTGCTGACATTTTCTCTCGCCAATGAATGGTATGGAGTCGATACTCCGAACGTGCGGACGATCGTCGCCTCGCCGGACATCATCTCGGTGCCTTGCGCGCCGCCTCACATACGTGGGGTGATGAATCTGCGTGGTGAGATCTTGACCGTGGTGGACTTGAAGCGATTTTTTGGCCTGGATGCGTCACCGTACTCGGGACAGAATCGCGTCATTGTTGCGCTCTATGGTGATTGGCAGATCGGTTTCTACGTCGATTCTGTTTTTGACGTGATCGATTTGCCCACCTCTTCCATTGAACTTCCACTCGCTACAATTGAAAAAGTCCGTGCTGATTTTATCGAAGGCGAAGCCCGGCTCGAGGATCGTCTTCTTGGCATTTTGAAGCTTGAAACGACAATGAATCCCAGACTCTCAAAAGGGTTGAATTAAAGAGGTTTGCCCATGCAGTTTCTTTCTCGTGTTTTCTCCAGTGTTGGTTCACGTCTCCTGTTCTGTTTTGCGTTCAACACTCTGATCCTCGGATTGGTGACGGTCGTCATCATCATGATAGCCGCAGACCAGGAAGGGACGGAACCCGCTCTCTGGTTCAAGTTCATAGGGGGCTTTCTCGTGGCCGTCATCATCTCCTATCTGCTGGTTCGGAATCTGCTCATTCAGTGGCTGGTGAATCCGATATCTAAACTGACCCAGGCTTCACGAATGTTTGCGCAGGAGGGTCACCTTCAGCTCGACCTCGACGCGGCTCAGTACAGCGGCGAAATCGGAGAGCTCTGTCAGGCATTCGCGGACATGCAGAAAACTCTCTCCGAAGTTAAGGAAGTAGCCAGCGCCATTTCCAGGGGAGACTACTCGCGAGAGATCATTGCTATTGGGCCGCTCATCACTGAATTCAAAGGGATGCAGAACAGCCTGCGTACTCTTGCCGAGCAGGCCCGATGCGTGGCGGAAGGGGACCTGACCTCGACCGTGCAGGCGGAAGGCGACCTGGCACATTCGTTCAACATGATGGTCATAAATCTTGGAACTCTCGTGCGACAGGTACGGGAGAGCGGCCTCCGCATGAGCGCTGCATCCGGCCGCATTCTTGCCGCGTCGGAGGAGCAGGCCAGCTATTCTGCTGAGCAGGCCGCCTCTGTGAGCGAGACCTCCGCCACCATCGAAGAACTTGCGACATCCGCCAAGCAGATTGCGAACAACGCCCAGGCAGTCGTAGACGTCGCCGAAGGCACCCTCATGAACGCACGGGCCGGCCAGGAATCAGTTAATGACGTGATGGCAGGCATGGATGAGATCCGCACCGGAACGGATTCGTCTGCTAAACGCATTCTCAGCCTCGGCGAAAAATCACAGGAAATCGGCGGAATCATCGATTCCATTAATGACATCGCTGACCAGACCAACCTGCTGGCCCTGAACGCCGCTATCGAGGCCGCCCGCGCCGGGGATGCCGGCAAGAGCTTCGCGGTCGTTGCCCAGGAGGTCCGCAAACTTGCAGAAGACGTGGTCCAATCCACAAACGAGATCACTGAGCTGGTAACCGAGATTCAGACCTCAACCAACGCTTCGGTCATGGC
>Ga0066833_10000252_pt1 | contig 20898 bp, 17 predicted proteins | sample ETNtaG_13_FD_66728 | JGI IMG/M metagenome (GOLD analysis project Ga0066833, IMG submission 66728) | Marine microbial and viral communities from oxygen minimum zone, Eastern Pacific Ocean - ETNP201306PF47B | ecosystem: Environmental > Aquatic > Marine > Oceanic | place: Pacific Ocean: Eastern...
CACGAATATTGAAGCTGTGCCCGCTGCCGAGGATGTTGTCGCCAAGCAGACCGTATTCTTCGAGCTGGCCGATGGCGTTGGTCAGGCGCTTCAGGGCCAGCGGATACTCGTCCCGTAGATAGATGACCCCGTTGGTGGCGCCGATGGCTTTGCCCCCGATGATCATTCCTTCAAGGACTGCGTGCGGGTTGCCTTCCATCACGCTGCGATCCATGAATGCGCCGGGGTCGCCTTCGTCCGCGTTGCAGATGACGTACTTCGTGTCGCCCTGCACCTTCTGACAGAACTCCCATTTCACCCCGGTCGGGAAGCCTGCTCCTCCACGACCCCGGATGCCGGACTTCTTCATCTCGTCGATGATTTCCACCTGCGTCATCGATAGCAGCGCCTTGGCCAGGCCCTCGAAGCCATCAAGCGCGATGTAGTCATCGATGTTGTCCGGATCGATTAGTCCCCGGTTTCGGAGAACGACGAGGCGCTGGTGTTTGAAGAAACCTACATCGGCCATCTTTGGCAGGCCGTCGATTCCGTTGCCGGGCTGAGGAAACAGGTCCTGGGCCGGAGGTTCCTTCAGGACGCATTCATCGACGAAGCTGGAAACATCGCTGACATCGACGCCGGCATGGATGCTCCCGTGACTTGCGATTTCGACGACCGGGCCCTGGCCACAATGGGCGGAACATTCGGTGGCTTCGATCTGGAATTCGTTCGCCAGGCCCCGTTCCGCCAGATCGTGCTCGATGGCCTGTTGGACCTCGAACGAGCCGCGGCAGGCGCAGCTCGTTCCAGCACATACTCTGACCTGGGTTTTGCATTCCTTCATGGTCACACTCCAACTCTGATCTTTTCCGATGAGAGCGCTTCCTGTGTCTCAGCGATCTCGATGGGCGTCACGGTCTGTCGCAACTCCTCGACCCGTCCCATGACTTCCTGGAACTTCTTGCCTTCGGCAGCGCTGATCCATTCGAGCTGCAGCCTTTCCCTCCGAATGCCCTTCTTGTCCATGCGCTTCCACAGCCTCTCGACCCGTTCGAGCGTGCTGAGGTTGGCGTCGATGTAGTGGCAATCGCCGGGATGGCAGCCGGAGAGGAGCACGACAGGCGCGCCCTTCCGGAAGGCGTAAAGAACGTAATCCGAACGAATCCTGGCACTGCACATGGTCCGGATGAGCCTTGCGCCCGCGGGGTACTGCATTCGGCTCACGCCGGCGAAATCGCCACCAGCGTAAGAGCACCAGTTGCACGCGAAGGTAGGTATCTTGCTCGCAGGATCTTCGGCGAGGATCGCATCGAGCTGCGCCACGATCTGGTCGTCGGTGAAATGGCGGGCGGTGACGGCTCCGAACATACACGTTGCCGCGCAGTTGCCGCAGCCGGCGCACGCAGCTTCGATGACGGATGCCTTAATGCCCTGCTTCTTGTCGACGATGATGGCGTTGTAGGGACAGCTCTTGGCGCAGAGACCGCAGGCGTTGCAACTGTCCTGGTCAATCCGGGCGGTGATGGCTTCGATCTTGATCTTGCCAGCGCCCAGAAGGTGCTGGGCCCGTGCGGCCGCGGCACCCGCCTGGGTGACGCTGTCCCGGATGTCCTTCGGTGATTCCACGCAGCCGGCGAGGAGGACGCCCCTCGTCGGCGCGGAAACCGGATCGAGCTTGTTGTGGCTTTCAAGCAGGAAACCGTCGGAAGTCTTGGACAGGGTGAGCATCGTCCGGATGGGCTCGGTTTCCTTGTTGGGCTCGAGCCCGACGGCGAGGACGACCATGCCGTAGCGGCGATCCTCGATCTGCCCGCCTTCGTCCTGGTTTTCCCACTTGAGGATGAGGTCGCTCGTTTTGGGATCTTCGGAGACCCGGCCGGGCAGCCCGCGAAGATAGCGAACACCTTCGGCCTTGGAGCGCACGTAGAGGTCCTCGAATCCTTTCCCGAAGGCACGGATGTCCATGTAAAACACATCCACTTCACAGTCCGGGTAATGTTCCTTGATGAGAAGGCTATCTTTGACGGTATTCATGCAGCAGATGTTGCTGCAGTAGGGGCGCCCGTCTTTTTTGGAACGTGAACCGACGCACTGGATGAAGGCGATGCGATCGGGGACTTTGAAATCGTTGAAACGGAGGATTTCCCCATCGGTCGGTCCGCCGGCGTTGACCAGTCGCTCGAATTCGAGGCTGGTCATGACGTTCGGGAAACGCCGGTAGCCGTATTCCTCGAGGTCGGTGGGATCGACAACGCTGGCGCCGGTGGCGACAACTACCGCGCCGATTTCCACCTCGATCGTCTCGTCACGCATGTCGAAATCGATGCAGCCCTTTCCGCACGCGGCCTGGCACTTACCACAGGCAATGGGATCGGTGCCGAGGCACTTTTCCATGTCGATAAGATAGGACGCGGGCACGGCCTGCGGGAAAGGCATGTGAACCGCGCGGCGAGACGCGAGGCCGATCTCGAATTCATCGTGAGTGACGACGGGACAGACTTTTTCGCAGTCGCCGCATGCGGTGCACTCGGTTGCGTCGACGTAACGCGTTTTCTTTTTGATACGTGCTTTGTAGTTGCCTACATATCCGGTAATGGATTCGACTTCGCTGTAAGTCAGGAGCTTGATTTTGGGATGCCGACCGGCATCCATCATTTTAGGTCCGAGTATTCATATGGAACAGTCCATGGTGGGATAGGTCTTATCTATCTGCGCCATTATTCCACCAATGGAAGGCTCCTTTTCTACGAGGTAGACCTGGGTTCCGTTGTCGGCGATATCGAGAGCGGCCTGAATCCCGGCGATGCCCCCGCCGATGACGAGCGCGGCCGGCGTCACTTCGACTTCGGCCTCCTCCTGAGGTTCGAGGAATCCGGCTCGGGCGACCGCGCTGCGCATCAGGTCTCGGGCTTTGCAGGTGGCGGCTTCCGGATCTTTCTGGTGCACCCATGAGCAATGCTCACGGATGTTGGCCATTTCCATCAGATAAGGATTCATTCCGACCTGGCTGACGCAGTTCCGGAACGTCGTCTCATGAAGCCTCGGGCTGCAGGCCGAGATGACCACGCGGTCGAGTTTCTCTTCCTTAATCCACTTCTGGACCTCTTTCTGGCCGGGTTCCGAACAGGTGTATTTGCTCTTGACGGCACAGACGACGCCGTCGAGAGATTCCGCGTAGTCTCTGACCGAATCGCAGTCCACGGTAGCGGCAATGTTCTTACCGCATTCGCAGACGAAAACGCCGATCCGAGGGGAGTCTGGCTGTTTCATGGACGGTCTCCTTGTAGTGTGGACAGTTTGGAAGTCATGGAATGATGGGCATCACTCCGTCAGGATATGCTCTGCTCCGAATTCGTAGCCTCTGTTGAATGCGTTAATGTTGAGCTCTTCTGTGCCGGGCGGTACCGAGTCGAGGAGCGCTTCCCGCATGGAATCCGGGGAGATTACTTTGGTGACTTCGGTGAAAAAACCCAGCATGACAATGTTGAGCACGATCCTCTTACCAAGGTCTACGGCGATCTTTGTCGCTGGCACGCCGCACGCGCGGATGCCGTCCCTCGGTTTATCGAGTTCGACCAGGTCTCTTTCGTAGATCAGCGTTCCGCCGGGTACGAGCTGATCGATGTTTTCCAGGTAAGCGGCCTGGGACATGGCAACCAGGATGTCCAGCTTATGGAGGAAGGGGTAGTCCACGCGCTCGTCGCCGATGACGACGGAAGCGGCACAAGCGCCTCCCCGGGACTCGGGCCCGAAAGAGCGCGTCAAGGTCGCATGCCGATCCTCAATGATAGCTACCGCCTTGCCGGTGATGTACCCGGCGAGAATGACGCCCTGTCCGCCGAAACCGCAAAAGCGGATCTCGTGGACGTTTCGTTCAGTAATCGTCAATGAATCGAGACTCATGCGTTTTCCCTCACTCAAGACTGCCCTGCACCAGCCAGGGCCGGTTCTCCGGATTTCTCTGCATCCTTCTCTCCAGATGGCGCTTTCTTCTTCGCCTTGCTCTGAACTGATTCTGCCGATTTCTTCTCCGCTTTCGGCGCTGTTTTGATAGAGATCCTCTCAACCATGTCGCGGTAGGAATCGATGTAGGTCGGCCGTTCGATGTCCAGGAATTCGCCGACCAGGAACTTCCCGGTCGCGTCGATGTCAGCGTCCCTGGGATCGGCGCCGTGTTCGATGACCCGGTCTTCTTTGAAGTGCCTCATCATATTTACCCCGTCGCCCATCTTGTTTCTGCGCATGAAGAGCGTGGGGCAGGGCGAAATGATCTCCAGGAAGCTGAATCCCTTCTTCTGGAATGCTTTGGCGAAGGTCTTCACCATTCGGCGCACATCCAGCGTCGTCCAGCGTGCGACAAGCGTGGCGCCGGACGATGCGGCGAGATAGGGGAGGTTGAAGGGCCTTTCCAGACAGCCGAAGGGGCTGGTGGTTGCTTTCATTCCCTCCGGTGTGGTCGGGGCAACCTGGCCGCCGGTCATGCCGTAAATGAAGTTGTTCACGCAGATCACGACCATATCGAGATTGCGGCGGGCAGCGTGTATGAGGTGGTTGCCGCCGATGGCAACGAGGTCGCCGTCCCCGGAGACTACCGTTATCTTCAGATCCGGGTTAGCGAGGTGGAGGCCGGTAGCAAAAGGGATTGCCCGGCCGTGAGTGGTGTGATAGCCGTCAAGCTGGAGATAGCCCGCGACACGCCCGGTGCAACCGATGCCGGAAACGACACACATGCGGTCGTAATCCATCCCGCATTCATCAGCGGCCGCCGCGAAACAGGAAACGACAGTGCCGAGGCCGCAGCCGGGGCACCAGATGTGAGGCATCCGGTCCATCCGCAGTATGCTGTCCATCGGATGGTCTTGTTGTTCAGACTCCACTTCGTTTGAAAGAACATCGATATCCGCACCTTTCACCTTAGGCCCTCCTGTACTGCTTTTAAAATGGTTGGCTCATCGTGGAGATCTCCTCCAGCGTGAGGAACAAGTTTTACCTGGGCACACCCCTTGGCGGCACGCTCGACCTCGCGAACGATCTGACCCATATTGATTTCCGGGACGACAATGGCTTTTACCTGGTTGGCTACCTCGTAAACGATCTCTTCCGGGAACGGCCAGACCGTGATCAGCCGCAGCAGCCCAGCCTTGATGCCGTTCTGCCGGAGGATGTCCACCACGGACCGAGCGACGCGGGAAGCGCTTCCGTAGGAAAGTAAACAGACCTCTGCGTCGTCCATCATCACCATCTCGTAGGTGATGATTTTATCTTTGTTCGTGAGAATCTTGTCCTTCAGCCTCGTGACCTGGGCGTGCTGGTCTTCGGGCGTCAATGCCGGGTAGCCGCGGTAGTCATGGGTGAGGCCGGTGACGTGATACCGGTAACCGGTTCCGGCATTGGCCATCGCCGGAACGAGATCATCGTCGGGTACGTATGGCCAGTATTCGTCTTTGGGCGCGTCAGTGAGCCTTCGAGGGACGATCTCTATTTCATCCGCGGCCGGCACCAGGACTTTCTCGGTCATATGCCCGATAATTTCGTCCGACATGAGCAAAACAGGAGTCCTGAACTGCTCAGATAGATTGAAACATCGGATCGCGAGTGTGAAACATTCGCACGGTGAATCCGGCGCAAGCGCAATGATTTCATAGTCGCCATGGGATCCCCATCGGGCCTGCATCATGTCTTGCTGGGCCACCGCGGTCGGCAAGCCGGTCGAAGGCCCGGCGCGCTGCACATTTACGACCACGCATGGCGTCTCCGTCATAATTCCGAGACCGAGGTTCTCCATCATGAGGGAAAAACCCGGTCCGGAGGTCGAGGTGAGTGCTTTTGCGCCGGCCCAGGCCCCGCCCAGAATGCAGTTCATGGCGGCGAGCTCATCTTCCATTTGTATGAATGTGCCGCCGCATTCCGGGAATCGCTCGGCACAGCGTTCCGCTACTTCGGTTGCGGGAGTAATCGGGTAAGCCGCAAAGAACCGGGCGTTGGCCGCGATGGCACCCTCGGCGGCCGCTTCATCACCATTAAGGTAATAGGAGCCCGGCGGAAGAATTCCATCGAGAACTTCTTGCGCAGCAGCACTTTGGCTCACTGGGTCGGCAGTTAACATGCTCGTTCTCCTAGGCCGGCGCTCGTCTAAGGTAGATGGCAAAGTCCGGGCATATACGCTCACAGAGCCGGCAATCAACGCACTCATCTGTCCGGCCCACGACCGGATAGTAGTAGCCCTTCGAGTTAAAGGAGTCGGAGGTTGTCAGCACGTTCTTGGGACAGAATTCCACGCACCATCCGCAGCCTTTACACCGTTCGGGAATCGTCAGGACTTCACCAATGGGTGAGGTGACCTTGCCTTCGTCAAGGGGTGTTCGCCAAAACTTTGGTGCTGCTTCAACGGTGTTTTGCATTGATCAGAGTTCCTGTGTTTGAGAACGTTCGAGTCTCCAGACATTAGGATCGCCATTTGCCTATTCTGACTGATCGCACTCGATGTCTGATCCTGAGGGACACTGGCAATTCCTGTACCGCAGAATTTGCTGCACCAGCCCGGATGACGATTGGAATCGCTCCACTCCCGAGGGTTCTCCGGATGGCTACACCTGCATCCTGGCAACATATGGACCGCTGAGAAAAGTTATGAGGGAAGCGATTGCCTCCTCCCATTTGCATTTACCCATCATGGCCCTTAATCCGGCCAAACCCGTATGCCTCGAGCAGGGGCTGCCGGTGAGTGTCGCCATCCAGGCCATGTACACCCATGGCATTGGCTCTGTCCTCGTCCTTGACGGCGAAATCCTGGTTGGGGTCTTCACCGAAAAGGATGTGTTGACGCGAGTGCTGCCACGGCGGCACGAGATGGAATCCGCTCCTCTTCTCGAAGTCATGACGCAGAACCCGGAATGCCTTCAGCAGGACGATAGCATCGCCTATGCTCTAAACACGATGAGCGTGGGCCGCTACCGCCATGTCCCGCTCGTGGATGACTATTGTCGCCCGTCTGGTGTCATCTCCGTACGGGACATTTTTCGATACCTTGAAGAAGTGACCCGGTCGAATGCAGTCGGGCCCAGATAGTTGTTTCCACTACGAAATATCGAGAACCGATAACTATGTTTGACAAGCTGCCCGCTCTGGATGAACCGGTGGGTGACTTTGGCCGAGCGGCCGAAGTCGAAACGACCGTGAGTGAAGAAGCTCTCCACATCCCTATTTCTCAGCTCGACCTCGGGCCCCCGGTGACGATTGAAGCCGACGCGAATGTCCGCCAGCTCATCGGTGAAATGATAGGGTGTGAAGTCAGTTGCATCCTTGTCGTCGAAAAGGGAAGGCTTGTCGGTATCGTCACCGAGAGAGACATCCTTTCCAAGGCGGTTGAGTCCGATGAAGACCTGGCCCAATTTGATGTCCGGAGCATCATGACGCCCGACCCGCCGACTCTGTCGCCTGACGATTCGGTCATCGAAGCAATGGGCATCATCGGCGCAGGGGGATGCCGGCGGGCCTCCGTGGTCGATAAAGATGGCTCGCCGGTGGGCATACTCTGTCCCAGGACGCTCGTCGACCGGCTGGTGGATTTCTTCCCGGAAGATGTCATCAACCTGCCGCCCCATCCCATCCGCTGCATGACCCCCCGGGAAGGCCCCTGATTCCTGGCGCAGGTGTGATGGATCGAGACGACAAAAAAGGCGATGATTGAGAAATAACCACTTGGCCTGACGCCCGCCTCAATTACACCGTCTGTCTGATCACCAATATCCCAATCATTTTTAAGACACACTAGGGGACGAAACATGCAGCAGACCACAGAGCTCCCAGAACGCATCCATCTTCTTCGAGAGGCTTACTGGCGGAAAGAATACTGCGACGCGGCGGAAAGCAAGGTCATCCAGAGCTCCGGTGACGAGAGCCTCGTCGGACGAGGGTTGGACTTCGCTGCAGTGCTCGACGCGAGCAGTCCCCATATCGAGCCCAATCAGCTCATCGCCGGCGTCGCCATCGCAAGACCGGCGGAGGGTAGCAACATCGAGTTTGGCCATTACGACGGTCATTATCCTCCCGGCCACGCGAATCTGTTGGCCTGGGGCTGGCCCGAAGTCCGTGATCGGGCGCGGAGGCAGCTCGAAGCCGAAACGGATCCCGATAAACGCGATTTCCTCGAAGCGGTCGCCATCTCATACGATGCGGCCATTCGCCTGGCCGAACGATACGCGGCACATCTCAATGAGCTGGCCGGCAACACAGATGAACCGGAAAGACGCCGGGACCTGACACGCGCTGCCGCAGCATGCACGGAGCTGGCAGCCGGGCCGCCGGCCACGTTCCATGGCGCGCTCCAAATGCAGTGGTTCACCTTCATGTTCGGAGGACGGGGCTCCATCGGCAGGTTCGATCAATGGATGTACCCCTTCCTTAAAGAGGACCTCGAATCCGGACGCCTGACGAAAGAAGAAGCACAGGAGCTTCTCGAATGCATGTGGGTCAAACTGAATTACTTTGCGGGCAATAACGATTCCCTCCGCAACATGGCCCTCGCCGGGCAGACCCCCGAAGGGGAAGAGGCCAGCAACGAGCTGACCTTCATGTGTCTCCTTGCTACCGAGCACCTTCAACTGCCGGAACCGAAGCTGGCCGTCCGTTTCATCGGCGAGACACCGCACGAGTTGCTCGTCCGATCGTGCGAGCTCATCCGGCAGGGATTGAGCATGCCGGCCCTGTATAACGATGACGTCGCTGTCGAAGCCCTCAGCCGCATGCAGATTCCCATCGAAGACGCGCGAGACTACTGCAACGATGGCTGTGAAGAGCTGATCATCGGTGGCAAATGCACCATCAGTTTCCGCGTCTACGATACTCTTGCGGCCCTGAATGAGACCGTGTTCCAGGCCGAGGAGCAGCCCTACGAAGACTTCGACCAGGTCATGGAGACCTTCAAGGGGAGGCTCGAGCCATTCCTGCCCGACGGGCCCCGGGGCGCGCGGCCAGTCACTTTTCCTTACTTCGCAGCGAGTATCAGCGATTGTCTTGAAGCCGCATCGACCTCCGGAGCGCGATACGCCATCTGGGGCAACATCATCGCGGAGACAACCAACACGGCCGACGGCCTGGCCGCCATTGCAAAACTGATCTTCGAGGAAGGGAAGTTGAGCTGGCCGGACCTGATCCAGGCCCTTCGGCAGAATTACGAGGGCAGCGAGCCCTTGCGTCAGACGCTTCTTAACCGGGCCCCAAAATTCGGCAACGACATCGACACGGTGGACCAGATCGCGAGCGACATCGTCGACTACTATTGCCAGGAAGTCCACGCCCGGGGAGGAAACGAGCCCGGGCACGGCAGCAAGACAGGCCCCGGCCTGATGTCATTCGGCCTGCAGGGCAAACGCCAGTTGCCCGCCACACCGGACGGCCGCCGCCAGGGCGATTGCACAGCGAACAGTTATTCGCCGGCCCTCGGCCGCGACCGGCGCGGCCCGACTGCGGTCCTCAACTCGGTGGCAAAGACGGACTGCCGGCAGGCGGGCCACGGGTCAGTGCTCGATCTTGCTCTCCATCCCTCGTGCCTCCAGGGGCAGGAAGGACTGACGAAGCTGGTCGCTTTCACCCGTGCCTTCCTCGAAAGGCCCTCCGTATCAACACTTCAGATAAACGTCATCGACCGGGAGACTCTCCTCGAGGCCCGCGACAATCCGGATGACCCGCGGTACCGCTCGCTCATCGTAAGAGTCTGGGGCTTCTCCGCGGTGTTCGTCGAGCTCATTCCGGAACTCCAGGAGCATGTCATCGAGAGAACCCAACATGCGCTTTAGCTGGTAAGAACAACATTGAATTTCACTCACGGACTCCGCCATGTCTGCTGCAACTTCACTTGAAATCAATATCACCCCCGATTGGGAAGGGCTGGTGAGCTGCATCCGCCGCGAAGGGACTCCGTCGCGGGTCCATTACATCGAGCTGTTTCTCGATTCGGAAGTTCAGACTGCGATTTGCAGACGATTTGACCTTCTGGATGACCTTGACCCCGGGCAGGACCGCTTCGATCAGAAACGGCACATCGCGGTCCAGCGTTTTCTCGGTTACGACTACGTGCGGGGCGGGCTAGACGGTTTCGCTATGCCCCTCAAGCACCTGAATACCGAAGACACGGCCGAGCTGCAGCGCGCCGGGGGGCGAAGCTACATGGAGCTTCACAAAGGCCCCATCACCAATTGGGAAGAATTTGAAAACTATCCATGGCCCGATCCTCATGCGCTTACAACGGAATCGCTGGAGTGGTACCAGGCAAATCTACCGGATGACATGTGCATTATCGGCAGCGGGGGCTTCGCACACTTTGCCGAATACCTTTCGTGGCTTATGGGATACGAAACGCTCTGCTACTCCCTTTACGATCAGCGGGACCTGGTAGAGGCCATTCGAGACCGGCTCGTCGAAATGTACCGCGTCATCCTCGCCCGCATCCTGGAATTTGACCGCGTCAAAATCGCCTGGGGCAGCGACGACATGGGTTTCCGGACCGGCACTCTTATCAGCCCGGATGACCTGCGCGAATTCGTGCTGCCCGGCCACAAGCTCATGGCACAGATGACGCACGACGCCGGACGGCCCTACCTGCTGCATACCTGCGGCAAAATGGAAGAGGTCATGGAAGACCTGATAGAAGACGTCCGCATCGATGCACGGCACTCCTTCGAAGACGTGATTGAGCCGGTGACTGATGCGGTGGAGCGCTATGGTGACCGCATCGCCCTGCTTGGCGGTATCGACGTGGATTTCCTCTGCCGGTCCAGCGAGGAGGCCGTCCGCCAGCGTGTTCGCAAAACACTGGAGCAGTGCATGCCTGGCGGAGGGTACTGCCTGGGCACCGGCAACAGCGTCGCCAATTACATCCCGGTAGACAACTACCTGGCCATGCTCGACGAAGGAAGAAAATTTGTAGCCTGAACAGTAATTCCCTCAGCATCGTTGAGGCAAGTGCTCCCCTGACCAATCGCGACTCACAGAAAGGAAGACCAATGAGGAATCTCAAGATTATCTGCACGTTCTTTATTGCCGCGGCATGCGCCCGCGCGGAAGGCAAGAGACTATGGGCGAAGTCATTCCTGGGTAAAAAAGCCCCGGAAATCTTCGTTCAGGATTGGATTACCAAGAAGCCTGATACGAAAGGCAAATGGGTCATGCTGGACATCTGGGAGACATGGTGAGGACCTTGCCGTGAAGCAGTTGCTCACCTCAACAAGTTCCACAAGAAGTTTGGCGACCGGATGGTCGTGATTGGCCTGTCAAAGGAAAGCAAAAAGAAAGTGATGGCCTTCAAAGGCAAGATTGATTACCACCACGGCGTGGATTCGAAGGCCAGAACCGAGGAGGCATATGATGTCCGCGGGATTCCACATATCGTACTCATGGACCCCAAAGGCATCGTGAGATGGGAAGGATTCCCATTCCTCGATGGACATGAATTAACAGAATCAGTCATCGAGAAGATACTAAAGAAATAGACCGCATTATCCTGTGGCCGCAGGCTGGTGCCAGCCTGCGAGCCGGGTTGAATCAATATGAGCTCACAGGCTGGCAGCAGCCTGTGGCTACGAGCTCGGATGCGTGTACATAATTTGGGGAGACCCCTACCTCCCCGACAAGCGGGCAGGGGTCGTTTGACACGGGGCGGGCAACACCTGCTGAATTTAATTACGAATGCCCCCGAAGTGTTCAGCCCTATAGCCCAGGGCTCGAGGCTTGGGGAGCTGCCCTGTGTAGGATGGCAATGTCATCATCATCCCTGAAAAGGTTGCCCTATGGTTCGCATCCGGGCATCCTGGACCCAAAGCTTCCAACGCATGAGTTTCATTCCACGGACCTACCGATGAAGTCAACAATCCATCTGTTTGGCCTGACTTTTCTGTTCCTCTGCATTCCTCTGTGTGCCGAGCGCATTGTCACCAATTCCGCATTCGACCAGTTCAGTGAAGGCATGCCGACGGCCTGGAACATTCCTTACGAGCTGCGGAACAACCTCGCAAAGATCGTCGATGACGATGGTCACAGTGGCCAGCACTCACTCCGTTTTCAGATCCCAATCGAACGGCTTGCGCCTCCGATCGTTCAGACCATCCACTGCTCCCCTGACGCGGACTACACAGTTTCAGCGTGGTTCAAGAGCGATGGCAAACTGAAGCCGGTCATTGGGATTGCTCAACCCGCGAATGCTGAAAGACCATTCGCCAGACTCGTTGCTTCGGACACGAAGAAATGGAATCGGGGGCAACTGCAATTCAACAGCGGAAAAAACCGCCGACTGGCCATCGCCGTCTTCGGTGACGTTACCATTCTCAAGACGGGGAAGATGCCGCCGGGAAGATGCTGGGTCGATGATGTCCAGATCGTGCCGACGTCGAAAGCAGTGGAAAAAACGGATTCGATTACACCTTCGATCTCTGACCGCAACATCGCGTTGGGTAAGCCATACACGTTTTCGAAGAAGCCGAACTACGGCTACTCGATGGACGAAGGTGATACTGTACAGCTCACGGACGGCGAATACAGCGTGGGTTATTTCTGGGTGCAGAAATCCACCGTCGGTTGGAACAACGTATCGCCGGTCATCATCACGATCGACCTTCAGAAGTCCAAGCCTGTCCGGGGGCTATCTTATCGCACCGCGGCCGGCACTGCGGGTGTCGGATATCCCACGGGCATTTACGTGTTCTCGAGCAACGATGGCAAGGAGTTTCACTACGCCGGGGAACTGACGCAGCTCAGCAGCCGCAACGGACTGCCCAACCCTAAGAAATACGGCACACACCGCTTTTACACCCGTGAGTTGAAGACCACAGGACGCTACATCCGGCTCGCCGTTCAGCCGGCCGGTGCGTACACCTTTGTCGATGAGATTGAGATTTACCGAGGTGAAGATAAATGGCTGAAGCAACCTGCATCCGGCGCAGCGGTCACTGACTTTAGTGCGTTTCTCAGAAAGCTGGCAACTGATACAGGCATTCGAAGCCGCCTGCTCCTCGACATTCGTGAGATCAGGAAGAAGGTTCAAGCATCGAAGATCGCAGACAAAGCCAAGCTCGATAAAAAGCTCGATGCTCACGAGCAGGCGGTTTACGCGATGCAACTGTTCGAAGGGAAGCACTTCCGTGCGGTTGTCCCGTTCGACGATCTCCATCGAGACATTTTGAAGATCAACACGGATGTGCTGCGTTCGCGCGGCGTTCCTGAATTTCTGGTCTGGCACAAGAACCGTTGGGACATGCTCGAGCCGCATGAGGCGCCCGAGTCCATACCGTCTGCACGTCCCCAACTCGACGTTCACATGATGGATAACGAGTATCGGGCCGAGGTCTTTAACATAACCAATGCTTCCGGCTCGCCTTCAAATGTGAAGCTGCGCATCGAGGGCCTGCCCGGCGGAAGAAATCCGGATTGGATTGCCGTGCATCAGGTCGAATTCGTGGATACCCAGGAAAAGGTCGTCATCGCGGACGCGCTTCCCCTGGCCCGAAAGCTGGATGACGGATTCGAGGTGACTATCGCTGACGGGATGACCAGGCAGGTGTGGCTCAGCTTCCACCCGGACGGTATCAAGGCCGGCACGCATAAAGGTGAAGTTGTCGTGATGCCCGGCCCCGGAAAAGAAATACGCGTTCCGTTGAGTCTGACGATCTATCCGATTCGCTTTCCTGACAAACCGACCCTTTCCCTCGGCGTCTGGGATTACGCGGCGGACAACGGTTACGAGATCACACCTGCCAATCGTGCGGCCGCAGTTGAAAATATGAGATCGCATTTTGTGAACGCGCCATGGGCCGGTCCGGGCACCTATCCGAAGCTCCTCGGCGGGGTGGATGCACAGGGCAACAACATCCGTCAACCTGATTTCACAAGATTTGATCGGTGGGTCAAAGAATGGCCGGGCGCTCGGTACTTTCTGGTGTTCATGAACGTCGGTGGCTCCTTCGAGGGCAAACCGATGGGCACGCCCCAATTCCACCGGGCTGTCAGCCAGTGGGCCAGAGCATGGGCAGCACACAATCGAAAGATCGGGTTGAAGCCCCGCCAGGTGGGCGTCCTGATTGTCGATGAGCCGCACGAGGAAAAGAACGAACAGAAAATCGTCACTTGGGCGAATGCCATCAAGGCCGGGACGGACGAGATCATCGTGTGGGAAGATCCGGTCCATCACGCGCCCTGGAATGCCAAGGTGCAGAGGATGTTCGAGATCAGCGACATCCTCTGTCCCAATCTGCCTCGTTACTACGTGGGCCGTGAAAAATCGGTTTCGTTCTATGCCGCGTTGAAGGCAAAAGGCAAAGACCTCTGGTTCTACCAGTGCAGCGGCCCGGCCCGTCTTCACGATCCCTACTACTACCATCGCCTGCAGCAGTGGCACTGCTGGATTCACGGGGCAGTGGGCACTGGTTTCTGGGCCTACTGCGACGCAGCCGGCGCCACCCCGTGGAACGAATACCATGCACGTCGGACGAGCTACACCCCCGTCTATCTTGATGAAAACTCCGTCACCGATGGCAAGCACTGGGAGGCCGTTCGTGAAGGCATCGAGGATTACGAATACTTCCGCATCCTGCGCGATAGAATCGAAGAGCTTAAAAGGGCGAATGTGAGCTCGGCGTATCTTGCCAATGCCGAAACGCTCTTGAAGGAACTGCCGCGAAAGGTCGCTGGTAAATATGATCTCGGCAGGATTCGATGGCTGATTGAAAAGAAACGAACGGCCGCAGATGAGGCGAGAATCCAGGTATTGAAGATTCTTGCCCGTCTGGCCAAGAAGTAAGGCGGAGTCTCATTTACATTAAAAAGGCCACCGGCTTGCCCTGACGAAGGAATCTGGAAGCCTTACCTACCGTAGCGCTCATGCCCGACCAGCAACCTCGAGTCCTTTTCGTCACCGGACAGCTCGCAGAGCCGGCCCTGCGCGACGTAGTTCGCGAGCTCGCACCTGCTTCGGGAATCGTGGCGGAGGTGGCGGTAATGAAGATCACCGTGGCAGCGCTTATGAAACCTGAGTGGGTGGCAAAGCGGCTGGATGTGCCGGATGGCATCGACCGTGTCATCCTGCCCGGCTACTGCACCGGTGACGTCAGAATCGTGGAGGACGCTGCCGGCGTCCCGGTCGAATTGGGCCCCAAAGATTTGCTCGACCTTCCGGAGCACTTCGGCGAAGTCAGCAAGAAAACTGAGGGCTACGGCGAGTATGACATCGAGATCCTGGCCGAGATAAACCACGCCCCACGGTTGAGCCGCGACGAATTATTGGAAAGCGCGAACAGGATGCGGGCTCATGGCGCCGACCTGATCGATTTTGGATGCGTACCGGGCGAACCTTCGGATGAAACAAGGGACGCAGTGATGGCCCTGTGCGATGCAGGACACCGCGTCTCAATAGACACGTTCGACACTGATGAAGTAACCCGGGCAGTCGCTGCCGGCGCCGAGCTCGTGCTCAGTGTGAATTCAACCAATGTGGACGCAGCGAAGGACTGGGGCTGCGAAGTGGTCGCAATCCCGGACGATCCTGGAACCCTCGGCGGCCTGGACGAGACCATCGAGAAACTGAGCGGGTGGAACGTCCCTTTCCGCATCGATCCGATCCTCGAGCCCATCGGTTTTGGATTCGCCGAATCCCTCGGCCGATACATCGAAACCAGGCGACGTTATCCGCAAGCCGAAATCATGATGGGAGTCGGAAACCTGACAGAGCTCACAGGCGTCGACAGCGCAGGCGTCAACGTCACCCTTATCGGCATCTGCCAGGAACTCGGCATCCGCAGCATTCTGACGACCGAAGTCATCAACTGGGCCCGCAGTTCCGTCAAAGAAATCGATCTGGCGCGGCGGCTGGTCTACCACGCGTGCAAGAAAGGAGTACTTCCAAAACATCTGGAAGAAGATCTCATTCTCCTTCGCGATCCGAAGCTGCATGAGCGCGGTGAAGAAGCGTTAGCAGAGCTGGCCTCTCGCATCCGCGACCGCAACTTCCGCATCTTCGCCGAGCGCGACGAAATCCACATCCTGAATTCAGAGGGCCACCTCCGCGGAACAGATCCATTCGACCTTTTTGAGAAGATGAAGGTCGAAGATCCATCCCACGCCTTTTACCTCGGCTACGAGATGGCAAAGGCAGTCACCGCCCTGACGCTCAGCAAAGATTACCGGCAAGACCAGGCCCTGCGCTGGGGCTTTCTGACGCGAGAAGAGGCGAGCCATCTGGCGAAGAAAAAGAAGTGACGGATAGAGTGCGCCTGCTGTTTTCCTTCCCTAAACTTGGCGCATTAATTTTGGCCTGCCTCCTAAGCCCCGGAGGCATTTAGTGAAATCAATTAAGGCTGCGATAGGTTCAGTTGTCTTCCCATTAGTAGCTATTACTTGTGTGGGGTGAAATAGATACATTCGAACGAGTGATTTTACTGATTATGTCACTTCTATGCGCTCTTGTTACCTATGCAAATGTCAGAAGTATGGTGCGATGAGTTTGACGCTGCTGCACAGTTCGCGGATGCCGTATTCACGGCACCAGTTTGCTGTGAGTGCTTGCCCTGGGGCCAGCTTCCGTAGTTGTTGGTGCTAACAAATATGGCTGAAGGCAGCATGCGAAGCCATGCTCTCAGACTCTTGTACGAGTAGCCCGATGTTGCGAGTTTGCTCGGATCTTGGATTAGGGAATTACTTCGGGAGGCGTCCGGCGTGGGAGAGCTTCAGACGGGTTGGGGGCGCTGCTGCCGGGAGTGAGGCATAGTCACATCGAATGCGGTACTGATGCGGAGAGCTTTTCGGCTTCCACTGCAGGGGGCCCTGGCCTGCTTCCGGGTTCGTTCTGATTCGATGAAGCTCGCGAACTCTGGACTGTAAGGCGTAATGCCTTCGGCATAGAGGAGGATCTGAGTAATTTACTTTTCAATGGGCAGGTGCCGTGTCAAGCCTGTCAGGTCCAGCGTTCACCTCGATAGAACAGGCGACAACCACAACCCCCAATCACTGTTCTTTCCATCAGGCGACGGCTCCACGATCAGTTCCAACTCCTTCACGCCAGCAACATCGAACTCTGCGTCATGCTTCTGACCGCGCCTGATTATGGCCGTGCGAAGGACCTCCTTTCCATCCGCCTTGGCGACGAAAACAACCGAACCACCCACGTCCTTCTGTAGTGCGCACGTGGCGCGGAATTTTCTCCATCTGCCGTCCAGGTCGTAAACAAATCGAGACACAGCATGCGCGTAGATCCCTTTCCGTGTCTTGCCCGAATAATCCAACAACGGCATCCTGGTGCCGAGCTCCGAGGAGAAGTAGCCATCATACGCAGGGGAAAACCATCCGACCTGAGCTGACTTCCATTTCAGCGAAGACAATGAGATCGACTCTGTGGCTTCGGCGACTTGGCCCGGATTTGTAAGTTTCTCCCAGGCGTCCATCCTCTGCTGATAATGATCCGCACGCTTCAGAAAGTCGTCCCGCTTGCCTGCAAGTTTTTTCCGCCAGCGTTTGAGCTTCTGTGCATTCTTGCCGGCGAATGCTTTCCTTACTTCCATCAAGGTGACATTCCGCTGCAGGACATCGATGTCAGGCACTCGCAGCGAATTGGTTTTGTAGTTAAGGGCAATCACCGACCGGGCGCTGTTCGCATGACAGAACCGCAGACGAAGCTGGAAGTCGCCCTCGGCCAGGCGGCCAACTCTGAGCGAAAAGTGGCCATCCTCGCTGACGCGTGCGGCCCAACTGGTCGCGTCGTAATCACGATTGGTGCCCGCGGGAAGTTTGTCGTTGTAACCGATGACTCCATAGATCTTCGGTGAACCTCTGACCTGGCCGACTATCAGCAGATCTCCGCGGTCGTGCTGGAATTCCAGATTCCTCAGTTGATAGGTGACCGGTGCATCCACATCCTCAAGCGTGCGCGTGAACAGCGGATGAACGGAAAGGGCGAGCGCGTGCGCTGCCGAGAGATACGCGCTCTTTCGGGTCGGGTCATACCTCTTCTGCCGATACGTGTAATTGCCGTAACCCATAAGCGCATTCCCGTTCCTGGCCTTATCAATGTCCGCGTTGTGCGGCAGCCCGAAGGAATGCCCCAGCTCATGAGCGATTCCGCCTATCATGTACACATTAAAGTTTCCGAGGGTGGTTTTGCGATCCCGATCATTGAGCTCAGGAGTTTTCTTCTCCAGGTTTGGAATGTCGAGCCCCACATGATCTACTATCCAGGCACGGCCATTCCGTTGATTGCCGAAGCCGGTGAAGGAAGCGTTGAATCTCCAGACACCATTCTCTTTGTGATACACATTCTGAAAGACAATGAGCCAGGTTTTGTCTGCATCCATCTGCCGCTTCTTAAACGCCGGACGGATGTACTTCTGAGTAACCTGCTGCACATTGACAATGACCTGAGGATTAAGGGGCTCATCCGCGTTGATGATGTGAATCTTCAGCTTCCCTTCTGCATCCCGCATCAACGGAAAAGTGACAGGTCCGTAACCATTCTTCCGCATCTCTTCCCGATAGAAGGCCTGGATGTCAGTCATAATGCGGTCGAGCCTGCCCTGAAAATCTTTCGCCGGTTCCAGACCATGCGGGCAGTAATAAACCACATGCAGATGCAGGTGCGGATCGGGCTCTGCCTGGAGGGGGCCTGGGCCGTATACGAGAAAAATAGAAATGAGAGCATTGAATCGTGGCAAGATGAGACCTGATCCTGAAGTAGTAGCATCGGATGCGGAACGCCGTAATCGCAGGATGGCCTTCCTCGGCCGACTCCTGTCGAACTGCCCCACACGGGCGAGGACGCCCATCCTACGTTAGCCGTACCGAATTCGTAAAGTCTCTTCCGACGTTCTGAACCATGCTGTCGTCTGCTCGGCTCCATCGAAGTCAGATTTCCGGGCAGCTACTTGCCGACGTTGTCCCCGGGCGCTACATCCAACGGAAGTTGGAAACTCTTTTCAGGTGCCGTCATCGAATCGCCGCCAATGATATCGACACTCACCGGAAGTACGGAGGATGCTCGAAGATGAAAGTTGCCATCACTGGTTCATCCGGAGACATAGGCTCTGAGCTCACTCCGTTCCTGAAAACCGGCGGGCACGAAGTGGTACGGCTCGTTCGCTCAAGATCGATGTTGGGGGAATCGTCTGCCTATTGGAACCCGGCAGAAGGTGAGCTCTCGCCTGATCTGTTTCAGGGCGTGGACGCCGTGATCAATCTCTCTGGCGAAAACGTCAGTGGCGGCAGGTGGACAGCGGCTAAGAAAGAGAGACTTCGGGACAGTCGAATCCGCACGACGGAACTGCTGGCAGAGACTCTCGCTGGCCTGAACGACCCGCCGAAGGTTTTGCTCAATTCATCGGCTGTCGGTTTCTACGGTGATCGAGGTGACGAATCGGTAGACGAATCCTGCCAGCGCGGCTCAGGCCTTCTGCCAGATGTCTGTGCCTAATGGGAAGCTGCCACCAGGCCCGCTCAAGAGAAAGGAATCAGAACTGCGTTCCTTCGCTTCGGGGTCGTTCTGAGCCCAGCCGGTGGTGCGTTATCGAAGATGCTCTTACCGTTCAAGATGTGCCTTGGCGGCGTGATTGGCAGCGGGCGCCAATACATGAGCTGGATTTCCATCGATGACGCGGTCGGTGCAATTCATCACCTTCTGATGAACGAGAACATTGAAGGCCCCGTGAACATCGTCTCCCCCAATCCGGTAACAAACAGGGACTACACCAAGACACTCGGCAAAGTTCTTTCCCGCCCCACTATCCTTCCCATGCCCGCATTCGCTGCAAGATTGGCATTCGGAGAGAAGGCGGACGAGCTGTTGCTCTTAAGCACAAAGGTGGAACCGGCCCGATTAAAAGAGACTGATTTCGACTTCCGCTTCCCTGATCTAGAAGATGCTTTGCGGCACTTGCTGGGAAGAGCATGAGACAGTGCGATCAGCAAATTCGCAGCCCCATTTGACGAAGTCTCTTCAAGGCGATCTTTCGTTCGCCAGGAACAACGCGGTTGATCGTGCCAAACTGATCCCACCCGGAATAACCAGAGCTTAACGTGAGAATTGATTTGAACTTGGTTGAATCAGGTATTCTCTGCCTCTGACAAGAAAGCCCTGCGAGGTAACTGGTATGAATTCGCCCGCCCCTCCTCGAAAGACCAGGACGTACATCAGGCATCCAGCCGACATACCCATTCACCTGACGGTCGAAGGTAGTACTGATGGGGAAAACGAACTGAAAAACGTCAGCCTTGGGGGCCTGTGCTTCATGACCGATAATGCAGTCGAAGTCGGTTCGAAAGTGCTGGTGAAAATGCCTGTCGTCTCGCCGCCATTTGAGACAGCCGGAAAGGTGGCCTGGTGCAGGAGGAGAGAAGAGGATTACGAGGTGGGAATTCAGTTTATGGGGGCTAAAGACCTGTTCCGAGTCCGAATGGTGGAACAGATATGTTTCATCGAGCACTACAAGAATGAAATGCTCGAGACCCAGGGCAGAAAACTCACATCCGAACAGGCCGCGGCAGAATGGATAGAGAAATATGGCGCCGATTTCCCAGAGCCGGAGCCCGGCGGGCAGCCATCCTGAGTTAATCCAGCGGTACTTGTACGGGCGATGCCAGGTAACCTATGAGATCCCGTATTTCCTCTCTCTTCATGCCTTCCACCAGACCCTCCGGCATCATGGATGTCTGCGAACTTTTCATGTCGTCAATTTCGGCACGGTCCAAGACCACTTTTTCGTTGAGGGTTTGAATAACGATCCGTGCACGAGTTTTTTCAACAATGATGCCTGATATCAGTTGCTCATCCTTAGTCAGGATATTGGTCAGTTCGAACCCTTTACCAATGAACGCACTGGGTGTGAGGATGTTCTCGAGGATGTAGTCAAGGTTGTCGCGATTCGAACCGGTGATCTCCGGGCCAATCCTGCC
>Ga0066833_10000263_pt1 | contig 20648 bp, 11 predicted proteins | sample ETNtaG_13_FD_66728 | JGI IMG/M metagenome (GOLD analysis project Ga0066833, IMG submission 66728) | Marine microbial and viral communities from oxygen minimum zone, Eastern Pacific Ocean - ETNP201306PF47B | ecosystem: Environmental > Aquatic > Marine > Oceanic | place: Pacific Ocean: Eastern...
TCAACTTCTCTTGCTTTCTATAGAATCCCGCCCGCACTTCCTAGAAATCCAACCAAGGAGAAACACCGTGTCTAAACTCAAAGTAGGAATCATCGGCGTCGGAGGAATCGCAGGTTCACACATACCAGGCTGGAATGCATCGGAGGATGCGGACCTCGTTGCAGGGGCAGACCTTGCCGAAAATGTCTTGAAAGGCTGGGGTGAAAGACACGAGATAACAAAGCTCTATTCCGACCCCACGGATCTCATCAAAGATCCGGATATTGACATCATCGACGTCTGCACCCCGAACAACTATCACGCTCCGCTGGCCATCGCTGCCCTCAAGGCCGGCAAACACGTCATCTGTGAGAAACCGCTCGCGCCCAAACCGGCAGACATTCGCAAGATGATGGCGGCCCGCGATAAATCGGGCAAGAAGCTGATGACCGCGCAGCACTTCCGTTTCCAGGGGAAATCCAAGGCGATGAAAGCGGAAATTGACTCGGGCGTCCTCGGCAACATTTATCACGCGCGCAGTTGGATGCTGCGTCGAGGGGCAGCCCCTGTGCGGCCAGGCTTTATTCAGAAGAAGCACAGCAGTGGGGGGCCGTGCATTGACATCGGAGTGCACATTCTTGACCTGACGCTCTGGTTCATGGGCAACCCAAAGCCGGTGGCCGTATCAGGAGTCGCTCGTGCTGAATTAGCACATCAGAAGGGCGCCTGGAGCATCTGGGGCGGGAAGATTCCGAAGTCGTTCGATGTCGAGGATTTTGCCGCAGGTTTCGTTCGTTTCGAAAACGGGGCCACCCTCATCATCGAGATGAGTTGGCTCCTCCACCACGACACCCAGGGCGAAGACATGCAGATGTGGCTCTACGGAACCAAGGGCGGCAGCCACTGGCCGAAATGTGAGATCCTGTCGCAGAACAACAAGACCCAGCAGATGTACAACCGCCAGCTCAAACGCCTTAACGACCAACTTGAAGCGCACGCGCAGGAGTGCGTCGAATTTGCCAGAGCGATCGTTGAGGATGCCCCTTCTCCAGTGCCGGCCGAGCAATCGCTGGACGTCATGTCGATTCTCGACGGCCTCTACCGCAGTCAGGACGCAGGAAAGGAAGTGAAGATCCGGTAACTCGCTTGACGGCTGGCCTTGGAGGCGGCCCCGGGTCGCTATGCCAGCGAGACGAGAGCGAGCCAAGGCGTGGACGGCCTCGGTTCCTGTTCGATTTCCATGGACATCAAAGCCCTCGAAAACATCCTCGGCGTTTCCGAAGCAGGCAACGATGGGCTGAAGGTCGGCAGTCCCAAATCTGAGATCACGGGAGTGGCGGTTACATGGATGGCCACGAGACGGATTGTCATGGACGCCGCGCAGCGAGGCCTGAATCTTCTGATTTCACATCAGCCTGTCTTCTACCATCCGACAGATGACTTCAAGGACGCAGAGGCCGACTTTGCTTTCGTAGAAAAAATGCAGGAGCTCTTGAGGAACTCGATCCTGCTTTATCGATTACATGACCTCTGCGTCGGGCATCCGGATTTCTGTTTCTCCGAATCGCTGGCGGCCTGTATTGGCTTCGGTGAGCCAATGCATTCTGTGCAAGGCATCGCCACCTATGTGGTTGTTCCGGATTCGCTGCATGACATCGCAACAATCGTGAGGCAGCGCCTTGAAGCTTCGGAGGTCCGCATCCTCGGCGAGCAGGAATCGGAGATCAGTCGCATTGCGACGATGGTCGCCAAACCCTCAGTCGCTGATCTAAGGCAATGCATGAAGCTCGGCGCAAAGTGCGTCATCGCTGCTGAGGCAAATGAACTGGCCATCGGTTATGCTGCCGATTCCAATCTGGCTCTGATCCTGTGTGCGGAAATCCACCTCGCCCGCCCCGGCCTCAGGAAACTATCGGAACATTTGAGAGCCCACCTCACCGGCATCCCCATCGAGCTCATCGAGCCAGCATCTTCGTTAACCATCATTCATCAACCACCGACCATCACCCCATGAATCCAAGCATCGAAACATTCGCCATCGGCACCGAGCTCGCCATCGGACAGATACAGGACACCAACTCATCCTGGATGGCTCAGGAAATCGCACGCATGGGCGGCGAGCCGCGCCGGCTGACTATTCTTGTCGACAGCCGGGATGAGATTGTGAGAGCCTTGCGTGAATCCGTGGATCGCAAAACGGACATCATTCTCATTACCGGCGGCCTCGGCCCCACACCCGACGACATGACCGTTGAAGCGGTATGCCGTATGACCGGCCAGGATTCTGAGATTTCCGAGCCCATCGTCGAAGACTACATCGTGCGCCGTGACTACAAGAGCCGCGACGAAGTCAGCGAGGGCCTCCTGAACATGGCGACCGTTCCCGTCGATTCCGAGCCGATGCCGAATCCGGCCGGTTGGGCTCCGTGCATCAAGATGAAATTCGAGGACACACTCATCTTCATGATGCCCGGCCCTCCCAGAGAATTGAAGGGCGTGTTCCAGGCATATCTCGAACCGTTCCTGAATGATCAGTTCCAGACCATCACCAAAACCCGCCGCATCTGGACGGACATGTATGAATCGCAGGTCTCGCCATACATGGAAAAGGTGATGAGCGAATTCGAGGGCACCTACATCAAGGCGTACGTTGCATTGCGCTCTGACGAACGCAAAGCCATGCCCGTCGATATCGTCTGCCACGGCGAGGATGAAGCGTCCGCAATCCGAAATCTAGATGCCGCCACCCACCGATTCAGGGAACTCGTCGAGAGCGAGAACTGCCGGTTCGAAGTGGATGAGCCCGAGGCGGAATCGATCGAGGTGTGAGTGGCTCATTCGGCACGAAATAAGTGTGTCAGTACACACGTAACTGCCCCATCTGATACTCGATACTGGTTTCGCGCTAATCCGATTCGCTCATGACCCCGGTTTCAAATCAGACGCATGCAGAGAACTACCAGTATCGAGCATCCAGTATCGAATGAGCTGACACACTTATTTCCCGACAGGCCCTAAAACAGCCCCATGCTGTCAACCTTGACATCATTCTCCCGGCTGAAATGTGCCGCCGGGATGTTTTCGCAACTATCGCCCTCAATGGTCGTGAATGAGAGTGCACCCTCCGCGCCGGTAGTTGCTGTGTATTCGCCAGTCTGAGAAATGATGACGTATTCTCCGGGCGAGGGATCGTACACGGTCCGGATGAGTGCGCCGGAATTCTGTTCCCAGAATCGGAAGGTGGAATCGTTGCCGGCGGAGATGACAGCCCGGTTGCCTGGCATGAATGCGACCGCGTTCACCGGTCCGCAATGGCCGCGCATGGTCTGGAGGAGCGTTCCGTCTGACATCCGCCACATTCGGACAGTGCTGTCGCTGCTGCCGGACAGAAGGTTTTCACCGGAGTCATCAAAGCGAAGCGTCTGGATGAGATTTTGGTTGCCTTGCAGAGATCCGACTCGCTCGAGATGTGGAAGAGAAAACAGAACGATTTCATTTCGTATGCCGGCTGCGACGTACCGGCCATCCGGAGAAGCCACGAGGGCTGTGCAGTAAGAGCCTCTTAATGACAGCCGATCCTGCCCCCTGCCGCTATCGAGGGACCAGGTGCAGAGCCCGGAGTTCCGGGAGGTCGTGACGAGCAGGTTGTGGGGCTCAGACACAGCCAGCAGATGCTGAACAACCGGGCTGAAGCCCTGGGAAGCTTCCACTTGCGCGAATCCCTCGAATGGGTCGTTCCTCAGAAGACGTGAAAAACTTGACAAGAATTGAGTTACCAGGGACTGGCGAAACTTGAGATCCACCTCACCGGTTTCGAGGTTGAGGGAATAAGGCACTTTGCCAAGCCCGGTAGCAAAGAGCCGGCGACCATCCGGTGAGAGCGACATGTCCATGACGGACTCCAGCCACGCGTCGAGTTGCTCTACGGTTTCACCGTCTGACCAGCGCCGCTTTTCCAGGATGCCTCCGGCCGCGGCCAGGAAAGTCTGTCCATCCGGGAAAGGGCAGATGCCCAGAAAGCCATCGCCATCGACCTGGCTCGAGTGGAGCGGTTTCAGCGAGTCCAGATCCCAGAAGCTCAAGTGCTGAATCAGATCGTGCTCCTCTTCGACCATCTGGGCGGAGTTGCGCAGCAGGAACTGGCCGTTGGGGCTGACGTTCAGTCCATAACCGAAGGGGCATGCCGGCGGGGGAGGCGCTTTCCACAGATGCCTGCCTGTAGAGAGCTCATCAACATAAAGCTCGTTTCCATCAGACCAGGCGAAGAGCACCTCGCCGTTCGATTGAAAGAAAACGGCTGCCTCTTCCGGGTAGGCGTATTCCATGATCTCCATATCGGATTCCGCTCGTTCCACATCTTCAGAATTCAGAAGGAGTTGCCCATCCTCAACGTCCCAGACCTCGATCGCGTTATTCATGAATACTGCGAGCCGGGCACCGTCCTCGTTGAGCCAGAATCGCTCGGCCTCGCCCGGGCCCCCGAAAGTTCGGGAAAAACTTCTGCTTTCCAGATCGACGACTACCACCGGGTCCATTGCAGAGGCGAATGCAAGCTTGCGGCCGTCACCTGAAAAGAGTGGCTCGACACTCGCATCGTTGACCGGAATCTGAAACTCGCACTTCACGTCGCCGGTGTGGGTTTCCCACACGACCATCTTGTTCAACGAGCTTGGCGCGGCCACAAGTGAGGTATCGCTGCTGATGGCCATGCGGCCATAGAAGTGATGCCCGCGCTGCGGCCATTTTAGAGTCGAAACCAGTTCGTTCTGCAGATGACTGTAGAGGTCGACACCTCCCTTCCCGGGAAGGGGAGAAAGGGCCCTCTCAGAAGTTGCAGCGGCTGAAATCAGATGGTGATTCGGACAGTTCACGATACGTCTGCCCGCAAGCGCGTCGAAGACGGTCGTACCACCTTCAGGCAACTGCAGCAGAATAAGGCTGCCATCGGAACTGATACTCATGAATTCGTCAGCCGTGGCCGAGGTGGCGCCAGCTTCGACCACGTTGCGGAGGAGACGTCCGGTCTGCACATCCCACAGTTTCATCACGCCGGTGGTATCCAGCGTGACCAGCCGGGTTCCACCCAGGGCGAATTCCATCCGGATGATGTACTCCGAATGACCGAGTTGGAGAACCGGGATGGTCATGCCGTGAAAAGTGCGTATCCGGGGAGCGAGACTGAGTAAAGTCCTTTGTAAACTTTAGACTGAACGCTTCTGAAGATAGTATTCATCATGTTAAAAATCATATCCCAGACAGAGAGGCAGATGGTTTCAGGCTCAGCAATCCTTGAAATTCAGCATCCGTTGCACATTTCACATCGGGGCGGTGCGCGCATTGGGCCGGAGAATACATTGCCAACCTTCCAGCGTGCTGTGGAGGTCTCCAGGACCGACATGCTGGAGTTTGATGTTCGCAGAACATCGGACGGAGTCATCGTGGTGCATCACGATCCTGATGTCGACCGCACGACCAATGGCAACGGCCCCATACAGGCACTTTCCTTCAAAGAATTACAGGAGCTGGATGCCGGCTTCAGTTTCAGTCCCGATGGTGGGAATTCGTATCCTCACCGAGGTGAGGGCTACAAAGTTCCGGAGCTGGCCGAGGTACTGCATTCGTTCCCGGACGTGCTTTTTCACATTGATGTGAAGCAGAACGAGCCCGCCATCGAAGAAGAAGTGTTCAAGCTGATTAGAGATGCCGGGCTGTCCGAGCGCACATGTATCGGCTCGGCCTGCGATGATGTGGGGCGTCGCGTGAGGCATACTGCCGGCATGATGCCGACCTTCCCTGGCAAGGACGGGCTCAAACGTCTCTACATCCTTTTCCGATTGAAACTGTTGCGCCTCTACCCGCTGGCTCATGAGGTGATCTCCATCCCACAGATCGACAAAGGGAAGGAGGTCCTTTCAAAGTCGCTCGTCGCGCACCTCCGCTCACGGGGCAAAAAAGTGTTTACCTTTATTGTTGATGATCCGGAACAACAGGAGCGGGTTCTTGATATGGGCGTCGATGGCGTCATGTCGGACCGCCCGGACATCCTGCGCGAGACCATGGAGGCGATGAAGACGGATGAGTGACAGCCCGACCATTCAATGGGGCGACCCCGATTTTGAGCGTGCGGTACCGGAAGGCTTGATCCAGCTCTTGCAGAAGAGGATGAAGTGGAAGGCCGGAGAGGCGTTGCCTTACCCTCGGCCTGAGTTCGTCAAGATTCCCAAATCGGAATTGACGGAGGAGGAACGTCGCCAGCTCAGCGACCTGATAGGTTTTGAAAACGTGAAGGACGAGCATGACGAACGGCTGCGTCACGGGCTGGGCAAAAGCTACCTCGACATCATCGATTACTGCAGCGGCGAGCTTTCACTGGCCCCCGACGCGGTTCTCTATCCGGAAAACGTGGAACATGTTTCGAGCATTCTCAACTGGGCCAGTGAGTCAAAGAGAAAGCTCATTCCCTTCGGCGGCGGAACGTCTGTGGTCGGCGGGGTAAATCCGGTGGGCCCGGCTCTCACCCTCAGCATGGCCCGGATGAACAACGTGCAACATATCGATCTGCAGGCGCAGACGGTGCGGGTCCAGGCGGGGATCCTCGGGCCCAAGCTGGAAGAGGAATTAAACGCTCAGGGATTTACGCTCGGACACTTTCCGCAGTCCTTCGAGTATTCGACGGTTGGGGGATGGATTGCCGCCCGCTCGGCCGGGCAGCAGTCGACCCGTTACGGAAAGATCGAGGACCTGGTTGTATCCATGGCGGTGGCGACTCCTGCTGGAAAGCTCGAAACGAGGACTGTGCCTGCGGAGGCTGCGGGTCCTGATCTGGATCAGCTTCTGTGTGGATCTGAAGGCACACTCGGTGTCATCTGTGAGGCGACCCTGCGGATTCACAGAATGCCGAAAGACTGCAAATGGGTAGTGGCACTGGTGCCGGAATTCGAGGTGGGTATGGAGGCCGTTCGTGAGCTCATCCAAAGAGGTCTCCACCCGGCGACAGTACGGCTGTCCGACGCGCCGGAGACGCAGTTCTTGCGGGCGTTAACTTCAGAGCCGAAGAAAGGCGTGGCCCGTCACGCGGGAGCTTTGGTCGGTAAGCTCTATCTCCGCGCAAAAGGAATCTCCGCTAAGGAGGGATGTCTTCTTCTGCTCGGATTCGAAGGAGAAGATGATCTGGTAAGCCATGAATCCCGTATCGCTGTCCAGTGGTTGAAGGCCGCGAAGGCAACCATCGTGGATTCAGCAATCGGAGGAAGCTGGTTCGAAGACCGATTCAAACTGCCTTATTTGCGTGATCCGCTCATACAGCATGGCCTCCTTGTCGACACCTTCGAAACATCCACCACGTGGGGCAAGCTCTTCATCCTCTCTCGCGAGGTGAAGGATGCGCTGAATGCCGCGCTCAGTTTCGACAGACACAAGCCGGTGATCCTGGCGCACCTGTCACACATCTACCCCGAGGGCGCTTCGCTCTATTTTACCATCGTTGTTCCCGCCAAGATGGAAGAGAAGCAGGAACAATGGCGGGAAGCGCAAAAGGCTGTGTTGGATGTCCTCATTAAGAATGGCGCCGCTTTGAGCCATCATCACGGCATCGGCCGGAATCACTCAGAGTTTTTCAAAAGGCAGGCCGATGGCCTCGAAATGGATGTTCTCGAGGCCCTGAAGGAGAGCTTGGATCCAGAGGCGATCATGAATCCGGGGAAATTGGGGATGTAGGAAGAGGGGCGGCAGGAGGAGGGAGGGTCAGCCTTCAGCATTCATCACTTCCGCCAATTCGTCGTTGAGGCGATGCATCAAGGTCTCGAGTTCTGAACAGGTTTGCTCGGCCTGCGACAGTTCGCCGGAGGTGCCGATCTTTTCCAGTGCGAATGCCTTCTGGTAAGTGGCATTCATTTCGAAGTTGCCGATGCTGCCTTTCAGAGTGTGCGCGGCGCGCCGGAGTTGTTCGGCGTCACCTTCCTCGATTTGCTGGCGGCACTGCTCGATCAGTGTGGCGGAGTTCTCAGCGAAAAGTCCGATGACTTCGGTCAGCAGTTCTTCATCTCCACCAAAATTGGCCAGCAGAACTTCCCGGGAAAGTGAGTCCTCCGTCGCGGGGATATCCGCCAGCCTTACTCCGGGCCCAGACGGGACCAGATTCTTGAGGGTGATCTGAAGCTTGCCTGGGCTGATGGGCTTGGGCAGATAGTCGTCCATTCCTGCTTCGAGACATTGCTCTCGGTATCCTTTCATGGCATGTGCGGTGAGAGCGATGATAGGAATGTGCGTTCCGGTCTCTGCTTCCAAAACACGGATTTCCTTTGTTGCATCCAGTCCATTCATTACTGGCATCTGAATATCCATGAGGATCAGATCCAGGTCACCTGTCTGGAATATCTCGACTGCCTGCCCCCCGTCTTCGGCAAGAAGGACTTCGTGTCCCAGCTTCTTCAGAAGTCCTATCGCTACCTTCTGATTCACTTCATTATCTTCGGCCAGCAGTACCCGCAGCGCCGGTCCATCGGCGTCGCCCTGTTTCTGAACGAATGCCGGATGAGGGCCAGATGGACGTTTGTGATGAGTCACCTTCATGATGAGGTCCAGCAACTCAGACTCTTGGACCGGTTTGGCCAGGTAGTGCTTCAATCCAAGTTCTTCACATCTGGCAACCGGCTCGGCCTCGAGTGAAGGCAGCATCATGATGATGCCCGACCGCACACCTTCCGTCTGACCGATCTCTTCCACCACCTGGAAGCCATCTTTGCCGGACAAATCAGAATCGATGATCGCAAATTGGAAGGGGAGCCCGGCACTTTCCGCGGCCACTGCGGAGCCGACGGCCTCCCCGGGATCGACGACCACGAACGGCGACATGCCCCAGTCCTGGAGTAACTGTTCGAGAAAACCCCTCTGGGTTTCACTGTCATCGACGACGAGCACCCTCGATCCGCTGAGCGCCATGCGCATAGATGTCGCTGAACCATCTGATTCGGTCTCGCGGGCATGGAACGGAATGGCGCAATGGAATTCGCTGCCTGTGCCCTCTGCGCTCTCAACCCAGATTCTTCCGCCCATCATGGAGACGAGCTGCGACGAGATGCTCAACCCAAGTCCCGTGCCGCCATAGAGCCGCGTCATGGAGCCATCGCCCTGCACGAAGGATTGAAATATCTTCTCTCTGTGTTCTGCCGGGATGCCGATGCCCGTATCCGAAACGATGAAGCGCAGCCCGGCCGTATCCAGTTCTGCATCTGCGTCGCTGCTGCGCAGCGCGCCAGAGCAATCCATCTCTTCATCCCTCTGGATCTTTACGACCACTTCTCCCCATTCAGTGAACTTGATCGCATTGCCCACAATGTTCGTCAGGATCTGTCGAAGACGGATCGGATCGCCGATCAACAGGTCGGGCACATCTCGGTCAAATGAACAGGCAAACTCCAAGTGCTTCTGCGCGGCCCTGAGGCTCAGGGCCTTCATAGTATCGCCGACCGTATCGCGAAGCAGGAATTCCACCGGTTCGACTTCGAGCTTGCCAGCCTCGATCTTGGAAAGATCCAGAACGTCGTTCAGAACCGTCAGCAGTGACTTTGCGGAAGATTTCACCAGCCCAAGGTTATCGGCCTGCTTGTCCGAAAGTTCCGTATCGAGGAGCAGGTCGGTCATGCCGATAATGCCATTCATCGGTGTGCGAATTTCGTGGCTCATGTTCGCCAGGAACTGGCTCTTGGCGCGGTCAGCTTCCTGGGCCTCCTCCATGGCTTCTTTGAGCTCGTGGGTCCGCTCCTCAACCTTCTGTTGCAGGTTTTCATTGAACTGCCGGAGATCCCTGTCTCTGCTCATGACGGCCTGCCGCATCTGTTCATAGGACGCAGAGAGTCGGCCGATCTCGTCATTGGACGCGTCTTCGATCTTCTCCTCGAAATCCCCTTCAGATATTTTTTCACTCGCCCTGACAAGGCTCTGAAGCCGTTGCGACCATCTTCCGATGAGGAAGAAAACGATGGCGATGCTGAATGCGCCGGTAGTCAGGAAGGTGAGGGCCGTGATGGTTGCCTGATGGCGCTGGGCCTCTTTCATTGCATTCGTCGAGACTCCGACCGCCACCGTTCCTATGGCATGAGGATCACGCGCAGTCGCAGTACCGGGGTCTTCCGGATTGTCATCAATCGAAGACAGCGTGATCGCAGCTTCGCTCAACAGGAACGTCTCTCCAGGCTTCTGGCCAGTGGTATAGGCTTTCCAGTTATCTGCACTTTTCACCGCCTTGGCGAGCAGCTCGGTATCTTCGTCATAAACAGCAATAAATGAGATATTGGGATTATCCCTGATTGCCCGGGAAAGGATCTTGTTGACCTGCTCATCGTCCTGGACGGCCACCGGCAGATTGCAGGCGAGTGCAGTGCCCGAGGCAAGGCTCTCGACTGCATGTTGGCTTTCACGTCGGATAACGCTGTTGGTCTGGTTGATGGTGGCGAGGGCCGCGAGTGAGAGTGCAACCAGAATAATCGCCAGTACCAGAAGAGTGACCTTGAGTCTGAGACTTAAGTGAGGGCTGCGGGTGGCCATTGAGGATGGACGACACGAGGAATCTATGAATTAAATCCCGGCCGCGGTTTTGTCCCGAATTGAGCGGTTCAGATATGTCGATGATTCTACCCGTGTTTTGCAGCGTTTCATCGAGATTGCATTCAGACATTCAGTCATTCTCGCCGATATAGGCCCAACGGGACTGCACAACCCTCAATGCTTCTTCTACGGAGGTCCGCCCTTCACGCACTTTGCGTGCGATTTCCTGCTGGAGTGTTCGCATGCCTTCTTCAACAGCCTTCTGCCGAATCGCAGTGTCTGCAGCGTTCTGAAGGATGAGTTGTTCGAGCGATGGACTGTGGAGAAGAAGCTCGAAGACAGGCTCACGACCGACATACCCAGTGTTACCACACTTTTCGCATCCAGTTTTGCGATAGAGCAGGAGGCTGGAATCGCTACTGGTCATGTCGCCAAGTGCAGAGCCATCGACCTCATAAGAACCCTTACAGTCTGGGCAGAGCACTCGAACCAGCCTCTGCGCCATGACGCCTCCGAGCGATGAGGCGACGAGGAAGGGATCGACGCCCATATTGACAAGGCGCGTCACCGCACTGGCTGCATCGTTGGTGTGCAATGTACTGAAAACAAGATGCCCGGTAAGCGAAGCCTGAACCGCAATCATGGCTGTCTCTGCATCGCGAATCTCGCCAACCATGATGACATCCGGATTGTGGCGCAACGAGCTCCGCAAGCCGTCGGCGAAAGCCATTCCGTTTTTCTCGTTCACCTCCATCTGTGTGATGCCGGCAACCTGCCGTTCCACGGGATCTTCGATTGTAAGGATTTTTTGCTCGGCCTGATTCAGGTGTCCGAGGGAGGCGTAAAGGGTGGTGGATTTTCCTGAGCCGGTCGGGCCGGTGATCAGGACCAGACCCAGCGGTCGTTCGACCACCTGCTTGAACCGTTTGTAGTCATGAGCACCAAGGCCGATGTTCTCCAGGTTGAGTTCCTCTTCGGACTGTGCGGCGATTCGAATGACAACGCTCGTGCCGGTTACCGAAGGCACCAGAGAAAGTCGGAGGTGATAACTTTTGCCCTCCATGCGAAGGTTAATGCGGCCATCCTGAGGTGAACGGGTTTCGGTGAGGTCGAGCTGCGACATGACCTTCAATCGGGCCACCAGCGGGCGAAGGGTTTCCACGGGCAGTTTGGTGCCATCACGCAGAATGCCATCCACTCGAAGTCGGACACGGATAGCGTCCGGCTCCGGCTGGATGTGAATGTCACTGGCTCCCGCCCGAATCGCCCGGACGAGTATGGAATTTACCAACCGTATGGCCGGCCCTTCTTCTTCCGCAGAAGTGACCTGGTAGGATTGTCCTTTCTGTTCTCTTGTCTTGGGATCGAGATTGGTTCTGATGCGATCGACTGCGTCCTGCATCACCACCTCGTCATCGAGGGGAGCCAGCGAAAGCTCGGGGATTTGAGAATCGCTCATGGATGTGCAGGTGGCATCGATGACCCGTGTTATCTGTTCCTCCGTTGCGATCACTGGATTCACTTCCACGCTGTAAAGAGCGCGCAGGTCATCTACCGCGCGCAGGTCGAGCGGGTCAGAGATCGCGACGGTCAAGGTATTGCCATCCCATGAAAGAGGGGCGATGCGATACCGTTCAAAAGTCTTCGTTGGGACAACATCTGCCGGTACGGGTCTGATCGGCGATTCGTCTAAATCCATAAAGGGCAGCCCCCACTGGAGGGCCCTGCAGCGCTGCCGGTCGTCATCGGACAGGTAACCCATTCGGACGAGCGCGTCCCCGAGCTTCTCGCCAGATAATTTACAGACTTCAAAGACCAGTTGGAGCGCCTGCTCTTCGATGCCGAATTCCTGTTTCAGGACAGCGATAAAATCAGTGTTGTCACGCCGCGCAAGGCTGGTCTCGGAAAGGGAGATCGGGCGAAGCAGCTTTCTGCGGTGATCGGGATTGTGTAAGGGGCCGGCGATATTCAGGTTGGATGATGCCATTCGGATTACCTTCCGTGGTGAAAGAAACAAGGCAGTTTCAACCTATAAAGATCACCCGGAAAAGGTTCGTTGCGACATCATGGTTGTAAATATTCGTGAGAACATCGAAGCTCGTCCAAAACCTCGTAGTGGCCCTCAAGTTCCGAGTGAACGTCGGACGACTTTCATTCGGGAAAACTGAAGTTGTTGTTCCTCGCAAAAAAACCAACGCCAAGGTGCTCTGGCAGGGCTGCCAGTCCCAGAAGCATGCATGAATAGTCGATGCCCTGGATAATGTTTGCCCGCCAGGTCTCGTCTTTGAGGGAAAATCGCCAGAGCAGTTGACCGGCCGGGGTGTCATACACGGCTCTTTTATCCTTGAGCAGGTTTTCGAGATCGGCCATCGCTTCCGGCAACGCAGGAATGAAGCCGGCGACGATGTGGGGCGATACGACCTGGTTGGGATTCCGCTTGAGGTTATGTGCCCGGTAGCCTTCGGGTGCCTGCCCAGCGCCGTGTCCCCAGGCGTGCGGGGCGGCCGTCCCACTGAAACGGGAACGATCCGCCCTGGCGGCATTTTCGAAGTAGCGTCTGTATTTCTTGCCGGTAGTGCAGGGATGGCAGAGATAGAACGGAAACTGGATGGTGAAGGATGAGAGAAAACTGCGCGGGTTGTCCGTAAGTAAAGAGTACTCGCCATATTTTCTTTGAGGCAGCCCGTCCGGGTCTGCGTAGTGATTCTTCCACAAAAGCGAGGCAGGTCCGGGCCGGCCGACTTCTGCCTTCATGGCCAGCCAGGCGACAATCATGTACTCATTGAATGGCCGGGTGACCCCTTTTCCTTCCCCGTCACCGGCATCTTTGAGTTCCAGGTAGATCGTGCCTTTCAGTGGGTCGGCAATCGACTTCGACCAGTCGATACTTTTCCAGAGTTTGCCGGCCTGTTTTGCAATCTCCGGTTCGCGTCTGAAATACTCTTTGCAGAAGAGCGCACCCGAAACCAGCAACGCCGTATCGATTGTGCTGAATTCACTGCGCCAGGCCTGCTGCCCGGTTTTCATGTCAATGAAATGTCGAAAGAAACCGGACTGATTGCGCGCCGGCTTGAAACTCGGATGTTCACCATTCATGGATTTCAACGTTACGAGCGCGGCATCCGCGGCGTCCTCCCGCCAGCCCATGGCATCCGAGATACAAAGCGAGACCAGCCCCATCCCGACGTTAGCGACCGAGCACGGATGGCCGTCCGGCCCGTTCAGTCTTGTCGAGTCCCGATAGACACCGAACTCGTTTCGCTGACGTTCGAAGAGTTTCCACGAATTTTTGAACTGGCGATACAGCGCGTTCTCTCTGGTCTGTGGTTTCGAAGTCTGCAGAATCTTGCAGGCCGGAAGGAACATCAGGAACAACACTGTCACGAGTATGCGCATGGGAATTCTCTCGGCTTTGCCCTGAAAGAATGCGACCCAGTTGGCCGGCGGGCACCAACTGTTCCGCATTTCTACCATGTTTGCGATGGCTGGCTTCTTCTCTGTGCTCTTCATTCATCCCCCGGCCTTGAAACGCTTGGTAACAGCACAGCAGCATCGGTGAATTGTTTTAAAACTTCTGCCCGCTAGGATTCGTCAGAGACCTCGGACATCTACTACCAGGGGCTATCTTCATGCATCCATCATTCATGCTGGTTATGGGGCGATTGAATCTACTTGCTGCGGCATTCATCGCGTTCTTCATTCCAGATTTGGCAATGGGGCAGATCAATGAACGCGAGGTGCAACTGTCCAGGCAGCGCTATCGCTTTGAGTTTCTTGCCGCAAGGCCAGCGGTTACCGGATTAAAGGGGGATCTCGCCCAGGTCCTTTTCCTTGGGGCGAGGGTCAAGAATAGCGGCGCTAAACCGGCTCTGAAGAGAATGACAGTGCTGGCGGACGTGAGATTCGAGAATCGTGAGAGAATAGCAGAACGCGCCCACATCAGCGTCGAAGGCATAGAGTCATGGAAGTCCGGAGTGGTCTACTTCCCAATCCCGTTGAAGGGCAATTTTGACGCAACCAAGTTGCCCGGCATCAAGTCCGTCTCCCTGCAGGTAGAGACCAGCCTCTCTCCCAAAGATAAGGAAGAACTGGTCGAGTTTGGTGCGGAACCCTCGGAGGGATTTTTCCTCGCCTCGGTCGATACTGAGTATGCAAACGCACATATCCTCCACATGATTGGCCGCGAGGTCTACCCGGGCGGCCGGCGGGGACGAATCGTTCGTGATCGGATTCTTCTCTGGACAACCGCGGGCACACCCTCCGCCCAGCCCGCGCTCGAAGTCAGACACGGCGAGCCGGTCCGGCTGATCAAGAAGACGAAGGGCTGGTATTACGTGCGCACTTTCAAGGGCAAACAAGGCTGGGCCCCGGTCATGCTGATCGATAAGGAACCCGATTACAGGTCGCGCCCGACAACTCTGAGAGTGCGGAATTACGGCACATTCCGCCTGGTGGATTACAGTGTCCTTCCATCTCGTGACGGGGGCACTGTCATCGAGGGCCGCATGTTGAACGACACCGCCATCTTCTACTATCTCGCGGGATTCGAGGTCCATCTCCAGGATGTTAAGGGCCGGAAAATTGGAGAAGGCCGTGCCATCATCAAAGACTTCGGCCGCAAAGAAATCGCGCCCTTTGCAGTGGTCTTCAATAGCTTGCCAACGCACCGGGTAGCACGTGCACGATTCCGCCTGAAGGATGCGGAACGGCGGACCGACACGATCATCATTCGCAATGTAAACGGCGGAAATCAGCTCAACGTCAGCCCGTTATCGGTGCAATGTGAAGATGAAGGCGGAACATCCACGAATAAAGTGACGGTAAAGGAACTGGTTCTGGCGGAATAGTTTTCATTTCACGAATCCGGCCACTTGAAGGTTGGGCTCTCCTGAGTCCGGAGCTCTGCAGTTGGGGACACCACTTCGACCCCGATGAGCCGGTTCTCACAGCCGCGAAGCCCATTCCGATTTGAAGAATATGACCTCAGTGGATAACGGTTGCCCTGGAGCAAGCTTCATTTCTTCACACCAGGGTGCCGCCATGTCTACCGCCATTCTATCTTTCCTCTGTTGCCTGCATGCACTACAGGCCGAAGCCCCGAAGCCTCCGGCCAATGATCGGGCTACTCTTCTTCTGGTGCGAGGCGAAGAGTCGCTGAAGGATGAGAGCCTTCTGGCGCACAAGCTCTCTGCAAGCAACGCGGCCACCGCGCAGGGACGTTTTGGCAAGGCACTGGACCTGAGAGGTGATGCCGTATTCTCCGTGCGCGTGAAAGAGTCCGCGCAGCCCCGTGAGGAGATGACCCTCGAGTGCTGGGCCAATCTCGAAGACCGAGGCGACGAGAGACTCCAGCGCGTCATTGGTCGCAGTTCTGCTTATGGTCTGTACATCAGCGGCCGGATGCCTCGACCTGTCCTGTCCTTTTACACGCGCACGGATCTCAAAGACGACCATTCATGGAAGTCCGTCACCACTCCGATGCCGCTCAAGAAATGGGTGCATCTTGCGGCGACCTATGACGGTACCACGATGCGCCTCTACATCGACGGCGTGCTCAAGGCCGAACGTGAAAACAAGGGCAAGCTCATTCCCACTAAAGCGCCTTTCTACATCGGCTCTGAGGCTGGCAGAGGTGGCCAACTCCGCTTTCTCGGCCTCCTCGACGAAGTTCGTTTCTCCAAAGTTGCTCGAACTGATTTCTTTTCGGGTAAACCGCTGGCTCGAAAGCCTGCAACTATCGAATTACGTATCGTCGACAAGTCCACGTTGAAACTGCAGCCCAGGCTCATGGCCCCGATGGCGTCGAAGGCCCCCAAGGTGGACGGCAACATCACCGAACCATTCTGGAAGGCAATCCCACCGGCGCGCTTTGTCGAGTCTTCGCAGGCCGTTGAACCGAAGTATCCGACGCAGGTGCGGGCAGCGTGGGACAGCGAAAACCTGTACCTCGCATTCCGAGGATTCGAAAAGGGGCAGGAAACCTGGCGTGAGGGAACAAAAAAACGCGATGACACAGCCATCTTCAAGGGTGACTCAGTCGAGATTTTTATTCAGCCTACCGGTATGTCACCCGGCTACTTTCAGTTTGCAGTAAATCCCGTCGGCGGTCTCTGGGACACACGCTGGGATAGGCCCCGCCAGAGGCAGAACTGGAATGGACAAGGCATCAGACTCGCCGGACAGGTGCGTCCGGACGACTGGTCGATAGAGGTGGCGATCCCTTTCAAGACTCTGGGCCAGAAACCGCCGCAGCAGGGCAGCGAATGGCGAGTGAATTTCTGCCGCACGGAAGTTCCCAATCGTGAGCTCACCTGCTGGTCTTACACGGGAGGGGGCTACCATGTGCCCGAGCGATTCGGACATCTGAAGTTCAGTCAGACGGCTGGCAGCCAGGAAGATATGTCCGGAAGCAGCGAGATTCTCGGGACCATCCAGGAGGCAAACGGCGACCCCGTAGCCGGCATCGCGGTGCAGTTTCCGCTCGGCTTTACTCGTACGTACGCGTTTGGTGATTTCCGACTGCGCGGCGTGAGCAAGGGCGACATTCCGATCATCATCGCTTCGCCCAGATATGAAGAGGTGGCCGGGCTGGCGAAGGTTTCGAATTCTTCGGAGTCCCTGGCGCCGATCACTTTAAGAAGGGTCGATCCGTACCGGCCGGCGTATTTGTTGGAGGGCAAAGGCCCGGTTACCTGGCTCAAATCCAGTATCACCGAAGCTGTCGATATGGGAAAGAAGGCCAAGGACGGCGTCGCCGACAGGCTGCAGATTCAGGCGACGCTCGGTGAACATGAATCGCGTGCCGTTGCTTTTTATTCGCACACCGATCTGACCAAGCCCAACCTTACGCTATCCCTCAAAGGAACGGACGGCACTCCGTTCCCGGGGAAGGCAGAAGTGCGATGGACTCAACGCCTCCTGAAACGCATCCAGTACACGCGCCCCCGGGAAGACGCCGTTTTCAATTGGCGCTATCTGTGGCATGAGCCACCAGAGAGAATTGCTCAAGGGAACCTTCGCCACCTCGTGGTCACGGTAAAGGTGGCCGAAGGCACTCCCGTCGACACGTACAAGGGTGACCTGACACTATCTGCAGGTTCAAAAAAGATCGCAGCTTTGCCCGTCGAACTGGAGGCCCTTCCTTTCCATCTGGTGACACCGGCACATAAACGCGTTGGCGCTTACTTCCGCGGCCACTCACTGGCAGATGAGCAACTGGACGTCGAACTTTCTGACATTCGAGAACATGGCGGCTCAGTGCTTGTCTGGCACTCCAGCATCTATTACGCGAAGAAGGAGGACGGCACTATCGGCTACGACACCTCCCAGGTCAGACATGCCGTGGAAACGCAGCAAAAGCACGGCATCGGGCCACCTTATCTGGTCGGCACCGCACCGCGTCGGGCCGCGGCACTGGCCGGGCTCAAAGTGGAGATGTCCGAGAAGTTCGCAGACCAGGTGCGGAACAGTCAGAAGTTCAAAGAGATTTACGCTAACGGCATCAAGGCCCTGGCCGGGCTCGAAAAGGAGCTCGAAGCCGGCGAGTTCGTTTACACCTGGATGGACGAAGTCTTTGGTCGCGGCAGGTTCGAACCGTGGAAGGCCTTCGCTGAAGCAACGAGGGCGCTATCCAGGAATCGCATCTACATCACCTTTCACAATCGAAACCAGGAACAGGTGGACAAGGCCGATCCGTGGGTCGATGTGCGAGGGTACCACGGGCACACCATCGATTGGTGGCTCGGCGAGGGACACACCTTTCGGGAGCTTGCGGAGGAGTTGAAAAAGTCAGGCGACGAGGCATGGAACTACTACAACATCCGCGAAATCGCCGTCACCTCTGAGTGGGTCCGCCTCTGCAACGGCTACTGGCTCTGGCGAAGCCCCATCACCGCGCATACGCCCTGGATCTACTATTCCTGTGGAGGCAGCCCGTTCGATGACCTTGATTCAGATCGTCACGACTTCGCCTACGCCGCACCCCATCCGTCCAAGCCGGAAATGGTCTCGACGCTCGAATGGGAATGCTTCCGTGAAGGCTTCGACGATCTTCGCTACCTGGTCACCCTGGAGCAGGCTCTCATGAATGCCGACGAGGCAAATCTCAAGCATCGGACTGTTGGCCGAGCTCGCGCCTATCTGAAAAACTTGTGGGATGAAGATCCCCGCGTGCCTATCCAGGCCGAGAAGTTGACTGCCGAGGACTTTATCAGCCGGAGGAAGGAAATGTCGAAATTGATACAGGATCTGTTGAATCTGGTGGCAGGCAACTGAGCAACCCTGAAGTAAGGCGGCTACTGAGATTCATGCTCCCAACAATAAAAGGTTAATTATTATGAAATTATTTAAACTCTTAGCATTAACTATTTTCTTCTTGCCCGCCTTACACGCGGCTGATACTCCACAAGCAAGTCAAAAAGCCAAAAGGCCAAACATTATTTTGGTTATGGCCGATGATCAAGGTTGGAGAGACGTGGCATACAACGCAGATCCTGATAGAGGACTGCAAACACCTAATATGGACCAAATGGCACGTGAAGGGATTCGGTTCAACCGGTTTTACTCCTCATCGCCTAATTGTTCTCCTACCCGTGCAGGTATTCTGACCGGCAGGCACTGTAATCGATCGGGGGTTTTCAATCCTGGATGTGCCATGCGTCCAGAAGAATTGACCATCGCTGAGATATTGCAGAAAGCAGGCTACATTACGGCACATTTCGGCAAATGGCACCTGGGTCCGGTAAAGGCAAAATCTCCATTTAATCCCAACAAGCATGGGTTCGATTATTATGTTTCTCACGATAATTTCTTTGATCTAGATCCTGAGCTTAGTCGAAATGGAGCATCTCCAGAAACCTTTAGTGGTGATGGATCTGAGGTCATTGTTGAGGAGGCATTGAAACACATGGACATGATCAAAGATAAAAACCAACCCTTCTTTCAAGTCATCTGGTTTGGTTCTCCTCACACAAACCACAAAGCCCTTGAAAAAGACATGGCTCTCTATCCGGATTTACCGAAAAATTGGCAAAGATACTATGGTGAAATTACGGCAATGGATCGTGCCATGGGTAATCTACGAACAGGCCTGAAAAACAAAGGCTTAGACGAAAATACACTTATTTGGTACACGAGCGACAATGGTTCTTATAAACCTGCCACATCCATCGAAGGCCTCAGGGGGTATAAGGGTATGATGTATGAAGGTGGTATTCGCGTTCCTGCATTAATTGTTTGGCCGGGCCATATTAGAAAACCCTTGGAGACTGAAATGCGTGGCACTACACTGGACATCATGCCAACGCTATTGGATTTGTTAGGGATTACCTTGAAAAATCGCGAACTGGACGGAATGAGTTTGCTGCCTTTGCTTCAGGGAAAACAAATGAGCAATCGCTCTGTACCACTGCGTTTCTATAGACAGTCAACAGGGATGAACAACGAGACGAAATATACGGAGGAGGATCTGATTGGTTGGTGGCGACCATTTAAATGTCCTACACATACGACTCCCAGAACAGAAGACTTCCGTGGCTGGTCTGCATGGATTGAAGGCAAATGGAAGTTGCACCATTTTAAAAAGAAGTATGAACTTTATGATTTGGATGCAGATCCTGAAGAAACGACAAACCTTGCAGAACAAAATCCAGAAGTAGTTCAAGAATTGACAAAGAAGCTCCGTCAATGGCAACGTTCCGTGGAGGTCAGTCTTACCGGCGCAGACAATGAAACTGAACCTACAATAAAGATGAGATAGGTTAATAGAAATCTACAAAAAATGAGGAATAAATTATGACAACCAGAAGAAACTTTCTACGCCCCTTAGGCGCCGGAGCTTTTGTTGTCGCCCTGTCTCTCTGAATAATAAGGCAGGTTTTCTTTGTGAATCAATCAAAAATGTGATTGGATTGGGAGATATGCAGAAACAATCCAATAACTAGTTCGATAAAGGTATACATGCAATTTCGATTCACGATATTTTCGCTTTTGCTTACAGCATGCTGTGCGGCTCTCGCTGCAGAACCACCCAATGTCGTGATTATACTCGCAGACGATCTCGGCTATGGCGACGTTGGAGCCAACAACCCTGACTCCAGGATTCCAACGCCCGCGATGGATCGTGT
>Ga0066833_10000268_pt1 | contig 20447 bp, 25 predicted proteins | sample ETNtaG_13_FD_66728 | JGI IMG/M metagenome (GOLD analysis project Ga0066833, IMG submission 66728) | Marine microbial and viral communities from oxygen minimum zone, Eastern Pacific Ocean - ETNP201306PF47B | ecosystem: Environmental > Aquatic > Marine > Oceanic | place: Pacific Ocean: Eastern...
ACCATACGGACAGACATTGATTGGGCCGTCTCGTCGATCCGTCGAATCGATGCGCCAGAGTGACGGTCACAACCTTCGAAGTCAGCCCTGTGGACACGGGTGATCTCGGTGCAGATCAGAATAAAACTGCTACCGCAACCGACGAAACGCAAGAAAGCGCACCTTTGGGGTCAATTATTTTCAAAAAATTGACAGCCTATTATGCGCTGTTTCTACGGTTCGACCTTTCGTCATTACCTAAGCCGGTGAAAATCAATGGGGTACTGATGCAATGGACTGCGGACGGTGGCGGATCGGGTACGTTTGACGTCCGGGGTGGATTTATCGACAAGGATGGAAGCTGGGATGCTGCGGGCGCGTTTTCCAATTATGCAACTCTCAGTGAACTGCCGTTTGCACAGTGGTTGTATGGCAATGAAGACGACGACACAGTTTGGGTGGGCGATGCTCCCGCATTCGACGCAGAGATGGTGGGCTCTGGTGAAACACACATTTTGTCGTTTGGGGAAAATCTCGAATACGATGACGACACAATCGCAGTGACGGGACTGGTTTCGCAGTTGCAAACGTATCTGAATGCCGAGTCAGCGGGGCCGTCTGTATGCCTGCAGTTTTATAGAGACTACGTTGGTGCGACTGAAAGATACCAACAGGTTGTAATGAGCGATGGAGATGCCGAATCCAGGCCGCAGTTGCGTATTGATTGGGAAGCGCTGGGCGTGGCCGAGGCAGAATCCGAGCTCAGGACTCTGGTTTCGGCTGGCTCGGCGCTTCAGCCAATAGTTTCAGCTGGCTCGGCGCTTCAACCAATGGTCAACGCAAAAGGGGTGGTTGTGTGAAGTATCTATCTGACACGTTAATTCAATTGCAGCATCCCGTTGACATTCAGAATGCCACCACAATCGACGACGGCACGTGTGATGCGGTGCTGTATCACGATGCGAAGGATACGCGACTCAGCGCGGATGAGGATGTCTCGGGCGCAACAACGGAGTGGAGTGTCGAGCGCCCTGGCAATTTTGAGGTGGGCGTAGACAACGCCATTCTCGAGCGTGACGACGGCACTATGCATGACGGTGGGGTCGTGACAGCTCGAGACATCACAGCTGGCACGATCACAGTGACCAACCTGTTGACAACCGATGACGCGGCGAAGGGTAACCGGGTTATGGTGCGGCTGGGCGCATCGATCTCGCTGTCAGCTTATGGCACCCCCGATATTGACACGCTTGATGATTCATGGGGATTTGAGGGCATTATCGAATCCAGCCACGCTGACCTCGACCCTGGTGTTCCGATCCGCGTTGAAATCACGTTGGATGCGTCAGGTGTGAAGCTAACCGAGACAATTCACGACCATGTTTCGGGGGGGGTGTGAGACATGGGAATCATGGACAGCCTACGTCGTCTAGCATCCTGGGCCGACCCAGAGCTGGACCCGCCGAAACGCAGCAGGGAGCCGACCTGGCCGACGAGCTCTCGCGCAATGACACCGCCGATCTATCACATGGGCGAATACCGCCGGGGCATTATATCGACCGAGCAGCAGACGACACCCGACCGTCTGCTCACAGAGGGCTTCAGCTCGACTCAAGCGACAGCCGCGCGTGCCATTTCGAGCCGGCTGTCTGATCTCGAATTCAGAATACAGCAAGAGATACGGGAAGCCGAAGGCACAACCCTCTGGGAAGACATCGACGACCACGCCTTTCTGGCTGTACTGGATCGGCCGAATGCGCTGCTGAGCCGCCGGCAAATGCTCAAGCTGACGTCGTACTGGTTGAGTCAGACGGGCGAAGCGTTCTGGCTGGCCGTCACCAATGGGGCAGGGGCGACCAAAGAATTCTGGCCGATGAGTCCACGCAATATCGAAAAGCTGTCAAGCGACATTCAGCCGGTATCTGGTTTTGTGTTTCATGGCGAGGGTGGCGAGATTCAGTATGGGCTCGACGAGGTGGTCTGGATCTTCGACCCCGATCCCGCCGACCCCTTTGCAGGCGTGGGTATTGTGGGGCCGCAGGCGCGCGAATTCGACGCCAGCACCTTCGCGAGCTCCACTATGCGGAGCCACTTCCAGCATGACGCCACGCCCAAGGTCGTATTGAAAGCCGATGGTGAAGCGCTGCCACCTGACAAGGACCAGCGCGAGGCATTTTGGGCCGACTGGAAAAATCGTTTCAATCGGCGTGGGGGCGAGGATATGGGCGTGCCGGCCTTTCTGCCGTCGGGATTCGACGTCAAAGAGCTGATCGGCGGTGGCGGAGTGGGCGAAACAATCCAGCTGCTCGAGTTCATGCGCGATCAGCTGCTCATGGCGAACGGCGTGCCGCGCAGCGTGCTGGGTGATGTGGTGGACGCTAATCGTGCTGCGGCCGACACCAATCGACTTGTCTTTGATCGTCACACCATCAAGCCGCAGGCTGGATTGATCGCGGACGCGCTGACGCAGCAGGTCGTCGTGCCGGAGTTTGGGGCACAATTCAGGGTGCGATTTGAGCAGTTTATCAGTGAAGATGAAGACCTCAGATTGAGAGAAGAAGCGCAAGACCTGACGCTCAAAGTGCGATCCATCAATCAAGTGCGTGTCGATCGCGGGCTCGATCCCGTGGACTGGGGCGATGAGCCGATTGGCACGTTCGGTGATCAGCCCTATACGCCCGATGACGACGACAAGGACGATGACGATTCTGGCGGCACCGTTTTATCATTCCCGCAGCCTGCGGACGATGAAGACGAGGAAGACCAGGACATTGCAGCCGAGGCTCGCGTATTCGTGGCTCGTGTTATCACACCGCGCATCGCAGCCAGGTTGACCCCCGAGGCCGAATGGTCCCGCGTCATGCAGACGGATGCGGTTTTTGTTCCTCGAATGCTCTCGGGGTTGCGTCGTGTCTTTGCGGGGCAGAAAGCGCTCACGCTCGCTGCACTCCGTGACGCCCCGGCCGCCCAGCGCTCGTATTCTCGGGCTGACTGGCTCGATGATCTTTTCGACATACCCGACTTTTCTCGACTCTTCGATACGATTGTGACCCCGATCTCGGTCGATGTTTATCAATCGGCGGGTGAAAACGCGCTGCTTGCCGTCGAAGAGCGTCCACAGCTGCTCTTCAATGAGCTCGCGGTGAAAGAGATGCGCGAGCAGGGAGCCGAGCTCGTCACGCTGGCCAACGCCACGACCAAGCGCCGTCTGCGCTCGACGATTTCGAAGGGCATTGAGCAGGGCGAAAGTCTCGCAGACATCGAAGGCCGCGTTCGCAGCGCCTACAACACAATTAGCAAAGGGCGAGCGCGCACCATTGCACGCACCGAAGTGGGCTTTGCGATGTCAAAAGGACAGCTCGCTGGGTTTCAACAGTCGGAAACCACGTTCCTCAAAAAATGGAATACGGCACTCGATGGTGATCGGGTCAGAGATCAGCATCAAGCGATGCAGGACGTGACCGTGGCTGAGGATGGAGTGTTCATGATCCCGCCGGTCGGCAAAAAACCCGCCGAGGGTGCGCTGGCTCCACGCATTTCGGCAACCGGCGGACGGCTCAGCGCTCACAACGGGATCAACTGTCGCTGTTTCGATACGGCGGTATTGGGGGAATGATGATGCAGGCACGTCACGCACGACAAGCAACGCTGGACGCTCGAATCGATACTGATACTGGTGAATTCGATATGGTAATGGCGAGCGAGGGCGAGGCCAGCGACGGACACATCGTTTCGATGCGCGGACTCGAGACCCCCGACGAGCTCCCGCTGCAGCTCGATCACCAGCGCAGCGCTCTGGGCAATGTGGGCAATGTTTCGAAGATTCGCAAAGACGCTGTGGGCGGAATACCCGTCACCCGGGGTGTGGGCCGAATCCGGCTTACGGGCGAGGGTGAAGCGCTCGATGCGCGGCGCGACCTGGTGGACGCGATCTCGAGGGGTGACATTTGCGGGGTCTCACTCACGTGGGATTCGATTCGTCACATCGAGCGTCGTGAACTGCCGCGAAAACACCCCGCACACGTCAGCCGCACCGAAAAAGACCCTCGTAAACGGTACGGGATCTATTTCGAAACCTCCCGAGCGATCGAGCAGAGCATCGTGGCGATTCCGGCAGACCGAGAGGCGCTGATCGGGCGCTCCGAGGCGGCCGAGAATGCCATCTCTCGAGAGATGTGGCATTCTCTGGTGGATCACCTCAACGACGCTCAGCAGAGCCGTGAGGGTTCGATCATCGCAGCTCTCGAGGTATCCGTGGCGGATCTCGAGGAGCGACTCCGGGCAGCCGAGCGCACGACCTCGAGCGATGACCCCCCGATCCCGCCGGCATTTGAGTATGGCCTTGACGCTCTCGAGCGCCAGATTGGCGATTGGCGAGCGCGTACTCGGTCAGAGCTCGACGATGCGCTGGGGACAGTTTTCCAGCGCCTGACAGGGAGACTTCTCCGATGAGTGAACTCAACACCGAAATTGATGGTGAGGGCAGCGCTGAGCTCGAAGCGATCACCCGAATGCAAGACAAACTGGCCGCAGCGATCGAGGGCGTCCGCACCGAATCGCGCGACATGGCACTCAAGGCCGTCGAGGATTTCGCGACCAAACTCGAGGGCGAGCGCAGTCGAAAGCCCCCGATCCCCGAAACAAAGGAAGAGGGTCCGAATCCTGGCGGCTCCCGCAACCAGGCCGGCGCTTTGTTCGAAATCGAGCGCGTTCACGTGCTGGGGGATGCCAGGGACCCGCTGTACCGGCGAATGGAAAATGGGCGCACTCTTGAAGAGCGCAACGATTTCCGCGCAGCCCGCAACCCGCAGATGGATGACTTGACTCGCCAGTGGACGCAGGCAGTTGTGCAGCGCAACGTGACCGAGCGCATTCGGCTCTATGACGAGATGAATGGCCGATATGTCGAAAGTCTCGGCTACTCGCGTGCGGCTCTGCTCGAGGGCACTCCCGATGCGGATTCGGGTCTTGGTGCTGGTTCTGGCGGTGAACTGCTGCCGCTGCCGCTCGCCAATCAATTGATCTTGGAGCGGGACGCGGCGTCCATGATGCGGGCTTTGATCAATGTGTTTCCGATGACCTCGCAGACACAGCGCATCCCCGTGTTGCCCACGGCATCTGCAGACACACGGGCGGAAAATGCCGCGTTTACCGACAACACCCCCAACCCCGACTCTGCGTTGCTTGCGGCGACGGATCTTGGTGTTCGGTATTCGGCTGGCCGTAACTTCCTCGAGGACACGGGATTCAACATGGCGAATCAGCTCACCGTGGTCGCGGGGAATGCCATCGGGGCAGCAGAGGACACGCAGATCGTTACGTCTACTGGTGCCGGTTCCGACATCACGGAAGGAATCGATGGTGCATCGATCACCACGGTTGCCGAGGAGACCTCAGGGGAGCTTGTCTTTGTGGATGTCGCGGCGCTTTACTACGCGCTGCCGAAACAGTACCGGCGAAATGCCATGTTTTTCGGCAACGATGCGATGATGCAGACGATTATGAGCGTCATCGACAGCAACGGGCGACCCATTTTTGTCGATCAATTCAACGCACCGCGACCGCTTGGCGATGGAGACCCCGCAGCTGAGGGCCGCATGTTCGGAAAGCCGGTTTACGAGCATCCCGGCGGCTCGGGCTTCGATGACATTCTGTGGTTCGGCGACCCGATGTGGTACGCGTGGGGCGAGCGGTCCGGCATTCGCGTGGATGTCGAACGCGATGGTACAACGGGCTTGACTGAGTGGACGATTGACGAACGTGTCGATGGTCGTGTCATTCCAACAAGCGCCGTTGGTACCAATAACGCTTGGCGCAAAATGAATATCGCTTAAGCGCAACCCTGAATTCGACGGCACCGGGGCTCATTGGGTCTCGGTGCCGTTCGAGGGGGCTACGTGGATCTGACAACGCGCGCTGACGTCAAATTGTACGCTGGGGTGACTTCTGGGTCTGACGACGGGCCGATCTCTGCGCTGATTTCAGCGGTTTCTGTCCTGCTGCACGGCATGGTGGGCCACGATTACGAGGGCGAGGCGATCACGGGCGAGCATCATTCGGGGCCGATGTCCGGCGCTCTGGTGCTCGACAAGCCCGCGCAGAGCATCGAAGAGGTGCGCGTGGGATCGGACACGCTTGCCGCCACTGGCGCATACGAGCTCAGTCGCGAGCGCCTGGTGCATCGCTTGAGCTCGGGCGCGACCGTTTCTTGGGCTTCTGGTGTACGCAATATCGAAGTGGACTACACCACGATCGATCGCGTGCCGGCTGACCTCGAATTCGCAGCGCGTGAAATCTGCGCGTTCATGGTCAAGCAGTCGGGGTGGGGCGTAGGTTCGTCCCGGATGGGATTGTCAGCTCAGGCCAACGCGGACAGCGGCAACGCGGACTATTTCACTCAGGCCATCAGAAAATTGCCGATGGCCAAGGCTACGCTGGCGCGATACGCAAGGTTCGTCTGATGGCCAACCCCGGGGTGCGCTGGAATTTCAAAGACGCGAAACGACTACAGCGCTATCTGGATCGTCTCGACCCCGGCAAGCGTGCAAGTGTGTCAGATGCGGTCATGGTGGATCTGGGAAAGCTGGTCAAGGCCGACGTGCAGGAAAATCAGATCATTCGCAACCGGGGCGAACACGCTCCCCCGCTGCCGACCAGGTTGACCTGGCGTACGGGGCATTTGACTCGATCGATTGGCACCGACAACAGTGGAGCGCCGAAGCGATACGTGGTGGGGACGCCCGTGCGATACGGGCCGCAACATGAGCTCGGACTGAAACCCTATCCCCGTCGCGCATTTCTCGAGCCGGCAGCCCAGAAGGTTGTCCCACGGGACGCCCCCAAGCTGTTTCGGAAGGCTTTGACCCGAGCGCAGTCTAGACCGTGAGTGTCCAGAGCGACATCGAGGCCGCGCTTGTGGCGATGCTCGACGGCGCGATCTCAGGATTGAGCTCTGAGACTGGCCCCCGTACACCCCCACAAGCCGAGGGCGTGTTACGCGCTGCCCATGTACGCAAGACCCGTTCAGCGGGTACACGGCTCGAATTCGGACAGACCGAGGTGACTGACCAGTACGCTCTGACGGTTCAATGGCACGTAAGTATTGCGCGGAAAACTGTCATCAGTGAATGGGAAGCGTTTGCGGCGGCGCTTCTGGCTGATCAGTATCTCGGCGGGGCCGTTACTGGACTGGTGGACGCGTTTTTGACTGAGACCTTCTGGAGCGAGGCTCATGATGCAAACGTGCGGACTCAGGCCGCAGTCATTGAGGTTGAGAGGGTCGAGTAGTGTCCACGCTAACGAACCTCGAGAGCGATCTGGGAACGGCACTTGCCGCAGAGTCAATTTCTGAGCTCGATGCTTCGACACGCACAGAGCAATTGGTTGCGCGATCAGCGCTCGTGGCATCGGCTCAGATCGTTCACGCTGAAGAGATAGCTTTGAACAGCAATGTCACAACCACGCTGGCCGAGGTTGTATTGCGTGTGGTGCAACGCGCTGCGGGGTCCACCTTGACACAAATCGAGTCAGCAGAGGATTTATTGCGGGCCGAGTTCGAGACGCTCTCAGCTCATTCATGGTGGTCTGCGCTCAGCTCGGTGCGTTCAGGGCCGGCACCAGAGATCGAGACAGAAGCTGAGCCAGAACGGATTGGTGAATGTATCACTTTTACGCTGCGTGCGCGCGTTGCGCTGGAGGTTTGATCGATGGGTGAAATCACATTTCTTGCAGGGGCGGCATTCCTGAATCAGACGACGCTCGGCACATTCAACACGAGCGTGCCGGACATCGGGGCGGGTTCCGACTCCAACAGCATCGACAACACCACTGATGGCGCGGTGATCGGGCTCGATGGCGCGGGGATCGGAGACTCGGGGATCAGTCTGGGGCTGGGAAAAGAGATAATCGAGAAGGCCGTTGTGGCGGGTTCGTATACACGCGGGTTTGCAGACTACATCGCGCGGACAATCGAATCTTTCTCGATCGAGATCCCACTCAAGGGCAACGGCAAGACGACGACAGCAAGCCCTGTAGCCGCTGACTTTACGCCTGACCTGGGCGTAGCCGCGCTGTTCCGAGCTGCGGGGCTCGATGGTAACGAAGTGGGCGCAACGTGGGCTTACACCCCGCTCGCCGCCGATCTGATTTCGGCTGCTGTCTATCTCGGCAACCAGGCGAACAATGGCGTGAAGATCGAGATTCGTGACATTATCGCGAAGAGTCTCGAGCTGAAATTCACACCTGGCGAGATCGGCCGCGCGCTGTTCAATCTCGGGGGCATCGTGGAGGGTGTGAACGAAACTGGCAGCTGGCCGGCCACTCCATTCAACTACGGCAACCAGGCTAGCCTGTCGGCTCCGATCATCGAAGGTGTCGGGTTCACTTGGGGGCCGGATACGCCGGCCGCGCGCACGCTGGGGTTTTCGGATCTCGCACTCAACATTTCACTCGAGACCGAGGAGATCAAGGCGTCCAATTTGACGCCAGGCACGCTGACCCGTCAGACAGGTCGGACGATCACGGTCTCAGGTACGTTTGACGCAGAGAGCTCGGAAGCGCTCTATGAAACCAATCAACTCGCTGAATCGGCCATTGCCAACGCCGAAGCGCTGACCTTCCTGGTGGGCACTGCGGCAACGGGATCGGACACAGCAAACGCATACCAGATCGATATAGATGACCCCGAAGCGCTCACGCTCGAGCCTGCAAAGACCTCAGACTCTGCAGCGTGGACATTCAGCGCCATAGCTCGATCTGCCAGCGCCAACGGTGAGCTCTCTTTGATCTACTTGTGATGAGGGGGTTCACGTGGCAAGGGGCGATTTCAAGCAGCGGGTAGTTCTCGAGCTCGAGGACAAAGCCAGCGCGGGTGTCAAGCGGACACAAAGCGCTTTTTCGCGGCTCGGTAGCTTCCTGTCGTCCAAGTTCGTCATCACGCTGGGCGACGTGGTGCAGCTCTTCAAGAGCGTCACCAACGGTATGGTCTCGTTCGTCACGGCTGCAGGCGAGCAAGAGGCCGTCGTCAAGCGACTGGACCAGGCGCTCTCGGGGCTGGGGCCGGCTGCAGCCGAGGTGTCTGAGAAGCTGCAGGAGCAGGCCGCAGCGCTCGAGGCTACCACCAAGTTCAGCGACGAAGCCATCATCTCCAACCAGGCGCTTGCCGTCAATCTGGGCGTCAGCGCCAAGGACATGGAACGCCTGACGGCTGCATCAGTCGAGCTCTCGAGTGCGACAGGCCGCAGCCTCGAGAGCAGCTTCGTCAACCTCGCGCGCACCATGAACGGGTTTCGCGGCGAGCTCGGCGAGCTCGTTCCCGAAATTGCCACCATGAGCGCGGAGAGTCTCAAGGCTGGTGACGCGCTGACCGTGGTGCTCGACCGTCTGGGCGGGACTGCGGCAGCCGAAGCACAGACATTTACCGGAGTTCTCACGTCGCTTGGTAACGCCTGGGGCACGATCAAAGAGCAGATCGGCGCGGCTGTCACCCAAAACGAGGGCTTTCGCAAAGCGTTGGCGCAGCTGCAGGAGACTCTCACCAGCAAGGGATTCTCTGAGGGGCTGTCTGGCTTCGTCAGCGCGCTTGCTAGCGCTGTCAGCCTCATTGCACAGCTGGCTGTCAAACTCCCCGGTGCAATTTCGAAGCTGGCCGACTACATGCGGGGCTACATCGTTCTGGCCAAAGCGGTCTGGGATGCCATCGAGCCGATCCGCGAGTTTGTAGCGTGGATCGTCAACGCCACAGCCAAGGTGATCGCGTTCCTATCCCCGATAGCGCGGCTGGTTTCACTGGTCACTGAGCTGGGAGCAGAGACAAAGAAGGCCGCAGACATTGAACGCGAAATGGTCGAAGAGCAAGAAAAACGTTCGGCGACCACTCAGAAACAAACTGTAGTCACTAAGCAGCTGGTGCAGACCATCAAAGAAGAAGCCGAAGAGACCGAGGAAGCGACCGAAGCCGTCAAAGAACACACCGAAGCGCTCGAGAAGCAGGGCGTTGCGGCCGCTGGCGCATATGGCGAGGCCGTGGCCAGGTTGACAGCGGAGGTGGAGCGACTCAAGCAGCAGCTGGGATTGGCCACCGAGGAAGCGAAAGTGCTCAACGCAGAGACGGGCGGGGCGCTGACGGGTCTGCGAGCTCGAGACCCACGACACCAGGCCGACGTTGACGCTGCGCTGTTGGCGGGGCGTGTTCCCAATCGAGGCGGTACGCGCATCGCCACAGCGGACGGCAGCGGATCTCGGCTGCTGCAGGTGCCCTAATAATGGCTTATAGACAACCCGCCTTCATGTACAACCACCACGCTGCGGATGAAATCACCGATCTCGCGGACATCACCACAACGAGTTCGCTGCTCACTGACGACGAAAAGCGCATGTTGATCGACCGACGGGTTGGGGATCTGGCTGTCTGGGGTGTGACGGCAGAATCGTATATCCAATTCGATTTCGGAGCAGGGGTCGTTGTCAATCGCATGGTGATCCCGGAGGGTCACAGCCTCATGGGCGAGGGCCTTGAAATCGAGTATGACGATCACGCGGGGTTTACTTCGCCAACCGTTCTGGACAGCTGGACGCAATCCAGCGTTGCGACCGGGGTAATCGATCGCGAACTCGCTGTGACGTCAGAGCGGTTCTGGCGGCTGACAGCGCTCGCGACCGGGGCCGGCGATTATGAGGTTGGGGAAGTCTGGTTCGGCATCTATCGCGAACTTTCGACGACGGATGGCTCGGCTGTCGATCCCAGATTTGAGAGCAACTACGCGAGCCAGATCACTGAGGTTGTTTTCCCCGGTGGAGAGGCGGCAGTCGAGCTCGGCGCGGCAAGACGTGTGTTTTCGCTGTCAATCAAGAATGTCGAGGGGGGCGGAACCAATTGGACTGTCCTTCAGGTGGTTCAAAAAACGGGACGGGTCACACCGTTCTACTATTGGCCACCAGATGACGATGAACCAGGCCCCTACCTCGTCAAATTGTCTGAGGATGGGTTCCGCGTGCAAGAATTCAGCTCCCCATCGGTCTCCACGCGCTATCAGATCGACCTCAAAATGATCGAGCAGCTGTTGTGAGCATCACGGTTGACGATGGGCAAGCCACGCTGGCGAAGCGTTCAGGGGTAAAATGCCTGCCGCTGGTGGTACTCGAGACGTTCAGTGATCGGGACGCTGCCACGGTTGAGGATCAATACCACTGGACTCGTGGGCAGAATCTGAAATTCAAGTGGAACGGGGTGGATAGTCTCCATTTTCAGCCACGCATTTTGCGAATTTCACCGATCACCCGCATGTTCGAACACATCCCCAACGCGCGCACATTCGAAACCCGCGAGGTGGTGCGGATAACAATCGACGCCACGCCCCGAGCCGGTAACTATGTTTGGAACGATCTGCAGGACAGCAACCTGATCGGCGCGCGTGTGCAGATTTCGAGTCTGCTCGTTGAGTCAATTGGTGCTGTTGCCGATCCCCGGCACTTCGACCTTACCGCTCTGGGCGAGGTGCAGACAAAACGCTGGGCTGGCGAGCTCACGCGGGTCGAGGCATTTGACGACGAAGAGCAGACGATCACGCTGGTGTTTGAGACTGAAGAAGTTTCACTGACCACGCTGCGCCGTCTGACTGGCTTTCCGAGGGCGCACGTTGAGGACGTTGGCAAGCTGATGCCGCTGGTGATCGGGACAGTCAACGAGGTCAAGCCACTGCGGTTCGATTCGGGCGGCTCGAATTCACTTCTGATCGCTATCAACTCGAGTGTGATGACCATCGACGTTTTACAAGACACCACTCCAAGGCCGTTCGGTGGTATTCTCGCGGTTTACATGATCAAGATCGATGATGAGCTCATCGGGTGTACGAGCGTGGCGGACCAGGGCGACAACGTTTGGCGCTATACAGTCAACCCGACATCTTCTCTCGGTCGCGGCTACGGGGTGAGCTCGCCGGCATCGCATGTTCTTGGCGCACCAGTTTCGGAGGTTCTTCAAAACGTCAGCTTCCTGCTTTCTGGTCAGGCTATTTATGACATCGGACCACGTGTGCAGTTTAAAGCATCAGGTTCGGCAGAATTCGAGACACTTGAATTCGGCGATGCACAAATCGTGAAGCGCGGCAATCTATTCTCTGCGGATTTGGGCGGGCCGATTGGCGTTCTGACTATCGATAATTGGGCCGCAGTTGCAACCGGCGTTCCGGTTGTCCATCAAGCTGGTCAGGAAATGCTCGTAGATGTGGTGGGCGCCTATGAGGTGGGATCGAGTCCGACTACGCTCATCGATCTCGATGGTGATGACGCGAATTGGGCTGGGGAGGATCTTTTTGGGGGCTCTGAAGGGACGGTTAGCGCGATCACAGGTGGCGTTCGGTATACGAAACTCAACACGTCTCGAGAAAATTGGTTTGTCCGTGCTTTTTCACCTGGCGAGGTGATCGGCGACGTCGAGCTCACGTTGACTCTCAGCATCACACAAGCCCACCTCAACACGCTTACCTTACTGGTTTTTTTCACGAACGTTGAAACCACTCACAGGATCTACACTGAAACGATGTACATCCAACCCGCCGACCTGGTGGCAGGTGAGAACACAATTCGGGTCTCGTTGCTGGCTGATACCGTTGATAATTTTGGTTTCAAGCTGGTCACCATTGCAGACGGCACCGAGGCAATTGACATTACGGGACTGGTGGAGACCTACCCGATCACGTCGTTGTCCACGCACCCCATCGATGTGCTCGATTATGTGGTTGACGATCTCGCTGCCACTGCACAATTCAGCAATGACGCCACCACTTTCGCCACAGCCAAAACGAACACCCCGAGCGTGGCGATCAACGCAGACATTGCAGCATCAGCCAATACTTTCGCCGCGCTGCTCGCTGACATCGGATTCAATAGCCGGATTAATTTCATATTCACCGAGTCTCAATCCTCGCCCAGCGCGACGACACTCAAGGCTTTCGCAGCGGATACCTCGAGCGCGTTTGCAGCAGCCAGTCGATCCATCGGGGCCACGTTTCGAAGTCTGATCGCAACGCCACGTATCCTGACCGAGCTCGCCAATCGCTTTTCAGCGATTTTTGACAAGGGCGTTGGCTGGAGCTCGAGCTCAGCCACTGCGTATCGTAAAAGTTTGACAGCCGATGAGGTGAACAATCCACTCTCGACGAAAGCAGCGACGTCACTCATCACAGCCAGCCAGACAGATTATGGGATTCGACCCTCCGAGGTGGTGCCATTCGATCTACTGGCCGACGAAGCGAGCGTGATCGAAGTATTCGGTTATTACGTGCGAGACGTTCTCAATACAAAAGCGGTGAGCTATTCCTGCGTGGTGCCGTTTTCAATCGGATACGACCTGGAGCCAGGTGACATCGTGGACATTCTCCCCCGTTGGAAATCATCAGCTGTCAAAGTGCGGGTGACGGGTACTACGTTCGATTTCGACGTCCAGGCCGTGGGTCTGAATTTGCAAGAGGTGCTGTAGAGGGGGGGGGTCAATGCCTGACGCAGCCACAGAACGTCAATTGGGAGAGATTTCAGCCACCGTCAACGGTATCAAGGCCGCGCAGGTGGTTGCGGTGGAGGATTTCAAAGCATTTCTGACAGATGATTTCAAAGCGTTTTGTAATGAAGATCGGATCTTTCACGCGGAAATGGGGAAATTACAACACAAACTGGCTGCTGAAGTGGCATCGATTCACATCGAGCACCGCGCGCACACAGCAGAGGACAATCGACGATTTCGGTTACTCTGGAGAATGCTCTTTTCTGGTGGCGCACTTCTCGCTGCGCTGGTGCTCATTGCGCGTGAAATCAGCGGGGCTCTGTGAAGCAGCGCTCACTCGCGATTGCGATTCCAGGCGAATCGATGCCGCTCGAAGCGGTCCGCTGCTACGGGCGCTTGATGCTGCGTTTCATGTCGCATCCAATCCCGGGCCTTGGCCACTTGTCTCAAGCGATGTTCAGCGCGTCAATTCTGCCCTACGCCCGAGCAAAAGTGGTCGAGATGGCCCTATCTCAGGGGGCCAGCCATGTTCTGATGCTCGACACAGACATGACGTATCCAGAAACATTGGTGGAGCGGCTGCTGGCGCATGATCGTCCTTTCGTCGCCTGCAACGCCACCACGCGTCGCCCTCCGATCCGCTGGTGTGCGAAAGACAAGGCCGGGCATGAGATGGACTCGAGCAAAGGCCGTGGACTTCAGAAAGCCGGCAGCTGCGGGCTTGCAGTCGCTCTCATCGAGCGCTGCGTGTTCGAAGCCATCCCCACACCCCGGTTTTTTTTCGAGTGGACAGGGGCCGGCTGGCGGGGCGAGGACATATGGTTCTGTGACCGAGCCATTGAGCGCGGGTTTCAACCTATGATCGATCACGATCTATCGCGAGAGATTGGTCATGTTGGTAATCACACCTACACTTGTGAGGATGTCGCAGGATCAGCGCAAGCCGATGAGTCCAGCCCAATTTGACGCAGCGTGTCGCGTAGTAGAGGCTGAAAACCCCGGTTGCTGGCAGAGCTCGGGTTATCGAAACCCCGTCTACAACATGTGTGTGCCGGGGGCTCAGACCAACAGCAAACACGCAATGCTGCCCGTAATGGCTCGAGATTATTGCGCGTTGTCAGAGGCCGAGCTGCAGGCGATCGCGAGCTCAGCGAGACGCCAGGAACTGTGGGTGATCGTCCATGATTCGGGCACCGGCAGGCATGTTCACCTGCAGGGACTACCCACCGGCCCGACTGCGCTAGACTGGTGGCGCAAGCACGGGGAAACACGAGATGGGAACGGAAGCAATTATTGAACTGGTGGCGCTGATCCTGGGTTGCTTTGGAACGTTTTTTGCGCGCTGGCGACAGACAAATCGGGAATTGACGCCCTTGGAACGCGCGGCGCGTGTTCTCGACGCCACGCAGATTTTCGATTCGACCCGACGGCTCGACGACCCCTGAGAGCCCCGGCGGCAAATCGAAACCACCGGGGCCCCTCACGCGAGGTTACAGGATATTGTCTTCGTCGAATGTCCCAGGCCATATTTGACGGTAGAGCGATTTACACAGCTCGAGCTCGGCGGTCACTTCGCCCAACGTTTTTCCAGTCGGAACTGAACGACGTGCCTCGAGCGCGGATCGATGATCAGTCAGGATCCGCGCCAGGGCGCGTTGCTCATCGGGCGTCAACTCGGCGCCGGCAGCGAATGTCCCAGGCCATATTTGACTGTAGAGTGATTTACACAGCTCGAGCTCGGCGGTCACTTCGCCCAACGTTTTTCCAGTCGGAACTGAACGACGTGCCTCGAGCGGGGATCGATGATCAGTCAAGATCCGCATGAGGGCGCGTTGCTCATTGGACGTCAACCAGAAATCACTTTTGCGTAGAAAATCGCATTCGCGTAAACCCGGTTTGACACTTGCCTCTTTCTCTGATTTATCGATCACTTTGTCTCCCAACGCTGAAACTCCTTTTTCGCAGTGATCACTTCCGACTGTTCTGCCGCTGCGACCAAAGCAGTGACACGGCCCCGCTCGACCTCGAGCTCTTCCGACATCGTTGCAATGACTGCTCTCAGTCCGCTGATCCCTTCCCGCGCAAGCGTTACTGACTGCGCGTAATGATCACGACCTCGACGCAGCTCTGCCGCGAGGGTCGTCATGCGATCGAGTTTCACGCGCAGTCCATTGCATTTTTCGCACACCATTACCAGTTGCCCTCGCTTTGATCCATCTCCTCGTCAGTGAAGCGAGCGGGTTCCTGAGGTGTATTGGCTGGCGTGGCTGAGGGTTTGCGCGAAATGATAGCCTCGTCGATCTGCTGCCGCGCAGCGCTTGCCTTGTCCTGTTGCGTGCCGGGGATCGGGCCGAGCCAGACAGACCACATCGGGTTCCCCTGCAGATCCTGAGTGAGCTCAGGCAGCAGCCTGATGCGTCGTCCCGCGAGATTGTCCAGCTGGCATGCCTCGCCAAACATCAGCATCAGACGTTTGCGACATGTGACGTTGACACTCAGAATTTTGGGTATTTCGTTAAACGTGAGCTCGAGAGATGGCTTTCCGTCCTGGAATCGTGTCATGCGCGCTGTCACGATCGAGACATCGACGCCCGGGCAGTTTTCCGCCCCCGGCAGATCATCGATTTTGATGTAATTGCTGACCACAGTGTCTTTGAGTGACATTCCCATTCAATTCAATCCTTTCAATGAGCGCAACATTGCGCCTGTCCCCATCCTATGACACAATCCGTGTGTGGCGCAATAGTGATTCAGCCTGGGGGGAGGAAATGAAGCGACTTGAAAGACTGCGGCGCGATCGCGAGTGGACAGTGGATTATCTGGCCGAGGAAAGTGGAACGTCCAGGGCGACAATCCATCGACTCGAGCGGGGACACTCGCGGGGACACCTGACATCCCTTGAGGCGCTGGCTTGGGCGCTCGACGTGGATCTGTCACGTTGCGCGAGTCTGCTCGATGAGGTTCGTGGTTTCGGGGAAGTTTGAGATGTTCAACTTTCCTGAAGCACCGCCCCTCCACGAAATATGGCGCGACCACGCGGAATACCTCCAGACTCGAATCGACCTCTACATCAAGACTGACGTAATCCGTTGCACGACCTCGAGCGAGCTGGTTCCCGACCTGGCGGCCGGGGAAGCTGGCGTAATGGCGTACAGCGGGCTCGGCTGCGAGTGGGTAACACTGCCCGAACCGGGGTTTGGGCTTCTGCTGGCCGTGGGGGTGCTGATGATTATTCATCTTTCGCGAAGTACGCGGAGGTAGGCCAACGAGGTTGTATTGCTTTGGGGACGACCTCGTCCTCTTGTCGCTGTTGTGTAGTAGGCAGCACGTCTCGAATTGGCAAGAGGGCTCTGCAGTAAGCAATCCTGGGGGGTTTCATGCTGCAGAGCTGGCCGAATTTTCTGGCTCACAGTGAATTTGAATATCACCATTGCAACAGAGCGAATCTCTCTTTTTCGCCACCATGCTCGACCATGCTCTTTTATTCGCGACTGTGGGAGACACCCCGGATTGACAAGCGGTACAGCTCTACTCTTTATGAGGCTGCGTCAGCAGCCGTTCTGATCACACCCACGCTGCGACCCCGGACTGGGCGGCCACGCCCAAGCCCGGGCAGGGGTCGCACTGGCCGAAGGCCACTCACACTCACACTCCGAAAGGAACAGAGGGGAACGGACATGACAAAGATAGACAAGCCTGCAAACGAACCCGAAGTCGCAATGGCGCGGTGGGATGAGAGTCACGTCTCGAGCAAGTGGCCATTGGACATCGACAACGACACCTTCGTCGGGCGCGGTGGCCATAGGCATTGTGTTGTAGGCGCTGCGAACGCGGCCTTCGATGTCTGCGAAACTCTCGCCCTGCTGCGACATATGGGACTAGTTTGTGGTGTGTCCGGCTGTTCACATGAGGCAGCCAACGCCCCCGGCTTTCCGCCCCGTTGCAACCACCATTCCGCCACGCCCGAAGAGATCGCAGCAATGCGCGATCGCATCGCAGAGCTCGAGCAAGTGGCCATTGACCAGGCCGAGAAAATCGCTTCCATTTGGGGGAGCGAGTGAGACAGCGGCCCATTCGGGCCGCGCGGAGGGCTTGGGATGGGGGAGGTTGAGGAGCTTTCGCAGCGGGTGGTTCAGCTGGAGCGGGCGTTCTGGACGGCTGATCTTCTGATTCGGGAGCTGCTGGAGCATTGGGATTGCGCGCGTGGGTGCGTGCCCTGCGCTGGTCAAATGAATCGCTATCGGGCTGCGATCTGGGATGTGGATGAGACCGTTGAGTGGAGCCACCTTCCCCGGCTTCCCGATGCCTGATGGCACCGATGGCAGGTCTGCGTGGGCCGGCGAGGTGCTCAACCAGTCCCGGCTCCGGGTGGAAGAGCTGGAGGCCGCGCTTGAAACGGCGGCGAGTCTGGCCCGCGAGGCCCTCGACGATGAGGAATTCGTACGACTGAAGGATACCTGGGTTTGGTTCGGCGACCCGATGACCGGCCCTGCGTCGCGCGGATACTTCGAACGAATCCTAGATGCCACCACCCGCGCCGCCGGGAAGGGGGACTGATGTCCGATGGCAGGTCTGCTGGCAGGGCGACGGTTTGGCAACCAGGCCAGTCTGGCAACCCTCGAGGCGGCTCCGAGAAGCAACGCCGCCAGCGCCAGATTCGCGAGTGGATCGCTGACATCGCTGAGCAGGAGATACCAGAGAATCTGCTCAACATGATGCGTGAGGGAAGTCCCGATTTCGTCGAGATGCTGCCGCCGGGGGTGACGTTCGGCTTCGTCGAGGCGTTCCGGCTGCACATCCTGGCCGTTTCGGGCGACCAATCGGGGCTGATCGCTGCAATGAGTCTGCTCGAGCGCGTGCTGCCCGAGCCGATCCCCGAGCCGCCGACATGGAAGCCGCCCCGTCTGCCATCGACCGATGAGCAGCGGCGCGAGGTGGCGCGCGAGCTCGGCGTTGACCTCGAGATCGATCCCGAGCAGGTCAATTGAGATGCGGCCGATCTGGCCCCAGTCTATCACCATCCCGATTGAGCCGACCCCCCGCCAGCGCATCGCATTGACAGCCAGCTGGAAGCGAGAGCTCCTATTTGGCGGCGCTGCGGGGGGCGGAAAATCCTACTTCCTGCTGATGGCGGCGCTGCAATATGTGGACTGGCCCGAATATCGCGCACTGATCACACGTCGTACATACAAACAGCTCAGCATCGCTGAGGGGCTGCTCGAGATGGCAGACGATTGGCTCAGCGGTCAGGCCGACGGCTATGACACAGTGGACGGCACCCCGACACGCTGGCGTTTTCCGAGCGGTGCAACGTTGGATTTCGGCCACATGCAGCATCTGAAGGATCGGGTGCAGTACCAGGGCGGTGCGTGGCACTTTTACGGGCTCGACGAGCTGACACAATTTCTCGAGGCTCAATACACCTACGTGGCCTTCAGCCGTCAGCGCCGCACAATCTCGAGCTCGATCCCGATGCGTGTGCGCGCGACCAGCAACCCGGGCGGCATCGGCCACGATTGGGTGCGGGATCGATTCCTACAGCGGGGCGAGACGATCGACAGCGCGGGCTCTCTGCTCTCCCCGCTTCGGGGCTTTCTGCCGTCGAAAATCCGAGACAATCCGCATCTCGACGCTGACGAGTACGAGAAGAGTCTCAGCGAGCTGCACCCTTACGAGCGAGCTCAATTGATGGAGGGCGACTGGGATGCTCGCCCCCCCGGGTCACTCTTCAAGCGTGAGTGGTTTCCTGTTTTTGAAGAGCTCCCCGGCAAGATGCGTCGTCGGCTCCGGTATTGGGATCTCGCGGCCACTGAATCCAAAGAGGGTACAGACCCCGACTGGAGCGTGGGGACGCTCTATACCGAGCTCATCGGGGCAGAGGTGGATTACTGCGTTGAAGACGTCCAACGAGCCAGAAAGGACCCTGGTGCGCTGCAGGCGTGGATTCGGAGCCTCGTCGAGGCAGATGGTTTTGGGGTGGTGCAGGTGATCGAGCAGGAGGGCGGCAGCAGCGGGAAAATCGCCGCGCTGGCGCTTGCTCGCAGTCTGGACGGCTACACGGTACGATTTGACAGGCCCACGGGGTCAAAGAGGGTGCGTGCGGGGCCTTTCGCCAGCGCGGCATCACAGGGACGTGTGGGCGTTTTGCGGCGCGCGTGGCTCCATGAGTGGCTGCGCGAGCTCGAGGGGTTTTCGGGGGAGCCGGGGCCGCATGACGACCAGGTTGACTCAGCCAGCGGCGCTCACTCTCAGCTGGCCGTGAAAGGCGGAACCACGTGGGACGATCTCTACCCCGCCGAGGCGGAATCCGAGGGCGTGGCTGATGCCGCGCCCTGAGCTGCCAATCGTCCAATCCTTCGAAATTCGGCCGCTGGGACTGCACTTGTATGACGTCCGAGCGATGAGTTCGGCCGACCAGGCCGACGCGATGATCGGGTTCAGGGCTGCCCTGCTCGACGATTGGGAAAACAAGATGCCGGCCGAGCGCAAGCGGGCTGGATTATGCGCGGACGATCTCGACCGACGCCGGCGGCGCTTGCAACGATGGAAAGCGGCAACAACCGCCGACCCAAACCTCACCTGGGATGCGTTTGAGCAATCGGGTGCAACAGTAGAGACTGACGCGGATCGAGACCCCCGGCACCCGCAGCTGCTGCTCGGCGTCAGGCGCGGGAATTTGGTTGTGGGGGCGATCTCGCTAATCAATATCAACCGAGTAAACATCACAGCAAAACACATTCGAGCACGTGCTTGTTGCGTCATTGGTATTAGAGTGCCCCCGTTGATGAACCAACAGCGAGTTTGGGGTCAGGTGTATCGTTACATGCTGTTCAACCAATTACCGTTGGCCGACCAGCGCTCGCTTGAATTCTTTGAGTGGACATTCCCAACGGGTTTGGATGTTTATCGATTTGAGCCCCGGCCATGGAACGGCCTATCCGACATGTTCGATGAGCTGACTGGTCCAGAC
>Ga0066833_10000298_pt1 | contig 19714 bp, 20 predicted proteins | sample ETNtaG_13_FD_66728 | JGI IMG/M metagenome (GOLD analysis project Ga0066833, IMG submission 66728) | Marine microbial and viral communities from oxygen minimum zone, Eastern Pacific Ocean - ETNP201306PF47B | ecosystem: Environmental > Aquatic > Marine > Oceanic | place: Pacific Ocean: Eastern...
CCCTCCAACAGTGTTTCGACTCTTATGGTATAGGTACCTTCAGCACCTCCTTCCCAAGTCCAATCCAGAGTCACATTATCCTTGGAATCAAGACTTTCTATTGTCTGTGTTTCAGTGTAGACCACAGTGCCGTCATCCCGAGTCACATTGGCTCTGACATCAAATTCATCATCCTGGTCATCTGTACCAAAGTTGTAGATATCTGAATAGAAGGTGACCTCTCTTCCCGGTTTTGCAGTGTCTGGCGCATCCAGACTCTTTGTTCCTACATCATCTGGTATTGCTGGCAGGCTGTATAGAGTAAAATCATCTACATACAGACCGTCATACTGGGTGTAAGTGTCCGATTCGAATCTGAATCTAAAGGATGCATCGTCTCCCTCGTATTCACTAACATCGGCCTCGATGTACAACCATCCATTCTCATCAGCGTCATCGTAATCCTGGGAGTAGTCACCATCATCCCCAGGGAATGTCATCACAGTTTTCCACTCACCGGATATGTTTATCTCCAAGGTGGTCACGTCATAAGGGCCATCAATCGCGAACCAGACCATAGCTGCCACATATTTCTCGGAACCATCCCCCAGATCTATACTGGGTGTTTCCAAGGAATCATTCAAGGAGGCACTGTAAGTTCCAGTTCCGGTATTACCGAGATACCAGGCATAGTCTCCCGAATAGGTTTTTCCGTAGTCTTCATCTTTACTGTAGTAGTTCCATTCACTGAGTACCGTATCAGCTTCCCAGTCTCCATCTCCATCCTCAAAATCATCTTCGTAGGTCGTGGCAGCTCCATTATTGACCTCAAAATCATCAATGTACCATCCCTCATATGTATCCACTGAAGCATCAGTTCCGAAACGGAATCTGAATTTGACATCCTGATTAGCATAGTCAGCTAGGCTGAAGGTGGCAATCTCCCAGTCAGTTTCATCACCATCTCCAGATGTTGCAGTGTACCCCGGTTCATTATCCAGACCAACGATAGCATCATCAGGATATCCTTCCTCTGGTTCAATTACAGTCCAACTTTCACCCCCGTCAGTTGAGATCTGAACATTCCCTCCGTCCCAGCTGTTTTCAACACTATACCAGAGATTAACTGACATCGCAGGGTTTTGTCCAAGAGAGATATTCTGGGCAGTGTACAGGGAGAAGTCCCAGTTGTTCTCATATTCACCGTCTCCCTTTGATTCATCTCCAACATACATTGCATGAGTTGGGCTAGCTGCTTCACGGTTCTCATCAGTGTCCGTGTCTATCAGATGCCATGGATTACTCAATGATTTGTAATCGGTCCAACCGTTCCTGCCACTTTCCATATCATCTGAGAATTCGATATCGACGCTCCTCATCATTGCAGAACTAACATCATTCTCGGGTACTTCATCATCATCATCCAGTACCTTGGCCTCAAACCAGAATGTTCCGTATTCATCAGTTTCCCATTCCCAATCCAAGGTGTCTGATTCACCCGGATTGAGTTCAACCTCCTGAGTTCCTCCGTTGTAGACGACCCCTCCTGCACCGTCATACACTTTTCCACTGATGTCAGAGGTCATGCTCATGTCACCGGTGTTTGTTACAATCACCGACATTTCCCTTTCCGTGTCCTTTTCCGCTATCATCGGGTCGACGCGAGCTTCCGAGACTGCAACATCATAAGTTACATAGGTATTGATCTCAACTTTCTTGAAATTGTTATCCTCTTTCTCATCGTCCGAGATAGCTGCCTCAGCACTTATTTCATATTCATAATCCTCATCATCTGGTGTGTCCCATTCGAATTCCACAAAGGCACCTTCTCCAGCGTTAATCGATACGGTCTCTTCCTCTGTGAATCGGTAAGTGTTATTCAGACATCGGATATCGATTGAGACCTCCACGCTGGTTTGATTCGCAGTTCCACGATTGCGTACCGTAAGATTGACGATGTTCTCAACTCCGGGTTCAACAGTTTCCTTGTTCTTGGGAGTATTAAATCGACTTAGACTTACATCATTCTCAAGTTGTACAGCAAGGTACTCGACTATATTCTCCATAAATTCGTCTCTGTCTTCCGTATCGGTTATTGAGCTGAAATCAAAGGCCATGAAGACCAATTTGTAATCCTCCTCAGTTCTTATGGTAGATATATTGTAGTCGCCGTTTGAACTCAGGATCTTCTCGAAGCCGTCACGCGGATTAAGATCGTCTGCAAAATCAGAGCTTATTGCATCAGCATCGTACGCAATTCCATCAGAGATGGGGTCACCTTCAACGCCGTAAACCACAGGAGGTGTTGCCCGGTCATGATCGACATAGGAGATTCCAAAATAATCGTGTTCAAAATCACCTTCATAGCGCTCCCCATCCACGTAATCGAAGTCGTACAAGATATCGTGACCTATGACCCACATGCTTCCACCATCATTGAGATAATCAGCAACATTCGTTTTGTCATTATCAGTAAAGGTAACGTCAGTGTCACCACTTGCATAGTCGGAACCACAGGCCCAGATAATCATCGTATATTCGCTTAGAGTATCGATGTCAGGTCCATCTTCACTGCTTCCGACCCTGATGGTATCATATCCTATGCTAATGTTTTCCAGGGAATTGGTATAGTATGGGTCAGTCTCAAGACTAAATCCTCCATTATTCTCACTGTCGTCATCATCCACGAACAGGATTGGTGGGTAATTGACATTAATGTCTTCTTCTTCTTCGTTATTATCCTCATCAGATTCCTCGATCGCGTTCTCTTCGTCAACAATTACTTTTATGGTATGCGTACCGCCAACAGTCTCCCAGTCCATCTCTGCATCAGCAGTATTGTCTCCAGGAATCGTAATCATGTCAGTCCCAATGTAGTTGTTGTCCCAATAGAAGGTCACATTGGTCGTCACGCCGACCACACCACTGTCCCCTCCGTCATTGGCAACCTCGGCTGTTATGGTTACAGTATCCCCGCCCGTTGGAGAATCATCACTGAAACTGATTTCATTAATCCAAAGATCAGGTTCCCCTACAGCCACCACATTCATGGCGGAAAAAGGCAACATTAATACGGCTAGCAGGAGAGCAGTTAGTTTGCGTGACATGGGGGCACCAGAGTGTAATGGCCAGTCTATTGCGATATAAAGGTGTGTTTACACCCTACGGGTGTAAGTCTGGTGCCTCAAATTTCCGTCTGTTTCCAATGCTTCTATCGGCCCGGCATCCCATTCATTCCCTATCGTGGGGAATCTAACACAACCTTCTCCTGAGACGTTATCCGGCACTAGTGTCATATCGATTATATCAGCCTTCCCGAGAGCTTCTTGATAGATTCCTGCCCCACCTATGAACCACACATCTCCTTCGCAAGTTGCAAGGGCATCATCGATACTCGAAAAATATTCCACATCATCCAACGATGATTGGGTGATCACGATATTTCTTCTGTCAGGGAGTGGTTTTACAGGCAAAGATTCCCAGGTCCTGCGCCCCATGATTACAGTCTTGCCAAGAGTCAGACGCTTGAATCTCTTCAGATCTGCAGAATAATGCCAAGGTATCGAATTGTCTTTTCCGATAATGCCTTCAGGGGAGACTGCGACCAGAATCCCTTTCATACAGCGACCTTGAAGGGGATGAACGGTTCAGGCCCGTAATCTTCCAATTTGAATCTGGAGAGTATGGTATCGGTGTCCGCATCGAGCAGATCCATAACATCATCTAAGGTCCTGATGCTCGGATCTATTACCAAACTCGGTAATTTCCTTACGTTTCGCTTGAGTTGTTCCTTCAGTCCAGGGATGTGGTCGTATTCCTCCATAGAGCCATCGGCCTTCTTGGTATAGATGTGGGCATCGACCAGAGAGTGTCCGAAGATTCCTGGCTTCATTCCGGTAAGATGAGCAAAAAGATGAAGCAGAAATGAATATCCCGCAATATTGTATGGAACACCCAGGGCCACGTCACAGCTGCGCTGTGTCAAATGGACGCACAACCGTGGTTCACCCTTATCATCGTACTGGACATTGAATATGAATAATAGGTGACAAGGAGGCAGTCCACTGGCCTGTGCATTTCCGGGAGCCCAGGCCGAAATCACCATTCTCCGGCTATTTGGATTCTTCTTGATAGTGTCCAGAACATACCTCACCTGATCATTGTACTCAGGTTCTCCGTGCACTGGGAATTTCCTCCAAAAATTGCCATAGGCACTTGGTACAAATCCTTCATCATCAGCCCAGTAATCCCAAAATTTACAACCGTGTTTTTTTAATAGCCCAATGTGCAGGTCTCCGGACAAAAACCACAAATTTTCCACGACTATATTCTTCCATGATATTTCCTTGGTGGTTAGTAGTGGAAAACCATCTCTCATATCTATAGAGTAATTGATGTTAAATGCCGAGATTGTATCGACGCCAGTGCGGTTTTCCTTCCTAGTTCCCCGCTCTAGAACCTCTTTTACCAAATCCAGATATTGCTTCACAGATACCTATTGGAAAGGTAGCATAAAGTGTTGCTCCGAATTAGAAAATTATAAATAAATTAGTGCACTGTGTGGTACATGCCTTTTCGTATTATAGATCATGAGACTGATGAAATTTTACTTGAGTCACCTCATGTCTCAGATTTGATAGAATATATTGATAAGACATCGGAAGAGTACATAGTCAAGGAACTAACTATAACTTAGGCACTTTCAGGTATTTACCAGAATCTCCAAACTCTCTACAAGCGCAATATCTTTCTCAGTTATTCCGCCCAGATCATGCGTGGTTGAAGTTATCCTGACACTTCCTCCGTTGTGAATCAGAATATCGGGGTGATGTCCCATTTCACTGGCTATGCTGGCAACATGTTGTACAAAGGTCACGGCCGATTCAAAACTATTGAAATTGAATTCCTTATGGACACGTTTGTAGACATCATCATGACTCCATCCATCGAGCCCCTTCAATGATTTTTCGACATCAATATCACTCATCAGCTCGGCCATGCATCATTATCTTAAGTTGCTATATAGGAGTTTGTCACCTTAGCAACTTATAAACTATTTTCAAATGGACAATCGTGTCTCCTCCAGAACCGTCATTTAAAACAAGGTTTGGTTTTAAGCCAGACTTTCCGTTTGAGCGATTGTTAGGTTTTATTCTTTCAATAGTGTCGATCCTATTTCTGCGACCCTACATCATGGATTTTGTCCCTAGCCCTTACTATTCGATTACGGTAGATGGTGAGGATTTCATCATATTCACGGAACTGTCAATATGGACGCTGATATTGATGGCATTCGTTACTTTCCTGACCGTTTTTTTTATTATTCCCCTGACACTCTATTTCCGGGGCCTGAGTGAATGGGAATGGGATCCTACAGTCGTTGTCTTCTGGATGATTATGACCAGAGGGTCTTCACTGTTCTTCAGCGAAATCGCAGATACTAACGCAAATCTCGAGGCTTATACCCTCATATTGATTGACATCGTTGATTCCATATTCGTATTATTCATGACGGTATTCCTTCTGAGAGCCTATTCGAACTATTTTGTCCCGGTCATTTCTGATTGGCTGACTGTTGGAAAAACAGACACACAGTATGGTCCTCTGCTTGAGATAATGGGGTCACTCCTGATTATTGTCTTCGGTATCACGAATTTCCTCTCAACCTACCATGTCGACTTTGGCGTCCTTCTTGCCGGAGTTGGTGTTGTGGGGCTAGTTATTGCCCTGGCAGCCCAGGATACCCTCAGTAACTTCTTTTCAGGAATCCTGCTCCTGCTGGATCAGGGTTTCAAGACGGGAGATATGATCTATTTTAATGAAACTTATTGTTTGATCAGGGATATTGGTCTTCGTTCAACCAAGATCTATGACATAGTGAATCATGTCATGATTATCATACCCAACAATTCATTGGCAAACCAGAACATCTTGAATCTTACCAGACCGGATCGCTACTACCGTATCCGGGTCGAGGTTGGGGTTTCCTATGACTCAGATCCAGACCATGTCGAGAAGCTACTTCTGGAAGTCGCCGAGCAAAATTCAGACATCGAACAGGATGATCCAACCCGAATGCCTCTGGTTCGTTTCCAGGATTTTGGTGATTCATCATTGACTTTCGTTCTGGTCGCCTGGATCAATAACGTTATCAAGATAAGGCAGATCAATTCGGACCTTCATCATCAGGTATTTGACAAACTGAAAGGTGCAGGTGTGACGATTGCCTTCCCACAGAGGGATGTCCATATTCATGAGGTTCCCGAACCGGCTATTACAAAGAGCCCCAGACCAGCTTCTACAAAGAGCTCCAAGCCAACTACCGCGAAGGGTCCCAAAGCAGCAGCCAAAAAGAGCCCTAAGAGAGCAGCTAAGAAGAAGAAATAATCTTAATCTTCAGTGTACCAGATAGGTGGTGTAAACAAATCTTCAGGCCCTCTTTCAATAATTGGAAGAGTTAAAACACTATTTTGATTCGTTCCAATCGTAACATATCCGCTACTTACTGGCGAAGGAACATAGTCATCATCAGTTTGCCTCACTACTAGTTGCAGTGTACTTCCAGCAGGTACGACCACATCCATGGCAAACATTTGCATTTTGGCATTCACTGTCCCCGTTACTGCACAAGGCTGGCCGCATTCTCTTCCTCCTTCGTGATACCTAAGATCCATAACTCCATGCCCTAGATGTATTCCACCAGCAATAGACAGTTCAATGTACAGATGCCCTGAGGTTTGTGTAGGTGGAATTGTTACATCTACATGGAAAGTAGGCATTCCAGAAATACGAGTTTCATTCTCAAAGACTCCAGTTTCTAGAGTCAATGTATTTGTCGGTCCGACTAAACCACTACCAGATACAACACTAAGTCCTTCACCTATTGGTAACTGCAAGAATTCTCGGTCATTTGCAGGCCATGTTTCCTCGACCCTCCATTCTCCTAGGTTATCTTGCATTTCAACATGAAGGGAAGGTTTTTGATTTCCTTCATACAAATAGTAATTGAACCATTCCAGTAGATCTTGTGCCCAGTCATATCTTACAGAATAGGGATATGCCTCAGCACCTCTACCTGAAGACATTCCATTTTGGTCGCTAGGCCGATCAGGATAGTGATGCCCCCACTGTCCGAACAATCCTTTAACTTCGAATCCAGCATTCTGTAACTGCTTGTATACAGGGAATGCCATATGCGGGTCTACATTCCAGTCCTGCATTCCATGAATTAAATAGACCGAACCATTGTAATTCTGCATTGCTCTTTCTAGGAAATGTCTATCCGTCCAGTAAGTATTGCCAGCATAGTTCGCTTCATCTCCAGTTAGGTAAGCTGCAGGACCATTTGCATATCCCTCTGCGTATCCTCTGCACACAGTTTGCCAATCCTCACTATCCCCATCCCATCCGAAGGATCCATACACTCCGTTGTGCATTGCTATTCCTCTGGCCTCCATAGATCCATTACGCCACATTAAGTCGTGAACTCCAATTAATCCAGAAATGGGAATAATAGTTTTCAAGTATGGATTGCCAAACATGGCAGCTTGCCAAGGTGTTGTTCCATCGTACGATTTTCCAATGATTCCCACATTTCCATTACTCCACTCTTGAGTACCTAACCAGGTTACAGCCGCGTCTATCCCCATCTGTTCACTCAGTCCCATAAAGTCCATACAGTGGTTCGACATTCCAGTTCCGAATACAGAAACTTGAGCAATAGCATAACCATGTGGAACCATATTCTCTATCAAGAATTTACCTAGGCGATTTGCGGGCGTTAACGCATCCACATCACCATCATCATAGTATGGACCAACATCAGCGATAACTGGTATTTTGGTACCATTGGGAACGTCAGGTATCCATAATCCAAGATGCACTTGACAATCATCAGTGATTGTACATCCTAATTCACTTGAGGGTAGATCAACATTAACAAAGACACTTTCTGGACCAGTTATCTCATATTTACCCTTTTCCAGAGTATAGCTGTAAGATTCGGTTGTATTGAATGGTTGATTGACTCTTTCCCAAACAGGAACAAGTCCGTTCCCAGCTATTATGTCATCTATATCTTTTTCATCATCCTCGCTAAAATACAATAAAACAGATGATAAAAGCAGGATTACTGCTGTGATTCCTGCAAAGACACGGTGTTCAGCAACGTACAATTTCTTCATGATATTTTACTTTTTTCGTCATCTCTAGTTATCTCAGATATACTTGGTAATTTCAATGAAGCTTGGTGAAACAAGGTTGCCCCAATCGCAAAATATCCAGCCAGTGCAGCTACACTGACCAGTACTGAATCATGAACATCATAGTGTATGTTCTCCAGGGCACTGGCGTTCAGGAATGCCAGAAAAAGATAGAGGAAGGCCAGACGTCCAGCAACTCTTACCCCATTACCGTGCACAATTCCATAGGCTATCCACATCCCTGCTCCTCCGAAGAATAGGACGGTACCCAAACCGAAACCAGCAATCATCAGTAGATCTCCAGTTGCGAGATCTGGGAATCGCTCCTCTGTCATCAACAATTTCCAGAACTCTATGGAACCTCCGAAAAACAGACCGAAACCAGCCGAATAGAATGGGGCAGCAGGTTCGGACTTGAAGGTATTCAGGTTGACGCCAATGAACATGAAAATCAACATGACGAATGGCGTGACCAGCATCATAGCTGCATATCCCGTATCTTTCGAATGGAGGTCTATCCCCCCCAGGATCATTATGATGTCTGCAATTGTTCCGAAGACAACTCCGACCCCGCAGGCAATGTACAATTTGCGTTCCACAAGTTTGTCTTCAACTTTCTTTATCATCTCGAAGAACAGTAACATTGCCGGTACAATGTAGGCCAGCATTCCGAGAACATTTGCTTGGAATATGACTGAATCCATGTTACGAATTCATTTTCCTGCTCAGGGCTATTGCGGTAAGTATTATTGATAGTGCCGAAACGCTCAGTGATAGGCCGGAGAGGCCTTCCTCATCGGTTTTTTCCACGACGGGTGCAGATACATATTCCTTTATGGTGATCGAATTGATATGGACCTCATAGAGAGGTCGGTCCGGTCCACCTGGAACTCTTGGAATACTTCCGTCACCATCAGCATCGTTAGTGGTTGGAACTCCTGCAGCGGCCTGTACCAGTTCTATTCCTTCTCTAACTACTCCGAACACAGCATAACCTGGGTCGTCTTCCTGAGTTCGATTCCCATTATCTAGACCATGCTGAGGCCCATCACAGATATAGAATTGACTGGTTGCTGAATCTGGATCGAGTCCTCTGGCCATTCCAATGGCACCGTTGATATGTGTCAGGTTAGCGTCTGCTTCGAAGGGAATAGTTTCCGATGATCCTCCTTCTCCACAGGACGGGTCTGATATTGGATAAACACCATCTGAATTGCAATCAGGGTCACCACTTTGTATCACAAAGTCATCAATAATCCGATGAAAGAAAATACCATCAAAGAAGGACTGATTTACCAAGTCTACAAAATTGTTGACAGTAATGGGGGCCCAATTAAGAAACAATTCCAGTACGATTTCACCTTGGAATTCATCTCCACCACCGATTCCAGATTCGTAAGTCAGATTGATGACAATGATTGGATTTCCCTCATATGAATTCTCCATCGGGCTTGCATCTGCGACCGTACCCGGTGTGAACAGAAGAATCATCGACAGGAGAATTGCTACCCTCATATCACGTCCATATATGGTGGCTTTTTACGATTATAGCTTACAGTAACTATTAAAACACCATGAAATTCTAGGCCAACATGGACGTCAAGGTAACTGAGAAGGCAAAATCAAGGTTGCACGATATGGGAGTCTCGGATGAGGTGTTCCTCCGTATAGGTGTGACCTCTGGGGGGTGTTCTGGAAACGCCTACGATGCAGTTCTGGATGACGTTATGAAAGAAGTTGATGATGTTTATTATGAGGATGGCCCTCTTCGTATTGTTTCAGATAAGGTGAGTTCAATCTATCTAGATGGCCTGACCATTGATTTTTCAGATGACCTGATAGAACCAGGATTCAGGCTTACCAACACCAATGCCAAAGGTTCCTGTGGATGTGGTTCCAGTTTTAGTACTGATTCCGTTCCGAACGTGGAGACCAGTTTCTCGGTCTGAACATGGCTATCACTCCAATATCTATCCTGGGTGGAGATTCAGTCTATTGTATCAATGAAGCTCAGGTAAGTGATGCTAGACGACTTGCCAATGACGACCCCGAGTCATCAGAAAAGATACAGTCCGAGATTGAAAAATTGGAATCCAGTTTCACACGTAATGAGAGGGCAGCCCTTGCTTTTACGATAATCGAGAATCTACGCGAAGATCGCGAGAAATAGATGGAAGCATCAATCAATGTTCTAGGTGGTAAGCTTGAGCCATGTTCAACGGACCCAATGACCGGTTGGCTTCGGGATGGTTGTTGTAACACGGACAACCGTGATTTTGGACGACATGTAGTATGTGTGGTCATGACCGATGTCTTTCTGGCATTTTCAAAAGGTGCAGGTAATGATCTCAGTACTCCTATGCCTGGATTCTCTGGTCTGAAGGAGGGGGACCGCTGGTGCCTTTGTCTTTCAAGATGGGTCGAGGCCCATGATTCTGACATGGCACCTCAAGTGGTACTGGAATCCACTCATGAGTCAGCCCTTGATATGGTTGACTTGAAAACACTGAAAGAATACGCTTACAAACCCGAATAATTAGTGGTGTAGTTCCTTTCGGGGATCATCATCAGTTCCCCATTGAATTGCAAATTCCTTGGTTTTCTCGTACATTTCTTCGAATGAGTCCCACACATAGAGTATTGGTTGGTACTTGGTAACATCATAAGGATGCGTTTCCATTTCTTCGAAGTTTGGTGTACGGTATTCGATTTTTGGGTCACAGACGCAGGCTTCATTCGCACCACATCCTGCCCCAGCAGTACAAGCATGTTCCATTTCCCCAAAAGAAGAAAGTAAACCCGGGCCAACAGCTTTGATTTCTCCATTTTCTCTACATGCACCAAATTCCAGTACAAACCAGTAGATGGTACCCAACTTCTTGATGGCTTCCTCACTTTCGGTCCGCATGTCAGCCTCTCCGAACAGGATGTTCAGTTCGGCCCATTCAGGTACACCGAGCATTGCGGTATGTCCTACCAATTCGTGTACAACATCAGGTTCTGGAGTGTAGAACGGTCTGGATGAGTGTCTGATGTACTGGGTCGAAAGGAAGACCTTGTTGGCCAGCGCGGAATGGAAGGTCTTGGGATGTACCAGTCCGCCGACCGGTTCCTGCCTGAATCCCGTCATTTCCTGTAGTTTCTCACTTACTTCCTGAAGTTGCGGAATCTTGTCATCAGGAAGCCCTAGTTTTCTTGCATTGTCCAGATACTGGCGGCATGCATATTTTTCATGGACTGGACTTATGCGCTCCATTATCGCCGCCCAGACCGCGTCTTCATCCTCGGAATAGGGGGCATGAGGAATCTTTGTGGTCCTTCTCGCTTCCATGGACATATCATTCCATTCCATGGCAATCTTGGCGATCTCGTTCCTTCGGTCCCGGTATCCCTCATCCTGGAATCCTGGATGGTCGGGGTCAAGTTCAACGAAAACGTTCCCGCCGACTATCTTTACGGCAGAGTTCGCCTCGTCTGTTTGTTCACTAACTCCTTCATCAGGTCCATGCATAGAATATCTCTATCTACCCAATTGCAGCAGATAATAAATGCATTGGTGTAGTGAAATTATTTATACATGGAGGTGAACCCTTGAATATGGATACAGAGTCTGAGGATAGAACCCTAATGACAATAATGGTATTGTCAGTTCTGGGTTTGATAGATTCCTTGTATCTGACCTATCTTCACTCACTTGTTGCAGGAGGAGGAGGATGCCCAACCCAGAATCTTCCCGGACTTGATTGTGGAGAGGTTCTGGCTAGCGAGCAAGCCGAATTACTTGGCCTACCTGTCGCTTGGTTTGGAGTTCTTGGTTTCATCGTTCTATTCTCATTGGCCCTGGATCGTTACTTGAATATGGATCTGGAAAGGACACGTTACAATGTCATTCTTCTCCCGTTGATAGGGCTGTCCGGAAGCGCTTTTGGTGGCTACCTGACGTACGCTGAAGCTTTTATCATCCACCAGTGGTGCCCATTCTGTCTTACTGCCTTTGCCCTGACATTGGGAGCGACATTTTTCGCTTTAAGGACGTATGGCGCAGAACTCAAGAACTTCATAGGAGGAAACGATGGCATCTAAGCGAAGGCGCAAACTGGAACGGAAGGCATCGAGATCAATCGATCAGAAGATGCAAGTCAGACGTGATAATTTCAATGAGAATCTGTGGAGATTTGGACCTCCAGTTCTTGTCTTATTGATTCTTCTGGGTGTTATATTCTTTGTTTTTATCTATGAACCGGGCAACCCTCGACCCGAGGAATGGACACTTGAGGAAGCTGACACGGGAGTAATTTATTCATCTAAGGATTATTATTATGATGATCAGCTGACTATGGTCGAGTTTTTCCAGTCACAGTGTGGACATTGTCAGAATCAGGCCCCTATACTGAAAGAGATAAACGATAATTACATGGACGATACAAGCGAGAATTATTCAGCCCATTTCAATATGTTTTCAATCGGTGGATACAAAGTGGGAAGTAATACGGATAGTAAGAGCAATGTAGCCTCGTTTAAATTCCAGTATCATAATTCTCAATGGCCTCATTTGTACGATTCCACGGGTGACCTGATGAGAGATTACAAATTCAACTCCTACCCCTCTATGGTTTTGGTAAAGAATAACGAAATAGTTTACCAGCATAGTGGCGGACTAACATACGACCAGTTATCGGCTGAGATTGACAAGCATCTTTAATCACAAATATTTAATATCAGTATTCAATGGAAAATTATTATGACTAATCGTGGATTATTAATTCTGCTACTTTCCACACTTTTTGTCACTTCAGGCTGCCTTGATGGTCTGAATCAGCAGGATGATAAAAATTTCTGGGGAGAGGATTGTGAAGAGGTTGTAGACGCGAAATGTATTGCCGGACCAGCACCAGATTTTGCGTTGGTCGACCAGTTCAACAATCCAGTTAATATGTCTCACTTCGAGGGCAAGATCGTAGTTATCACATTTGTCTATACTCATTGTCCTGACGTATGTCCTGCCGTCACATATCAGATGAAAAAGTTGTCTGAGGAATTGGGCGATGACTATAATGAATCGGTTGTATTTCTCAGCGTTACGGTAGATCCTGAGCGAGATACTCCTGAAAGACTCGCTTCCTTCGCATCCGATTACGATGCCTCATGGCAGTTTTTGACATCCACAGACGATTCTCCAGTAGGCGATATGGCATCAGTTTGGTATGACTATGGTATAGAGGTCATGATTGACGAAGAAGCTTGTGGAGGCAATGGCCACCATATGGAAGACTACGAAGGCTGCCATTGCAATCCAGGTTACATGCAGAATCCCTGGAACATAGATGATTGTATCGAGGACCCAGACCATGACAAGAATGCCACTTTTGAAGAGGGTCTTGAATCAGATATAATCACGGCTCTCGATGTATGGTCAAGTGGCTTGGTTAATGATAGTCAGGCAATGGCGAGCATAGATATTCTGGTGTCCCAAGTATTTGGTTCAGAATGGGATTTAGTTGATATCAATGGTTCACAGCATTCATCTTCCACATATTATGAACAAAATCTGACCCTAATCGAGTTTTTCCATACCGACTGTTCACATTGCCAAAATCAGATTCCGGCATTGAAAGAATTCCATGCCGACCATTCTTCAAATATCAGTATAGTTTCTGTGGGAGGATATGGTCTTGGAGGTGATATCGACAATGTGAGCACCATCTATGACTTTACCATCGAACACAACACAACTTGGCCTTACCTGTATGATGAATCACACCAGTTGATGCAGATTTTTGGGATGAATAGTTATCCTAGTTGGGTATTACTTGAGGGCGATCAGATAGTTTCTCGTGCTTCCGGTTCCAAGAGTTATGAACAATTAGTGGGCTTGGTCGAGGATCGCTCTGAACCAGTAAATCTTAGTGAACAAATGAACCTGATACTGGAAAATCTAGAACACTGGGAGGCGAGTCACATGTCGGATGAAGAAATGATAGAAGTAATTGCCGCTGCCCTGAACTACGAGTTTGAGGAGGCGCCCGATGGAGACTACGGAGTCAGCCACTCAGCCAAACTTTACATTATAGATCGGGATGGAAATATGCGGGTGGTCTGGCGCGGATATGACTGGACCTATGCCTCAATTTATCATGATGTCGTGATGCTTCTTTAGTTTAGTAAGCCCCATATACCCGCTTTTTCTGCAAGTTTCATGACACTCCTAGCCTTTGGTGACAATGGTTTGGTTTTTTTCGACCATGATTTCAGTTACATAAGTATAATCTGTTCCTTCATCTCAATGTTCATTGGAATCGTAATGGCACAGTCAGGATTGGACAAAATATTCAATTGGGAAGGCGAACTCGAATTCATAACCGAGAAATTCTCTAAGACAGCTCTGTCCAATTTTTCCATAATGGGTCTTATTCAGGTCACGATTCTTGAAACGCTGTCAGGTTTGCTTTCTCTGTTTGGCTCTATCATGGTTTTGTTTTATGATGATGAATCATATGGGATAATCGGTCTAATCCTAGCAGCCGGTTCATTTAGTATTCTGATGGCAGGTCAGAGGATTTCAAAGGATTATGATGGAGCAGCCGCTCTGGTTTCTTATTTCCTTCTGACCATGATTGGTCTGTTTATGTATAGTAACTAGAAACCACAGATAGTTCGCAGGTCATCCACAGCGCCAGGTGACGTCAGTCCTACAGCTAAGAACAATACGATTAGGAAGAATACCGGAACCGCTGCGGTACGATTGACCAGCGGCGGATCCCATATCATATGCATAAAGAAGGAGCCGATGAACCATACTTTCACTGCAGCGATACCGAACAGGATAACCATCGTCACCTCGAATGAGAATTCTTGGAGAATGGCCATCACTTCAACTATGGTGAAGAATACCAACCATGCGAAAACTTTCATGAACCCTTGAATCGGGCTCTCACCAGCATGTAACCATCCTGGGAACGAGTGGTCGCCATGATGTTCGTTTTCGGTATCTTGTTCGTCTTTCATTTTTGCCTCAATACAGATAGAAGAATGGGAATACGAATACCCAAACTACGTCCACGTAGTGCCAGTATAGACCGAATAGTTCGATCGTATCGTGATATTTCTCATTGTAACCTTCCTTATTGGCCTTGGCAATCAGATATCCCAATGCCAGAAGTCCAACGAAAACGTGTGCCCCATGGATCCCTGTGGTAATGTAGAAAGTAGTCCCTTCCAGACTAGTATCCAGCCAGAATCCATGTTCGTACTTTGGAGCAACACAATGATGGCCTATATCCTGCCCGGCAGTGACACTACAATGGTCACCCCAGAAGTGGCCGTTTTTCATTTCCCACCATTCATATGCTTTGAGAATCAGGAAAAGAGTCCCCAGAAAGAATGTGGCTATCAAGTATCTGGTCGCCGCCTTGGAATTGTTGTTCCTAGCTGCATAAAGAGCAAGGACCACGGTCAGACTGCTCAGCAGCAGAGCAAACGTGTTTATCACTCCAAATATCAGATGAGAGCGTATAATATCAGCTGCAGGAACCCAACACGCCTCGAACTGTAGTCCACAATCAACTCCTATGGCTCCATAGTCCGGGAGGGCGGCCCTGTATCTCAGGTAAGCGCTCAGTAGGGTACTGAACACCATGACCTCGGTCAGAAGGAATATCCACATTCCGAACTTGCGTGTGGTTATGCTGGCCCAGAAGGGGTGATATCCTACAATCTCCACACCTTCCTCAGAATCCTGATCCCAATAGTCTTGCATCCACATCATGAATCCAGTAATCATCCCCGCAATTCCGAGAATGAAAACGAACCAGTAGCCAGTATCTCCTTCTTTATCTTCTCCACCGGCCGTTGCCATAATCAGCCCAAGGAACATCAGGGCGACAGCCACGCTGAATACGAGGGGTGCGGGAGTTCCATGATGTCCATGTTCTTCGCTCATTCGGCTTCCTCGGCCAATTTAAGAGTTGGAATCTCTTTGAAACTGTTATGTGGTGGTGGTGAGGATGTGGCCCATTCAAGCGACCAACCATCCCATGGGTTATCACCGGCTTCTTCACCATATTTGAAAGAATAAATGAGATTATAGACTAATATGATTTGAGCAATACCAAATACGAATGCACCTATGCTAATCAATTGATTTAATTCAGTGAGCGAACTATCATAGCTAGCATACCTTCGAGGCATGCCAGCTAGTCCTACATGATGCATGGGGTAGAATGCTACATTGAAGGAGATAAAAGATAAGGTGAAATGAAGCAATCCTAATTTTTCACTCAACATCTTTCCAATCATTTTAGGGTACCAATAGTAAACTCCAGCTAGAAATGCAAACAATACGCCACCTACTGCAACATAATGGAGGTGTCCAATCACAAAATAGGTGTCATGAAGTGCAATATCTAATGGAAGCATGGCAAGTATCACTCCCGTGATTCCACCTATTGTAAAAGTAAGGATGGTACCCAGAGCGAAGAGCATGGGGGTCTTAGTTACTATAGAACCACCAGTCATTGTAGCCAGCCAATTGAAAATTTTGATTCCTGTGGGTACTCCCACAAGCATAGTTGTTAGCATTACAGCAAATCTGAAAAACGGATCTGCGCCACTTGTGAACATGTGGTGGCCGTAGACAACGAACGAGATAATCCCAATACTAGCCATTGCATATACCATTGAAGTGTAACCAAAGATTGGTCTTCGGGAGAATGTAGATGTAACCTCAGAGAGAATGCCAAAAGCAGGTAGAATCAAGATGTAAACCTCAGGATGTCCGAAGTACCAGAACAAGTGCTGCCATAACACAGCATCACCACCCGCACTAATATCGAAGTAAAGAGTTCCAAATGTCCTGTCGGCCATCAGAAGAATAAGTGCTACTGTGAAAACAGGAATGGATAATAGTAGTAAGAATACAGTAATGAACATCGACCACGTGTAGAGTGGCATTTTCATGAACGTCACACCTGGGGCTCTCATTCTTAATATAGTGGTTAGGAAATTAATCGCTGTCAACGTAGATGATGCGCCCAGCATTATCTGTCCAGCGACCCAGAAATCCGTTCCTGGTTTGGTGGCAGTATCACCAGAGGAGTACGGAGCATAGCCAGTCCACCCTACATCTCCAGCACCGCCTGTGAAATAACCTGCATAAATCAATAGACCGCCTGTTGGCAGGAGCCAGTAACTCAATGCATTAAGTCTGGGGAAGGCCAGATCTCTTGCTCCTATCTGAAGAGGGACGAGATAGTTTGCAAATCCAAAGATAATGGGCATGGCAGCCATGAATATCATGGTGGTCCCGTGCATGGTGAAAGTGGAATTGTATTCCTGATCAGTCATGAAGTCATTGTCAGCTTCGAAAAGCTGTACACGGAGTAGTAGAGCTAGAAAACCTGCGATAAAGAGAAAGATAAAGCCAGTGGATATGTATAATAGTCCGATGTATTTGTGATCAGTTGTAGTTAACCAAGGATAGATAGCCTTCCAAGCGTCTCTCAGGACTTCTTCAAATGCTTGTTCATTTGTTACCATCCGATTTCCAATGACTACAACTCCCAAAGTTACAGCAAGGATTGTGAAGGCATAGATCATCTTCTGAGGAGTTGTTAATTCGACATGTTTATCAGAGATAGCAACAGCATTTACTCCCATGAGATCAAAACTGCCTGAATTCCAGCGGTCTGCATTGCTCGCTCCTCCATCTCCGTTAACAGAATTTCCGTATGCCGTGAACGTGACAATCACATCATCTCTGTCTGGGGCAGTCCAACTAAAGTTCCATCCTCTGTAATCATTTCCTTCAGTGGTATGCGTTAAGTGTGTTTTATCAAATGGTTTTTGTACGCTAGTATCGTTTTCAAGCGGTTCTAGTATACCATGAGTTGCCGTGACAAAGAATCCACCATAATTTTCACCCCTTACGCCATCATTTGGTCCTCCGCTTATGTTCAATGTTAGCGTATAGGTCCCTCCAGCAGTAAAATTTTCTGGAAGTGTTAGTTCGATACTGACACTAGTTGTGACCTCTGGACCGTGACAGCTACAGCCGTTCGCTTCTACTGTACTGGTAGTCGAACCAGTAATGCCTGAAGATAACGCATCACCCGTTGGAAAAGCAGATAATGCCACCAGAATGGATATCAGAAATCCGACACTCAGAATCTTGAGACTCTTATTGTTCATTAAGCCTCCGTGATATAGATATTAGCCAGCATTCTGGAATGGCTTTCTCCACAATATTCAGCACAGTACAAATTGTATTCTCCAGGATCGACTTGACCTGTATCTATCCAGACCAACGTCTCAATATTTGGTACAGCGTCATGCTTGACACCAATTTCAGGAATGTAAAATGCGTGTAGGACATCATTGCTGTTGATATTAAAGCGCACCATACTATCATGCGGAAGCTCTAGACAGTCGTACGTAGTTATTTCGTTTTGCTGGCGAACGCCTGCTTCGTTCAATTCTCCGCATTTGGTAAAGTCTTCTGGAACTTCGTAATCATTGGGAAAATCGAAAGTCCACTGCCACTGGACTGCTGTTACTTCGATAACGATGTCAACATCATCTTCTTCGGGTATGTCCCACAAATAATCTAAGGGTGCCAGTGAAATAAACGTTAACCATATCGCTAGAATCAGGGGCGCAATTGTCCAGGCTAATTCTATTTTAGCATCCCCTCTTTCATGAGGGAAAACACCTGCTTTCAGAGAATCTTTATGTTCAGGGTCACCTTCCTTGTGTCTGAAGTAGATTAGATTGTACGCCATCCACACAAAGACTATCAGTCCGACAATTAGGGACCATATGAAAACTTGCCAAACCAATCCGCCATATCCACCGCTAGTCCCACCAAAATCTTCCCAAAGAGCAGGGGTTTCAAAGTAAATCAGGTCATTAATCATTGACATTTTGTTACCTCAAGAAAGTACGGTATTTTCTGCATTTAAGATGGGTTTATAAAGATACAATCCATCGGATTTTTTACGATAAGAATTGACTTAGGTTGATGTAATTCATCTCGTCTACAATCACTGTGATGAATAGCATATACAGATATACGTTTGAATATTTGAATAGTTCCCAGGCATCATCTTCCTTCTTGCTGTTAAGGAGCACCCATGATTTGTAGACAAAGTATCCAGTTAGAGTCAGACCAATTATCAGGAAGAGTAATCCTAGTTCTCCTAAAACAATCATTGCTAAGTTTACAATAGTCAGTAAAATCGAATATCCCATTATGTGTCTTCTGGTGACGTCCTCACCTTTGACGACAGGTAGCATTGGAACGCCCGCCTGACCATAATCTCTTCTCTTGGAGAGTGTCAATGCCCAGAAGTGGGGAGGTGTCCAGACGAATATGACTGCAACCATGAGCCATGGTAAAACAGAGTAAACATCCCCAGATGCAGCAGCCCATCCGATAATTGGTGGCGTTGACCCAGAGATTCCTCCAATCACTATGTTCTGGGGCGTTCTCCGTTTGAGCATCATTGTATAAATACATACATAAAAAAAGGCACTAAAAG
>Ga0066833_10000311_pt1 | contig 19433 bp, 7 predicted proteins | sample ETNtaG_13_FD_66728 | JGI IMG/M metagenome (GOLD analysis project Ga0066833, IMG submission 66728) | Marine microbial and viral communities from oxygen minimum zone, Eastern Pacific Ocean - ETNP201306PF47B | ecosystem: Environmental > Aquatic > Marine > Oceanic | place: Pacific Ocean: Eastern...
CGCCCTGCCGTGGCTGCCCACGACATCGATTGTGAAGGCAACGCGCACGACCTCTGCCGACATTGTTGACCACACGCACCCCGCTTTCCATGGTCTTGAGCAGAAACACTTCGATACGTGGAGCGGCAACGGAGCGTTGTTCACCAACCTGCTTCAACCTTTGGACGGAACCGTGGTGGCGGCCGCCGGAGACTATGTTCTTCGGACGCCCTTCATGAGACCCGTCCTTTCCGACGTAGCGATGAATGATGGCATCGCTGTCCACTGCCAGTTCGATGTGTCCAGACGATATGGAACCGATGCCGTTGCCACGGTCCTGGCTAACAGCTTGGTCAGCTACATCGTCTCCGATGAGCGTGGCTTCAGTTGCACGCCTTCCGGCAAGCGCAACATCTCGGTGAACGCGGCCAACTGCCGTGTCATCGATATCTCGAAGGCAGTAAACGCCGGCTTCCGTCTGGAGAATGAAGATGAAGACGACGAGGACCTGCTCATTCCTGATCAGGGCGCGGCAGAGAATGACCTCCGCAACATTCCGGTCGGTCGGCAGAGCTTCATGGGCGTGCCGTTCAGTATCCTCGATCCCAAAGATGATCAGAACGACACCTGCATCCAGTTAGACCTGATCGATGATGCGGAAACAATCAGAGTGAACGCTCGGCATTCGAAGCTGTTTTTCCTCCACACAGCTCTTAAGACAGATGCGGGTAAGGGCGGACCGACCTATTCATTCACCATGCGCTATGCCGACGGCAAGCGAGAGACGCTGGCGATCAGAAACGGAGTTCATGTTTCGCCTCAACCCCATTTTGACAACCTGCCGGACTCAAACCTCGCCTGGAGCGACAAGTCGAAGAAGCCCGCATCAGTCGGGGTCTACTTGACCGAATGGGTCAATCCCAGGCCCGAGGTAGAAATCAGAGGCATCGACCTTGTCCTCAAAGATGAAGGAATCGCAGTACTGGTCGCCATCACGGGGTATTGGGATAAGAACGAGGAAGGTTGGAAGTAATTGACAGCGTTGAGCTCCTCTGAACCATGTCCGCTAATCACGGGCTTTAAAATGAAATCAGCAAACAAGATTCGAACTGCGCCGACCACCGCCGCGCTCATCCTTTTCAACGCTCTGATACCTGGTTTCTGCGAGCCTGCGATCAAAGCAGAAGGCCTCCAGCCAAAGCCGAATCTGCTTTACTTCCGGACACTGATCAAAAAGCCCTGGTGGAATCAGAAATGGAAGTACCGCATTCCTGTTGTGATCCATGAGACTGTGGGGCTGGAAAGACACAGAGCTCCGATAAGTGTTGTCGCCGAGTTTCCTGAAGCAACAGAGTTTTCCTCCATCAGGGCGGTGACGCCCTGGGGTGAGGAGATACCATCCCAGACGACTCGTGTTGATGGGGCCGGGAACCGGTTGGAGATCTTCTTCGTGACCGATCTTCTCGCCTACGAATACCTCCCGTGCTTCATTTACTTCGACGACACCGACAAGCCTGCCACTGACTATCCTCCGGGACTCAAACTGACCGAAGACGGACGGTACTTCACTCTCTCAAGCTCTGAGATTCTTGTCCGGCTCAGAAAAGAGTCACCAATCATCACGCATATCCAGCCGCAGGGAAGGCGGACATCCAACCATCTTTACGATGACAATGGCCTCTCGCCGGAGGGCCGCGCCGAGGTCAGGTATCGCACCTTCACTCCGGGGAAGGTCATTGAGCGCGGGCCGCTGAGAGTCATCGTCGAGTATCAGAGCGTTGTTGGTGGTAAAGCCCTTGTCTTCCGGTATGTCCTGGTCAAGGATGCGAATCGAATCGACTATGCAGTCAGCGGTGGGGCCACCAGTATCGGCCGGTCGATTCGCTGGATGCCCGGCAAAGGAGTGGACCCAGCCCGGCCTGACCGCCTTTACTACGCGCACCAGAAAGGGATCAGACACCTCAAGATTGCCAACTATGGACCGCTCACTGATAACCTGAGAAAGGAAATGGCTGAAGGCTGGTATGCGTATAAAGACACAGACACTGGCCAGGTGGCCGGGGAGATTTTCGATCTGAAAGACAGCCAGAAGTTCGGCGTCTATGTCCACATCATTGCTGGCTACATAACAACCCTGGGCGCCAGAATCAGCCCCCCGATGACGAAGGGCGCGCTTCTCGCCCTGAACGACAACCGCAGTTACATGACCGTGAGAGAGGAGTATCTTGCCTTCAAGAATCCTCCTGAAGTTCATCTCTCACCGATCCAGGAAAAATCCGAGGCGCCTGCCACCTGGACCGTGCCCGTGTTCGGCAAAGAGATGATCCGATGTCATCATCAGACCCTTCGTCACTATGCGGGCGGGAAGGTATACCCGGATGCGCCGCACCGGGTCCTGCCCCATCTGATCAAGACGTTGAAGCGAGACGGGGCAAACTGGCTCTCCTTCTGGGCATACAAACCATTTTGGAAAAGCGCACTGGCGGAAGGGCCGCGCACTGAATTCCTCGACAATCTGCTGGAACAGGGACACGCCGCGGGAATGGGGGTCGAGATCAGCGCTCCTCGATACAGCACTTCCACCGCCAGGGAACTGGGAAATTACGATTTCGAAATCTATCCACTCAAGGACGAGTCCTGCTGGCGCATCAGCTCCGACAAGCACAAGGAAGCTTTCCGGCAGAAATACGGGATGGAGACCCCCGCCAAGGTAGAGATGGACAAGCTGCAGTTGCCCGCGCACCACAACACTGTCCTGTTTCAGATGGACGAGTACACCAGGCGCCTTCGCGAAATGGCAGACGCCGTCCGAGAGAAGAACAAGAAAGTCGTTCTCTCTGACCAGGTCAATGTCACTTCAATGACCAACGTGAGCGTGGGCGGCCCTCACGACTGGGAACGCCATTCGGACTTCCTCGATTCGCTCTCCATGGATCTTTACGGGAGACCCACACCTTCGTGGAAGTATTACACGAAAATGATGCGGGCAACCTTCAATAACGAAAAGCCGATCATGATGTACTGGGGATGCGACCAGAGGCCGGAAACGGTCCGACCCAACATGGACTACCTGCTGATGTGGGGCATCGACGGCCTGTTCCATTTCTCGCCCGGTTCGATCTTCACGCTCGTCTACGAAGAAGCAAAGAAGAACTACCGGCGCATCGATTACACCGGGCTTGGAGACATGCTCGCCCAGTATGAGCCGGTCAGACACGTCGCCCTGCTTCGTGACCGGGAGGGACTGATCGATTCCATCAAGAGAGGATTGTGGACTACCGGCGGCTCAGTATATGACGGCAGAATTCGGAACATTGTCACTAGCACGAGGCTCCAGGCGAACATCATCTTTTCCAAATACTTTTCGGTCGAGAATCTTAAAGCTTATCCCCTCCTTATCGTTGCTAACAATCCCGTCCTGTCCGACGGCTATGCGAAGGTGATTCAGGAATATCTCAGTGGTGGCGGCAAAGTCATCATCGAGGCAGAGGGTTTGCGCAATCCAATCATCCAGAAACTTACCAGGCTGAGTCCCAAAGGGGAGTTGTCGCAGAAGGCAGGAAAAACAAGCGGGCCTCACCCTTTCACCTATGACGGATACGCGATGCCTGTTGAGAACAAGGGCTCCGAGGTCGCCATGAAGTTCGAGACCGGCGAACCTGTGCTTTTCTCCAGGAACGTTGGCGAGGGCAGGATTCTTTTCACCCCACTCCTCCTCAGCGGAAAGGTGAGCTATCAGCCAGACATTGCTGAATTCGTGGAGGGTCTGGCACAGGAATTGGCCGGCAGACTGCCCATCGGTTTGAAGGGCGCCGGCGATTCGATCGATACGAATCTTCTCACGAACGGGAAGAACCACCTTCTTGCCGCTTACAATCGCGGGTTTAGCGACCAGACCGCGCAGGTGACTTTCACTGACTCGAAACTGCCGGAAATCCTGACCGATTTTTCAACCGGCGAACAGAAGGACTGCAAAGACGGCATGGAAGTCCGACTGCCCAGACGACAGGTCAGCTTCTTCCATGTTGGAGACCGAAAAGACATGGCATCGCCCGCGACCACCGAATTCTACCTGAAGAACGCGCTCTGCTACTCCGGCGACCCAGGAGGAGCCGTTCTCGACCTCGTGGTGACGAAGGAGGTGGAGGAAGGCGAAGACGAACCGGTAAGAGAGAAGAAAGAGGGTGTGGGTTATATCGCAATCCTGACTGACAAAGGGAAGGAGTCCGAGAACCGGAAGGCCAGGGTCAAGGGAGACGAAGGAATCTATGCCGCCATACACGGCAAGCGAAGGTTGCACGTAGACTTCATCTGGGACCTGAAGCCCAAGACAATCGCTTTCTACGACGCGGTCATCATTTCCCACATCGGCCATCAGGCGCTTCCTCCTGTCATGCAGAAAGGTTGGGAAGAAGTCATCCAGGAGTACGTCATTGAAGGCGGCTCTGTTCTGCTCTGTCACCATGCCACGGGTTATCCCTCCCTCTGCCGCCCGCCGTTCCCTCAGATTGGCGAGCCGACCGGCGCCTACATCTCGACGGTAAAGGACATGATCATCAAGGCCGCCCATCCGATCGCCAACGCCGAAAGCCGCAAGAGGCGATTACCCGCCCTGGCGAAAGACCCGGCCTTCCAGGACCAATTGGAGGCAACAGTATTCCAGGTAGGCGGCATGTTCCGCTCCAGCTATCCCGACTACCTCCCCATCAAGCCAGGAGCTGACGGAAAGGCACTGGTGCAGGCATCGATGGTTAAGGGGATCGGCGGGGAACCGGTCGTCGTTGCCGGTAAGGTCGGCAAAGGAAAAGTCATCGTCTCAGGAATGGCACTGGGAGCGAAAGACAACACCGAAGACGGAGTGTCAAAAGGAGAGGAGAAGATTCTGATCAATATGGCTTACTGGCTGACGGAGGATGAGTAGACATCATGCCGCGCGGCCACTCAAGCGTTGGGCTTCAAGAATGAAGATCTTCTGTCCAAAGAATGGCGCGCCAAGCCAAATCACTGTGCTGGTCGAGAACAAGGTTGGTCTCGGCGGGATATGGAGACCCTCGATCTGGTGTTCAAGTAACAGAGGAAGAGACCCATGAAGACCATTAGCAGAACAGAGAGAGACTTATTCGAGGCACTCAGGGACATTCCGGTGATCGACGCGCACGAACATCTGGTGCCGGAGTCAGCACGTGTCAGTCGGAACGTAGACTTCTTCATACTTTTCTCCCACTACACGAGGGCCGATTTCATTTCGGCCGGGATGGATCCGGTGGTCTATGAGCGTCTGAAGGAAGACGATGCCATGCCACTTGACGAAAAATGGAACGCTTTCAGTCCTTTCTATTCGTCCATCCGACACGGGTCGTACGCCAGACCCGCGCAGATCTGGGTCAAGGATGTGCTCGGGCACAACGACCTCACGGAGGACAATTACCAGGAGGTCTCTGCAAAGCTCCAAGAGTCCAACAGAAAGGGTCTTTACGACCGCATCCTCAGAGAGATGTGCAACATCGAAACCGCTCTCGTGGTTAACCAAGCCTATCACGAGGAGTTCGATATGGGCCTGTTGAAGCCGCTCTGGCATGTGCCTCAGTACGCTACTGACACCGCAATACGCCAGTATTTGGATGGCCCACCGTCCGGAATGCAGCGAACGCTCGAAGGGTACCTCGATTGGGTAGAAGGAGAAGGTGAACGTTTGCGGCGGTGCGGAGTTTACGGGCTCAAGACGATCTGTTTTCAGTATCAGAAACCTGACATGAAGGAAGCTGAGACGCTATTCACTGACCTGGCACGTGATGAAAATCTCCAAGCCCTGACCCCGCGCAAGACTCAGCTCTTGAAGGCGGTCATCTACGACCGGGCATTTGATTTCGCCCGGAAACACGGCCTTACTGTGGCCTGCCATTCAGGAGTCTGGGGCGACTTCAGAGAATCGCATCCCTGTCACCTCATCCCCATGGCGACCGCGCACCCCGACGTGCGATTCGACCTGTTTCACCTCGGCATGCCATTCGTGCGGGAGGCCCTCCTGATAGGCAAAATGTTCCCGAACGTATCGCTTAACATGTGCTGGAACACTATCGTGTCCCCAGAACAGACAGTTCGTATGCTGGACGAGTGCATAGACATGGTTCCGCTCAACAACGTGATCATTTTCGGCGCAGACTACAGTGTGTCGGTTGAGAAGGTGTATGGTCACCTCATCATGACGAAAGAGATCGTGAGCAGGGCTCTTGGTAAGCGGATCGACAGAGGACAGATGGACGTAGAGGAGGCCCTGAGGATCGCGAAGCTGTGGTTCTATACCAACGCTGTCCAGATCTATAGCCTGTAGGATGCTGACACTTAGCTCCAGGCAGATTGGTATCGGCGGGAAATGGGAGCCCTCGCATCTCGTGTTCAAGTGACAACTGAAGATCTGCAACTGAAGTAAAGAGGAAAAATTATGAGAACGTATCGATTGGCCATTATCGGCTTGGGTCGGATGGGCAGCACCATCGATCAGGAGGTACTCGATTACCCGCCGGTAACGTTGCCCTACTCCGTTGCGGCTTCCTGCCAGGCAAGCGAGCGGCTTGAGCTTGTCGCCGGAGCGGACCTCTTGACCGAGAAGCGGAAAGCGTTTCAAGAGAAGTGGGGTACCCAAGCCCTCTACGAAGATTTCATCGAGATGATTGACAAGGAGAGCCCGGACGTCGTTGCCATCTGCACGAAGGGCGACAACCATGCAGAGCTTACCATCAAGGTCGCGGAGTCCGGCGTGCCCATGATTTTCTGCGAGAAAGCAATGGGGTGCTCAATGGCCGAAGCGGACGCCGCGAGGGATGCGGTTCGTAAGTCTGGTGCGAAGTATGTTACCGGCGTGCTTCACCGATGGGGCGCTCCGTATCAGGATCTTCGCCGTCGCATCGAAGCAGGAGAGATCGGTGTGCCCACGCATGCGGTTCAGTATGGGCAAAGGACTCTCCTGCACGGCCACGTTCACTCCGTCAGCACGCTGATGTACTTTCTCGGCGATCCCAACGCGGTGAGCGTCTGGGGTGAATTGCTTCCACGGGATTTGGAGTTCGAAAATGGTCGTCTGGATAAAGATCCCACTGCGGTCTATCAGATTGAGTTCGACAACGGGACGGCAGCCTATCATGTCCCGGCCGGCCATCACGATTTCGAAGTCTACGGAACAGAAGGCGTTTTTCGATTGGCCAATAACGGAGTTCATCTTTCGATACGGAAAGCCCTGGACGAGGGCGGGCGATTCAAACCGTTCATGGAAACCACACTGCCGCCTCCGGCAGGTCCCCGCAGCGCGACAGTTAACATGCTTGAAGACCTGATAGGAGCCCACGAAGAGAATCGACCCACTCTCTGCGACATCGACCGGACCCACCACGGCATGGAGATCCTGTTCGCCATAGCGGAGTGCCATCAGTTGCGAGCGCAGAGGGTTCAGCTCCCCGTAACGAATCGTGAACGGTATATATTTCACGTCTGAAGAATGTAACTTTTGATTCTGACACCATGCGACACGTGGCGGGGACGGCGCTTCGGCCATGCAAGCGACGACCTGCCCGGGAAAAGGAGATTGCTATGAGTTTCCGTTCTGCGTTTTTAGGTTGTGGTCCGCGAGCTAGAGCCCATGCACTGGCATACCAACAAATCACTCGCGGCCAGATTGTTGCCTTGTGTGATCTTGATGAAAAGCGGCTCGGTCCTTTTGGCGATGAGTTCGCGCCAAGTGCCACGCCGTACACCGACCTTGACCAGATGCTCGAGAACGAAAAGCCGGATCTGGTGCACTGTGTGACTGACCCAACACTTCGCGTCCCGCTTATGACCAGGCTGTCCGACGCGGGTGTGCCTGGCGTAATCGTGGAAAAGCCGGTCTGCATCGGCGCGAATGATTACAGGGCCTTGCGGAAGCTGGACGCCGAGACCGGGACCAAATTCGTCGTAAACCACCAGCTTCGTCACCACCCCAGATTCCTCGAACTTCTTGCCGATGTTCAGGAGGGCAAGATCGGCGAAGTCCGATGTATCGACGCGTCCTGCCGCCTGCCGATGTCTGGACAGGGATGCCACGTTCTCGATCTGATGTTTGCCTTTAACGGCTACGCCAGGGCCAAGACGGTTTTCGGTGCGTCGTCCGGGTACGACGACATCAACGGCACGCACCCCAGCCCGAAGGCCGCTGAATCTCTCATCACATTCGAGAACGGGGTCCGCGCCATGCTGATGGCCGGAGAAGGCGCACCGGAGTTTGAGGAAGGAGCACGTCACATGCACAAGCGCATTGCCGTCTACGGCACACACGGCTTCCGGCACTGGCGGATGAGCGGCTGGGAACGCTCACTCCCAGACGGCACGGTCGAGAAAGGCCCGCTGGTGTATGCCGATGAAGATGTCATCGGACAGGCCAACCACACCAATGCCATGTTCGACTGGCTTGAGGACGATGGAAAAGCGCACCCGTGCATCCTCGCCACCTCTCTTGATGAATGGCTTGTGATTCTTGCCGGGTACGCGAGCACGGTCGAAGCACGAGCGATCGAAATGCCTTTTGACCCGCCTGACGATCTGCTCGATCAGTTCAAGCAATTCGTCGGAGCGGAGTAGTTCGCTTCGCTGCCGAATGCTTGCCCAGGTCTCCGGCATTTGCCCCTCCAATACGGCGCAAAGATGTAAGGCTCTGTAGTAAAGATCTCCTGCTGAACTTCTGCGTTATGTGCGTGTACCCTTAATGAATTGAATTAAGTACCACGGATAGCAAAGCCATCCCACGGATGGTTTAAATCGCTCTAACTGATCCGTGGGATGGCTTTGCCATCTGTGGTAAGAATTCCTCGGTTGCGGCCAGCGGCCGTAAGGAGGGACATCCGCAAATGACGAGTGCAACTTTCATCTGACACTGAAAACCAGCCATTTCCGTCCTGGAAGGACGATGTGCCTCGCGTCGACGTCCCCGCCTGTAGACCTGTAGACGGGTTGGATTTCCGGGGCCCGATGATGTGGGAGTCTGAGCGGCGAGTGAACGGATACGGGCAGGGGATTCCAGGCCCCGATAAGCAGCCCACCTTTGTCCTGGGGAATGATTGTCTTCTCGACCCACGGGGCATCAACGAGCGGATGCAGGTTCGACTCCTGCAGCGCCCATTGCAGGAGCTTTGCCAAGTAGAACTGGTTCGTTGGATCCGGGCCGACAGAACTGACTCGAAAACAGAAAGTGATAACGCGGCCTTTGCCAAGCGGCCGGGTGACGACGGCCGGACGGCCATCAGTGTCTTTGGTGATGACTGCTCCTTTGATGGGTTTGAGGTTCCAAAGTCCCAGGCCGGCATGTGTGCGCTCTTCGCTGGGCTGGGGAGATGAGAGCTCTACATGTCCCAGTTTCGGATGCTCGATCACCACGGATTCGCGTGCTTCCGGATTTTCAGAACGAAAGCCGAGAAAGGCTGAGGTGTCCGCTCCTTGGTCGCCCTCGATGGCCGGCAGATCGCACAGAAGTGTGCCGCCCTGCTCCACGAAACTGCGGATGGCAAGCAGCGCCGGTCCTGACAGGCGCTCTGGATTATGCACTCGCCACAGCACACCCGCGCCGTATCCATTGAGCTTGCCGATTTCGACATCTTCGAGCACGACATTCTCGACTGCAAAGCCCGCGTACTGAGTGATGGCGCGGCGTGCGAACATTGAGTCCTTATGTGCGTCCAGGCGAATCAATACGACCTGTTTCGGTAATCGCGCGCGGGATGCATGCCCGGCACGGCCAGCCAGAGCGGCGAGTGTGGCCGCGTCACTGAGTTCGCGATATCGCAAACCATCCGGACCGCCCTTTTCGATGGCCGATACGTGCCTGGGGCCCAAGACCAGCATGCTCAAAAGGTTCGCTCGACGCAGCGTGTCGATGGATGCTCCGCAAGTGGACAGAAATTCATGCGCCTGCTGAGCGTTTGATGCTTTGCCGGCTGGGCAGAATATGTCTTTGCCGGCGACGGGCACTTCTTCTGTGGCGCCTGACATGGCGCGCACAAAGACCTCACCGTCGCTGAGGATTGCTGGGCTTGCCGGCCGCCATGGATCGTTGGTCCTGGTGTGTTCCCATTTTGTGACCTGGCGACCTTCCTTCCTCTCCCAACGAGCCGAGGGCGATTCGCCGCCACGGAGCTCTATGGTCTCGACTGCTTTCCGGTCCGGTGACGTGAGGACAAGTGAGCGACCTCTGGTCTTGACGCGCCAGGGCTTCTCGTCTGTCCTGTGAAAATCGAGGAGCGCCACAACACCGATGCCAGGCTCCTGCTTTAGCGTAAGCCGTTTCTGCTTCAGCAACTGGTCGTCTATGACCACCTCTTCCGGTTCGACTGGACGCAGCTTTGCGGTCCTGTGATCGAACTGGTAGAGAGTGACGGTCACATCAACACCAAGCCACCCTCTGGCGATGAGCTGTTTGCGCGTCAGCTCAGTTTCCTTCGCCAGAAGTAGCTGGTGCCATTCACTGGACAGCCCTGAATTCATCTGATCGCAAACAACGAGGTATTCGTTGTGCCGATAAAGGAGCTGCCGCGTCATGACGTCGCTGCTTCGGCTGGCGGCGAAAAAATCCAGTACCTTAGAATTGGGCTCCAATCCCGTAGAAAGAAGTCCATGGACAACTGGGGTCGGGGTTCCGTTCTGACGTTCGAAGAGCTTTCCGAAGAAGGACCTCCGACTTTTTCCCGAGGAGCTTTGCGATTGGGCACGATCGGGTACAGAGGCCAACTGCTCCGCAGAGCCGGGGAATTTCCCGCAGGCGTAATCGATGCCCGAGGTGGAATCGAACTGCACTATCCGGCCCCGGTGCAGACCGAGCATTTTCTCCCCGAACGTTACTGTGCCATGCTCGTGCGCTCTCCAGCCCCTGCCGCCGTCAAGCGCGATTGGCTGACCGAGACCAAACAGTACGAAGCTGCCTTCCTCGCCGTGATAGCGATAGCCTCCGGGTCCGCTCTTGTACAGAACATAGCTTTCTGTTGGCTTTCCAAAGTCCGTACGAAACAGGCTTCCGTAGCCCTCCAGCAGTTGGGAACGGAATTCGGGCTTTGAGCGCGGGTCGGACGCAATCTTAATCTGTTCCGGCGACAGACCGAAATACAGAGAATACGGGTAATGACGGTAGCCGCTCCGGCCGCCCTCATTCCAGAACCAGAGAAGCTGCCGAGCAAGTTCCGGGTTATGTTCCAGGAAACCTGCTCCCGCGAGCGCAAATCCGCCATGCACACTGAGCCCACCGTCTCCGCCATTGTCTCCAACGCCTGCCGTCAGTCGGATTCTCTTGAGCTCACTGGCTGCCACCTTTCCCAGTTGGCGTGTTGAGGGTTTCGGCGGGAGCATGGTAACCAGACCCCACCGCCAGAAATTTTGGAACTCAGGCCAGGCATAAGGATCGGCGGAGCCGGTAAACTTCAGAGCCCAGGCCATGCCGCCGATGATGTTGGTCGACCAGTTGTAGTAGCCGCCGAGATTTTCAGCCCACTTGCCGCTCTGAGATATCACGTAAATCCTCATGGCCTTGCGAAGACTGCGAACCGCGTGGTCAAGCCATCGTTTCGCATGCGGATGGTCCGGGTAAAGCATGGCAATGGCGGCGATAGAGATGTATCGGTCTGCATCGAAGTTTGGGTGACCCGCGTTGTACTTGTTTGCCATGAACATCGAATCAGTCAGGAGGTACGCAAGGTAAACGAAGCGATCCCTCAACTGTTTCCGGACCTTCGGCTCGAGCAGGTCGGCGCCCAGCAGGAGGTCCGTTTTTGCCGCGTGCCTGAAGACTGGTCGTACGCCCACGGGGGTGAGGTGCGACGAGAATTCAATCCCCTCGGTCAATGGGTAGTTGAAACGCGTGTTCAGATCCTGCAGGACCCTACGTGCGATGCTTGCGGCAGCTTTCTTGTCCTTAGTGATCAGGGCTCGCAACGCCGAGTCCTTTTGAAGACTCTCAAGAGTTGCAGAGAAATAAGGATCACTCTCAGCCTTCGCTTCCATGCCGGCAATCAGTTCCGGCGTTACTTCCATGTGCGGATGGGTGACTTTGGGATCGCGCTTCCAGTCGATGATGCGGTCCTGGTGCTCGGTCAGGCGGACCTCGCCGGCCGCGGTCTTGATGAGTGATGGCAAAAGTGTTCTGTTGCGGATGGCCTTGCGCGCACGAGGCAGAGCCTTGGAGTCACCCATCCAAAGACCCCATGAGCGAGTGCCGGGGACCAGACTGAACCTTATGAAAGCGCCCGACTTCGGATGCCCGTTGCGAATGACTCGAATCGCCCCGGATTTAGCCCCCCACCATCTTTGCTGACTCCACGGGCGCCAGGGCATGTCGTTGAGTCTCCGTCGAGCTTTGGGGGCCCAGAGAAGGTCCTCCCATTCGCCACGACGAATTTGGAAGATGGTAAACATGTCCGGAGCGAAAGGCGGCTCGCCGCCGGCGCCGGCTGCGCTCCTGGTGAAGCAGGCAAGCGACGCCTCCTCGAATCGGCTCCAGATCAGGTAATTCGGCAGCCACAGAAACTCCTTATTGGGAGCAATTTCTGCGAGTTTAAAATCGTAGTACGCGGTCGAATTGCGCCAGTGAACGAGTTTCTGGGTTGCCCCGTGGCCCGCGGTGTAGATATGCGTGGGCCAGTCTTCCAGTTCGTATTCCCACCGCATCCACTCACTCGCCGCGCCGGAGATGGTCTCTTCAATCGTGGCATAGTCCAGACCGGCCCAGCAAGTCACCACGCACTTGTAGAGAGCTCCCAGCGCGAAAGAGTATTGCATGGATTGACGATAGAAAACGGGGCCGGCCGAACTTCGCTCGACAGTCATGCTCTCAATGTGGCCGGTCCGCAGAAATCGGGACCGCCCCAGCCATGGAAGCAAGCCGGAACGCGGTGACGCACCTTCGCCATGCACTCCCGGCAACCGGCTGACTTTCATAATTGGCGGCCTGTCGGAGCCAGCCATCGGCATGCGCAGTCCAAGCCGACCCGTGCGAACTTCGAGCAGCTTCGCGGATCTGTTCTCGGTGACTGTCAGCAAAGGCCCTTTTTCACTCGCCTTGGGAGCAGCCCCCACCAGCTTGAGAATTTTCTTGGACTGAGCAGGCAAGCCAGTGACATAGTTCGCCGTTGCCTCTGCATCGCCGCCCTGCTTTTCGGGGAGGCAGAGCTCACTCCACTGAACACGGATCATCTGCCCACTTATCTCATCTTTCAGACCTGCGTGCCGATTCAACGCCTCTATCGAAAACGGCACGCCTTTCGGCAGTAAGTCTCGCCTGACGGACAGAACCGACTGCACCGGCTGGAGCGGGAAACCACGGGAGAATGGATTGTCCAGCCTTACTTCGTTCCGAGATTCCGCGAACGAATGGACCGGCACGAGGGTAACCACGGCCAGCAAGAGTAATTCTGTTTTGAAATTCATCGGGCAGACTCGGCAGGGAGACAGAGATTAGCTCCGGATTGGTTATCTAATCCACTTTGGAAAGTCAACGCTCAGGTGAAGGCCCATGCCTCTCTGGCACGATTGTGTAGCAGGTCTGATAAAGGGAGTACACTCAAAACGTCAGCGACATCTTTTACCGGCCACCATGCCAACTTCGTCGGCGATGCTCCGTCCTCAGAAGACGGTGTGAGCGTGGAAGAGCCCCGCCTTTTCCCTCTATTCCCTATCTCTTGACACAGAGTCAGGCGTTCGACAACAATGCCATCTATCTCCGGGCACTGAGGGAAAAGCGAAGAACCGAAAGCATCGGGCAGCCAAAAGGCGACGCCTGATGTCGCCGCATGAGAAAGTCACTATGAATGGCGTTGAACGAACGTTGAGAGCTTTCAATTTCGAGACGACCGACCGGCCTCCCATCGCCGGCGGCATGGTGCAGGACGCGGAGTTTCTCGCTTCGGTGGCTGGCGTGGATGACTTCTGGTCCGCTCCGCGAGAAAACGTCTTTCGAGCGTTCCAGCGGTTGGGCTGCGATGCCATCCTCGGACCTGTAATGCCAAAGCCGCCCGGCTCAACGACCATCGGCACGGACGGCAGGCCGACCGATTTCGCCAGGCGCCACGTCGTATCTGAACTGACCTCGCCGGAGGAGGTCGCCGAATACGCGGCCAACATGCCCACGCCCGGCGAAGTGCGGGACCGCTTCGACTTTCAGGCTGCCTGTGATGAATACGAAACGCGGATGGTAAAGGGGCAAGCGGAGGCCGGTGACATGCTGCTTATCCCTCACTGCCTGGGTTACGCACCCAATTTCCCCACTTCCAATGGCCATTTCACCTACGAAGCATTCCTCATGGCCTGCACTCTTTATCCCGACCAGATGGATTGCCTTTTCAAACAGTGGGGAGAGCTTTCCCGGCTCCGATGCGAAGCGGTTGCTCAAGTCACGACTACTCGCAATCTGCCGCGACTCCTGTGGATTGGATCGGACATCTGCGATGCCAGGGGACCTGTTCTTTCACCCCGCCTGTTCGAGAGGCTCTACTTTCCTTCCGTCGCCCGGGCCATCGAGCCGCTCAAAGACGCCGGGATGAAAGTTATCTGGCACGCGGATGCGAACTACAAAGAAATTCTGCCGCAACTGCTCGCTCTTGGAATTGATGGGTTTCAGGGCTTCTACGAAACCGAAGATGGGATACTGCTGGAGAACCTGGCACAGATGAAGAACCGCAACGGGGAGCCACTGATTCTGTTTGGCAGTGTGTCCACCGCATGGGTGCTCCCCCGTGGGACAGTGACGGATGTAGAGCGGGCAGTCGAGCGGTGTATGGCCATCGGTCGGGAACGCGGCGGTCTTCTTCTTGCGCCGTCATCGTCGATCGGCCCGGAGGTGCCTCGCGAAAACATTACAGCCATGTACGAACAAGCCAGAGCGTGACGGTCAGTTCGCCGTCTTCCTCGGCACGACTGGTAGTCACGGTCCCGTCTGTCTCGGCAGGGACTTCAGGATGTTTTCCAGATGGGCGAGACTTGGGGCTGCGTACAGTTTGTCAGGTCCGGAAAACCGCAGGCTTACGTTCGCGGCGACCATGAGCTTCCATGGCGGCGGATTCTCTTTTGAATCAAAGGTCACTCTTACCGTATGGCGTTTCATGTCGCCCGATACGGATGAATCGAGGAGGGATTCGCCATTGCCATTCGTAAGTTTCACGAGGGTTGGCCCCTGGCCGCCGTACTGGGTCGGGCCGCCGACCTGGACGAATACCTTTCCCTCGTAACCAGTGGGCGGCGCAAGATAGTAGAACATTCCACCGATGCTGTAGCCTCCGCCGGGGCGCAGCACCGCGGCCTCGCCCGAGAAACTGGTGATGGGCATGATGAGGGGAAATCGATACACGTTGCCGGTCAACCGGAGCAGACCTGCTTTCTGCTTCTCCGGGTTGCCGAACTTGAGGGCCTTCTCGCCATAGAATGTTCCGCCGTTGATTTTCGTGTCTCCGACCTTCTTGTCTTCCGCATCGAAGAGCCGGAGCGAGGCACCGTGGCGGGTCCGGAACTCGAGCGCGAGTGGCTGTTTCTGCTCTTTGCCCCGAAGGAACAGAATCTCCACGTTGGACTGCACTCCAGCCGGGTCCTTGAATCTCGGTCCGCCGTACGGCACAAAGCACGTTTCCTTGTCGAGCTTGAAGGGGATCCCTGCATCCACCATGGATCGCATCCAGCGTGGGAAGGCCGTGTAGGCGAAGTTAGAGGTCGCCAGGTAGCGCAGGATCGGCCAGCCGTCGTAAGGATCGTCCGGGTTGAGGTAGATTCCGTGCGCGGTTTTGTAGTTGCTTCCAACGGTCGCTGACACGTAGCTCGTGTCTCCGGTCTGTTCGTAGCAGAGAGAAGTGAAGCTGGAATAGGCGGGACCGTTGCGCGGGCTGTCCCTGCCGGGAGCGAGGAACTCCTTGGCCCGTTCGAGCATTCGGTCGTCACGGGTGAGACGGTAGTAGCGGTCGAGCCAGAATACATTCCACATGCAGCCTGACCCGTGCGAGGCGAAAGGGACACCGGCAAGCACATCGCCCATTCGATGGATGTGAATCAGCAACTGCGGATCCCAGGAGTGCTTGTAGAGGGCGAGCAGGGCACCCAGCGAATTGTTCGTTTCCCGGTCGGCCGCATAAGGCACTGAGACCCGGTCGAACGCGCCTGCCCAGAGCTCGTAGGTGTCCTTCGCTGCATAGTCTCCCATGATGTAGTAGTTCCAGAGGAACGCATCGGGATCGATGTTGTGGGTGGCGACGTTCAGGTCGCTTGTCCAGTGAGCGAAGCCTTTGCAGTGCATCATGGCGCCGGCCATCTTGATGACGTAGCCCAGCGTGCGTTTTCCTTCCGGGTCAGTGCCGATGATTGGGTTTTCCGGATCGTCGTAGTGGCACGTATCAACGTTCATAAAGTGGTCGCTGTAAGCGCGGGCCCAGGCCAGCCAGCCGGGCGACCCGCTTCGGAAGTACATGAGCCATGCGGTCTGCACGTTCCGATAGTGGGAGGCAAGCCAGACCCGGTGAAGGTTCGGGTAGCCATAGTGTGGCTTCGGATAAGTGTGAAGGTCCGCATAGTTCCACATTCCCCACTCGTTGGTGTTGCTGAAGAAACGAGTCATAGCCAGGTAGCCTTTTTCGACCAGGCGCTCCAACTGCGCGAAGCGCACTTCGTCTTTGTGATGGATCTTTTCCAGGGCGTTGGTGGCGCAGGCATACGCCGGGTCCGGCAGGGCGTGCGGGTCCTGCTGAACGAGAGCCGGCGTTGGGGACTGGACTTCCGCATTTGGATCGTTGAGGTGCACGACAAACTCGTTGGAGATGGCTGTGCCCACGCCGTTCGAGCCGTAACCCACCTCCACGCTCTCCCTGAGGGCGAACCAGTCGGTCTTGCAGATTTCGTGAAGGCGTTCGCGATACTTGGATGGAATCTGGAGATCGAGGTATTTGCCCTCGTGCGCCCATTTGAGCTTGTGGATGTTTCGACGTTCGAGCTCTTCCTGGTCAGAGAAAGTGTCCTCGCCGTGCAGGGGCCAAAAATGGACGGCGATGCCCTTGCTGTTGACTTCCAGCTCTTTGGGGAATTTCTGCCAGACATCTCTGAGAGTGACGAAGACGCCCCTGTAATCGCGGGAGGTGTAGAGGTGAATGCTCCCGTCGGAACGATTCCCTTCTTTGCCGATCTCCGTTACCACCGCGCGCTTGCCGTCCTGCGTGCCCATCGAGTCATGAATCATGCGGAAGTGGTTGTGCCGGTCCTGATGAAGTGATGAGGACCAGTGCACAGCGTCCCGTTGAATTTTGACCCTCTGTTGGCCGTTGTCCGCGCCGAAGTAGGCCCAGGTCGGAGGCGGCGCCGGCAGCACGAAAGCGGAATCGGCGAGTTTGTTGGTCTGGGTATCATAGGTGACGATGGTGCGGTGCCTGACCCTGAAAAATGGCAGACCCGCGAACGCGATGATGCGCGTGTGGTAGATGCAGAGCGGCTCGCCTTTGCTCGTGTGGTACCATCCCTTCGCAGCGACAACGACCCGTGCCGGCCCTTGCTCCTCGATAGACACCACGACATTTGTGTTGCCGCTCTTCGTGCGATGGCGCGCGTCGTATCGTTTATCCATTTCATCAATGATGTAAGGACCGCCACCTGCGAGGATGAGCTGCTCGTTGGTCTCGAATCGGCCGTTTCTGTTGAGATCGAGCCAGGCGCCGTGGATGCCGTCGAAGCTGCTCTTACTGATGGAAAGCTGGGCAGGTCCGGTCTTGATGAGGATGCTCGTCTTCCCGTCGCTGACGCTGAGTGAGCTTTTCGGTTGCGGGACGTCCGTCGCGACTTTCTTGAGGACATATCCTCGAGGGATGCCGTTGTCGTATCTCGCGACGAAGCTCAGGCCCAACCACCGGATGCCGCCGTTATCAGTTTTCTCTTCAGGGACGTCCAGACCCGTTGACGGCAGCCACGTGGCACGTGGGACGAGATTCGCCGGGATGCGATTGCCGTTCTCGAAAAGCCCCAACTGCTTCACGTCATAGACGTTTCCAAATGGCATCGGCACGCCGGTCGAGATCGGCCAGGCACCGTTCGGCATATGAGTCTGGTCGTGGGCTCTGATCTCTACTCCTTCTTCCGGGAAAGGAGTCACTTTCTCTTTCTGATCGGTGATTGAGAAAGCCCATCGCCCGGTACGGAGTGTCTTGCCCGGCCGACCGGGCACTGACGCGATCATTTCGTAATCTCCCGCGGCCAGCCCTTTCAGGTCGTAAAGCAAAGCCACCTTCGGATGCTTAAGGTCTGCCACATCAAGCCTGTCAACCGGCGACCGCTTTTTGCCTTTCAGCCCGAACAGCTCGAAGCGCATCTGCCGTCCCTCGACTGGTATCCCCTGGAGGAAAGCGATGAATTGGGTCGTATTTTCGCCGGCGAAATAGCGTCGGCTTTCACCGTAAAACTCAACCTTGGGCGCCACGGGGGCCGGCGTCTTTTCAAAAGCATCGACGGAGCCGAAGAAGATGTATCCGTATCTCGCGGGAATTTCCTGGGTGCCTCGGCTGTTGCTCCACGCGGTCCATTCGTGATTGTCGATGCGACCAAGCTGGAACCGCCACCACTCGTTTTCCTTTGGCACATGCAGTCCAGGATTCTTGAAGGGGATGGCCAACTCGATCACCGCGCCGTCTTTCACCGGTTTTCCCGCAATGGTGAACTTCGCCTCGTATTTGAAGGCCTCCCGCTGTGAGCGGGACGAGCATCCCCCACCGGGATTGAAGTAAAAGCCGTACCAGTTGTCCGCGCCGATGGGCTGGAGGATCGCCAGGGCCCGTGGCAGACGATGGTTGTGCGCTCCGCCCGCTTTGAATCGCTCTGCCTGTTTTCTTGCCGGCTCACCGGTCAGCTTCCAGCCGAGATACAGATTCGCAGCATCCCGGCAGACGAGCACTTCAGTCGGCACGTCTCCAGGGATGTCTATTGGAATGCTGTCATCGCACTTGAGGAACGGGGCGGCGATTCCTGATCGCTTCCAGCAATCGTCATCGAGCACGCCATCAAGGACCGGTGCCGTCTTGACCAAAGGCGCAGCCACCGAGGCCGGGCTGGCCTCACTCTTTTCAAAAGTTGTCAGTGGTATCTGCCGGACGTTGTGGAAGCGGGATGCGTCCTGTGCTGCGGCTAAAGAGAACGACACCAGCAGAGCCGAAAGGGCTAATGGATGTTTGGTGAACGGGTGACTTGTTTTCATTTCCTTGCTCTCATCGGTCATGGAAGGGAGATGATATTAACTCACGACAGGGCTGGTCGGAATCAAGCGAATGGCTATAGACAGCCATCATCTTGGTGGGATGCCCTTGATGACATGGACGTGCTTCACCACCCAAAGGAGAGCGACAGGCTGTGCATCAGGACCTCGCAGGAATCACAGGAAGGTCGTAGCAAAGGGGGCGTCGATGGCTGCGCGCTGATTGACACACTTTGACCTTGAC
>Ga0066833_10000313_pt1 | contig 19386 bp, 10 predicted proteins | sample ETNtaG_13_FD_66728 | JGI IMG/M metagenome (GOLD analysis project Ga0066833, IMG submission 66728) | Marine microbial and viral communities from oxygen minimum zone, Eastern Pacific Ocean - ETNP201306PF47B | ecosystem: Environmental > Aquatic > Marine > Oceanic | place: Pacific Ocean: Eastern...
ATCTGTGCCGGGGAGGGCTCACTCTGCGCAAACCACTGTTTCGAGGTGACATCAGACGGCGTGGTGGATGCGATGATGGCCGCCGATCAACTGGGTTCCGAACGGTTAACTTTCCAACCAGAAAACAAATCATGATGACAATGAAAAATACAATCCGTCTTGTTACGCTTTCAACTACAGTCCTCGCGGTGGCGTTGTTCACCGGATGTTCGGAGTCCCGCCGGGCCGATCCCTTGCCCGGGGAGGAGCGGTCGGGTGAGCAGGCTCAAGGGGGCAACAGCTCGGAACCACTGAAGAAAGCCGAACTGCTGGTGGAACTGTCGGACCGCCACGACACTCCGGACGGCATGTGCCTGTTGCCGAACGGTGAAGTGATCGTGGCCGTGCCCAACGTCAACAGTTACACGACGGCCGAGGACAAGTCAAAGCAGGATCCTCCGCCGGTGCTGCTGAAGATCACGAAGGACAACCAGGTCAAGAAGTACTACGATCCCCCCAAGCATCCCGTCACCGGCAAGGCTTTTCCGTTCGGGATCTGTGTCGACGCGGAAGCGAAAAACCTCTTTGTCACCGATCTACAATGGTTCGCCGATCCGGAGAATCCGGGAAACAACTCCCGCGTCCTGCGCGTTCCCCTGGATAAGAACTACGATCCGGCCGGTGATCCTGTTGTGGTGATCGAGGGCATGGTGGTGGCCAACGCGGTGATTATCCGCGACGGTTACCTTTACGTCAGCGATACCAGCATGGTCCCGCGACCCGACCCCAAGCAACCGCTCATCAGCGGCATTTTCCGCGTCAAACTGACAGAGGAAGGCACGCAGCTGAAAACACCGCTTTTGAAGGATCCGCACCTGGTCGCCACCATCGAGACATTCAACCCTGACGTCGGTTTTGGCGCCGACGGCCTCACCTTTGACAGCAAGGGAAACCTTTACTGCGGCAACTTTGCCGATGGCACGCTGCACCGAACCACTTTTGACGACAAGGGTAACCCGACCGAAACAACCCTCTTCGCCAAGGCGCCCTTCATGAAATCGTGCGACGGGATCTTCTGTGATTTGAAGACCGACAGAATTTACGTGGCCGACTCCTTGGCCAACGCGGTCCAGGTGGTGTATCCGGATGGCTCGGTGCGGACACTGGCTGTGGATGAGGAGAACGATGGATCGGGAGGACGACTTGATCAACCCAGTGAAGTGGTGATGCGCGGCAACGAATTGATCGTGACCAACATGGACTTCCCCGTTCCAGGGGGAATCAACACCAAGTTCGACAAACCCTACACCATCTCGGTGATCAAATTGGATTAATTATCCAGGCGGGTAAAAACTGATCCGCGGGTTTAGATGGTGGTGATGATTGCGAAGCTGATTGCCAGGACGGAAGCTTTCTTCAAGGGGATGATGTTTGATTGTCATGCGTGCGGGCAGTGTGTCCTCTCTGAGACCGGCCTGGTGTGTCCGATGAGTTGTCCGAAAGGATTGAGGAATGGGCCGTGTGGGGGGACGTTGGAAGGTGGGTGCGAAATCTATCCCGATAAGGAATGTGTCTGGATGCGAATTCACAGGCGAACCAGCAAGGGCGCTTTTTCTCTGCCGGAGCTGATCCCGTCCCCGGATTCAAGCCTTCACTTCACTTCCTCCTACCTGAATCTGATCACGGGCAAGGACAAGGCGAGCCGCACGCCCCTGCCTTATCTGGATCTTCCGAAGAATCGTGTTTCGTTGCCGCAACAAACCGTATCGAAACTGGAAGCCAAGTTGAGGAGCGGCAGGTTTGTCAGGACTTGCGAGATTCGCGCCCCGCGCGGTCCGGACTTCGCCCGCTTCCGGGAGCAAGCCGTGATTGTGCGGGGTCAGTTCGACGCAGTCAACGCCACTGCGTATTTGAACGGCAAACCCTCCTTGCCCTCGCCCGTTGCCGCGGCGGAGCTTGTCCGGTTGGGGATTGAACCGATCAGCCAGGCGACGTGCCGTGATCACACCAAGACCTCGTTCATTTCCGAGATCATGGAGAACGAGATGAACGGTGTGCACAACATGCTCTGCCTGACTGGCGATTCTTATGCCGGTAATCCAAAAATCAAGCAGGTGTTCGACATGGATTCGACCTTGATGTTGTATGAAGCGCGGTGCTTCCGCGAGACAGGGGTGATTCATTTCCTGAAGGAGAAGGCGGACCGGCCTTCAAAAATGTTCCTGGGCGCGGCCATCAATCCCTACAGCACGCCGACCAACGTGCCCATCCGCCGGCTTAAACAGAAAGCCGCCGCGGGGGCGGACTTCATCCAGACCCAGGCCATTCTGGACACCGCCGGATTCAGGCGATTCATGGAGTTGGTGGTCGCGGAAGGACTCGACAAGGAATTGTTCATCCTCGCGGGGATACCGGTGATCGTGTCTCGGTCGGCGTTGGAGATGGTTTCGCACATTCCCGGAGTGAAGCTACCGCCCGAAGTCTGGCGACGGTTGGCCGGAGCGGAAGATCTCCGGCATGAGGGTGTAACGCTGGCCAGGGAAATCCTTCAGGACGTTCGGGATTTTCCCGGCGTGGCTGGCGTTCATTTGATGTTGTTCGGTTCTGATCACAGCGTGCTGCTCGATGTCATTGAGGACCTGCCTGATCGGCGAATTAAGAACGAATCTGAATGTCTATCGAAAAACTGACCCTCATAGGGGAACGCATCAACCCAGGCTTCACTACCTCGAAACTGCTCCTGGAGAGCAAAGATCTGAAGGGAATCCGCGAGCTCGCCGTCGCCCAGGTCCGGAAGGGAGTACACTATCTGACGATCAACGTGGGCACTGCCGCGACGGATGATCCAGATTTTCTCGTTGACGTGATTCGCTCCGTGCAAGGAACAGTGGATGTTCCTCTCTCCTTCGATTATCCCAACAAGGAGGTCCAGCAAATCTGCCTGGACACCTATGACCCGGCCAAGGCGAACGGGTGCAAAGCGATTGTGAATTCGATTTCCGAACTGCGGCTGGAGATGCTTGACCTGGTGGGAAAACAGCCCTTCCGAGTGGTGTTGATGGCTTCGGAACGCCTCGAGAATGGGAAGAGGATCCCCAATACCACGGAGGCGGAGGTTTACGCGACGGCGAAGAGATTGGTCGAAAGCGTCCTGCAGCGCGAAGACTCCATGAGCCTCGACGATATTTTGATCGATGTGTCGATAGGGCCGCTGGCGGCGGATACCGAGGGCTTGACGAGACGGGCCATTGAATCGATCCGGTTGATCGGGTCAGACCCGGACCTCAAGGGGATTCACATGATGGTGGGACTATCCAACCTGAGCATCATGCTGCCCAAGACCGCGCTGGATGGCAGCCCGCTCAAGGTCCGGCTGGAGTCAGCATTCCTGACGATGGCGATGCCACTGGGACTGGACACGATCCTGGGAACGCCCGGCCGCGATTACCAGATATTGGACGAGGACAACTTTGTCTATCGCGGTTTCAGGGAAGCAGTGGAGTGTTCGGGCTTTGATATCCTCGTTCGCACGCAACAACTTTACCGGGAGGATTGAACGTGAGCCAATACGTCATTGTAACCGACGGTTATTTCGACGGGGTGAACCATCATGGGGACGGTCCCTACAGTATCCTGGTGGATGAGGCCTGCCCTCCGGAGTCTCCAGGGACGAAGGCTGGGGTGATCCAGGAGGTGGTGAGCGGCGACCTCGCTGATACGGATCGCGCCGGATTGGCAACCTCAGTTGGACGTCCAATTATGACCATCCGGACATCCTTTGTGATGCCGGCCCTGGTCGAGTCGCACTGCCACACGTTTCTGGACGGCGCGACGTTGTCTTTCCCGAAGCGCAGCGAGTACCTCAAGGCACCGCGCGAAGCGATGTTGAGCGTCGCGCGAAGCAACCTGGCTGCGACTCTTGATGCTGGAATCACGCTGATTCGAGATGCTGGCGACATTCACGGCATCAACACGGAGATGAAGCGCGAACTGGACAACGATTCCGGGTCGCGAATGGAAATGCTCAGCGCGGGGATCGCCATTCGAAAAGCCAAGCGTTACGGCAGTTTCATGGCTCGGGAGGTGGTCGACTCCGACGATATTGTTCGGGTCATCCGGGAAGTTGCCCCGAACGCGGGTCAGTTGAAAGTGTTGCTCACGGGGATCATCGATTTCGAGAAGGGGATCGTAAGAGGCCCCCCCCAGTTTTCCCTGGAGGAGACGAGGCGAATTGTGGAAACGGCGCGCGAGTTGGGTTTGCTTACCTTCACTCATTGCAGTGGGGAGGAGGGGCTTAAGATCGCGGTGGAAACAGGAATCGACTGCATCGAACACGGCTTTTTCATGACCCGTCGGATTCTGGACGTGATGGCGGAAAAGGGGATCGCCTGGACGCCCACCTATTCGCCGGTGGCCTTTCAGTTGTGTCAACCGAGATTGGCTGGATGGAATTCAGAGACCTGTGATCGGCTGCGGGGAATCCTGAGGAACCACGACGAACATGTGGCCCTGGCCTACGAGTTGGGTGTGCCGGTCCTGGCGGGTTCTGACGCCGGCAGCTACGGAGTCGCCCATGGGCGCGGCTTGATCGATGAGCTTTTCCACCTGCGAAACGCCGGTGTTTCGGTAGAACAGGTCCTCGCCTCGGCCACTTCGCTTCCCCGTCGACTCTGGGGTTGTTCGTCGGCGGATATCGTCAAGGGCAACCATGCCAATCTGCTTCTGCTGGAGGAATCCCCGTTTGACTGCTTCCGAACCCTTCGAGAGCCGCAACTTCTCTACCGAGTCTCTTCCATGAGCCGCTCGGTGGCATCGTGATCGCATTTCTGGCCGACGACCGGCTCTATTTCTGCCTGATCAGCGGGTGGTGCTGAGTTCCATGTCGGCGCGGGGTGTTTGGTTGAGTATTTTCTGCAGTGGCTGGAACAACGCCATGAGTCTGCGGTAATCCGGATCGTCTTTTGACTGGAAGATTGCCAGACCGCATTTCGCGGTTCCACCGGCGGATTTGGCCAGCGGCGCCAGCATGAAACTGTTATTCTCTGGCTTGAGCATGCGAGTGTAGAATTTTCGTGGAATCCTATCCTTGTGACATTCGACACAGCGGCGCGAGGCCACTTCCTTCAAGGTCGCATCCAGTTTGTACGGATACATTCTTCGGCTGCCTAGGTGTTCTTTGTAGCTGGAGGAGGAGGTGCCGTAGTAAGGCACGTTCAAATCGATCCAGAGAAAAACCCTGCGTCGATCGGCGTCAGGTACGTCAACCCTGGGCTTGCCATCCTTATCCGGGTGTCCGGTGCGAATGATCTCGGCGAGCTGGCTGGCAGGACTTCCCCAGCGCCGGGGTTGGATGTCGAGGATGTTGTGGCCGGCGCCATTGATGGTCCAGATCCACTCCGTGTAAGGGCTCATGCCGCGGACATGGTCGTATTTGCGTCCGGAAGGGCTGCCATGGTTCCTCCAATTCATTTCACCCTGGGTGCCTTTGCGGGCGAGTATGTCGTAGGAGACGTTGAAGAAGTCTGTCTTGTCGCCGGTAAGGTCGACATCACCGGGCTGTTCCCGTTCGTTGTGGCACTTGACGCAGTTGCGATTGAGCACGGGTTGCACGACTTCCGGGTAGCTGAATCCCTTGACTCCCCAGTCAGGAGACTTGAGTTCCTGGGGGGTGCCTCGCATTGTCATGTGCCCGGTGCTGAGTGGTGTGGCGGAATTGCGGTCGGAATGGCAGCCGACACACCCCTGCACTTCCCCGGGCATCATGTGGGTGAAACTTCTCATCCGCTGAACGGCGCGACCTTCACCGTCGAGGGCCATGAAGTAAATGGGGACTTCGGAGGGAACTTTGAAAGCGCTGCTTCCGTCTTCCGCGACATCCGCGAATCCCCAGACTTTCTTTGGAGCGTAGGTGGCGCCGCAGGAAACCAGCGGGAACTGGAAGCCGAAGACGGCGATGTTCCTCATGCCCGGGCCGTCAGGCCGATGGTTGTTTTGTGGGGTGTAGGTGTTTTTCTCCAACTCCTGCACGACGGCGATCTGCTTGATTTCGCCCCGCTTCACGCTCGGTTCGAGTCCGTTGTAGACGTCCTGGACGAAGACCGTTGCCCAGGCGCCGGAGACGCTGCCGTCCTCGGGCAACACCGCCAGTTTGTCGCTCGGTCCGCCTCCCAACACCGGAGGCCGGGTCGTGCGGTGGATCGGTTGCGCGCAGTAAAAGCCCATGCCCTTCTGCGGTTGGAGCAGCGTCGCGGCATTGCTGTCGAAATCGCGAACCTGAATCGCCCCGGCCTTCGAGACCAAGAATCGGGTGCCGTCTATGGCGCACGGTTTTTCGTAGGTTCCGCCGATACGCATGTCGAGCATGCCGTTTCCCCACGGCCCGCCGCCGATGCGATGGGCGTAGATATCCACTTCGGGCGTCAGGTTTTTGATGGCTTCCTTTGAGTTGGCGCCCTTGGCGGGATCGATGAGGACAATTCCGCCGCGACAGGGGCCGTTGTGGTTGGCAACGGTGGAGAGGACTTTGCCGGTGCCGGGGACGGGTTGGGCGTCCATGAACGTGCCGGGTGAGATGACGCGGTTGCCGTAGAAGCCGGTCAGGCCGGTGCCGTCCACGTTGATGGCCCAGAGGCTTTGAATGGGGCAGGCCGCCCGGTCGACATATTCCCAGCGGGTATAGATGATTCGCCCGTCATTGAGCACCGACGGTGTGAAGTCCATCAGGTAATTGGACGAGAGCCTCTTTTGCTTGCTGCCGTTGCGGTCCATGCGGTAGACGACAGGGGAGGTGACTACGTAACAATAGGCGTAGGCGGGCTTGCGATCCGAGATGAAGGCAATTCCCCCGTCGGGAAGCCAGCAGGGATCGAGATTGTTTGACTTCCCGGTGGTGAGCTGCTTCAAGCCGCTGCCGTCAACGTTTACGCGGTAGATCTGGTAGTTGTTGTCAGGCACTGAACGGTCGATGTCTTCGTTCAATGCCACCGGGTTGCATCTCTCAAGTCCACCCTTCTTCCAGGAGAACACCACTTCCTTTCCGTCGTAGGATAGATCGGCCGTCAGAATCATGCCTTCGGAGGAATCAACAATGCGGTGGAGCTTGCCTCCTTTTGCGTCGGGGCGGAAGATGTAGAGTCCGCCTCCGGGCTGGTAACCTTCGACATGGTATACATACACGTGCGAGATGTTGAGGGGATGACGCTTGACCAGCAGGATGTCGCGGAAGCCCATGCGCCCGCTGAACAGTTCTTCGCGCAATGCCTGTGACGCCGCAGTGCGTTCTTCGGTGGGAAGGGACAAGCGGGCTAATTGCAAGTCGCTGGGGGTGACCCCGAAGACAGCGATTTCCGACGCGCCCGGGTTGACGGCTCCCTTGTGTGCGGAAAGGAACTTCAGTCGAATCTTTCGGACCGTGGTTTTGGGGACAGGGATGCGTTGCGAACCGTGGCGCATTTCGAACGCTCCCTTCGTGGCCGGCGTGGTGGAATCGTCCAGATAGACTTCGTAGTCCTTGAAACATTCCTCGACGATCATGCCGGTTCGACCGAAGTAGACGATCTCGGCGACTTCGACCGGAGTCTTCCATTTCAGGGTGAATTCGCCCTTGAGCCCTTCCTGGCCCCGGACGCACCACGCCTGTTTCAAGTCGGCTTTGCACTCCAGCGCGGGGATCTTTCCGTCGACGGCCCAGCGCGCAAGATAATCGGCACTGTATTCACTGCTGGCCGACACGGTTGCCTTGGGGGCGAGGTTATGGATGACTTCTGCCGGGGAACAAACCGCGGAGGAGAAGGCGAGAATGGTTGTGGTCTTGATCCAGTGTATTTTCATGACATCACCGTTTGACGACTATGATGACATCGGATGAGCCGAAAAAACTTGATTCTGATCAAACTATTAGTCGAAATCAGCAGTATCGTCTTGTTCAAACAGCGTGTCCGGGGGATGTCTAGACGGCTCGGTGCGCGCGAAATGTTTCTTTTTGAAAGAGGATCTGCCCAAAAACCAGCTTGAACGTGGGGCCATTCTCGAGAATTACGAGAGACGCCTTGGCGACAAATTTACCATCGCGCGTTATGCATGAATTCTACAACGGTGCCAGCGCTAATCTGAGATTCACCCTGATTTGCCTATTCTTGATCCTTAGCGCAGACGCTGCTGTCCCTCAGGACCCGGTGCTGCCGGAAGGTGTTCATGAGGTGATCTTCTCGACGCGCCCCTATGGGCCCGATAATCATTACTATGCGAACTTTGGTTACTACTGCCAGGATCCGGAACAGAAGGCTTATCCGCAGGGCGGCAGTCTTTGTCGATTGGATTTGCGGACCGGAGAAGTGACCGACCTGCTAAATGATCCAACCGGTGGCGTGCGTGACCCGCAGTTGCATTATAACGGACGCAAGGTCTTGTTTTCCTACCGCAAGAGTGGGTCTGAACATTACCATCTGTATGAGATCAACATCGACGGCAGCGGTCTGGTGCAACTGACCGATGGGCCCTACGACGATGTCGAACCGACATATCTCCCCGACGATGAAATCGTGTTTTGTTCGACCCGATGCAACCGTTGGGTGATGTGCTGGAAGGTGCCGGTCGCCATTCTTTATCGTTGTGGCCCGAACGGAGAGAACATCCGCGCTCTCAGCAGCAACGCCGTGACGGAAAACACGCCTTCGGTTCTGCCGGATGGCCGGATTCTCTACACACGTTGGGAATACGTCGAACGCAGCCAGCTCTGTTATCACCACCTGTGGACAGTCAATCCGGACGGCACCGGGCAGATGACCTATTACGGTAACATGTACCCTCACGGCATGCATCAAAACATCGCCCGGCAAACCGGCAACGTCGTCGACTACAACAATGTTCCCGGCGCAGTGGCCATGTTGGATGCAAAACCGATCCCCGGTACCCGAAATGTGATCGCCATCTTTTCTCCGGGCCATGGGCGCAAGGAACACCAGGGATATGTGACTGTCATTGATCCGCGCAAGGGGCCGGATGATCAGACTTCGGCGCGCCGCATTCACAGCGCTGCCGGATGGCGCGACCCCTTTCCCGTTGCCAAAGACCGGTTCCTGGTGGCCAAAGAGCGCGAGCTGCACCTAATGGACGAGCAGGGACACACGCGGCTTTTGCATCGATTGGAGGACGCACGACCGCACATGCGATTGCATGAGCCGATTCCCCTTCGTCCCCGTCCGCGCGAAAGGAAGCCGTCCGAACGAACCGTGCCATCCGAGGTAGTGGGTCGGATGGTTCTGGCGAATGTCACATTGGGTCGCAACATGGAAGGTGTCCAGCCGGGCGAGATAAAAAAGCTGTTGGTCCTCGAGCAACTGCCCGGACCATTCCATGTCAGTCCGGGATTCGACGGCATCAGTCTGTGGGGCGCCTTCACCTTGATGCGCATTGTCGGCACCGTCCCCGTTGAACCGGACGGATCAGCCTACTTCGAAGTGCCCGCGTTACGTAGCGTGTTTTTCGTCGCCCTTGATGAAAATGACCTGTCCGTGAAAAAAATGCAGAGCTTTGTCACGGTTCAACCCGGCGAAGTGCTGAGTTGTGTCGGATGCCATGAACCCAGAACCATGGCACCGCCCAATCTGAAACAATCCGCCCTGATGGCCGTGGGTCGAGCCCCCAGCAAAATTGAGCCGATTCCGGACATGCCTCAAATCATCGATTTCCGGCGCCATATTCAGCCCATTCTTGACCAACACTGCGTGGAGTGTCACAGCCGGCAAAGATCCGATGGCAATCTGCGTCTCGACGCCGGACGAAGCATGGCTTCTCACGGAAGCGGGCGCGTGCTGACGTCATATGTCGAACTGGTGCGGCGCCTGGGGGAGATCGCCGATGGTCGCAACGCCCATGGAAACCGGGCTCCGAGAACCATGGGCAGTTCGGCTGCCAAGCTAATGCAACGGATTGATGGCAGTCACTACGACGTGAAAGTGTCACCCCACGAAAACCGGTTGGTAAGGCTTTGGCTGGATTCGGGTGCCGTCGCCAATGGCACCTACGCCATCATGGATGGAGGAACGCCGCAACGCCCCAGCCCGAACTACATCCGCGAAATGAAGCGATACGGGGTTTTGCCCGAAGATTTCCAACTGGGCCGCGATCCGATCGACGTGTATGCCCTCGATGAGGCCTACTGGCAGACGCTTTGGCATCGGCCTCATGGTGTAAAACAAGGTGCCGCCACAAATACCAGCGAATAAGCAAGACACGAGTCAAGCGCGAACTGGGCCGTGCGCCGGGTCAGCGAGAATCGCAAGTTGGGAAGAAGGCTTCAATAGTTTTGGAGAATGATTGAGTTCTGAATTAGGACCCTGAGGGATGAAAACACATACACTCTGTTTGCTCAATCTCGTGGCATGTTGCACGGTTCACGCGGCCTCTTATCCGGAGGCGCTGAATGACGCCGCCATCAATGTGGAACGTCTGGACAGTATTCTGGATCACTCATTGATCGTCGGAAACGGTGACATCAACGCGCTGGTGTGGAATGAGCGCGGCGCGACGACATTGATGTTGACGAAAAACGACGTCTGGGATGCGCGTCTGCTGACCCGCAATGACCCTCCGCTACCTACCCTTAAACGGATCAAGGAACTCGGAGCAGAAGGCGGTGCCGTGGGCGCCACTCGTCATGGTTTCATCTTCCCGGAAGGATACGTGTTCAGCGGAACGGACAGCTATCATGCAAAACCATATCCATGCCCGATCCTCTGCGGGAAGCTGATCCTGGGCGACCAAAACCCATCCTGGCGCCGGATCCGGGCACAGGGAACACACAACGATCTGAACACACCAGACGGCCTCGCGGTCATGCGTATCGAGGGCGAAGCCGGGACGTCGAACGGTTATGCGTACGGCCCGATGGATCTTTCAACGGATCAGTATGCAAAGTTGACTGTAAAATTGTCGGGCACTGAAAATGCCCGGTTCTATATCGACGTGATGGACACGGATAACGGTATTCTTTTCAAGACGGACTGGCAGGAAACACCAACGAAAGAAACTGTATTCACATATGATCTGCTGAAAGGGCAAATGATCGGCCGCATTATTCTGTATACCTGGACGGAAGACGGGGAAATGGCGGAGAACTGGTTTCACGATTTGAGCCTGTCGGGAACCGGCGGCAGAAGGGGTATTGAATTCTCCAACGGCCTGGCCGTATCCGGCCGGTTGGACATCGCGAAAGCGGTCGCGACAATCGACGGCGAGCCAGCCATAACCGTACGCGCACTTGCAGACCGGAATGTGTTCCTAATTCGAGGCGGTCAATCCGTAAAACTGGTGCCCAGTAATTCGCTGGATGTTCCTGAAGCCGCAGGGGGTGTAAAGGATGGTGTGCGGTTTCTGCACAAGACCATTCCGGGCGATCTCGACTGGAAGGGCATGGAGTTTGCCGTCGCGGTTGCGGAAAAGGGCGATCTCAAGGCCGTGGCTATCGTCACATCTGTTGAATCAAGCGACGTAGTGGGTGCGGCGGTGAAAGCGGCAAAGGCAGCGCTGCAGGAAGATTCGTCCAAGCTGATTGCGAATCATGAAAAAACCTGGAAGACCTTTTGGTCGCGGAGCGGTCTGGAGATCGACGACGAACTCCTTCAGCGAACCTGGTACCGGGGGCTTTATTTCCTGCGTTGCGTTAGCAAGCCGGGTGCTCAATGTCCGGGGCTCTTCGCCAGCCTGATCAACAACACACCGGCCTGGCATGGAGATTATCATTTGAACTACAACATCCAGCAGGTCTTTTGGGCGGCGTATGCGGCAAATCAACTTGATCTCGTGGAGCCCTATGACCGATTGATCCGGGAATACCTGCCCCGTGGTCGGTGGCTGGCCAAAGAGGTCTACAGCATGGGCGGCGCCTACTATCCGCATGTGATGTATGCCTATGAACCAATCTCTCCGGAAACCTGCAAAAGCCGCAACGGTCGCCAGTATATTCACCACGTTTGGGGACTGACGATCGGCGTTGCCGGCTTCACGATTCAACCGGTCTGGTGGCATTACAAGTATGCGCCGGATCAAGAATTCCTCGAGGAAACGGCTTATCCGGTGGTCCGTGAAGTCGCCGTGTTTTATGCGGATTTCATCGAGCAATGTGAAGGGGATGAGACGGTACTGCTGGGCCCGAGTGTCTCGCCGGAGCATCATGGCTGGACGCCCGGACTGTCCCGAAACTACAACTGCGCATTCGATATTTCGATGATCCGTTTCACGCTGAATGCAACCATTGAAGGCGCTATCCTGCTGGGTAAGGATGAGGAACTAGTAAAACGTTGTCGTGCCGCCCTGAAACGCTTGCCGGACTACCCGGTGCATGGAGATAGAGAACCAGTCGTGGTCGATGTCAAAGGTGCCGGCCCGATCACCTACAACATCTCGGTTCCCGCCACACCGGTTTTTCCTGGTGAAGTGATCAGTATCATGTCGCCCAAGGAGCAACGGGACCTGTTTGAACGAACCATTCGGGGGCTTCGATGGAATGGAAATAATGCAGCGGTAATGCTGGCGGTATCGCGCGCGCGCCTGTCCATGGAGGGAACGTTCGAATGGTTGAAGACAGAAGTCCATGCCCGAACAAGACCGAACGGGACGATGAGCCTTAATCGCTTGCACCCACCAAAGGGACTTAATAACTATGGACACTACACCGAGCAGTTCGGGACCGGGATGGCGATTTCGGAGATGCTAATTCAAAGTGTGAACGACACCATTCGCCTCTTCCCAGCCTGGCCGAAAAACAAGAAAGCGAAGTTTGACCAACTTCGAACGCAAGGCGGCTTCCTCGTTTCGGCGGATCAGAACGCCAAGGGCGAAATCGGGCCGGTCCGTATTCAGTCAACAGTCGGTGGCACCTTGAGCGTGGTGAGCCCCTGGAAGACAATCCGGGCTAAAGGGAAAACCCGATTACATATCGAAAAAGGCGTCGTCCTTATCGGAACCCGGCCGGGAGAGGTTGTCGTGTTGACCCCGTAATGTCTGGAAATTGCAACACAGAACGAGTGTCAGGTGTGGAAGCAGTATTTATGTGGCAACGGGCCCTCGAATTCAGATGGCGGAACACGGCGGAAGTTCATCATGCCTGTCCCGGGGTGAACTGGTTTATCACCTTGGAACTGGAGAGGCCAAAAAAGTGGATTAACCCCGCATCACTTGGGCGGACGGTAAAACGATTGCCGGGCGAAAGCTTTCCACAATTCAGGAGTTAACTTTTCGACATGAGGCAAAATACACAAAAAGCAAAAGTAAACAGTCAGGAAACCCGTCGTCCTGCATGGTGAATCTATCACGTATCTCCTTGTCACCGTCGGCATTCGCTTGTTTTGTATGCCCGAGTTTCCTGCCACTGGACACAGCGATTACACGGTGGTCTGCAGTATGTTTCAAAAGGTTTTGGATGATTGTTGTTTGTGCCCTGATGAGCCAGTTCGCCATCACGGGTTGGGCGGAAACCACCCTTCATATTGCTCCTGATGGAAATGACCGGTGGTCCGGACGCCTTTCCCGTCCTAATCTAGGTCAATCTGACGGCCCACTTGCGACCCTTTCTGGAGCGCGCGATATGATTCGCAAGATGAAATCCACAGGGAAGCCTCCAGGTCTCGTCCGGGTACTGATTGCCGGAGGAGATTATTCACTTAAGAGGCCGGTTGTTTTCACCCATCAAGATAGTGGTGAGTCCCAGGCTGCAATCCATTACCAGGCAGCACCTGGAGCCCGACCGGTCTTCACAGGGGGAATTGTTGTCAAGGGATGGATATCTTTGGGCGATAACTTGTGGAAGGCAATCATCCCTGCGGTCGCCAAGGGTAATTGGTATTTTGAACAGCTGTGGATCAACGGTCAACGTGCCACGCGTGCCCGAACTCCAAACAAATTCTTCCATTACATGACCGATGTGGAGGAAATAAAACTTTCTGATGTCAAGTCGCGTCAGACGATCCACGTGACCCCAGAGGATGTCCGCCTGCTGGCGTCCCTTTCTGTAGAGGAGAAGCATGATGTTCAGTTACTGGCCTATCACAAGTGGGACAACACCCGTCGGTTTTTGAATTCGATAGACACCAACAAGGGGATACTGATCACTGACGGACGAATGATGAAGTCCTGGAATCCCATGAAAAAGGGAACAGGATATGTTTTGGAGAATTTTCATGCCGCCCTGGATGCTCCCGGAGAATGGTTCTTGGGACGGAACGGGGTGCTCCTCTACAAGTCGTTTTCCGGTGAAGACGTCAGCCAGGCTCGGGTGGTGGCACCGGTTACAGAGCAATTGCTGGTGATCAAGGGCAACCCTTCCGCCGGGCAATTTGTCGAACATCTGCATTTTACCGGGCTGTCCTTTCGTCACGCCCAATGGTTGACCCCACCCGAAGGCTTTGAACCCTCCCAGGCGGCATCGCCGGTCGAAGCAGTGATCCAGATGGACGGGTTTCGGAACTCGTCCTTCAGCGACTGTGAAGTGGGGCACACGGGAATCTATGGCATTTGGGCGCGGAAGGGTTGCCGCAACCTACGGATCCAAGGATGCCATCTGCACGATCTGGGGGCAGGTGGCATTCGCATAGGTGAAGTCGGCATTGCTCCGGCGGAAACTGAATTCACTGGAGAAATTGTAGCAGAGAACAATATTATCCGCCATGGTGGTCGTATCTTCCCTTGCGCCGTGGGGGTTTGGATCGGCCATAGTGGTGACAACGAGGTGACGCATAACGAAATTGCTGACTTTTATTACACCGGTGTCTCCGTGGGGTGGCGCTGGGGATACGCCAAAAGCCTGGCAAAGCGAAACAGAATCGAATTCAATCACATTCACCATCTCGGATGGGGCTTCCTCAGCGACATGGGTGGCGTCTACACCCTGGGACCATCCGAGGGCACGACCGTTAGCCATAACGTCATCCACGACGTGTATTCCTGGAGCTACGGGGGATGGGGGCTATACAACGACGAAGGAAGCAGTCACATCGTGATGGAAAACAACCTGGTCTACAACACCAAGACCGGCGGGTATCATCAACACTACGGGAAAGAGAACGTCATACGCAACAACATCCTCGCTTTCAGTCAAACCCATCAACTGCAGCGAACGCGCGTTGAACAACACCTCTCATTCATCTTTGAGCGCAATATTGTCTACTGGAACGAAGGTCCGCTCTTCGCCGGGAAATGGACAGATGACAAGGTTGTCTTGAGGAGTAACCTTTACTGGCGCGTTGACGGCAAACCAATCGAGTTTGCAGAAAGCACCTTTGAGGCTTGGCAACGAGGCGGACGAGATGCCAAGTCGTCGGTTGCAGACCCGGAATTTGTCGCACCTGATCAATTCGACTTCACACTCCAGGAAAACTCGTCCGCATCAAAGATTGGATTCAAGCCGTTTGATCCCCGCCGTGCAGGGGTATATGGAAGTGATTCATGGGTTCGGTTGTCCAATAGTGTTCAATATCCTGAATTTGAAACTCCACCGCCACCGCCATTTTAGGTGAAAATTACTCGACCGAAGATGATCGGGCTTGGTTGATCGTTGAATCAGGGTGATCTCAGTTCTGAAGAAGAATTATCAGTCGGCGCAAGACGCGGCAACCGCGTATGGTGTCGACCAGATCGACTGGGCTGAACTCGCAGATTGAACAGACTGGCCGACCGCAGCGAGAAAGGGTTATGCGATCCGTAAGGGTTTTGTGAATCCATTAGATAAGCCCTGTTTCACGCTCACTAGGAAGGTGATCGAGGCAAATCAACAGGCCAAAACCTGGCACGCCGAAACGAACAAGAAGTAGAATCGCGAGATAAAACAACATGCGAAGCCAGACAAACAACACGCTTGCTCGACTCGTACTGCTTTTCGCATCGTTAGAGTTTTTCGCGTTTGTCCCAAACGACTCATACGCCGCTGATCGGCAACCCAACATCCTGTTCTTTTTCGCTGATGACTGGATGCGTTACGCGAGCGTCTATGCCGACGTCTGCCAGCACGACAGTGCTTACACGCAGTTTCAGATCGATTCGCCCAGGAAAAATCCGACAGGGTTCACGGGGCGCGACTGGCATCCGGCCGATGGCCGGGTAATCTGGAAAACCGAGCAACCCGGCGACGTCGATCACACGTTGAAGATCGATTCAGGTGCATCCTCGGTGACGTTCGACGTGGAGTTGACCAAAGGACAGGCACAATTGCAGACATGGCTGACGGACGCCGCAAGCGGCAGACAGCGAGGTACGTACTTCGTCGCAATCGAAGAACGTTCTGCCCGCAAGACAGTTCCGTTTCCCGCTTTGATTCCTCAAGTGAAGCCGACGGACCGATTGCTCAGCGCGGCGATGCAGCGATTATACGATGTCTGGAATCCACGCGAAGACCGCGGCAATGAACTGTACAGCAATTTCAAGTATTCACCGCTGAAAGGGCTGTCGTACAAAGGCAATGTTTCGCGACGCGACCCGTCGAAGGTGTTGAAGATCGACGGAACGTATTACGTCTGGTACACGCGGCGCAACACCGTGCATCCGCCGTCAGGACCGCAACGGGCAGATGAAGTGACGCCGTCCTTTGACTGGGATCTCTGCGAAATCTGGTACGCCAACAGCAAGGATGGATTCACATGGGAAGAACAAGGGCCGACGATTCGGCGACCGGAGAAAGGTGAATACGGCTGGCGGAGCGTTTCGACTCCGGACATCCTCGCGTGGGGCGGCAAGTTCTATCTGTACTATCAGGGATTCAACGAGATCCCCGGCCTGAAAGGTGATCGCGCGGCGACAACGGTCGCCCAGGCCGACTCGCCCGATGGCCCGTGGCGGCCACTGGGGCGAGTCGTTATTGATTTTGGCGAAAAAGGCGAATGGGATTCCAACGCGATTCACGATCCCTATCCCATCCTTTATCGGGACAGGATTTACCTTTATTACAAGGGCTCGCCCGGTAAGCATGGCGGCGACGGCACACTGGTTCGCGCGCAGGGCCTGGCCATCGCGGAGCATCCGATGGGGCCGTTCACAAAGTCACTGCTGAACCCGGTAATCAACTCAGGACACGAGACCTGCTTCTTCCCCTGGAAAGGCGGCGTTGCCGCAATTGTCAGTCTGGACGGACCGGAAAAAAACACCGTTCAGTTCGCGCCGGACGGGATCAATTTTGAAGTGAAGTCGCTGTTGCAGATCCCGCCGATTGCGCCCGGGCCGTTTGTGGCTGACGCCTTCGGCGACAACAGCAACGGACGAGGTATCACGTGGGGATTGTGTCATATCAATCCGGACAGCGAGGCGGCGAACATGCGTTCGATCCTTGCGCGGTTTGATTGCGATCTGTCGCTAGATGTCGATCGCCGGGTGATGAAGAACAACAACCTGAGGTTCGACCAGCAGACCTACTTCCAGAAAAGAGTGCGATTGCATGAGTATCTTGATCGGCAGATCCGTCGTGAGCGGGAAAAGCTCGACACTGATACGGTCATGTACTCGGGCGACTCAGTGGTTCGCAGTAGATCGGGCACTCCTGCCCGACTTCCTGCGACGGGCTGGACTGACCATCCTACCAAAGCATTTCCGGCGGTTATGCCTTTTGAGAAACCGACCGATCGCCAACTCAGCGCCGCCTGGGCGCGAATGTGGGATCGCTGGAATCCGCACGAGGATCGTGGCAACGAGTTATACAGCAACTTCAAATACTCTCCGCTCAAGGGATTGAAGCGCGAGTCCAATGTCTCACGCCGGGACCCGACGAAGGTGATTCGCGTCGGTGGGAAATACTATGTGTGGTACACGTGCCGGCGAACTGTGGTTGCTCCCGTCGGTCTGGAGAAGGCGACGGACACCATTCCCGCAACGGACTGGGATCTGGCCGACATCTGGTATGCGACCAGCGAAGACGGTTATTCGTGGACGGAACAGGGCATCGCGGTCAAACGTCCTGAAAAACCAATTCAGGGTTACCGTTCGATCTGCACGCCGGACATCCTGATGTGGAAAGGGAAGTATTACCTGTACTTCCAGGCCTACAGTCCGATGGTGGGTCGGTCTGCATATTGCCCGGTGATGGCTGCGATCGCCGGTTCCCCGGACGGCCCGTGGACGCTGCACGAAAAGCCGGTTATCGCACCAGGCCCGGAAGGTTCCTGGAACAACATCAAGATCAACGACCCTTATCTGCTGGTTGTCAACGACAGGATCCTGATGTATTACAAAGGAGCGCCGCGGGAAACAGGCGACGAATACCTGCTGCGCATGCAGGGAGTCTCTTTCGCCGACAATCCGCTGGGGCCGTTTGTCCCGTCGAAACTCAACCCCGTGATCAACTCAGGCCACGAGACCTGCATGTGGCCGTGGAAAGGTGGAGTCGCCGCGCTTGTTGCCCTGGACGGTCCGGAGAAAAACACCATCCAGTTCGCGCCGGACGGCGAGAACTTTGAAATCATGTCGATGATTCAGGTACCGCCCATCGCACCGGGTCCGTTCGTCCCTGACGCCTTCTCCTCTGACGGGGACGGCCGAGGCATCACGTGGGGCCTGTCACACATCAACCCCGACGGCGGCGGAGCAACCAGCGAATCCATGCTGGTGCGGTTCGACTGTGACCATTCGCTGAATGTCGATCGGCCAATCTTCAAACGCAACAATCTGCGTTTCGAACAGAGCACCTACTTTCAGGCCCGCGTGCGACTACCCGATTTCATGCGCAGGCAGATCGATAAAGAGCGAGACCGAGTGGATCGCGACACGATTCAGACCGAAGCCCTCCTGCCACTTCCGAATCCCGCTTACAACCCGAACGTGAAGCCAACGACCCCAAAGCCCGAAGCCAAACGCTCAACGGACCGGTGAATCATTTACCTCGTTCTCACTCGGAAAATCCGCCTGATCCTCCTTGGTCCGATGGTAGTTGTTGCTACCGGGCATCCATTTGGACGTGGCGATTTCACCGAATACAATCGCATCGAAAACCCCGCCTGATTTTTCAATCGTCAATACACTGCCACCGCGTTGGTCCAAGTTGGCCGGAGTGGCCTACGCAACCAGTGTTTTGTCCGATATAATTACTTTCTCCGCACCTGAAACACTGATGGAAAGAACACTGACAGCCAGGGATAACAGTGAAGCCAGTCGAATGATCTGATTCCGAAGAATCCAAATTGGATCGTTAATCAATCTCTGATGATTTGCTTTCATCATGATTCTCAACTTGTTTACCCGCAATCCAATATTAGCCATGCGCGACACCAATGCACGGTTTTTCAACATGAGAGGCGCGAATTTCACGGAACGGATCTGGTTTGAAGAGCTTCAAGGATGATAAACCCATACCCCTATCTATCCGTGATAATCCGTGTCTTAATTTCTCCGCACATTTCGTGTCATGTTAACTGCCAAGGCTCGCGCATGGTC
>Ga0066833_10000324_pt1 | contig 19087 bp, 7 predicted proteins | sample ETNtaG_13_FD_66728 | JGI IMG/M metagenome (GOLD analysis project Ga0066833, IMG submission 66728) | Marine microbial and viral communities from oxygen minimum zone, Eastern Pacific Ocean - ETNP201306PF47B | ecosystem: Environmental > Aquatic > Marine > Oceanic | place: Pacific Ocean: Eastern...
TCCGACACAACGGTGTCGTCATCCACGACAATTATGAATTTCCAAGTGGCACAGGCAGCCGCACAAAAAAGAAAGAACATTCGGCGGGCCCGCTGCTCCTGCAAAACCACGGCAATCCTGTGCGGTTCAGGAACGTCTGGATCGTTCCACAGTAGCTTTAGAGAGGACACCCTATGCTCAAACATTTATTCACCACGTCATCCCTGCTTCTTTTAACAGCCACAACATTCGCTGAAACCCCAAAAAAGAAACACGACCTCAAGCGTGGAATTAATGCCGATCCCAAAGAGGTGGAAGATCCTGATTTCAAGATTCAGGGTGAGTACACCGGAACACTGAATGGCAAGAAACACGGCGTCCAGGTGATCGCAGGAGGCGCGGGTAAATTTACCGCAGTCTTTTATCCCGGCGGGCTCCCGGGTGATGGCTGGGATGGGGAGAGAAAAAACCGTGTCAAGGGCAAAGGAGAAACAGAGGAGGACGCAACGACCATCAGAGCCCAAAACTGGCTCGCAACTATTACGGACGGGAGAATGACAGTAAAGGCCATCAAAGACGGGGCTGAAACTGAAGCCGGCACGCTGGAAAAGGTAGAACGAAAAAGCACGACCTTAGGCAAGAAACCGCCAGCAGGCGCTGTGGTGCTATATGACGGCACAATGGAATGCCTCGCAAAATGGCAGCGCGGAAAAATGAGCGAAGACGGATACCTGATGCAGGGGGTCAAAAGCAAAGACAGATTCGGAGCGTCGACCATTCACATCGAGTTCCGCCTGCCCTACAAACCATTCGCCCGGGGGCAGGGACGAGGCAACAGCGGTTTCTATATGCACGCACGCTACGAGGTGCAGATGCTCGATTCCTTCGGTCTGGAAGGGAAACACAACGAATGTGGTGGGATCTATTCCACCAAAGATCCGGACGTCAATATGTGTTTCCCCCCGCTTTCGTGGCAGACCTACGATATCGAATTCACCCCTGCCGAATTCGATGACAATAACAAGAAAACTAAGAATGCCAGAATGACTGTCCGCCACAACGGCGTGGTCGTCCACAACGACGTGGAATGCGACCACTCAACAACCGCCTCGCCCATGCGTGAAGGAAAAGAGCCCGGACCGCTGTACTTCCAGAATCACGGAAATCCGGTTCGTTACAGGAACATCTGGGTGCTGCCGAAGTAAGACCGAACGCGCGATTACCAATAACCAATTCCAATCACGGCCATGCGGCAATCTTGCTTCATTCTCTGCCTTGCCGTCTTTTCCACCTGTCTTTCGGAGGATGGCAAGAGCGCTGAGGACCGCAGTAAGGAAGAAATCCAGAAGCGGCTTGGAGCAACGAAAAAACTGAAAGCTCGAGTTTCTGTATTGAGAAAAGAGGGGAAATTCGCACGGGCGATTCCTTTGGCCGAGGCAGTTCTTGCAACGCAGCAGCGTCTGCTTGGCTCAAATAACCTCGAAGTTGCGGACAGCCTCAATTCGCTTGGCGAGCTCTATCATTCGACTGGAATGTTCAAGAGAGCATTTCCGCTTTTCCAGCAGGCCTTGAAGGTGCGCGAGAAGTTTCAGGGCAAGGAGCACGCAGATGTGCTGCGTACACAAACAAATATTGCGGACCTTCTGGCGAGATCGGGCAAACTGGAGGCAGCTCAGAAACTATTTGAAAAATGCATTGAACTGGAAATAAGAATCAAAGGTCCGGAAACCGCTGGCATCGCGGCAAACCTGGAGAGTATCGGATTTATTCACCAGGAATTCGGTGAGTATGAAAAGGCCGTAGATTTTATGAAGCGTTCTCTCGCGATGCGCCAAAAAACGATCGGCGGCGAGCATCGAAACGTCGCGCTTGGAATGTCAAACCTCGCGGTTGCGTATGAAGCATCCGGCAATGAAGCAGAAGCCATCCGTTTGCAGGAATTTGCCCTCCGGATGCGCCGCAAACTCCTCGGCGAAGAGCACTTTGAGGTTGGGGAAAGCCTCATCCACCTGGCATATCTCTACCAGATTCAGGAACAGTTCAAAAAAGCCCTGGACGCCTGTGAGCAGGCCTTCTCCATTCAGAAGAAGAAACTGCCGGAAGGGCATCCATTGCTGGCGGCCAGCCTGGACTTACAGGCCAACCTTCATCTTGTGCTGGGCTCAGCGGAAAGAGCACAATTGCTTGCTGAATCCGCCCTGGCCATGAGGCGTGAAGTATATGGAAGCGAACATTCGGAGATTGCTTCCAGCCTGCGTACATTGGGTTTAATTTACGCAAAAAAGGGGAAAGGAGATAAGGCGGCTGATCTTCATGAACGGGCCCTGGCAATGCGTCGTACACTTGTCGGTTCTGATTCCCCTGAGGCCCTGGAAAGTCTGGATGATTTGGTGGTTCTGTATGAAGAGCTGGGCCACTATAAGAAGGCGCTGCCACACTGTATTGCAGGTGTGAAACTTTCAAATGAGCACTTGAAGGATGATCTTGCAGAAAGAATGTCTCGACAGGACGCGCTCGGCAGGCTTTATGAGGCAACGGGTGACTACCGTAACGCGCTCTATGCATTCCGCGATTCCCTGATCTTCAGCCGGAAGATCCACGGGAACAAGGGGCCAGTCCTTGCAGCCCATCTGGAGCAGATAGCGCGCGTCCATTCCGCAATGGGAAATCGAGAGGATGCGCTTAAGCTCCAGAAAGAAGCTCTCCTGTTGAAGAAGGATCTCTTTGAAGAGGGCAATCCGGAATTGGCGACTAATTTAGTCAGCGTCGCCTCTCTGCATGAATCCACCGGTAAATTTCAGGAGGCCCTCACCCAATATAAAAAAGCCTACGCCCTTCTGAAAAAAGAGCATAAGGAAAGCCATCCCAAAGTAGTCGAAGTCATGACAAGGATGGCCAGGCTCTTCGAAGAATTAGGTGATTTGAATGAGGCTCTGCGTCTGACTGCAACCATTCTGAAAATCCAGAAAAATGAACTAGGCGAAGAGCATCTGAAAATAGCCGAACTATTGAATCAGACAGGCAGTCTGTACCGAAAGTTGAAAAAGGTCGACAAGGCGCTTGTCGCATTCCAGGCGGCCTTGAATATCCGGAAGAAACTTCTCGGCAATGAGCACATTGACGTCGGTACCAGTATGAACAACCTGGGGAGCCTGGTGCAGGCGATGGGAGATCCATTCAGCGCGCGGCAACTCTATGAGTCGGCATTAAAGATCTTTAAGAGACACCTGGGTGAAGACCACCCTCAGCTCATCACGCTCCAGAACAACCTGGCCATTCTGCTTGGCGGTTTAGGTGACCGTCTGGGGGCCAAGGAACTGCTAAGATCGTCTATGCTGATTGAGGAGGGGGTAGCCTACGATCTTATCGATGTATTGCCGCAACCGCTGAAACTCGATTTCACGGACAACATGGAGACAACAGCGAATATCTTCTTTTCGTTACTGTTAACCTCTTCCGTTGCATTGCGTGAAAACAATTCGAACAAGCTGATAGAGTTTGCCTGGCAGAGAAAAAACCTGCTTGCTGATTTTGCATTGCCAAAGAGAGATGCTGATATCTCTTATGAAAGTGATGAAGCCAGATTTTTTGCGGAGGAGCTCAAGACTGCCCGCAATACATTATCGGAGCTGACCTTTTCACCACAGCCACAGTTGAAGGGAAGGCAGCTCAGCCTGAGGCGTAAGGAGCAAAAGCTGGAAATCCAACGGCTGGAGGTCGAGTTAAGCCGCAAGAGCGCATCCTTTGCCGGCCAGCGCAAAGTAGAGGTTGCCCGTGCTAGAGATATACAGGAAGTACTTCCCGATGATGGTGCCTTAGTTGAGTTTTATACTATTCGATGGTGTGACTTTGACCGGCAGCGATTTAAGGGCCAGCACATCGTAGGTTTGTCGCTAAGCAAGAGCCGCGGGGTACGAATTGTTGATGTCGGCGACATAAAGAAGCTGACAGGACTCATAGCTGATTTCAGAAAGGAATTATCCGAGCCGGACTCAAAGAAAAATACAGCACTGCTCACAGGTTCAGGTCGAAGATTGTTCGATAAGTTAATCGCACCTTTCAAGTTTCGTCTTGACGGTATCCGCAAGATATATATCGCGCCCACAGATGCGCTGAATCTGTTGCCATTTGAGGCGTTATCTACGACCGCTGTGAAATTCCTTGGCGATGAATATGAGGTCAGCTACGTGACTACCGGGCCTGACTTGCTGACTCGAGAAAAGACACCTCAAGCCGGACGTCCCGCATTGTTCATAGATCCAGAGTTTGACGGCATTATTGTTCCGGGGGAACCGAAGCCGAGGACAGTCTTCCCCCGGTTAAAGGATGGGGCGAGTGAATTTGAAAAGTTTTCCACTTTTTTTGAGAAACGACTTTACAGCAAGGCGAATGCTTTCAGCGGAATTAATGCGTCTGAATTAAATTTGAAGAAACTGCAAGCCGGCCGAGTATTACATCTTTGCACGCACAGTTATGTCATTAGTGCGCCGGTCAATGAGGAGGAACTGACACCCGGACAATTGCCTGGAGAGAGACGAAAAGCTGTTTCCGGTTTGTTTCGCAGAACGGGTCTGGCACTGAGCGGGGCGAACAGACGCCCGCAGACCGGCCTCGAAGATGGTCGGCTGAACGCCGTCGAAATTTCGCGTCTCAACCTGAAAGGAACAGACCTCGTGGTTCTCAGCCGCAATGAAACTGACATTGCCAATCAGAATGCCGGCCTGGCTGCATACGCAATAACCCGAGCATTCCAGATTGCCGGAGCGCCCTCGGTCATGCGCAGTCTGTGGAAAGTGCCTGTCGATGTGAGACAGAGAATACTGGAGCAGTTTTACTACAACTATTATCAGCGCGGCCTTCCCCCTGATTCCGCACTCAAAAAGGCCAGGCGCTCCCTGAGAGACTACAAAGAGCCAGGCAAAGATGGCTATCCCTATGACCACCCCTTTTACTGGGCGGCGTACGTGTTGGTGCGGAGGGGGAGGAATTAAAGCCGGATGGCCTCAAATGCCTTCAACCATTCCAGTTTGAGGGCGCTGGGATTATCAGGAGAAAGGGAGATTTGCAGGCTATCTACTGCTCTGTAGTCAGCGACGTCGGACACGGGATTCCGGCTGGCATCCAAGGGATCGATAACCAGGGCCGGCATTTCCAGAGCATTTACTAATTCAGGCAAATCGTAATGCTTCAGTATTTCCGGGACGAAAGTGTCCGGCGGCCATTTGCAGGATTCTGATTCTGTAAGCTCCTGGAATGCTCTTATTGGTGAATCCGCAATTACTCCGCTGATGGAATCTGACAGAGCAGCAAGATGAAGTGCGACCACTGCGCCCGATCCGTAACCGGCAGCAATGATTCTGGTTTCTGCGGTTTCGGGTCTTGAGAGCAGGTATCCTAGCGCGGCGAGGGCGTCTCCCACTCGCATCTCGAAAAGACTTTCGCCCATTGCGTTGGCCAGGTAGGCGAGGGGGCGTCCGTCTTTTGCCCAGCCTGCTATGTCGAATGGCGATGGGGTTGGTGTCGTCTCGCCCCAGCCTCGTAGGTCTACTGTGAATAACGCGTGATGCGGTCCCGCTTCATTAGAGAATCCTGCCATGGTGGCCAGGGGGCCCTGTGCTTTCAGTTGTTCCCATCTGCCGCGCTCATCGAAATAGAGAACTGTCAGATCTGCTTTGGACGTATTTGGATAGAGGAGCGTGCCCGGGATCTCGATGTCGTCCTCAGGACACAGGATTACTTCTTCGCAGTCGTGAAACCAGGCGGGGAAGGGCTCAGAGGTCTGAGCGGAAAAGCAACCAGGGGCTTTTACCGTGCTTGGCATCGCTGAGCGGATGGCTTTCCTGACTTCAACCAATTTCGGTTCTGAAGGTCTGCCCTCCTTTAGAGTGCGCGCTATTTCTCTGTTGATGGTGAATATGTTGGGCTCAGGGGCGGGGTTGCACTGCAGGTTTTCCCAGGGCTCCATTTCAAAATCAGATCGCACCAGATCGGGCACATTCCTTTCTCGCTCTCCTGTCAGCCAGCGGTTCATCCATCTCACGAATTCAAGTGCCTGCTCCACCGTGTAATCATGTCCGCTCGCATCTTCAAAGAAATCAAAACGGTCGCCAAAACCGGATGATGCGTATGCCTTCCGAACTTCCTTTACCAATTCGCGCGTCCATTCGATGTGAAAGACGGTGTCGTCCCTTCCAGCCATAGCAAGGCATGGCACGGGCATCGCCGCGCAGACCAGGTCGATCTGATCGAGGCCGTCTGCAAAGCGTCCATACATCTGTGTCTCCGGGCAGGCCGCATAGAGGTCGCAGACGGGGTGTTCTATCAGGGGACTGATGCAGCAGGATGGTCCGATGCAGGTGATTCGCTCATCGAACATGGTCGCCCACAAGGTTGTGACTCCGCCGCCGGATACGCCAGTCATGCCTGCGCCGTTCCGTGTATCGATGTCGCCCCTTGTTTCCAGGTAGTCGATGCAGCGGAGAGCATCGATGACGAAGTATCGGTTTGAGGTGTGCCCGGTGAGGTAGCAGCGGACGCCGTCCCTGAAGTGGTCATTGCCTGAACGCTTTTCACCTGCCTGGCCAGGCGGGTCGAAGAGCAGGGCTGCGTACCCGCACCTGGCAAATACCTGGGCGGGTATCTGGTAAGGCTCGAACTGCTTTCCGGTGTGTCCGACGGGCACGACCACCGGGGGATATGGCGGTTCGGCATCCACAGGCAGGTAGAGGCTGCCGTTTACCTCCCAGCCCGGCAGGGATTCGAAGATCACATTTTCCACGCGGTAATGTTGCCGCTCAAATCCGGAGACCTGTCTCGAGTTGAGTTCGCCTCCGTTGGCTCCAAAGGGCATGTCGCCAAAGTAAGACTGGGCCTTCGTGCGCAATTCGGTTTTCAGGATGTCCCATGTGCCCTCTCTGGTTGCCCGTTCACGCCTTTCAGCCGCTTTTCGCAAGTATTCCACAGAGCGTCGGATGGTGTGTTTCTGGAGCATTCTGCCCCAGTGCAGCTTTGGGTTGGTTTCTGTCGGGATCTTCGGGCTCATCTGTTTCAGGATTCGGAACAGGAATCAGGGGCTGGGCATTTGTATTTTATTGCCATTATGCCTATCCAAACCGTTGACACTCAATGAAATGCACGCCTATAATCCCTGCGCTTCCTTATATATATGAGGAATGGCCCCCTGAAAAAGCACTTTCAAAGCGCAGTGGCATCAAGTGGGAATGCCGTGCACAGGACTCTCTACAACCTAACCATTTCATTGAGGAACTCATGAACCGCTCTGTTCTTTCCTTCGGTCTGGGTCTGTCCCTTCTTTTCTGCCAGGCTGTTTCCCATGCGGAAAGCCTTGATGCCCTCTACCAGGAGGGTATCAAGTTTTACAACGCCAAGGATTACAAGGCCGCGGCCGAAAAGCTCAAACAGTTCACGCAGAAGGGGAAGACGGACAATCGTCTGCCGGATGCCAAGGCCAAGCTTGGTGACAGTCTGCTCGGGCTTGGAATGCTCATGCAGGCGACGACCACCTACGAGGAATGGCTGCGTGACTTCAGCATTAACAAACAGTCGGGCGCGATTCGCCTGAACTACGCTCGCTGCTTCGAGGCCATGGGAGAATGGCACAAGGCGATTGCGCAGTTCAAGGAGTACCTCAAGAAGAATCCGAAATCGCCGGACCTCCGCCTCCATATTGCCGAGGTCTATCGCGATATCCTGAAAAGCCCCAAGGACGCGGTCCGTGAATACAATGACATCCTCCGAAAGGTGCCCGATTTTTCCAAGAAGCTCGAGCTCAAACTGCAGCTTGCCGGGCTGCATCGGCGACAGGGCGGCCAGATTGCGCAGGCGAGAGAGATCTACACGGAGATTGCGAAGGAGTTCCCGAAGAGCCCGGAGGCGCAGCGTTCTCTAAAGCTTGCCGCGTGGCTCAGCGAAGACGGTGGCCTCAAGGATTACAACGCAGCCATGCAGGCGTATCGCGATTACGTGAAGGCATACCCGCAGTCGGACGATCAATACCAAATCTACTTGCGCATGGGAAAGATCAGCCGGGACAGGCTGAATCAACCGACCAATGCATCGGACTGGTTCGACAAAGCCATGAAGCTCAAGCCGAGCGCGAGCGTGTTGTGGGAAAAGTGCCTTTCCCTCTCCAAGACGGAAGACAAGGCCAAGGTGGTCGCGGCATTCAATCAGCTCATTCAGAAGTATCCGGATTCCGCGCAGGCCATCGAGGCCTACAACATTCTGTGGAAACGCCAATACAGTTGGGGAGAGACCTCGGAGGCAGTCAAGATTCTCAATCAGGCCACGCAGAAATACCCGAACTACATTCCCTTCCATTACCAGCTCGGCCACCTCTATCGCGAAGACGGCAAATGGAACGAAGCTATTGCGGCTTACAAAAAAGTCGACGCCCTCGAACCGGGATACAGCAAAGGTGAGATTTACGATCTCATGCTCGACTGCCACATGCAGAAGAAGGACGTTGCGGGCGCCGAGGCGCTTCTGAAAGATGTCATGGCCAAGTTCCCGCAGAATCAGGATCTCTCTGCCAAGGCTCTGTGGAGCCTTGCGACGAAGGTCTACGAGCCGCAGAACAAACTTGACGACGCGGCCGCCACTTACAGGAAGCTCCTTACCGATTATCCGAGCCATCTCTATTCGCAGCCGGATCGTGCGACCGGGAATCTGTTCAGCAATGCGGAGAAACAGAACAAGATGGCCCAGGCGATTTCAGAGATTCACGCCATCTCTAAGAAACATCCGGATAATTCGAACATCCGCTCCGCCCAGGCAGAAATCGTACGCCGCCTCACCGCGATGGGCGAGCATGACAGGTCCATTGAGTACGCGAATAAAATGCTGCTCACCGATGACTATGATGCCGCCGCGGCCCGGGCCATCATCCATCAAGGCATGGCCTATCGAGCCAAGAAAGACTTAAAAGGCCAGATGAAATCCTTCACTCGGCTTGCCCGCTCGGCACGTAGCCCCCGTGCGAAGCAGGCGCGCGCTGAAATCGATGCTCTGAAGAGCAATGTCATCCCTGTCCTCAATGAAGACGCTGCGTACGAGCGTAAAGTGCTCACCGCATGGTCGTCCAAAGTAGTGCCGTTCGATGAGGGAGATAAATTCACCACCATCGGTGACCACTCAAATGCCGGTGAATGGTTGAACGGTAAAGTCGATGGCTGGAAACCCGCCAAGATTGGCGACACCTTTGAAGTGAAGAAGGATTACGTCTGGCTCGTTACGCAGTTCGATGCTGCCGGATTGATGGTAGACAAAGGCGAGGCCGGCGCGGAATCCGGGGTGACGACGACGTATCTGCTGAAGTTCGAGAAGGTGACCGGCACGTGCTACGTGTTCGCCGACGGCCAGATGGTGAAGAAGAAGATTCAGCCCGTCCCCTTCCAGGTGAAGATTCAGTCCAAGAAAGCAGACGGCAAGATTACCATCGCTCTGCTTATCCAGGGCCACCGCGCCTCCGGCGCGGCCGGTATAGCAAAACCAGCCAGCGTCTTGGTCCCGCGTACTGAGTCCCAGGATAACACCTTGCTGGTCGGCCTTGCCTATCAACTCACCGGTAAACATGCCGACGCGCTCAATTACTACAGCCAGTATCTGAAGAAGGCCGATGCCGGTGCCCGCGAAGAGATCAAGGTGCTGCAGAATCGCATCCACGCGGAAAAGCAGGATCTGGAATCCCTCGCGTCCAACGCGCCCTCCGCCTCGAGCCTCGAGTATCAACTTCTTATCGCTGAGCTTTACCAGCTCACGAACAAGGGAGACCGGTCAGTCCAGGCGCTTCAGAAGGCTGCCGGCGAGTTCAGCAAATCCCGCGGAGTCAAGGTCGCGCTTGCCCGGGCTTACGAAAAGAACGGCATGCACAAGCAAGCCATCCAGACATGGCAGAGCATCCTGGAGCAGTGGGCTCAGGCCGGAAATGTGGAGACCTACCGGCGCTACCTGGTCTGGTATGCGGCCAATCGGGCCCGTGATGTTTCCCTGGCCCGGCAGCTTGCGGCCAGCTACAACCAGCCGCCTTCACAGTATTGGCTGCGTACCCTCGGCGACCTTTACTTCAATCACCTGCCGCAAGATTACAGCAAGGCCATGGGCTGGTATTTCCAGGCGTATAACACCGCCAAAGATGCGGACAAGTGGTATCTCGCCTCCCGCGTTTTTGACAGCACTGTGGCGAATAAGAATATCCCGAGGGCGATTCAGTTTGCTGACCAGTTCTGGGCGAAGAAGAATCCCGGGCACTCCAAGACGCCGTTGATGGTTTACAAAATCGGCCGCGCGTTCCAGGACGCGGGCAACCATCCAAAGGCCCTGGAGTACTACAAGAAGGTTCAGGATCAGTATCCCTTCAGCGAAGCCGCAACCAGGGCCGTTCACGATGCTATCGAACTGCCGGGCGATGAGAGCATGGCCCTTCTCGAAAAGTGGGTGCAGACCAACGAAGGCAATCCGGACGCGGCCAAGATGTACTGGGCCCTCGCACAGCGCCACGAAAAACAGAAACAGCTGGATAAAGCGCTTCCCCTTTACGAGAAGATCTGGTCTGACTACCCCGACCAGGAGCCTCTGAATTTCAAATCCGCTTCACGGCTGGCCACGCTCCTCTATGCGAGCGAGGACGCCGCGAAGAAGACAAAAGCCGTCTCGTTCCTCGGCCAGATTCTGGAACGCTTCGCCACCAAGACCGACCCGGAGGTGAAGCAGGCATGGTCAACACTCAGCGCGCATTACCGGTCGAGCGATCCCGCAAAATTCGTTGCTCACAATCAGCGCCTTGCAGCGACGTTCCCCGGCCAGCCTGCAGCGCTCAAGGCTCAGATGTCCATCAACGCGCATCTGCAGGAAAAGAATCAGCACCTTGATTCAGCCATCCAGATGCAGCGCACCATCCACAACATGCCCCGCAACAATAACCAGTGGTGGGACAAGATTGTCGAGGTCGGTTTGGCCCGGGTAAACGCCAAGCGTTACGGCGAGGCGGCCATCATTTTCAAATCGCTGCTCAAGCGTAATGAAGGCTTCAACCGCACGAAGACGCAGGATGTCGAAAAATACATGGCCGATTCCCTCAGCAAATCCGGTGCAGTGGTGGCCACGGTCGATCCCAACAAGCCGGAGGCCGGTATCCTGTGGGGAAACATCTTCGCCAACGCGGGTGAGGATGAGCTGGCCTGGATCAAGTACAAGGAAAATGAAGAAATCTTTCCCAAATATCAGCACCTGGTTTCACCGGCATACATCCGGGTCATCGTCAATCACCTGCTCGTTGACAAAAAGGTTCGCGAGGCGATCAACATCTGCCGCAAGTTCATGATCACCAACGCTAACGCCACGCACCTGCAGGATTCTGAGAAAGCGCAGGTGCAGCTCCTCCTGGGTGACGCCTACTTCCGTGACGAGCGATACGAGATTGCACGCGACGAATACACGACCGTGATTTCGATGTGGCCCAATACGATGGAGTCCGTCGATGCGCAGTTCAAGGTCGGTGAGACGTTGATGGCACAGAAAATTTTCGCCAAGGCTGAAGAAATCTTTGAAGACCTTTCGACCTACAAGAACGAAGAGATCTCTGCCCGTGCCCACCTGATGCTTGGCATCGTATTCCACACCCAGGGCGAGATGGAGAAAGCGGAAGATAAGTTCAAGGAAGTACTCGCGCTCATGCCGAAGAACGAGACGGCGGACATGATCATGTACCGGCTCGGCATGGTCTACCAGACCACCCGCAAGTATCGCGAGGCCCTCGATACCCTTCGCCTGATTGGCGCTTACAGCGGCGAATCGAAGCGGGTCGTCGCGCCCGGCTCGGCCCTGCGCATTCGCCTGAGCGACCGCAATCTGCAGATCGTCAAGGGCAACTCCAGTGTGCCCATCGTGGTCAAGGCTGCATCGGGAGACGAAGAGATCGTGCAGCTCAGCCGCTCCTTTGCCGGCCCCGGCCTTTACGTGGCCAGCATAGATACCGAGCTCGGTGAGGCGGCACCCGGTGACCGCAAACTGCAGGTGATTGGCAAGGATGTCATCACGTACGACTACCACGAAGATTTCAAGAAACTGATTGTCGTCAACGAGGGAGAAGAGAAGCCAACGATCACCGTCGCATCCGATGGCGAGCTCAGGTTCTCCTCCACCGAAATCGTCGACGAGGAAGAAATGGATGTGGACGCGGACATGTTCAAAAAGGAAGAAGAAGAGCGGGAGGAATTCCGCACAGGAAAACAGATCGCGCCCGGAAACTTCTGCTACGTGCAGGTCACTGACGGCGATCACGACCTGTCGAATAAAGCGGATAAGACCCCGGTCACGGTGGACTCCACGAGCGGCGACAGCGTGCGCGTCATGCTCGAAGAGACCGGGCCTCATACAGGTGTGTTCCGCGGCCCTGTGAAGACCGGCCTCAAGCCGCCCGACGCCATCGCATCCGATTCCTCGGAAGGCAACGACCCGCGCTTCGCCGTCGATAGTGACAAGACTGCCAAGACATCGTGGATAGGCATGATGGACGGCCGTTCGCCCAAATGGTTGTTGCTGGATCTGAAGGAGGTCAAGAGCATCGACAAGATCGAATACCACCGTGGCGAGGGCGCGGCCGCGGGCGAAGAACGAACCATCATTCGTTATGCGATTGATGTGGCCAAGAAAAAAGACGAATGGTTCCCAGTGGCCGCGAATCCGAAGACCTCCGCGCCCATGCGAAGCGTCAAGATAATAGACAACTCGGACGCCCAGCCGATTGACTCCCGAACTCGGGTCCGCAGCAAGCTCCCGTTTATCAGTGACGGAGATTCTAAAACGGTCTGGAAAGGACGAGTCAAAACTGACGTCAAATCCAAGTGGACCATCGACCTCGACCTCGGGCAGATCACCACTCTCAGCAAGTTCGTGCTGACCGATGCAGACCCGAAGCATGCCATCGAAGACTTCGCCATGTACACCGAAGAAAGACCAGGCATCAAACCGGTCGGTGATAAGGGCTGGAAGTTCCATCCGGATTCATTGAAAAACAAAAAGAAGAACACCTTCATCTCGCTTTTCAAGGCCCGCTACTTCCGCATCGTGATCAAGAAGACCAGGGGCGATCATCCTGAGATTGGCGATATCGACCTGATCCCGCAGCTTGACGCCAAGGAGACGAAGACGGCCGACGGTCTCGGCAACACGATCACCTTCAAGCCGGTCGATGCACGTTTCATTCGCCTGACGATTAATGAATTTCGCGGCGATGCGCCTGCTATTTCGCACATCGCAGTATCCGGCGGCGGCGAGCAGTTCATCCCCGTTCCAGGGCTGGACGTTCATTCACTCGCCACTAACGACGTCCTCGAAGTCAGCCCGGGGGATACCATCACCGCGTCCTACAATGACGAAGTCAATATCGACCCGGGCACACCCAAGGTCTACCAGGAAACCCTCGAAGCCACATACTTCAACGGTAAGGTCGAGTGTATTCGGAACGAGTTTACCGAAGACCAGTCCGGCAACCGCCGCAAAGAAGAGTTGACCGTCGCCAGAGTGAACGTCGCCGCCAAAGACGAGCGGGTCATCATTCAGGTCACCGAGTACGATGCGGATAAGACCGACGGCATCGATAACCTCAAACTCACCGTGCTCTCCCGCAGCACGGGAAATAAGCTCAGGCTGGTCGCGGCAGAGACGGGGCCGTTCACCGGCATCTTCACCAAAGAGCTCGACCTCACCACGGCACAGGCCGCCCCCGGCACGTTGAAAGTGGTCGACGGGGATGTCATCCAGATTTCATTCGTCGATGCAGAGAACACCGACCCGGGTAACAAGACCGACCGCCAGTTCGAGCTCGAGGAAACTCTACCCGCGGACGGTAGTGTGGAGGTCGTCAGCGAACTCGGCACGATGGCCGCGGACAAGCCGGGCGAACGGCCCGTCAAGCTCATCACCATGGAAGAGGCGCTGGTAATTCAGGTCACTGACAAAGACCGCGCTCTCGACAGCGGAAGCAAAGTCATCGTGGATCTCGAAACCAGGCCCGGAGGCGACACAGCCAGAATCGAGTGCGATATCGATGACCTGGAGGCAGGAATCTTTAAAGGCCAGATAAAGCTCGCGCTTGGAGACAAGGAGTCGCCGGACGAGATTGTCGAGGCCACCAGCTTCCAGAGCGAATTCTCAGACGCAGCCAAACGGAAAAGCTCTTCTTCACGGAGGAAGAAAAAAGAGCAGCAGGTGACCATTCCCGTCCTTAACGTCATGGGGCAGGACGTCATCTATGCCAACTACATCGACGAATTCCCGAAGAGCAACACCCAGAAGCTCATTCGCCGCGCCACGGCCCGCATCATCACTAACGGCGAAGTTGGTTTCTTTGATGACGAATACGAAGCCCAGACAGACATGGCGCACCTGGGTGACAAGCTCTTCATCAAGATCGAAGACGGGGACGCAGACACCAGCGAGGGGCGCGACGCTGTGGAAGTCCTCATTACTTCCACCCTCGGTGACAAGATGCTGCTGAAGGTGAACGAAACACTCTCGCACAGCGGTATCTTCACAACCACCGTCCCACTTACCGCGGCAGACAAAGCCGAGTCAGGCAATGATGTGTTTGAGGCCGATTTCGGTGACGACGTCACGCTCTCCTATATGGATGCCCGCAATCTTGACCGTGACGAATCCGGCAAGCCGGTCGGCGCCGCCAAACGTGAGACGAGCGTAAAGATCGTGGTCGGCACGGACGGCGACCTGACCGCGTTCGGCAAGAAATTCCCGGATAACGAAATCGCCATCGAGACGCAGTTCCACATCGGCGAGTGCTACTACTACCTTGGCAAACAGCACATCGAGCTCAAGGACAAGAAACTCGGTGTGCGTGAGCTCAAAGAAGGCCAGGAAATCCTCAACGACCTGATGATCAACTTCCCCGGCAGCAAGACGGTGGATCAGGCCGCCTACCTGCTGGCCAACCTTGCGCAGGAACAGGAAGAATTCCACGATGCCATCGAAGTCTACGGCCGCATCGTGATGGACTGGCCCAAGAGCCTCATCGCCCCGGATGCTCAGTACAAGACCGGCATCTGCTATGAAAAGATGGACGACATGGATAAGGCCATGGAGGAATACGTCCGGCTGGCGTACAAATTCCCGGAAAGCGCTCTGGTTGGTGACGCCATGATCCGCATCGGCCTCTACTTCTTTAACAAGAAGAATTACCCGGTTGCCATCAGCGTGTTCGACAAGTTCACCGAGAAATTCCCCGAACACGAACAGGTGCAGAAAGTGTCGTTCAAGATGGGCCTGTGCTTCATCCTCGGCGAGCAATACACCGAAGCGGGCGACCACTTCAAGGCCTTCGTTGAAAAGTACGAAGGAGACTTGAAGCCAGCGGCCCTCTACTGGGCGGGCGACGCATACCTCAAAGCCAACGACGCCCTCAAGTCCTATCAGATGTTCAAGCGAGTCATCTGGGATTTCCCGGATTCAAAATGGGCCAAATTCGCCAGGGGCCGGCTCACCGCTCCGATATTCGACCGCATTGCAGAGATGGAGTAATGCATCGGGATCTGCCTGTAGTGGCGAAAGCTCACCCTATTGGCAAGAATTCTCGCCCTCCGATTTCGGCCTGATGCCGCATGATTCACCTGGAGATGAGACCGATATGAAAATCAAGTGTGGTGGTTGTAAGAAGGAAGTCACCGTCTCGGAAGAAGACTACGGGTCACCTTTTAAGTGTCCCGATTGCAGCGCCCTGCTGCTCGTCCCCCGGAAGAAGGGGGACGTTCCGGAGGCAGAAGCAAAATCGTTCGAAGACCTGAAAAAGGAGATCGCCGACTCCATTGGCAGCAGCTCTAACGGCGTCGACCAGGAAAAGCTCCTGGATGACCTCCGCACCTCCATAAAGCCGGAACTGGAACAATGGGTGAAATCTGAAAGCGCGGCCGCATCCGCCGGGATCGACACCGATGCCCTCCGTGAGCAGATCCGCAAAGAGGTCCTGGATGACGTCCGCACTGAGATTAAAACCATCCAGGCCGTCAGCGGAAACAGCGAAGCCAGCACCACCGCCCTCGCCAAAGCCATCGAATCCATCGGCGATCGTCTGGGCAGTGCACCCGCCGCAGCTCCTGCTCCTGCTCCCGCTACTGCGCCCCCTGCACAAAAAAAGAAGAAGAGAAAGCCCTTCCGGGCGGAGGAGGAAGATATCCCTGACACTCTCCAGGATGCCTATCCTGAAACCGAGCCCGAAGAGCCGGATGTCGAGCGCGTCATCAAGCTCAGCACGGGCGATGATGAAAACCTCAGATCGTTCCTTCAGGAGCTCTCACAGGTCGAAGGCACCCTGGTCATGTTCGAGCCGACGCAGACCGCAATCGATGTGGGCAACTGGCGCAAGAAACGGGTCTGGATCGCGATTACCGCAGAGCAGATTATCCTGGGCGCTTATGGCCGGCGTCCCTTCCATCAGGAAATTGATATCGATGCCGTTGACGAGAGCTTCTGGAATGAGTTCACCTCCGAAGTCGTCCTCGAGCCGAATCCCTCCGATGAAGGAGGATTGCGATCCGTCAAGCTCACCGAAGACCGGGGCTATTACCTGCTGGGTCTGATTCACCACAGTGTGACCTCGTAGAGCTGGCGTTTCGCGACAGCAAGTGCTCTCCTGCAAGTCTTTGGACCAACCTGACTTGCAAAAAAAACTCTGTTTTCAGAGCAGACGCCAAACGTCAGCACTCTATAATAGTCTAACTGCTTGATATTTTCGGCTGCCACAACGATTTCCGGCGAGTTACACCAGCTCGCATTTCTCCGTCTGTGGTCCATGGTCATGAATAAACCGTATGGCCATTGACCATATCTTTCATACCACGCACTAAGCCCTCTCAGGGAGACACCTTATGCCAGTTTTCACGTACGAAGCACTCGACAGCCAGGGCCAGGAAGTCAAAGCTGAGATTGAGGCTGAATCGAACGACGACGCCATCACCAAAATTCGCCAGATGGGCTACTTCCCGACAAACGTCCGTGTCAAGAAAGGCAAGGGCGGCGGAGGAGGTGGAGGAGGAGGTGGAGCCGCCGCTCCCAAGAAGAAGGGCCCTGGCATTGTCATTGGAGGCGTCAAACAGAAAGATTTAACAATTATGACCCGGCAGCTAGCCACCCTGGTAGATGCCGGCCTCCCGATCGTGCGTAGCTTGAAGATTCTCGAAAGTCAGCAGAAGCCCGGCCTTCTCAAGTTTGCTGTCGGCAGCGTTGCCGAAGAAGTCGAAGGTGGCAGCACCCTCTCCGAAGCCATGGCCAAGTATCCCAAAGTCTTTGACAAGCTTTACGTCAACATGGTGAAGGCAGGCGAGGCCGGTGGTGTGCTCGATACCATTCTCGAGCGTCTTGCCGTGTTCCGTGAAAAGTCGATGAAGCTGAAAAAACAGGTCGTCGCCGCGATGATCTATCCGGCAGCCGTCATCACGGTCATGGTGGCCATTCTTTCGGTCATCATGATCAAGATCGTGCCGCAGTTCCAGGCCATGTTCGAAGAAATGGGCCTGGACCTGCCCGCGCTTACCCAGATGCTGATCTTTGTCAGCAGCACCCTGGCTACCTATTGGTACCTCCTGCCCGGAGTTCCTTTCGCTGCGTACACCATTTTTAAGCTGGTGTCTGTCAGTAAGCCCGGCCGCTGGCTGATGGACAAAGCCTCACTGAAGATTCCAATTTTTGGAACGATTGTCTCCAAATCCACTCTTTCCCGCTTCTGCCGCACGCTTGGTACCCTCATCGCCTCTGGTGTGCCCATTCTCGACGCCCTGGCAATTGTGCGTGATGCGACCGCAAATGTCGTCATCGCCGGCGCAATTCAGAAAGTCCACGAAAGTATTCGTGAAGGTGAAAACATCGCCGGTCCGCTCGCCCAGAGTAAAGTCGTAGACGTCATGGTTGTGAACATGATCGACGTCGGCGAAGAGACGGGAGAATTGGACAAAATGCTCATCAAAATTGCCGATACATTCGATGACGATGTGGACACCCTCGTCACTGGAATGATGAGTCTTATCGAGCCGATGCTCATCGTCGTCATGGGTCTTTCCGTCGGTTTCATCGTCATCTCCCTCTTCCTCCCCCTGATTTCACTGATGGAAAAAATGGGAAGCTGATTTCTTGCCGGGAGCCAGGAGAACAAAGAGAGGAATGATAGCCCGCGCTGGTTTTGCCCAGCGCTCAGCCGCACTATGCAAATAGAAAAGTAATATCCCGAGTTCATCAGATCCCGACTTCGCCGCCCTTCCTTCTGGGGAGATAAAATGTACTTAAGACCGAAACCAAAAAGTGGATTCACGCTCGTCGAGCTTATCGTGGCCATTGGAATTATGGCCGTGTTAGCCGGGATGTTGATGGGTGGCATCTCCGTCGCCCGCAAGGCCGTGAAGAAATCACAGGCAGCAACTCTGCTGAGCAGCCTGGAATTAGGATGTAAGGTTTTCGAGAATGAGTGGGGCTTCTTTCCTCACGATGATGTGGCCAACCTTGGCGTAACCCTCACCGAAGATTTCGGCGGGCTCACTTACAGCAACGTCGCAAAGGTCAGAGCCAACGCAGTCATGATGCTGCAACTCTTGACACAGAAGAAAAACGGACCCTATTTTGAGCCAAATGAGGATGACATAGTGCTTCAGACCGTTGCCAGCGACGCCACAACGTGGAACTCACAGTTTAAAGATTCAAGTTCAGGCAATGACTATGCCCCTGTAATTATCGATCCCTGGGGGATGCCATTCGTATATGACAGAAACAGACCAGAGGGAACAGCCGTTATAGGGACCAACCATAATATTAAGACCGTGGATATGTATTCATACGGCCCCAATGTCTTAGACGAGGATGGGGCAGAGGATGATATTAATAACTGGTAAACCCGGCGAACCGAGATAATGAGCAAACAAACAAACAGATTTCTAAGAGCATTCACTCTCATTGAGTTGGCGGTCGTCGTGTCCATCATCTTCATCCTTGTTGGAAGTATGGTCGTCATGGTTCCGAGGATCGAGCTGCGTGCGGCTATCCGCAGGGCTCAAGGAGACATTTTGCTGCTGGAAGCAGCATTAGGAATGTATGA
>Ga0066833_10000331_pt1 | contig 18939 bp, 9 predicted proteins | sample ETNtaG_13_FD_66728 | JGI IMG/M metagenome (GOLD analysis project Ga0066833, IMG submission 66728) | Marine microbial and viral communities from oxygen minimum zone, Eastern Pacific Ocean - ETNP201306PF47B | ecosystem: Environmental > Aquatic > Marine > Oceanic | place: Pacific Ocean: Eastern...
TGTCACCTCAATACGGCCATTCATGCGAGCGGCAATGACGCCGAAGGGATGGGCATTCTCCGCGTGCCAGCAATCCTCGAAGCGATTGCCGACGATCTCGATATTCCTTGGAATCGCTCCGCTCTTGTTGTCGGAATAGTTGTCCGAGTTTACAAGATAGATCGCGGCGTTCTGGGAGCGGGCAAATCGATTTGACACGATTGAACCACCTGCCCCGGAACAAAGGACGCCCCAGCGCCGGTTATCCGTGAAGGTGTTGCCCCGCAGAACAAATCCATTGCACTGGTTGCTCAGGTTGTAGATCCAAAGATCGTCGTTCCTGGCGGCCACGGGCAATGGCGGGTCAAGCGCAACGTCCTTCTCCCCCCACGGAAGCTCGCTCGACACGGAGGTGACATCGTGCCGGGAAACGAGAGTGCGTTTGCTCATGTCATAGACGGCAAGGCGGTCGCCGGGCAAGACAGAGAACCATGCTTCGTGTCCGCCGATGCGATAGGGGCGCTCGTGATCCTGCGAAGCGCCTTTGAAGAAGCCAACGTTGTTCTTGAGAACCACCGCGTCGTCACCGACGCCCTGGAATCGGCAGCCTTCGATCCAGGGGCCATTGCGTTGATTGGTGGTGAAGATGCCGTCCGCAGTGGAAGCGAACAGATCGCCCCCCGTGGGACGTAATCTGACACCTACATAGCACGTTCGCTCGCTGAACTGGTCAGCGAAGACTGAGGCGGGCGAATGGTTGATCTCGATGTTCCGGTAGACCAGCGTGTGACATCGAGTGGCGTAGAATCCGCCACGACCATTGGTCCGGCCAAGGAGGGCCACTCGGTCGCCAACCACGAGGGCTCGCAGCAAAGGATCGTCTTCATGCGATCCATGAAGGCGGCCGTGGTCCATGACTGAGTGAAATCGCATGCGATAGCGCCTGTCCCCGATTCGGGTGGGGGAACTAGGCCATTTGAAGCTGATTGTCGTGGGACATCCGGGCTTCATACCCCACGACCCGTCCGGCTGCTCCCGCATGGCGATGGCCCACTGGAATTGGGCCGAGGCGAAGCGTGGTCCATCGGGAGCTGGATAGCCCTGATCGATCTTGACTTCGTAGATTCCTCGGCCTTCGTCGATGATTCGCGTGATAATCCCCTGGCTGATGTTTTTGGGATCGTACGTGAGCCGGAAGTTCTTCAGGATCGTGTTGCGCGCCTCAGAGATGAAGAGGAAGCGGGACCAGGAAGTGACCGTGAAGATGCATCCGCGCCCGTCGATCACGAGATTCACCGGCGCCCTGCCGCTCTTCGCTTTCTCGATTCTAAAGACGGTCTTTCCATCGGTCGCCCCCACCCGGTAGTTGGTGCCGCGAGCAAACTCCAACCGCACTGTATGGTTGCCGGAGGATAGAGCGATTGCCCGATCGAGCCATCTCTGGATGATCTCAGTCGATGCACCTGCTGGAACCTGTAGCACCTTGGTGTCTCCCACCGAGATAGTTTCAGGCGGCGAGAAGCCGTTGAGCAACTCACTTTGCGCCAAGACGAATACAGGCAGAACAGCGACCAACGTGAACGCGGACAGATGGCTCATTTTCATTCGCAATCGAGTGTCCATTGCTACTTCGCTGCCGAACGTCGATGCTAACAGTCTGGCACGGTCACTGCCCACCTACCTGTCAGCGAAAAACTATAAAGGAACGACGAACTCATTCTAACAACGGAATTGCCCGTTGAAGAGCTCTACATAACTTCGGTCCTCAGAGATTGGGAGGTCTCTCAGCTTCATGAAGGTATCATCGAGATTCCAGAACCTGGAAACTGGAAGACGAAGCGTCTGCCTTCACGGTGCCGGCGAATGCCAAATGGTCACCACTTACCAAAGGGGGCACGCGGGCCGTAGAATTGTCACCCAAGATCCTGGCGACGTGGCCGGGAGAGGACAAAGTTGGAAATCTCGGCTGAAGGATCGCAACACGATTGGAATCCTGGCAATGAAGTATCTCTTTCTCTCTGTAGCGTTCTGTCTTGCTCCATTGGAGTTGATGTCTCTCCGCAGTTCAGCCTACGCGGATCAGCCTGCGATACTTATTGAGGCTGAGAGTTTCGCGAGTCTTGGCGGCTGGGTCGTTGATCCGCAATTCATGGACATCATGGGGTCGCCCTACCTGTTGGCCCATGGCCTGGGCACGCCGGTGGAGGATGCCCAGACATCGGTCACCCTCCCCGCGGCGGGCACTTATCGCGTGTGGGTACGGACCAAGGACTGGGTCGCGCGCTGGAAAGCCCGCGGCACGCCGGGGCGATTTCAGTTGCTCATCAACGGCAAGTCATTGGCGACGACGTTCGGAACTGTTGGAGCGCGGTGGCACTGGCAAGACGGCGGCACGGTGAAGCTACAGGGACACAAGGTGCGTCTGACCTTGCATGATCTCACGGGGTTTGAAGGCAGATGCGATGCGGTCTTGCTGTCTCCCGTCTTTGACTTCAAACCGCCAAACGTTGATCCTCAGATGGCAGCCTTTCGCCGTAACTGCCTCGGGCATCCCGTAGAACCTGCGCCCGTGGGCGACTTTGATTTCGTGGTTACCGGCGGGGGGATCGCGGGCACTTGCGCCGCGCTATCGGCAGCGCGGTTGGGATTGAAGGTCGCGCTCGTGCAGGATCGTCCCGTGCTTGGCGGAAACAACAGTTCGGAAGTGCGCGTCTGGCTGCAGGGCGCTCGCAACAAGGAGCCCTGGCCACGCGTCGGCGACGTGGTGGCCGAGCTGGAACAGGACAAACGGGCCCATTACGGCCCGGCAAACAAAGCGGAACTCTATGAGGACGACAAGAAGCTGGCGATCGTCCGGGCCGAACCCAATATCCAGTTGTTTCTGGAGCATCGCGTCAACGGCGTGGTTGCCAGCGACGGGAAGATACAGGCAGTCATCGCGCAGAAGGTCCGCACGGGTCGACGTATTCGTATCAGTGGGCGCTGGTTCGCGGACTGCACCGGCGATGGCTGCGTGGGCGTCCTGGCCAAGGCCGACTTTGACATGCAACCCAAAGGACGCATGGGGCCGTGCAATCTCTGGAATGTGTGTGAGTGCAAGGACACCAACGCTCTGAACACCGCTTCAGCGCCAACGACGAAACCCGTCCCCTTTCCCCGTTGTCCATGGGCCTTGGACCTTTCGGACAAGCCGTTCCCAGGTCGCAGCAAGACAAGACCTAACCCGTTGAAGCTGGGCGGCTGGTATTGGGAGAGCGGATTCGACCGCGACCCGATCACAGAGATGGAGTACATTCGCGATTGGAACTTTCGCGCCATGTATGGCGCCTGGGACGCCTTGAAGAACGTGGACAAGGTCCTGTCCAACTACAAGCTGAACTGGGCGGCGTACATCCTGGGCAAACGTGAATCGCGCCGCCTGCTCGGCGATGTCATCCTCACACTGGACGACCTCAAGCGTGACCGGCAATTCCCGGATGGCTGCGCTCCCACCGGCTGGTCCAATGATCTGCATCTTCCGGACCCCAGGTACAACAAGGGCTTCGAAGGGGATGCTTTCATTTCCCGCGCGGCCTTCGGGAAGTTCCCGGCCCACGATCAGGGACGACCGTTTTGGATTCCCTACCGCTGTCTTTACTCGCGAAACATCGCGAACCTCTTCATGGCCGGACGTGACATCAGCGTCACCCACGATGCGCTTGGTGCCGTGCGCGTGATGCGTACCTGCGGCAACGAGGGGGAAATCATCGGCATGGCCGCCAGTCTGTGTAAGAAGCACAACACTACCCCGCGCGCGATCTACAACAAGCACCTCGATGAGCTCAACGAGATAATGCGGCGTGGCGTCGGCAAGAAACACGCGGACCAACAACCCTACATCAACCAGGGCCAGCGGCCGCACCGCAGACCCGTCAGCCTCGCCGCACCCGCCTGGCTCTCCAAGGCCGGCAGCAACCGGGCCCGTTCGGCGCGCATCAACACGCCCGGGGCACCGAACACCGGCATTCAAACCGCGATTCTCCTCAACGACGGCAATGGTAACGTGCAGGACAACAGCGCTCGCTGGGTCAACAGAGCGAAGCTGCCCCATGTCATTGAATTTCATTGGGAGAACCCCGTCGACCTTGGAGCAGCGCGGATCATCTCGGGTTATTACACCAACGGCAGCGTCATTGCCCCACTCGACGACTTCAGATTGCAGTGGCATGACGGCGAGGCGTGGAAAGACCTGCTCGCCCCCGTCAAAGCAAACACTCAGCCCGCGTGGGCAGCTCGTTTCCCAGGCGTCCGGACCCAGAAACTTCGCGTCTGGATCACCAAAACCAGAGGTGATATTTCACGCATCTGGGAAGTTGAGTTATACAAGCCACTCGCGAAGTGACCCTGGCGTGGAACAAGCGCCTCTCGCCAGTGAAGACCGCCATCCTGCCAGTGATCGGAGCGACTCATTAACGAACTCGATTTTTCAAAGGAACAATCTGGTATGAACATCATCGTCATCGTCCTCGATAGTTTTCGACAGGATCATGTGGGCTGCTACCACCATGGCCAACCTGCCTTTGAGCGCGTCGAGGCCTGCAAGACGCCGCACATCGATAAGTTTTCCGAAAGTTGCGTCATCTTCGAGAACGCTTATCCGGAAGCGTTGCCCACGATTCCGATTCGCATGCAGCTCATGACCGGCCAGCGCACCTTGCCTTATCGGGGGTGGGAGCCGCTGACCAAAACGGACCGGACGGTCGCGCAACTCCTGAAACCGGACGGATACATCAACGGCCTCATTTCCGATACTTACCATTACCGTGCGCCCGGCATGAATTATCATCGGGACTTTGCCTCTTACCGATGGGTGCGGGGACAGGAATACGATCCTTATTCATCCGCGCCGACACGCCGCAACATCGATGATTACGTCAACGAGCACTTCAACGTGCAATGGCGGAATCGTGTCAGCCAGTTCCTCAGCAATACGGATGACTTTCAATCCCCGGACGACTGGTTTCCTGCGCAGGTGGCAGATCTTTCCGTCGAGTGGCTGAGGTCCAATCGTGCCCATGAAAAAACATTCCTTTGGATCGATTCCTTCGATCCTCATGAGCCATGGGATCCGCCTGAAGGCTTCGATACGTACACCGACTCCGCATACACGGGCCCGCGGCTGATCATGCCGATGGGTGGCATGTATTCTGAATGGGCAACCGAAGATGAGGCGAGACACGTTCAGGGCCTCTATGCCGGGGAGGCCACCTTCGTCGATCACTGCCTTGGACGGCTTTTCGGCGCGCTGGAAGAGATGGGATGCTTCGAGGATTCGATGATCTGGCTGATGGCCGATCATGGTCACCCGCTCGGTGACCACGGCAAATTCTTGAAAGGCACAGATCGTCAGTACAACGAGCTCCTGAAGATTCCGTTCATGGTTCGGATGCCCAATGGCGAGGGCGCCCGGCGCTCGGACGCGATCGTGCAGTTTCATGATTGGCTGCCGACCGTTCTGGAATTACTGGGCCGCGGCAACGATGCCTCATCCATGCACGGGGACAGCTTCGCCGCCGTGATTCGAGGTGAGACTGACGAGCATCGCGAATCGATGATTACCGGCTTTCATGCAGGCCCGGACCGATGCATCCGTGACAAGACCTGGTCATACATTCAGCGTCCCGGGGACGAACCGGACGAGCTCTACAACCTCGTTGATGACCCCAGGGAGCGGGAAAATCTCATCGATGAACACCACGAAGTTGCACAGCGACTTGCCTCCGATTTCGGCGATTACTTCCGCAAGATTCGATCGCCGGTGATCAAGGGCATTCAAGGCATGTACGAGATGTCATCGGGAACAGTGAGCTGACAGATTCGTTCGTAAAAAGTCAAAGTCCCATTTTCTGCGTAGCTGCGGCGTCCCGCCGCAGAAGTTCGGCGGCGAGACGCCGCCGCTACGACAAGCTGGCAACAGGCTCGCACTGAGTAGACAGCCTTGGTCAACCGTCGCTGTCTTCGCCCTTTCGTTTGGCGAGATTACCCATCGCATCGTAGGTGGCATATTTGTAGAGCTCGCCGAGAGTGGGGTAATTGAAGCAGGTCCGGATGAAAAGCTCGCTGGATGATTCCGTCATCATCGCCATCAGGCCGATGTGGACCACCTCCGATGCAATCTCACCAATCACGTGAACGCCGATGAGTTTCATGTCATCAGCCCGGTAGAGCAGTTTCAGAAACCCGTCGAAATCGCCGATGATCATGCCGCGAGCATTGTTGGTGTAGGATGCCTTACCGATGACGTAATCGATGCCTTTTTCCTTCGCCGATTCCTCCGACTCTCCGGCCATGCTGACTTCAGGAATCGTATAGATTCCGTAGGGCAGAATGGGCGCGACCACTTTTTTGTACTCGAGGTCGAACGCGTGAACCATCGCCAGCCGAGCCTGTTCCATTGAGGTAGACGCCAGCGCGGGGAAACCGATGACGTCACCAGCCGCATAGATGTGAGGCACGTTCGTCTGGTAGCTGTCGTTGACATCCAGTTGTCCGCGACGGCCCATCTCAAGCCCGGCAGCATCCACATTCAGATTTTTGGTATTGCCGGATCGTCCCGATGCGACGAGGACCGCGTCCACCACGAGCTCTCGCCCGGATGTGAGCTTTAGTGTGACATCCGTATCGGTGGCCGCGCAGGATTCCACGGAATCCGGCATGATCATCTCGATTCCCATTTTCTGCATTCTTGCCTTCAGGGAGTTCGAAATCTCGTCATCCAGAAAACCCATCAGCTCTTCGCGCCCATCAATCAGGTGGGCCTCAACGTCCAGAGCCGAAAACAGACATGCGTATTCGCTGCCGATCACACCGGCCCCAACAACGGCAAGGGATCTCGGCATGATTTGAATCTGCAGAATCTCATCCGAATCGTAAACCAGTGGATGATCGAATTCGTAGATTTCGGGTCTGTGCGGGTACGAACCCGTCGCAACAAGAATGACTTCACCCCGGAGTAGTTCCTCGCCGCCTTCCTCGAGATTCACCCTCACCGTATGGTCATCTACAAATGAGCCCATGCCTCGAAAAACATCAATGCCATGACGTTCAACATTTAAGGTCACCCGTTCCCTTTCAGCCGTTACTACCTGCTCCTCTCGAAATAGAAAATCGCGAACAGTCGCTTCGCGACGCAATGACAGATCGACTCCGTACAGGCCCCGTGCCCGGAAGCCGGACAGCATGATTGAAGTTTCACGGAGAGTCTTGCTCGGCAGCGTGCCGGTGTTTGCTGCGGCCCCGCCAAAATGTGGCTCTTTTTCAACAAGAGCCACCTTTTTCCCAAAATAGGCCACTTGGGCCGCCCCCTTCTCACCGGCTGGTCCTGAGCCAATCACTACCAGATCGTAGTCCTTAATACTCATCTTTTTCTCCTGTTCTTGCAGGCCAGACAGTGCGCCTTCAACCGTCCGATTTCCAGAAATATGTGAATTCGCCGCCTGTAGCCAATCGCTTATTGGCTCTCAGCAATAGTTGAGGTAACCGGCTTTTCGTGATCGGGGTCGCCAACGGGCAAGACCTCCGGTGACTGTTGGATCAGAAGACTGACCAACTCATCGAAGGTCTCATCTTTGAACAATGTCTCCCTCGAATTCTCAGCCTTGCCCAGGAGCTCTTCAGCAAAGTACAGGTCAGCCGGCGTTTTCTCGGAATCGGGATGGCGGCCAAGTTCATTCGTTTTAGTCAAGACCGTGTGCGGCGTCAGCATGTCGAGCGGCAGCGCTGGTGTGAACCGCCTCTCAGGCATCGCCGTCTCCGCAAGAACTCCAGCTTGGCAGAGATCGTAAGTTACATCGCGAAGCAGTCGAGAGGATGCTCCGGTCTCTGTCACAAGAGTGTCGATATCAGGGCCAATTTTTTTGCATCTGAAATATTTTCCAACGAGTAGCATGACCCGAATGTACATGAGCTGCTTGAAGCGCATGCTGATGCCCTGAGCCTGGCGTTCCAGCATATAAGTGTGCGTGTTCTGGACAGCAAAAGAAATTTCTGCACCCAGCAGAAAGACAATCCAACTCAGATATAACCACAGCAAGAACAGCGGAACGGCTGCCATGCCTGAATAGACCGTTGCATACACACCGGCATCGGAAGTCAGCATTCGTTGAACGTAATGAACATATACTTCTTTGGATGTTTCCCACATCACGCCCGCCGCTAGCCCGCCAAGCAGAGCCGGCTTGAGATTCACGTCCGTATTCGGCATGAACTTGTACACAAAGGCCAGAAACCCCGTGGTAATTATGTAGGGAGTAAGAAACTTAATCGCTGAAGCGACGAAGCTGATATCCAGAAATCGTTTCACTGCAGGTATGGCCGCGACACCAGCAGTCAAACTGAGCGACGATGCCAGAATGATCGTACCGAGTGTCACTATTCCCCATCCGATCAGTACCCGCTGCGAGATCGGCCGCTTGCGTCTTACGCCCCATGCTTCGTTGAGGGCTGATTCTACCTGGGTGAGCATCGACACCACGGTCAGCACCAGTACAAATGCGCCCACCGCTCCGATAGAGAGGTTGTGGTAGTTTTCTATAAACCCATTTATCTGATTAATCACCTCCCCCGATGTTCCATCGGATCCTGGGGCGAGTTTCTGAATGAGAACAGTCTGTAATTTGGTGATGTATTCCTGGGTCCGTCCTTTAAAAGCTCCGGCCATCGCAAAGCCAAGTGCCAAGATCGGAATAAGCGAAAACACGGAGGCATAGGTAAGCGCGGCAGCTCGCAGATTGCATTTGTTTTCCACAAATCCTCTGAAAGAGACCGATACCAGCCTGACAAAGATGATCAGGAACTTCAGAGGAAGCTTATGCCCCCGCTCATCGACTTCCCAAATCCCATCCAGGACAAATTTTCTGCCCTGTCTAAGGAGAGAAACCAGACGAGCCACCGGACCTTCATTTTCCTCATCTGAAGGCCCGTTTTCACTCTTCGTCTGTTCCTCAGGCTCTGCTGAATTCATTGTACCTACTCGTAAAAAGACAAGTTCGGGGATTATAGGTGTGCCGCGTTCCCCGGCAACGCTGCTGAACTTACCCCGGAAACAACAGAAGCCAAACTTCATGCAAAACTTGACAGTTTACTGAGCAGACTAAACGGCCGCCTCGTCGGCCCCCGGTTCTTTTGATCGGGCCAAATCAGAGGTATAGTTGAACTGAGCAAGGAGAGTTGGTGAACGACGTTCAGCCGACCTCTTCCCGTACACCGCAATCCGGAGTTGCCAAGGACCAAACTCGGCTGGGCTTTAAGTCTTTCATACAGGAGGGGCATTATGTCTTTATGGAAGCCAGTAGCCTCACACAACCCACAGGCTCGCGAAGAGCGGCAGGTCGCAATGCTGCGCCGTTTTCTCTCCGAGCAGATCATTCCGTTCCACCCCTTCTACAGGGGGCTCTACAAAGAGCACGGGTTCAAGCCGCAGCATCTCAAGACTTTTGAAGATCTGAAGAATGTGCCTCTCACTACAAAGGCAGACTTTCTTCCCACAGATGCCAATCCGCAGGGCTATCGTTCCTTCATATTGCAGCCGACCCCCGAGCTGATTCGGGAACACTGGCCAAAAACCAGGCTGGCTGCACTGCTCGCAAAGAAAGTCATCTTCGGCAGCGAGGCGGTCAAGGAAGACCTCCAACTCGAATACAAGCCAGTGCTGATGACAGCCACAACCGGGCGGTCAGCCGAGCCGGTCTCTTTCCTTTACACAAAGCACGACATAGATCGTTTGGAGGAGGCGGGTGAAAGACTGCTCGACATTTTCAATATCACCAGCGACGACCGTGTGGTGAATATGTTCCCGTATGCGCCTCATCTTGCATTCTGGCAGACGGCACTGGCGGGGCTTTCAAGAGGCGTACTTGTCTTGTCTACTGGTGGTGGAAAAGTAATGGGAACCGCCGGGAACATTCGCGCCATAGATCGGATGAAGCCATCGCTGATTATCGGTATGCCTGGTTACACCTATCACCTGCTGCGCGTTGCGGCGAATGAAGAACATGATTTCAGTTCGGTGACCAAAGTTGTATTAGGTGCAGAAAAGGTCACGCAGGGGATGAAAGACAAGATGACTGCTCTCCTTGAACAGATGGGCTCAAAAAAACCTCTGATTTTCGGCACCTATGGATTCACCGAAGCCAGAATGGCCTGGGGAGAATGCCCTGCCGCGCCCGGAATCAGCAGCGGCTACCACACTTATCCCGACATGGAAATATTTGAAGTCATCGATCCCGATACTGGCGAACATGTTGGCGAGGGTGAAGACGGTGAACTGGTTTACACCACACTGAATGCCCGTGGCAGCTGTGTGGTCCGCTACAGGACAGGTGACCTTGCACGTGGTGGAATCGTGACGAATCAGTGTCCCTACTGCGGACGCAACGTGCCCCGAATTTCGAGCGACATCACACGTGTTTCTAATGTCAAGGAATTGAAAGCCACAAAGATCAAGGGCACGCTGGTTAACCTGAACAGCATCGGTGAAGTGCTCTCAAGCAACAAAGTCGTCGATGAATGGCAAGTTGAAATCGGCAAACGAAACAACGACCCATTCGAACTCGACGAATTAGTGCTTAACATCAGCCTTCAACAAGGCGCCGAACGTGAGCCCGCTACCGACCGTCTCAAGGAGGAACTGCGTCTTGCAACCGAGCTCACTCCGAGCCGTATCAATGTTCTTTCTTTGAACGACATGCTCACTAAACTGGGCATGGAGACAGAGTTGAAAGAACGCCGCATTGTAGACAAGCGTCCTAACAACTGAGGGTGAAATGGAACCGCTGAAAGATATTGCCATAGTCGGTGGATGCCGAACTCCTTTCATCAAGGCCGGAACAGTCTTCAAGGATCTCGAGGCCGATGAACTGGGCCGGCTCGCCTCTTCGGAGCTTTTCTACAGACTCGAGATCGATCCCTCGATGGTTGACGAAACGGTTTTCGGCAATGTCGGCAATCCCATGGATGCTATGAATATCGCCAGGGTGATAGCACTCCGTTCTGGTGTGCCCCGCAGCCGTCCGGCCCATACGGTTCATCGGAACTGTGCATCCGGCTTTGAAGCAATTACTACCGCGGCCGAGAAGATCCTGACCGGCCAGGCGGAAACCGTTCTTGCCGGCGGCACTGAATCGATGTCGAACATGCCCCTCGTTTTCGGGCGCGAATTTGCAGACATTGCCGCGGGAATTCAGAAGGCGAAAACGACCACTGGAAAACTCTCCACCGCCCTCAAGCTCCGCCCGCGCCATTTTAAACCGATACCGGCCTTACGGCGCGGTCTGACTGATCCATTCTCCGGAATGCTGATGGGACAGACGGCAGAGCTGCTGGCCAATGAGTGGGACATATCTCGCGAAGGACAGGATGAGTTCGCACTCCAAAGTCACACGAAGGCAATCGACGCTCAGAGAAATGAACGTCTTCGTGATGAGATCGTGCCGGTGTACGTGCCGCCGCGATATTCTGACACTATGTCATATGACAATGGCGTCCGTGAAGATTCTTCGATGGAGAAGCTGGCAAAGCTCCGTCCATTCTTTGATAAGAAAAGCGGCACAGTCACGCCCGGAAATTCATCGCAAGTTACAGATGGTGCGGCCGCGGTTTTAGTGATGTCTGCTGAAAAATGTCTTTCGCTCGGAATCCAGCCATTGGGCTATCTCAGAAGCTGGGCCTACGCCGGGCTCGACCCGGAGCGGATGGGGCTGGGCCCTGTACATGCAACTCCTAGAGCTCTGGAAAGAGCCGGGCTTTCCATGGGCGACATGAATTTAGTTGAGTTGAATGAAGCTTTCGCCGCACAAGTATTGGCGAATCTAAGGGCCTTCGAATCGAAAGAATTTGCACAATCCATGCTTGGTAAATCTGAAGCAGTCGGAGCCATAGAACCGGAAATACTAAACGTAAACGGCGGAGGCATCGCTCTCGGCCATCCCGTTGGAGCAACGGGAACTCGCCTTGTCCTCACGCTCCTGCAGGAAATGAAGAGGCGAGATGTGCAATTCGGTCTGGCGACCTTGTGTGTTGGCGGTGGCCTGGGCGGAACGCTCGTGCTGGAAAGGAGGAACTCATGATGCTGAAAACCGAACATGCAATCCGGCCCCCAGCCAAGCCCTCTGAACGTAATCCTGCAGATGAACCGATTAGGCAAACATTCACCGATGGTCTGGTCGTGCTGGAGTTCGACCTTCCTGGTGAGAAAATCAACAAGCTCAGTACGGCTGTTCTGGAGAGATTTGAAAACATCATTGATGAACTAAAAAGCGATTCTGCCGTGAAGGGGGTAGTCATCATCAGTGCAAAGGACGACATTTTTATCGCAGGCGCGGATATCGATGAAATTGCAGCCATCAGCACTTTCACAGAGGGAGAAGCAAAAGCCGCGGAGGGTCAACGAATATTCAGAAAACTCGAGCAGCTCAACGTTCCAGTGCTGGCAGCTATCAGGGGCGCATGTCTCGGAGGCGGCATGGAGCTCGTCCTTGCCTGCGACTACCGCATGGTGGCAGAACATCCAAAAACACAGCTCGGTCTGCCTGAAGTGAATCTTGGGATCTTCCCGGGGTTTGGCGGAACGCAGCGCCTGCCCAGAGTCGTTGGCTTATCCAGAGGACTCGAGATGATCCTCTCAGGTAAGGCAGTCGACGCGGAAAAAGCACTGCGGATTGGGCTCGCGGACTGGATGGTGCCTTCGGAGAAGCTTTTCGACAGTGCGCTGGAAACATTGCGCAGAATAGTTGATGGAGAAACAGCCCGTCCAAAACGCAGAAGATCTCTGCGGGACAAACTTATTGAAAGCAATCCCTTTGGTGTTGCCATCGCGTGCTCCATGGCGCGCAAACAGGTCGCCTCCAAGGCAAGTAGACATTATCCCGCCCCGCTTAAGGCAATTGATGTCATTGAAGAAACATATGCCCTTAAGCCACCTGGGGCGGGCGACGCCATCGAGGCAAGAGAAGTCGGCGAGTTGCTCTGTTCGGAAACCTCCAAGAACCTGATCCGCGTTTTCCGCCTCTCCGAACGTGGAAGAAAGGTAAGGGGGCTTCCAGGAGCAACCGCCGAATTTAAACACATAAACCGGGTCTCAGTTCTTGGCGCTGGCACCATGGGCGCGGGGATCGCTCAAATTACTGCTTACCGTGACATCCCCGTACGTCTGCGCGATGTCACTGAAGAAGCGGTCGCCAGAGGCATGAAAGCCGCCGGCAAACTCTTTAGCGATGCAGTGAAGAAGAGGAAGATGTCCGCTCGTGAATCAATCCAGAAGATGTCCCTTATCTCTCCTTCGACCGAACTGAAAGGGCTCAAGATCTGTGACCTTGTCATCGAGGCTGTTATCGAAGAAATCAAGATCAAGAAAATAGTCTTCGAGGAGATCGAGCAGCAGGTTTCATCGGATGCAATCATCGCATCCAACACCTCCGCCCTCAGCATCAATAAGATGGCGGCGGACCTGACGCATCCTGAACGCTTCATCGGCATGCATTTCTTTAATCCACCACACCGGATGCCCCTCGTCGAAATCATACCAGGAGAGGCTACGTCAGCGGAGACTGTCGCAACTGCTGTTGCATTTGTGAAGCGTCTCGGCAAAACGCCGGTCGTCTGTGCAGACAGGCCGGGGTTTGTAGTAAACCGAATTCTGCTGCCATATCTGAACGAAGCTGGTCTGCTGCTCCAGGAAGGCGCAACTGTTCGCGAAATTGATTATGTGATGACCGATTTCGGCATGCCTATGGGCCCGCTGGAACTCCTCGATGAAGTGGGAATTGATGTCGGTTACAAGGCTGCGGCTGCCATGTTCAAGGGATTGAAGAAGATCCATGACCCGGCAGCAGTTTTCTCAGAATTCATGAATGCAGGACGCCTGGGCAAAAAGGCGAATCTGGGCTTTTATACCCACGACGGAAAAATGAGAGAGCCTGATACGGAAGGAATTAGAGAACTGCTGCAGTCCGTCCGAGAGTCCGAGGGCACACAGGTCAGGAACGATATTTCTGCAGGGGAAATCCAAGATCGTCTTTTGCTTTCCATGGTTAATGAAGCCGCTGCATGCCTGCGCGAAAAGGTAGTTTCAGACCCCGACGATCTGGACCTCGCGATGATATTTGGCACTGGTTTCCCACCATTTAGAGGCGGATTGCTTCAATTCGCTGACTCTATGAGCCCATCGGCAATAGTAGATGCACTCGAGACTTTGCAGGTTAAGCACGGCGATCGATTCGCTCCCGATTCCCACCTCATCTCACTTGCTCAGTCAGGCAAGACATTTCTAGGGTAGGTGAATCCTGTAATTCTTCAGCGTTCCTCTGAAGTGGCGACCGCAAATTAGACTAGAGAATAATTGGGTTGACTAATACCCCGAGGGTTATAAACAGGCGTTCCCGCGTTCTGTTCATCTCCCGAATAAACCGTATTCAACAAACTATGAAGTATCTACTAAGTGCCGACGAAGCATCAGAAAAACAGATGGATTGGGGAAGCCTCACCTGGTTCACATCCGCAGCCCAAAGCAACTCTGACTCCCTCACTACCGGCCTCTGCATCCTGAAGGCAAGGGAAGGCAACCCTCGTCACTATCACCCTAATTGCGATGAAGTGTTGCACGTGTTGGAAGGCACAATCATGCACTCCTTCGGGGACGATGAGTTTCCCATGGGCCCGGGAGACACCATAAATATTCCTCGGGAAGTCGTTCACAATGCTCGAAATACTGGGCAAACCGAGGCGCGATTGTTCATCTGTTTCTCATCATCAGATCGCCAGACTATAGAGGTATAACATCCAGCATTAGTCAAAAATCCGCTTGAATTAGTGGTCTCTTTCCTCGAATTCAGGCAATTGCGTTACATATATCTCTTGCTAAGATGCCTTACCTTGAGGGTGGCCAGCATATTCGAGTATGGGTTGTTTATATTACTTTCTGGAGTTGTTTACCCCATGAGTGTCAACATAGATACTTTGGCCGTTCAAATGTCCTTGGATGAAGTCAATGCTCTGCTGAAACAAAAAGAGAAAAATCTTGACAGAATCGCTACTCTCCAGGCAAGGAAAGCAGATCTTGAAGGACAGATTGCTGCAATAGATAGTGAAGTTGCTGCTCTGTCCGGCGACGCTGCAACCGTTGTGGCCGCTGCACCAGCATCCGAAGCAGCACCTAAGAAAAGGGGCCGTCGTGGTCGCCCCAAGAAAAGGGGGCGTCCCGCCATGAAGAAAGGACCTGCTAAAAAGACTGGCAAGAGGCGTGGCCGCCCACCCAAATCAGTCGCCGAGGCCCCCAAAAGAAGAGGCAGGCCGCCAAAGGCCGAATCCGCAAAGAAGGCTCCTGCCAAAAAGAAGAAAAGAGGCAAACGTTCAGGCCCTTCATATCGTGAAATGGCCGCTGCAGCTCTGACAACATTGGGCGGTGAAGCGCAATTGAAAGACATTGCATCCATCGTCTCCAAAAAGAAGACCGGCAATTCGAAGGCCACAGCAAGCCTCTATACGACTGTGAGCACGGCCATGAGGAATGCCTCGGAGTTCCGAAACGTCGGCCGGGGACGCTGGAAACTCGTCGGGTGATTTGAAACACATAATCCGCAAGAATAGCCTCTTCGATTCATCGGAGGGGCTTTTTTGTGCCCTCCGATCCCCCCTCCTTCGTCTTTTTCCGTAAGACGGTTTGCGACTCCGGCCTCAGCTGCAATTCTCTCCAAAGATTGCCACCCCTCTCACCAGAAATGCGCTCCCCTGCATTAAGCTTTCGATTCGCATTTTGCTGCCTGTGTTCCTGCAGCGTTGCTGAACTTATTCAGATCAACAAGCAGGATTTCGAGCTGGCACAGAGTGTTGAGCATGATGCGTACGACCTTAGCCTTGCTCTTGGCAAGGATTTGAAGGGCCAGAGGCCTTCGTCCCTGGGCATCTTATTTGGCTATCAGGATTCAAAGAACTACTACCACCTGAGTGGCAATCAGAACAGCCTGTCTCTATCTGTTTGCAGGAATGGCAAAATCAGAACATTAGGTGAACTTCAGAATTGGAAGCCTTCCGATTCTGATCAGATATATCTGCAGCGGCGCAGAGATTGTCTTTATATCGAGGTCGGAAAGCAGAGGATTCTCATCTCCCTTGATTCAGCGTTTCATAAGGGAGGCATCGCTCTCCTCGCCGCGGGTGGAGCACCCAAATCGCTCCGCGTTCAACCCCGCGAGGCCCTGCACTTCTCTGATGACTTCATGCGCAGGGAGAGCGAGCAGACACTGCCCCCCTGGGAATTGGTTGCCGGTGCCTGGCGATTTCATTCGGTGAAGGAAAAACACTCCGGCACGATTTCGACTCACAGCACCAACCCGTTTTCATTGGGAGGCAAACCCGACAAAGAAACTAAAACGGCCGTGGTCGTAACCGGTCAAAAGTATTGGTCTGATTATGAATTCTCCGTCTCTTTAAAATCACGACAGAGCAAGGGCGGAATCATCTTCGCCTATGCCGGCAATGATAACCACTACAGATTGAGTTGGGATCTGACCCACCGTCATCGAGTTCCGAGAAAGCTCGAGTTGCTCCAGGTTGTTACCGGCGAAGCTAAAGTGTTAGCCAGCGGATACGCCAAAGGCGGGTCGGAACAATGGTATCGAATTAAGATCCGTCTTCGCGGTCAGCGCGCGCAGGTTTATCTCGATGAGTCGCTCGTATTCGATGTGATCGCCGGAAAACTGCTTAAGGGCAAAGTGGGACTATTCAGCGAAGGCCCCAGGGAGATTGTCTTTGACGACATTTCCGTAACTGACAGCCACTCTTTTGAAATGAATTCGGAAGCGTCACTCAGACTGTTCGCGGACATAGATTCCTGGACGGTAACTCGGGATTCCAGTCAGCTATTCGGTGGCAACAATGAACTCGTGTCCCTCAGTTCCACCCCCGGGCAGTCAAATAGTATTGAATTCGGTCTGTCAGATTGGAATGCCTACGCTGTTTCATTCGAGGCAATGCCGAAAAGTCCAGGCGATCTGGTTTTCAAAGGAACTGGGGCCGAGACATCCATCAGAATGGGCACGCCATCGACGCCCGTTAATCAGTGGAGACGCATAGAGATTGATCTCTTCGACCCGAGCGTTCTCCGAATCTACGTTGACGGAGTTCTCGAGCATCGTGCGCCGTTCAAGACTGCGGCCGTCAGACCCAGCCTTGCCACCAGCTTAGCATTAACTATTCGAAACCTGTCGGTATCATTTCTGAAGCAGGAAGACCGCGAATTCACGACGGCAAAAAACCCATTGTTCGTCAAGGATCCTTTCATGATGCATTGGGCATCTCCAAAGGGGGCCTGGATCCCTGAAGGCTCGGATGGGCTGCTTTTCTGGCACAAAGGTGATTTCTTCGGCGATATGGCCATTACCGTACCACCAAAACCGGAAGTCGAAATGTTCTTCAGCATGGACCAGCCTATTGCCGGCAAACCTGATCCGACGAAAGGATATTGTGCGCATTTCAGGTTTGAATTGAAATCAAAGAAGACAGTCATAACGCTAAAGAGGAATGGCCAGGCGGTCGCTTCGGCGAATATTCCAACGGTGGATGCGGCGCAAATTCCGGCAGTACGTCTTTTCAAAGACGGAAAGTACATCTGGATGCGGCACGGCCCAAAAGAAATATTAACGTACCAGGATGCCACCCCACTTCCAGGCACGGCAGTCGCCATCCGGTCTTCGGTGGCTCTTGAAGCGGGTGATTTTGCAGCGATGAAATTGCAGCGCAATCACGTGCAGGACGAGACATTCGAACGCGCCTTTTGCGATTGGGTACGGGTCGGAACTTGGGAGGTAACTAACCGCTTTTCATGTACACCGACGTGGTCGCACTTAAATGGCCGCAGTAAGAACGGGGCAAGCCTGTGGAATAAATTCGAATACGAGGGCGATATCTCGATTGAGTACTACATCGGCTCGCGGATGCGCCAGCTTGCTGAGGAAGGTGCAAACATCCTGGGCTCCTATCCCAGGAATGGTGATTTTAATGTCTCATTCAATTGCTCGGATATGGATCCTACGACGGGTTATTCCTATCTGCTGGGTGCGTGGGACCGCCATTGGAATGGCGACAAGTCTGCATTGGTGCGCCTGGGGAAAGAAGTGAGGAAGACAACCCAACACCTGGTGCCAAGATCTCGCGGCGACCAGACACGCGCCGCGGTGGCCTGGGTTAGCAGCGGGAGGCCGGTCCACGGCGCGTGGTATTACGTTAAAGTCAGGAAACGCAAGAAGAACATTGAGTATTACTTTGACAACCGTCTGATCAAGGAATTGTGTTTTGAAGACTCCCAGCCGTTGAGTGGGAAGGAGTTTGCCCTCTGGACACTGGACCAGAGCATCATGATCGCCCGCGCTAAAATCTCCTATTCGAAAAAGACAGTGCCCCAGCGCTTCATCGCATCTTTGCCTCCAGTTACCAGCACTCCGACCCCCTCTATCAGGACGATCACCAGTTCAACGAATCCTGGCATCTATTGTGACTTCGAGGACGGCCTGCAGGGATGGCGAAGCCAGGATTCAGAATACGGAGCAGAACTGTCCCTTGACCCAATATCGCCAGCGGGCGGTAAGTACAGCCTGCGGATTTCGAATCCTTCGCTTGGAGGAACATTTGGTTCAGCCATTCCGCTGCCACAATTGGATCTGAGGAAAGTCTCGAATTTCAGCTTTACTTACAGAATAGGTAAAGAAACAAAAGTTGACTTCTACCTGACTCTGGGAGGCAGAAGCTATTTTCTCCGGTTTACCGGAGAAGGTTATTCGGATGAAAACTTCAAGAAACTCGGACAGATCCCGGATGTGAATCCAGACGGGAAGTGGCATCGCGCAGATGTGGATATCGCCGGTTTGATTCAGAAAGCGAAAGCACCAACTACATGCACGTCACTGCGTATCGGCAGTTTTCATGAGGGCT
>Ga0066833_10000342_pt1 | contig 18622 bp, 14 predicted proteins | sample ETNtaG_13_FD_66728 | JGI IMG/M metagenome (GOLD analysis project Ga0066833, IMG submission 66728) | Marine microbial and viral communities from oxygen minimum zone, Eastern Pacific Ocean - ETNP201306PF47B | ecosystem: Environmental > Aquatic > Marine > Oceanic | place: Pacific Ocean: Eastern...
CTAGTGAAGAACTACAGGCGAGAATAGGTGATGAGATAGACGCAGAAACTCTTATTGCGCTTGGCGCTGACGGGGTACAATCGGGTTTTGCTGAGATAGGCCGATTGGTGCTGCAGCGAACAATGCTGCGAGTTGGACTTAAAGCAGACATTTGCTGATAAATGCTCAGATGACCGCTTTGGGCCGGTCACGACGAATTCAATCCGCAGATTTCTCCCAAAATGCCGCGCTGCCGCATGGCGGCTCCGAGCCTAAACTGACCTGAGTACCAATATGGCGTATTCGCGAGCGCAGTAAATTGGCTAAGTTGAGAACGGCCCAGAGCCGCCAATTGGATGGGCCTACAACAAGGTCCGCAATAGGAAACACTTCGCGTTTTGCTTAGTACCGATTCCTATCTAGGATTCTTTTTGCATTCTCGAACACGTAATTTGAATGTTGAACATTTCGCGAATGCGTTCGTGTGCGGCGGGCGCAATGTGGTTTGGGAAATGAGTTCTCAACACATCCGTTGCCTTCTGGCGCGCACGCTCGGTTATTGATGGCTCCACGTCTTCGAGCCAAGCATTGATGCTTCGACGATCAGCCAATTCTGGATAAAGGTATTCCTTTTCCATTAGTGCCATCGTTTGGGGGTGCGATATAAAATGCCCGGGATCAACTGCACAGTCGTGCACTACTTGCGGAGCCTGCAAATCGCCTCTCACTTCGATACCCTTCAACGCGCGCAAAACTGTGCCCAGTAATTCATTATCGAGTATCATCTGATCGTATGAAAACCCCATGATGCTTGCGAGCAAGCCCGGATACGCAAAGACAAGCGACGACCCCGAGAGGGCAGCACCGGTCATTGACATGGATTTTTCGCTGCCCGACTGGAAATCGATTTCTTTCGCATCCGACATTCCGGCAGCAATGCTGTTGGGCAAGCCGTAATAGTTCATCATCTGCGCGCTGGCACTCATCAACAAGGCTTGTTCGGCCCCACCACCTGAAAACGCACCCGTGCGTAAATCTGAGACGAAGGGCCAGCAGCCGACGATCATAGGGTGTCCGGGCTTGAGCAGATTAACCCAGGTTAAAACAAACAGGGTTTCGGCAACGGCTAGTGCCAACGTGTCTACCAGCCTTGCCGGTCCTGACGTGCCTGTCTGTGGCACCGAGATCTGTAAAACCGGAAATCCTTCCTTGATCATTTCTTGAAGAAGGTTTTGTTCTTCATCCTGAATACGCAAAGGCGATACCATAAAGGTAACCCCTGACCAGCAGATCGGTGCTTTGCGAAAGGCTCCGTCGCTACCCATGATCACATCCATCATACGGGCTACTTTTGAAACGTTGGCAGCACGGTTTACACCGGCCCCAAAAGGTTTGGTCGTCGCGCAAGCCATTGCGTAAGTGGTGTTGATATCAAGATCATCTACAGTTTTCATATCGCGGGCGACAAGCTGTCTGCCGATACAATGGATGTTTTCCATCGCATCTGCCATCCGCGTGCAGTCGTAGACATCAGCGAGAGTTGAATCCCGTACAGTACGCTCTTCGGTGTCGAACACGAAAACGCCAATGCCACCGGTTGAGATGTGAACACTCTCTGGCTTTAGTTCGATCGATTGCTCAGGGTTTTGGCCGTGAATGACGACTGATTTCGCGGCCTGATCAATGGCCCTTTCGATCAATCCACCTGGCAGGCAAACCCTGCCACCGCCAGTTATCCAACCTCCCGCATTTTCAAAAATATGGTGAAACTCAGGCCAAACATTCCCAACCCCGGTCTTCTCAAGTATCTCGAGAGCTGCTTGATGAACATTATCCAGGTCGGCCGGTTGAAGAGGTTTGAACTGCCCGCCGCGCATTCCGGCATCCAAGCTGAATTTAGAGCCGGATTCTCGTTCAACTTTACGGGTGTTTCGTCCTCGCCGTTTTGGTCGGTCGTTCATAAGCTTTTACCTTTGCCTTAGTCGCCGCGCATGAAGTACCAATGTTTCAACCCTTTTGGGTCAGTCCCCTTCAACCAACGTGGTCCATACCGTTATAACTTGCAAGTTTCGGCTAAGCAGAGATAGTCTCGGGTATGGTTCACTGCGAAGGTTGGCTAGATACCTATGACAAAAAAACAGAGACAATTTACGCGACCAACAAACCTTAATGACATGCTGGAGCAAAGCAACCGATTCTACACTCCCGAGGCCACTGCCCACTGGCAAGCGTTCAAAACAAATCCCAGCGATGTGATCATCGCGACCTTTGCAAAAAGCGGAACAACCTGGATGCAGCAGATCGCACATTGCCTGAGTACACATGGCGATATGAGCTTTGATGAAATTTCCGTTGTCGTGCCCTGGATGGAAGTCGCGCATGACATGGGAATTGACCTGAATGCCTCAAAGTTGAAACCGCGCCTCTATAAGTGCCATCTGGCAGCTGATGAAGTGCCCGGCGGCGCGAATTACATCGTTCTTTTTCGTGATCCGGCAGATGTTCTTTTATCATATTATCACTTCATGGAAGGCTGGTTTTTTGAACCGGGCACCATCGGCTTGGATGAGTTCGCCGATGCCCTGCTTTTTGAGACTGAGGGGTCATTCAACTATTGGCATCATCTGACATCGTGGTGGCCCTGGCGAGATCATGAAAAGGTTTTGATGTATTGCTATGAAGACATGCAGCCGAAGATAAAATCCATAGTCGCGGATGTATCTAGGATGGAAGGCATTGAACTTACCGATGATCTGCTGGAACTGACCCTTGAACTTTCTTCGCATGATTTTATGCGGGAAAACGGCCAACAATTTGATGAACACGCAACACAGGCAGCTTTAGATAAGATCTGCCGCCTGCCGCCTGGGGGACAAGCCTCGAAGGTTAGAAGGAACGTTGCTGGGCAGAAATCAGCAGCGATAACACCGGAAATACACATAAAATTGAAAGAACACTGGCAAGGCAGGATCACAAGTAGCCTGGGTTTTGAAGACTACGCTTCATTTCGGTCTGCGTTGCTCCAGCACAATGGGTTTTAGTCAGACTGTTCCAATGCAGGATTTGTGCGGGTACCGAAATCACCTTTGAAACTGGATTTGCGCCTGTCCTTATTCTTCATTTGCAGATTCATCAGACAGGGATAACATCCGCATTTAGTACTTATCTTTTCCTTTGAGGAGCGAATTGATGGACCAAGGACCTTATGATCTTCTATTTGAGCCTGTAAAAATTGGTCCGGTTACGGCACCCAATCGGTTTTACTCAGTACCACATGCAACAGGGCATGGGCACGCCGCACCAAACGGGTCAATCGGACTGCGTGAGATGAAAGCGAAAGGCGGTTGGGGGGTTGTCTCAATGCAAATTACGGAGATCGGTCCGGATTCCGATTTTGCCAATCATCCGATGGAGCGCCTATGGGACGATAGCGACTTGCCCGCGCATAGACTTCTTACCGAGCGCTTAAAATCACACGGCGCTTTGGCGGCCATCGAGCTTTGCCACGGCGGGCAACGGGTAAAAAACTTCACAAGCGGCCTGCCGGTCATGGGCCCCAGCGACCTGCCGGTGATCCGACCTGAGTTTCCCGTGCAGGCGCGAGCAATGGACAAATCCGACATCCGCAGGTTTCGGGAAGAACACAAACGTGCCGCCCGAATGGCGCGGGATGCTGGGTATAACATTATCTATGTTTATGCCGCCCACAACCTTTCCATTCTTAGCCATTTCCTGTCACCTTACACTAATCAGCGTTTGGATGAATATGGGGGGTCTTTTACAAACCGCATCCGTCTTTTGCGGGAAGTTATCGAAGACACAAGGGATGCTGTCGGGCAGGAATGCGCAGTCGCACTGCGGTTTTCGGTCGAGGATTCAGATCCGGCGCACACGCTATCCGCTAAGGGCGAAGGTCGTGACGTTGTTGAAGCCTTGGCGGACCTACCTGACCTATGGGACGTCAACCTCTCCAGCTGGCCTGCAGACTCGGCCACTTCGCGGTTTGCAAGCGAAGGTTTTCAGGACGATTTCACTTCGTTCGTGAAATCGGTAACCAACAAACCAGTTGTCGGCGTAGGCAGGTATACTTCGCCTGACAATATGGTTCGTTTGGTAAAGTCAGGGCATCTTGACTTGATCGGTGCGGCGCGCCCCTCAATTGCTGACCCCTTCCTGCCCAACAAGGTAAAGGATGGGCGCATCGACGACATCCGTGAATGCATTGGCTGCAATATCTGTGTGGCGTCTGATGCCTATGGGATTCCAATCCGCTGCACCCAGAATCCGACGATAGCTGAGGAATGGCGGCGCGGTTGGCACCCTGAAGTGGTACCCGCTGCTGAAAAGGAACAGAACATTTTGATCGTCGGCGCTGGGCCTGCCGGACTGGAATGCGCGTGGACGTTGGCGAGATCTGGTCACAATGTAACATTGGCTGAGAAAAGCAACCAGGTGGGCGGACGTTCGTTGCGTGAATCCCAACTGGCCGGTCTGGCAAACTGGCGCCGAGTTGCCGATTACCGCAACTATCAACTTCAGCAAAAGGCGAACGTTCAGATGTATCTAAACAGCGAACTTTCAGCCAGGGAGATCGTGGAGTTTGGTGCCGATCATGTAGTTGTCGCCACTGGCAGCTTCTGGCGGCGCGATGGTGTAGGAAGCACCCATTTTGAGCCGCGCCTGAACCCCGATGGCGTGGACTTGATGACACCGGACGATATACTTGATGGAAAGATGCCGGGCAAACAGGTTTTGATCTATGATGACGATCATTTCTATATGGGCGGTGTCTTGGCGGAGCATTTGGCACGGGCCGGCCATTCGGTGTCGATTGTTACGCCGCACCCTGAAATCTCAGCGTGGACGGGCTTTACTCTTGAGCAGCCCGCTATTGTCAGACGGCTTTCAAATCTGGACGTAAAGTGGCAGACGAACTTGACCTTGAAAAACTATGGGGCTGGTAAGGCACAGTTTTGTTGCGCACTTACTGCAGTGGAACGAGACGAGTTTGATTTTGATACCATGCTAATTGTTGGGGCCAGATCACCAAATGACCGCATATATGATGGGCTAAAGTCAGAACTCGCCACCGATCGGCATTGGCTTGTTGGAGATTGCCACGCTCCTGGAACGATGCAGGCAGCGGTTTTCTCGGGACATCGAGTTGCACGAAAGATCAATGGCGATTTATTGGCTGCGGAAAATTTCCGTCGTGAAAGTGCAATCCTGATATCTGGATAGTCAGTTATTATGTTTGGTCTTAATGTCTGACGGCTTGGCTAGTCCAATTTCGCACATCGCAATACTGAAAAAGCAGGCCTTTAGCACTTTGAAGCGAATGTTCGCTTTCACCTCTCGGGCCGGTAGTCTGACGAAATAGTAGGAAACCGTGCAGCTGCAGTGAAGGGCAGGAAGGTCCCGATCCTTTTTTAATAGTGTTTTATGGAGTTCTTAATGACCATTAATGGCCGTTACTGGCCATTACTAAGGGGCGTGCTGGAGGCTGAGGCCGGAATCGAACCGGCGTACACGGCTTTGCAGGCCGCTGCATAACCACTCTGCCACTCAGCCCGGGTTCTATACGTTGTCTGCACCAACACTGCCACAACGAGTCGTGATAAAGGCGGGAAGCTACGCAATTGACCGGCCGTATTATAGAGGAACACCACTACTCTCCGGGTTATTCGATCAACAGGCCCCGTTAGTCAGTCCGGAGTAGTATTCTTCTCGGAGATTTTGGCCATCGAAGTCTGTGTCTAGTTGGGCCTGCTTTGTGGACCTCGTATCAGGCATCCTGGAAGTTCCCCTGTGTGCTCTCCATCCGTGTGGGTTTCAACACCGGCAACCAGTGTGTGTAGATACCCGAAAGAGCGTTGAACCAGACGCTTTCCGCCAGCGGGCAAATCATAAGCCATCGCAGGTCGATCGAGCCCGATACGGGCCAGATCCACCACATTGATATCTGCCCTGTAACCTGGTGCCAATACCCCACGATCCTGCAATCCGAATGCATTGGCGGTCCGGCTAGTCTGCTTAGCAACCAGGAATTCGAGATCGATCTGCGCCCCACGGTTCCGATCCCGCCCCCAGTGTTGCACCAAGAAGGTCGGGTATGCGGCATCACAAATGGTAGCGACGTGGGCACCAGCGTCACCCAAGCCGCAGATCGTGTGCTCCGACACGAGCATCTCCCGCAGATCCTCAAGATCGCCATGCGCATAGTTCTCGAACGTATGCAGAAGCATACTGTCTCCCCTGCCTGCCAGCAGAATCTTCATAGCAATCAGCCAAGGGGAGGCTTGTGTGTTTCTTCCGCGCGCGGCTATGGAGCATTCTGGTGAGGGCTCGTAATCCAATGACTCGCCCAACTCGTAAGTGCGTTCAAAGGCATTCAAAATCCAGCGCGTATGTTCGTTGTCTGGGGTCTCATCTACCAGGCGACTCTGGAGCGCCGGGCTCTCCTGCAACCGCGTTATCTTTTGCTCTAGATCCAACTGGCCAAGTTCTTTCCACACAGCGTGAGTTGAAAACGGGTTGACACTGGTATCCAGCCCCATGAGGATTCCGATCGGCCGGCACCCAACCTGCCCTGTCACTGTAAGACCTTCCTGGTTCGCGGCTTCGATGGCGCCAAGGGTCTCGCGCCACAGTTCCGTCGCGTGGTTGACCTGCAGCAGGAGCACAGAAAGCGGGCGTCCTGACAGTCGAGCCGCGTCTAGCAAAGTGTCCATCTCGCCGGGACCCATGTCGGAGTTGACCTGAATCACACCCGATCCGGCTCTCCGCATGGCTTGAGCAATCCCGGCCAGTTCCGCCTCACCCGCCGAAAGACTCGGGGTCGGCCGGCCGTCCGCGGCTTTGTGCTTGGTGGTTCTGGAGGTCGAAAACCCTAGTGCACCACAACGAAGCCCTTGTTCGACAATCTCTCCCATACGCTCGATCTGGCCGGCATCTGGTAGCACTGCGTGATCGGCTCCATCCATACCCATGACGTAGAATCGAAGTGCACCGTGGGGAATCTGTGCGCCAACATCCATGACTTTCGGTTTCGAATCCAGCACGTCGAGGTATTCGGGAAAGGTTTCCCAGGAAAAGTCGATCCCTTCCGAAAGGACAGTGCCCGGAATATCTTCGACACCCTCCATGAGGTTGATCAGGTAGTCTTCACTGGATTGTCGAACTGGGGCAAAGCCAACACCGCAATTGCCGAATACCGCAGTGGTCACGCCGTGCCAAGATGAAGGTGTCAGGCAAGGATCCCAGGTGACCTGCCCATCATAGTGGGTGTGGATATCGACCCAGCCCGGCAGCACCAGCGCCCCGTCAGCATCGATGGTCCGCCGGCCTGCCCCAACATCCTGCCCTACTTCGGCGATCAACCCATCTTGGATCGCAAGATCCGCATTGCGCCTGGGTCCACCGGTACCATCGACGACTGTGCCGTTCTGGATAATGAGATCATGCATGTTTGGCTCCTGTCATGGGCATCACTCGAAAGATTCCCTCCCGGGCCCCGATAAGATTATCACCTTGTTGCCCCGGGTTCCCCTGGAGAGATGATCGTAGATACGGTGCGGTTACACTGATTCTTTCAGTGGCTAAATCAGACTATGGCTACAATATCATAGAGGTGTAGCGTAACGTACTGAGAATCTGAGACGAATAATGAGTGAAAAAATCACAGTTTGGGGCATTGGCACCACTCGGGCCATGCGCGTTCACTGGATGCTCCATGAGGCGGACTTGAAATATGACTGTCGGCCCATTGGGGCGCGGACCGGAGAGACGCAAACGCAGGCTTACCTCTCCCTTAACCCGAAAGGCAAGATTCCAGCATTTCAGCATGGCGGGTTCACGTTATCAGAGAGTGTTGCGATTATTCGCTACATTGGCCGAAATTTTGAATTGCCAGAGGAGTTTTTTGTGGCCGCCAATTCCTTTGAAGAGTCTCGACTTGAGGAGTGGTGCGTGTTTATTGCCATGGAACTGGATGCCCATCCGCTCTATACCATGCGCCGGCACGGGGACTTGAAACATATCTATGGTGCCGCCCCAGAGGCTGTGGATTCGGCAAGAGAATATTTTCTCAAGCAACTCAATGCTGCGGTCCCGCCGGTGCTTGAAAACAGTCGTTATCTGATGGGAGATGACTTCAGTGTGGCTGATATTCTGCTGACTTCCTGCCTCGATTGGGCCCATGGCTACGGTATTCCACTGCCAAAGATAATAATGGAATACCGCCAACGGGTCAGCCTGCGACCCGCTTATTTATCTGCGGTTAAGGTGTGTTATCCGAACCAGAGCATGCCTGTTAAAAACGGAGGTGAAGAGTGACAGGTCCATTGTCTGGCGTCCGTGTCCTAGACCTGACGACAATGGTATCGGGCCCCATTGCCACAATGCTGCTGGCAGACCAGGGTGCAGAAGTGATTAAAGTTGAAGCGCCCGGGGGCGATTACATGCGCCGAGTTGGTGTAAAGCATCGAGGCATGAGCACCTCCTTCCTCACGTGCAACCGGGGCAAGCGCTCGCTGTGCCTGGATATCAAGCGCCCAGAAGGATTGGAGATTGTCAAACAACTGGCTTCAACAGTAGATGTTTTTGTGCAGAACTTTCGTCCCGGTGCGATCCAACGGATGGGATTGAGTCGCGAGACCGTTTCGGATATTCGCCCGGACATTATCTATGCCTCCATCAGCGGCTTCGGTGATACCGGTCCCTGTTCACATCAGAGGGTCTACGACCCGGTCATACAAGCCTTGTCAGGCATGGCAGATGTTCAAATGGACCAGCACAGTGGTCTGCCCCGTATGGTTCGAACCATCATCTGCGATAAAACCTCTGCGCTCGCCACTGCGCAGTCGATTACAGCAGCACTGTTCAGGCGGGAACGCACCGGCAAAGGGGGGCACGTCGGAGTGGCGATGCTGGATGTGATGATCGGGTTCTTGTGGCCGGAAGCGATGGCAAGCCTCAGTTTTATTGGCAAGGAAGAGGATCCTGCGCATTCACAGCGCAGTCCGGACCTGGTCTTCAAGTCACAGGACGGTTATCTGACCGCCGGTGCTATCAGTGACCTTGAGTGGGAGGGGATGTGCCGGGCACTGGACAGGACTGACCTCATCGAGGATCCGCGCTTCAAGACCGCGGCAGAGAGGGCGCACAACAGTGCAGAACGTCGTCAAATCACCTCCGATGAGATCTCCAACTGGCCCTCTGCCGAGCTTTTAGCGAGGTTTGACACTGAGGGTGTCGCTGCGGCGCCAATTCTTAACCGAACTGGGATCATGGATCATCCCCAGGTCATCGAAAATCGAATCTTCCAGCCCATTGAAGACGGTGTTCTCGGCCCGGTAAGGATGCCGCGCCCCGCGACCATCTTTGATGACCAAGCCACATCGATTAGCACGCTGGCACCATTCAAAGGAGACGACAACACGGCTATTCTCACCGAGATCGGATATCAGCCGGAGCAAATCACCCAATTAAACAATGCCAATGTGCTGTTTGATTCACCACCGACAACAGATCAGGGGTCTCGAAGCTGATCTGTTTCCGGTCATGCCACGCGATCTCCACGCCGAATCTCAGCTGCTCTGTTGTCAACGCCCGGCAGCATTTTGGCTGGGTCTCGAGTTACAACAACGTCCATAATGGTCGGTCGCCCCTTGTGGGCTAGCGCAGACTTCAGCGCCTGACCTATTTCTTCTGGGGATTCGACCCTGATTCCGTGGCAGCCAAGAGCCTCTGCCACGTTTGCATAATTGGTCTCAGAAAGCTCGGAAGCATGGTAAGAATCTTTGCCGTACATCAGGTGCTGTAGCGCTTTCACGTACCCCGAGGCGCTGTTGTTGACCACGATAACGGTAAATTCCAGGTTCAAGCGCCGGGCTGTCTCGAGTTCGCCGAGCACCATATTGAAACCCCCGTCACCAGTCAGGGCAACGACAGGGCCCAGGCCACACTGCATCGAGCCTAGCGTTGCTCCAATTCCCCCGGGCACTCCATAGCCGATCGATGCAAACCCGCGGTCCGGTACAAAACCCCGCCCGGCCTGTTTAGTGTCGTACAGCAATCCACTCCAGTGGGCTGCGAATCCACCGTCGGCGACCAGGCTCGCGTCTTTTGGCAAGTGTAGATTCAGTTCATGAAGAAGCCTGGCCATATTGATCGGTTTCTCAGTGGCAGTCAGCCTGGGTTCTACCAGCGCCCGCCACTGGTTCATCCGTCGGACTACCGTTGCAGCCCAGCCTGCGAACTGTTTTTGGAGCCCTTCGTTACTGACCACATCTAGAAGCTCTACCAGGCCTTCCCTCGCATCACCCCAGAGGCTGACGGTCGGCATAACGTTGCGGCCAATTTCCTCAGCGACAATGTCCAGATGAATAAGCTTCTTTCCCAACGCAGGTAAGGTATAGCGTTTGGTGGCGATCTCGCCTAGCTTGCACCCCACCACCAGCAATACATCAGACTCTTCAATCAACTGATTGGCAATACGGTCATAACGCCCGAAGATGCCGGCGCTAAGCGGGTGAGTGCAGGCAATCGAGCCTTTGCCACTCATGGTGTGCGCTACGGGAATATTTGTCGATTCGGCAAAGCGCGTTACTGTTTCAGCTGCTCTACTGATATGGACACCGCCCCCACAGAGCATAAGTGGCCGCTTTGAGTTACACAGCAGCTTCGCAGCCGCGGTAAGGCCTGCAACTGCCGGTCTGGTGCGCATTGCTGGCGCTGCCATATATGCGGGGTCTACAGAAAATCCGTTTTCCGGAAAAGCGCAGGTCGCGTGTGCGATATCTTCTGGTATATCCACAACCACAGGTCCAGGCCGACCGCTGGTCGCAACCATAAACGCCCGCCGAAGCAACTCCGGAATCCTCTCGATCTGCTCGATACGTATCGTGTCCTTGACTGCAGGACGTAGAATCTCGAGCTGCCTGCTCTCCTGAGTCATGTTTTTCCAGGAATGCAGGCGATGTGTATTGCCGACTAATGCGACAACCGGCACCCCGGCATTCAGGCTTTCGACGAGTCCGGTAACAAGATTTGTCGCACCAGGCCCCAATGTTGCATCACACAGCCCCACCCGCCCCGTTACTTTTGCATAGGCATCGGCTGCAAAAGCCCCGCAACGCTCATCATTGATAAGGTGATGATCCAGCCCGAGTCGTCGAGCGGCATCATAGAATGGCAATAACTGAAAGCCTCCCATTCCGAATATTGGTCCGGCTTCATGTGCCAATAACATTCGGGCGATCCCCTCGCCGCCCGTTATCTCGTTGACCGTCATTCAACAATCCCTCAATCAAACAGGTATCGTGTGCCTGGGCCGGTACGTACCTGCTGGTTAAACACGATCGTGTTCTTGTCCCATCAGTTCTCGGGCAGCAGAACCGATAGTCTCCGAGGTGACCCGCAGCAAGTCTTCAAGAGGAGGAGCATAGGGGATCGGGACCCGTGGAGCTCCAAGGCGTCTGATCGGCGCGCGCAGTGAAGAAAACGCCCGTTCTACGACGGTCGCTACGATCTCCGCACCAAATCCTGCAACCTGAACCGCCTCATGGGCCACCAATAGACGACCCGTTTTCTCCACACTGTTCAGTACGGCAGTCTTGTCCCAGGGCCAGAGCGTGCGCAGATCGATCACCTCCGCGTCGATACCCTCCCCGTCTAAGGCAACGGCGGCAAGCATCGCCTCGTGGCAGGTTGAGGACCACGAAACAATGGTCAGATCCTTTCCCTCACGCGCGGTCCGCGCTACCCCCAGTGGAATCGAACTGCAATCGTCTACCTCCCCTTCTAACGCCCATAAATTCTTGTGCTCCATATAAACGACCGGGTCGTCACAGCAAAGAGCGCTTTTCAACAATCCCATATTGTCATTTGGAGTCGACGGGCAGACCACCACAAGTCCGGGAATATGGCAATACCAACTTTCAAGTGACTGCGAGTGCTGGGCGGCCGAGGAACGCCACATCCCCATCGGTTCCCTGACCACCAGCGGCACCTTGCTCTGGCCTCCAAACATGTAGCGCGCTTTGGCAGCTTGATTGACCAGTTCGTCGACCGCACACAAAGCAAAGTCGGCGAATCGCAGTTCAACAACCGGCCGGGTACCGGCTAGTGCTGCCCCGACAGCAGCACCAAGGATAGCTGCTTCAGAGATCGCAGTATCAACTATGCGTTCAGGACCGAATTCCTCTGCCATTCCGCTGTACTGGCCGAAGACTCCTCCCCTTCCCAGATCCTCACCCAATGCCCAGATTGTAGAATCTCGCCGCATTTGCTCAGCAAGCGCCTGTTTCGCGGCTTCGGCATAAGTCATGGTGGGCATCAAAAAGCCTCCTGCCTTGGATCGCCTGTATCTTGCACATCTTCGAAGGCCCGCGACAAAGGAGGCCAAGGCGCGGCTTTCGCTTCACTAAAAACTCCAGCCATCTCCTGCCGGGCGTCGAATTCATGTTGTTCCAGAGTCGCTTGATCAACATCTGCCTGTCGAAGGACTTTACGGAGTCTGACGATCGGGTCTTCCTGCCACGCTTTTTCCACTTCATCGCGTGGCCGATAAAGATCCGGATCCGCCGCGGTATGACCTGTCAACCGGTAAGTCCTGGCGACAATCATGTGCGGCCCTTTCCCTTGCCGGATCGAGGGCATAATCGAGCGTGCGATCCGGTCAACCTCAGCCAGGTCGTTGCCATCGACCGTAGTGGTCGCAACACCCAACGCTTCTGCTCGGGCTGCAGGACCTTTCCCCCCGGTTACCGTAGAAGTACGAGTAGTCGATGCGAAGCCATTGTCTTCACAAACGTAAAGTACCGGGAGATGGAATACCACAGCCCAATTCAGCCCCTCAAGAAAGGGTCCTCGATTGATTGCCCCATCACCGAAGATCGAGCAAACGATTCTGTGCTCTTTAAGCATTTTGATCGCATGGGCGGCCCCTGCTGCGATATGGATATTGGCCCCAACCACGCCATTCGCGCCTAACATGCCGACACTAAAATCAGCGATGTGCATTGACCCCCCCTTGCCATGGCTGTTACCGCCCTCACGACCTAGAAGCTCCCGCATCATCGCCCGTGCGTCTGCCCCTTTGGCTAAAGTGTGCCCATGGCCCCGGTGTGTCGAGGTCAGCAGGTCATCTGCCTGCAAGTTGAGACAAATACCGGATGCTACGGCCTCTTGGCCGATCGATGGATGAATCGCGCCCAGCACAAGTTTTTCGGTGTTCGCCTGTAGCGCTGCTTCTTCAAACGCGCGAATCCGGCACATCATCAGATGATGTTTGAGTAACCGGTCGAGATCAAGAACTTGTGTCATACGAGTGCCTTATACTTGTCATTCAAATGGAATGGTGTTGTCTGTCTTGGGCACGCCGTATCGCCCGTCTTACTTTCTCAGCAAACACCGGCAGGCTCTGGCCTGGGCCAATACCCATTGCCTTAGAGATCTGGTTGACATAGCTGATTTTTCCTGTCTCCCACATAGAACAAGCATCGCCGATACGAGCGCTCATACAATCAACAGTAACGGCTGCGATGCCGCGCTCATTGAGAACTGGCAGCCGGGTAATTCCAACGCGATCTATACCTACACCAGCATCATTGAAGGCGCAAGCGGCAACCTGTACCCGTATCGCTGTCGCTGGATCATTGCCGAGAAGGCCTCCATGGCTGCCAGTAACGATGATCTGATCTATATCACCTGGCTTCACCAAGGACGCTGAATCGATGCCCCATACGCCAGGTTCTGCACCGGCTTCCAGAAAACACACCCGAGACTCCTGATAAACCGGCGCCTCAAAGCTGCGAAGATCAGATATTGTCATCAGTTCAGCAGTTTCGCCAACAGTTTGACCTGCACTGCAGCCCAATTTGGCAGCTGTCAAATTGGCCTGGCTGATCTTACCGCGGTCCAGCATATCCTTGCCATCACCAATACGCGCGCTTAAATGACTACATGTTGCTGCCGGAATTCCAAGATTATCCAGATAGGGCAAAGAGGCAAAGCCCGCATTGTCACGGCCGCCGCCGGCATCGTTAAAGACTACGCCCCGCACTCCGCTCCTTGCCGCCAAATATGCGGGGTACATGCCGCCGTGGCTGCCCGACACGAGCACCCTACCTGCAATGTTCTCGGGCAGCTTGGTTATGCTGGGTGTCGTGAAAATATCTTGCTCGGACATGGTGCTGGACAATCACTGCTGCTTACACCGCTCAATCTTAACGCACCCCACGAGACGATCAATATTTTAGTAGCTGGCGGAATATACTCCCGAGCAAAGAGGATCCTGGGCATTCCCAACACAGTCCGAAGATGCTCTTTAAGTCTTCGGACGTTTATCTGGCGGCCGGGACCAGCAGCGCCCTTGAGGTCAAGAGGACGAGTAGTTGCCAGCCGGTCAGTTATAGATATCGGGCTTTCCTCGGACGCTGATACGCCAGAGCAGTCGCGAATCCTCTTCACAGCTGGCGACATCGATCTTGCTGCCTGAGTGCAAGGTCTGGAACGTATCCCACATCGCTACATCGCCGACTATGTATTTGTGGCGATAGATAAATCTCTCCTGAAGGACGTGATCTTTGAGTTCTTCCAGCAAGGCAGTGGCTTCGTTATCGTTCATACCCCGGATCGCGTAGGAACTCTGTCCGACTCCGTACAGGGTCTTCTTGCCCGTGACATGATGATTGAGAATCAATGGGTGAAAATAGGTCGGGAGTTTTTCGTGTTGATCCGATGTTTTGATCGGACTGGCTGCATATTCATAAGCACGCAGTTTGCCACGACCATACTGGTGCGCCACTTGTAAAAACGCCAGACGTTTTTTCATCTCCGGAGCGAGTTCCTCATAAGCAGTCGTCATGTTGCAGACCTGGGTCTCCCCACCTTCTACGGGAGCCTTGATGGCATACAGCATGGTGGCGCTGGCCGGTACTGCTTCATAAGACTGGTCCGTGTGCCAGAGTACCGTGCCGTTTCGTACCGCTTCGGATTTGTCTTTGGATTCAGTGTTCCCAATAGCCATGAGGGCCGGGAAGCCGGGCATTCGCAGATGATCCAGGACATGGGGAATAGGGGCACCCCAGCGTTGCCCGAATTTCAGGTATTGTTCCTTGTTCAGCCGCTGATCGCGGATGACAAGAACCCGGTGCTGATACAAGGCTTCAGTCAGCGAACGCATCCCATCATCGCCAAGAGGTGCGCTTAGATCTACACCCGTCACTTCCGCACCGAAACTGGCCTCCAGAGGCCTGATATCCATAATCTGCTTGTTTCTTGGTGCATTCATGTCAGATAAAGAGTTGGCGTATTCTTTTTTGTCAAGGTATGTAGTTCGTGATCCAGCCCGGTATTATAGGCAGATTCTATGAATCCCAATGGACGACGCAAATGGTGCAAGCACCTCTACTGCTTAACGGTTCTTACGCCCTTTCCTGCTTTCACAAGAAACAAGGCGGCAAATCACTTCACTATTCTTGGGTTACCTTAATTTTTCCCATTCTTTCGAATCTCTCGTGCTGCATCCCAGCGATCGAACGGGATAGGAGGTGGAGCCTCTCCGCCAGTAAGTGCTATATCCTTTAACCCGGTACCCTTGGACGACAGGCATGCAGACACCCCAAACGATTTCCTTCGACTGCGAGAAAAAGCCGGCCACCGGCTCGCGCGGCATGGTTGTAAGCAATCATCCCCTGGCTTCTTCAGCAGGTGCAACCGTTTTGCTGGAAGGCGGGAACGCAATCGATGCCTGTGTGGCCACACTGTTTGCACTGACCGTTGTAGAGCCGATGATGGTCGGCCTGCTTGGCGGGGGTATTGCCCATATTCGCCTGGAAAGCGGAAGGCACATAATCATTGATGGGCTCAGCACCGCTCCGTCCCGTGCCAGCGAAACCATGTATCAAACGGTTTCTGACGTTTTGCCAAACTACCGCGATACGGTCGGGCGCAAAAATTTGGTTGGCCCGCTGTCGGTTGCGGTACCGGGAGCTCTGGCAGGCTGGTGTCATGCCCTCGAACAATATGGGACTTGGGCCCTCGGCGATGTCCTTGCGCCGGCAATTCGGCTGGCGGAGGACGGGTTTCTCACAACCCCATACTTGTCCGACTGTATCGCTGATTTTGAGGCGGATCTGTCAAATGATAAAGGGCTTGCCAGTCTGTTCCTGCCCAATGGGGGGGCTTTACCGGCGGGTGAGCGACTAGTGCAGACGGACTATGGACAAACGCTTCGATCAATCGCAAGTTCCGGTTCTGGAGCTTTGTACGGGGGTGCGTTGGGTGATCTGCTTGTCAATGAAATAGCCCGCCTTGAAGGACTCATCGGTCCTGATGACTTAAATAACTATGCAGTAGTAGAACGAGAACCGATACGGGGCGTTTATAGAGGCTATGAAGTCATAGGACCGCCCCCACCCGCCTCGGCGGGGGTGCATATCGTTCAAATGCTGAACCTTCTGGAAGGTTTTGACATTGCGAGCATGGGTTATGGTTCCTCGGATTCGGTTCATTTGCTTGCAGAGGTGCTCAAAATTGCGTTTGCAGATCGTTCGGTCGCTACAGCTGATCCGGCTTTTGTTGATGTCCCGGTAGAACAACTCATCGACAAGGCTTATGCAGAAGAAAGGCGCCAGTTGATCGACATGAGCCGGGCGATGCAGTGGTCGCCAGGTGTCGGGGTATCAGATTCTCACAGCACCACACACGTTACAGTTGCTGATGCGCTGGGTAACGTGGTAGCGAGCACGCAGACGATCAATGGGCTATTCGGGGCCTGCCTCCAGATACCTGAAACCGGTCTACTGGCGAACAACTATATGTTTAACTTCGACCCGCATCCACATACTGCGTTGTCTGTACAGCCCGGCAAAAGAGTTTTCACCTCAATGGCACCGATGATGGTCTGTCAGGAACAACAGATGAAAGTCGCGCTGGGTCTACCGGGAGGAATGCGCATCTTCCCTTCGGCCTTTCAAACGCTGGTTAACCTGCTAGACCACGGCATGACATTACAAGAAGCCGTGGAGGCCCCCCGAATCTGGACCGAGGGCGGCACGCTTGAGATGGAGAACACGTTTTCAGCAGCGCTTGAGAAGTCACTGGTTTCGCGGGGTCACGATGTCACTCGTCTGCAAAGGATTGCCGGCGGTATGAATGCGATAGGATTCTCTGATGACGGTGTGCTGACGGGTGCTGCGTGCTGGCGGGCCGACGGAACTCCTGTTGGGATATCTGGTGGTTTAGCGCGACAAGGTGTGCGATTTTCAGGACTTTGACAAAATGACACAGACAATACTTGTTCTCGATGCCATAAGCGAAGACGTCGCCCAAAAAATGCGCGACCTTCTTCCACCGGATTTTGAGTTGAATTATGCGAAAGAACCTGGAGACGACCACTTAGTGGAAATCATCGGCCAGGCAGATTACGCGATTTCAGGCCAGGTCGCTGTAAACGGGCGCATATTCCGGGCAGCAAAACAGCTCCAGCTGCTGCACAAGTGGGGCGTCGGTGTGGATAACCTGGATCTCGAAGCCGCCCGCGAGTGCGGTATTAAAGTCGCTCGTACCACTGGCAGCAACGCACTAGCCGTCGCAGAGTTTACTGTGGGGCTTATCATTTGTACTTTACGGCATATTCCACATGGCCATTTCGGATTACAACACGACCGGTGGCAGAACTGGCGGGGGCGTACGCCGTTTCTGCTCTCTGGGAAGACCGTCGGTCTGGTTGGATTTGGTGCGATTGGCAAGGCCGTCGCTGGCGTCCTGGCTGGTTTTCACACTGATACCTGCTACTACAAGCCCAAGCGCCTGGACCCTGGTGAGGAAGAACAGCACGGTGTCCGTTATCTTCCACTCGAAGAACTGTTGACCGCGGCTGATGTGATATCACTTCATTGCCCTCTTTCGCCGAGCACCAGTGGCCTGATTGATCGAGCCGCACTCTCATCGATGAAGAACACGGCAACCCTGATCAACGTAGCGCGTGGCGGCGTCGTAGTTCAAGAAGACCTGATCTGGGCTCTTGAAAACGAGGTAATCCACTCCGCCGCCATAGATGTCTATGAGATCGAACCTCTCCCTGCAGGTAGTCCGCTGGTCAATGTTAAGAATCTGACACTGACTCCGCATCTTGGCGCGATGGCGGCAGATACGTTTGCCCCTACCGTAGAGCGTATGTTCGCAAACATCGCTTCCGTGTCACGCGGAGAGGCAGTGCCGGAACTCGATTCTGTCCTGTAGTCAGTTTCCGTTGGCCGATCGATTGTGGTACCGTTACATTTCTCTAATATATCAACAGTTGTAACCAACTAAGGAGATCAATATGTTGAACCTGAGACGGACCCTATCGTCCGTGGCAATCGCAATCGGCCTCGCCTTTACCACGAGTGCAGCCAATGCAGATGTCACCTGGCGCATGGCGACCAAACAGCCCTCGGATAGCGTAGAGGGCAAGGCCTTCCAGTACTTCGCCGACAAGGTAAAGGAGTACTCAGACGGCAAGATGACCATCAAGATCTATCCTTCGGAGCAGCTGGGCAAGACTGCGGCGGCGCTGGAGCAAGTCAAGGCCGGAACCGTTCACATCTATCCAGAGGGCTCTGCCTACCTGAAGAAGTGGGTGCCCGACATGAGC